>Ga0172380_10000279_pt1 | contig 105702 bp, 96 predicted proteins | sample Leawe162metaG_FD_119747 | JGI IMG/M metagenome (GOLD analysis project Ga0172380, IMG submission 119747) | Leachate microbial communities from a municipal landfill in Southern Ontario, Canada - Leachate well 162 metaG | ecosystem: Engineered > Solid waste > Landfill > Unclassified | place...
GACGGTGTCCGCGTTGCCGACAGAGCCAAATCCGCTCGTCCCTTCCAGCGCCGTCTTCGCGCCCGAGGTCAGTGTGATCGTCAGCGTCGTGGCGTTGGTCACTACCGCCGTGCTGATGTCGCTCTCCGCAAACGTCTTGTTCGTCGTCGTGCTGTCGTCGCCGTTGATGTCCCAGACCAGATTCGACCAATTCAACTGCGATTTGATGTCCGTCGTGTTCGTCGCCGCCCCAATCGTGTCGAAGTTGGTCCCCGTCAACGTCAACACGCCCGTCGTGTTGTTGTAGGCCGCGCTGGTCACCGTCGAGGTCGGCGCCGCGTTGTCGGCGACGATAGCGCCATTGGACAATGCATCGGTTGTCGCCACGTTGCCGGCGGCATCCTTGGCGAATCCCGCTGTGACATCGAGCGCGTCCGAACCGCCTGTACTACCAAAGCCCGGCAGGCCTTCCAGTGCCGTCTTGGCGTCCAGTGTCAACGTGACAGTCAGCCCAGTGGCATTCGACACTATTGCCGAACTGATATCGCCAGCCGCGAACGTCTTGTCCGCCGTGGTGCTGCCGTCGCCGTTGATGTCCCAAGTGAATTTGGTCCAATCCAGCTGGGACTTGACATCCGTACCGTTGGCCACGCCGAGCTTGTCGAAGTTGGTGCCGGATACCGACAACACACCCGTGCTTTCGCTGTACGCGCCACCGGTCAGCGTCACCGCGGGCGCCAGCGTATCGATGCTGATGGTGGGCGTCGTGCCGGCGCCACCGGTATTGCCGGCCGCGTCGGTGTAGGCGCCGCTGGCGACGGTGATGCTGGCGTTGCCTTCGGAATTGGTGGATGGTGTGAAAGTGGCGGTGTAGACCTTCGTGTCGGCGGTTACGGCAGGGTCGCTCAGCGTGCCGCCAGTCGTCGTGACATCTCCAGCCACAAACCCTACCGGCACCTCGGAGAACGTAAAAGTTACGGTCGCGGTTTCGCCGATCTTGACCGCGCTAACGTTGCTGGTAATTGTCAGCGTAGGCACGGCCGTGTCGATAGACAGGCTCAGCGGAAGCGAAGCGGTATTGGCCTCGCTCTCGGCATTCGTAAACCCATCCGCGGCGACGCTGATGGTAGCTGTAGTGGTCGTGCTGGCGGTCGGCGTGAAGGTGGCGGTATAGGTCGTGCCGCTACCGCTGAAGTTCGACAGCGCGCCACCACCGCTGACCGTAACGTCTCCCACCGCAAAATCGCTCGCTGCTTCGCTCAAAGTGAATGTCAGGGTTGCCGTCTCGCCAGCCTTCAGGGCCGAATCGCTGGCGGCGGTGATGGTTACCGTCGGTAACGGCAGGGGCGTACCACCGGCGGTCAGCCAACCGGCCTGAATCGGCTGGAACTCGGTACCGTTGTGCAACTGACTGCCGGGAGCAGTGAAGTTAACGGTGATGTGCCCATCGGCAAAATACACTACGTCGTCTTCGTCAGCCACCGTGAATTGCACCGTTTCGGTCTGACTATTCACTGTGCGCGTGAGGGTATAGACGCCCGTCTCCTGATCGATGATCTGCTCATAGTTCGACAGATTGCCCAGCAGGTAGAGCCGGTCGGCGTCTCCGCCCAGATTGCTGGCATTCACCGAGGTGCCAGCGTTGATGTAAACCGTATCGACCTTGCCCGAACCGGTAATCACCATAGCCTGCCCTGGCTGCATCAGCATGGGCACATCCAGACCCTGCGCATCGACGATGAAAACCTTGGCTGGATTGGTTGCCTCGGTCGCAGCCGTCGTCACCGGCGATGCAGGGGTCCCGCCAGCGGTAAGCCATGCGGCCTGGATCGCCTGGAACGCGGTGCCGTTATGCAACTGGCTACCGAGGGCGTCGAATTTGGTGGTGATATGACCGTCGGCAAAATAGACCACATCCGGGTTGTCGTTGGCGGTGAATCTGACCACTTCGCTCTGACCGTCAGCCAATCCCGCAATGCGGGTCAGGGTATATACACTGGTCTCCTGATCGATCACCTGCGTGTATTCCGCCAGATTTCCCGTGAGATAAAGCGTGTTGTCTCCTCCCCCCACGTTCGTGACGTCGGCCGATGTGCCGGCCTGTACGTAGAGGACATCGTCGCCCGCTCCGCCAATGAGCTGCACTTCCTTGCCAAGCAGGGAAAAGCCCTGAATCTGAGCCGACCAGTCGATGTAATTGCCGCGCTGGTCGGTAATGAAGTATTTCGCCGAGAGAGCCATAGGTGATTACCCTTCTTGTTCGATTGCTGCGCTGTCGGCTTAGCCGAAAATAACCAGGTTAGCGTTGTAGTGGGATGCGTTTTCAAGCATCAGGTCATATGAGCCCACCGCAGTGATCGCCGTATAACCCGTGGTGCTGTAGTCCGCGAACACCGTCTGCAACTGGAGCCCGCCATCCGAATTGTCCATGTAACGCAACATCGAATTACCGGAGCCGGTGTAGGTGGCTCCTTTATGTCCGTCGGTGCTCAGCAAACTCATGTTGCCCATGTTGTCCAAATAAATGACATCGTCGGTACCGAGCCCGGAAAGCAGAATCTTGCCGCCAATGGTCGTCGTGGACTTGTCGGTAGCGATGTCAGGTCCAGCACCATCGGTATCGATATCAAGTCCGTCGCTTTGAAGAACCAGACCGTGGCTACCGGTACCGAAATTCATCGCCTCGCCGCTGGCGGTGGCATCCGAGACGTGTCCGTGGTGCCAGGTATAACCGGCTGTAAGGGTTCCATCCACGGCCATCTTCTGCGATGCGGCGCCGGTGGCATTGCCAGCCGGCGTCACCGTGGTGAAGTTCAGCGTGGTCGAGTTGCCGATAGCCACGTTGCCGACGCCATTCGCCGTCACGACGCCCGCATCGAGTTCGATGTGGTAGCTGGCGCCGAAATCCCAGTCGAAATCCCAGTCGGTGCTGGAGGCATTGTCGCTGCCGGCCGGGCTGATGGTGAGCACGTTGCCGCTTGCTGTGACCGAGTCCGCCATGTCGGCCGACTTGTCGACGCCGCCGATCGTCAGGCCCGTGACGGCACCGTTGGTGAGCGTAATGATCACGTCGTTGTCGGTCGTATCCTGCTTGCTCTCGCCGGTGGTTGTGTTGGTCAGCGTCCAGCCGCTGGTACCCATGTCATCCATGATGCGGATCTGGCCGCTGCCGAGGCTGATGGTGTCCGAGAAAGTCAGGACCAAATCGGAACGCGCATCCAGATTGACCACGTCATCGAGCGTAGCGGTGTTGGTCACGGTTGGAGCATTGACCACACTGACCGCGATCGTGTGGCTGACGGACAAGCCGTCGACATCCGTGGCGGTAAAGGTGACGTTCGCCGTACCCGCCGTGGCCGGAGTACCGGTAATGGCCCCGTTTGTGGAATTGAGAGCCAGTTCCGACGGCAATCCTGTCTGTGAATATGTCAGCGTATCGGAGGTATCCACATCGGTGAACAAACTAGCGATCTCATCTCCGGAAAGCGCCTGACCGACTACGAGCGTTTCCGTCGTCGGTGCTCCACCCACGACTGTCGGCGCTTCGTTGGCATTGGTGACGTTCACGGTGACGTTCTGGTTGGCCGTCTGGCTCAATGCATCCGTGGCCGCGATGGTGACGCTGTAGCTGCTCTTGGTTTCGAAGTTGGGCGTGGAATCGAAGGTCAGCGCTCCGTTGGTCAAGGTAAAGCTGCCTGCATCGGTACCGGAGAGCGCATAGGTAACTGCGGTGGAGTCGGTCGTGGCGGCGGTGTAGACCGTACCGGTGGCGTTTTCCACGAAGGTGACCGTAGTGCCACTGGTGAAGACCGGCACATTGTTGTCGATGACGAAGCCAGATACGGCCTGGCCGGTGGCACTGGTAACAAATCCTTGCTGGCTCGTATTGCCGGTAATCGTCGCATCGCCAAGACTGATGGCGCTGACGGTGACGCTGGCGTCATCCACCGTGCCGGGCGCCGTGGCGGTGAAAGTCAGCGTGCCGGTATTGGTGCTGTTGCCTCCGCTATAGGTGGCCGTCATGGTTTGGCCATTGACGTCGAATGTCAGCGTGGGCGCAGTCGTGCCGGTCGTGATCGTGACCGACTCGCTAAGCGTTGCGGTAAAGGTCAAGGCATCGCCGCTGTTGGCCTGGGCGACATCGGCCGCAATCGCGGTAATAGTCGGCGCGCTCACCACCGGCAGGTTGAAGGTCTGTTGCGTCGTCAGGCTGCCGTCGGTCGCCGTCACCGTGACGCTGTTGGTCAGGTCTTCGGTCGTGGCCGTGCCGCTGATGACGCCCGCGCTGCTGATGGTAAGGCCGGCAGGCAGGCCGGTGGCGGAGTAGCTCAGCGTGGTACCGACGTCGGGATCGGAGAAGCTGCCCGAGACATTGAAGCTGTACGTCTGGTTGGTGACGGCGGTGGTCGCCGTCACCGTGGTCGAGGTCGGCGTTTCATTGACGTTGGTGACGGTGATCGCCACGGTCTGGGTCGCGTTCAACGCTCCGGCGCCGTTGTCCGTCGCCGTCACGGTGATGTCGTAGACGCTGTCGCCGCCCGTATCCGTCGGCGTTTCGCGATCCGGCTGCGCCTTGAAAGTAACCGCGCCTGTACTGGCATCGATATCGAACAGCAGCGCATCGCTGCCGGCCAGGGTATAGGTCAGGGTCGTGCCGGCATCCGGGTCGGTCGCCGTGGCGGTATAGACGGTCGTGCTGGTCGCGGTGTTTTCTGCAATGCTGGCCGAAGCGCCGCTCGTCACCGTCGGCGCTTCATTCACGTTGGTCACCGTGATCGCCACGGCCTGGGCCGCCGTGGTGAGGGAGCCGTCGGAGGCCGTCACCGTGACGTCATAGACGTTGTTGCCGCCGGCATCGGTCGGCGCCTCGAAGTTCGGTGCGGCCTTGAAGGTGATCGCGCCGGTGCTGGAACTGATGTTAAACAGCGCCGCATCGGCACCGCCCAGCGCATAGATCGGGGTCGTGCCCGCATCCGGGTCCGTGGCTGTGGTGGTATAGACCGTCCCTGTGCCGTTTTCGGCGAAGCTTGCCGCCGTCCCGCTGGTGAGCGCCGGCGTCTCGTTCACATTGGTCACCGCGACCGCCACCGATTGCGTCGTCGTATTGCCGGCGCCATCCGTTGCCGTCACGGTAATGTCGAAGGTGTTGTCTGTGTTGCTGTCTGCCGGCGCTTCGAAGTCGGGCACCGCCGCGAAGGTGACGACGCCGGAACTGGGATCGATATTGAACCGCGCCACATCGGTACCGCCAAGGGTATAGGTCAGCAGATGCGCGTCCGTTGCCGCGGCGTCATACGCGGTGCCGGCACCGTTTTCCGCGAAGCTTGCCGATGTCGTGCTGGTGAAGGTCGGCGCGGTTGTATCCACCGCATAGCTCTGCGCCGAAACCTTGCCCACCACGTCCGCCGTCGCGCCGGTGAAATTCGTAACCGTACCGGCCGTGACGGCGAACTTGATGAGGTTGTCGCCATTTACAAGCGTGACACCGGTCCAAGTCAAGGCAGTCCCGCTCACGAAACTGCTGATATCCGTCCAGGTTGTGCCGCCATCCACCGAGCCCCACAGTTTTCCGCTGAGGGCCGCGTCGAGCGTTGCAGTAATCGTCTGCGCGGCGGTCTGGGTGATGAAATCGCCCGCGGCACCGGTATCGGCGGACAAAGCGATGCCACCGATATTGACGCCAATGGCCGTTTCCAGCGCAGTCTCCGTCCCGGTCACGTTGCCAGCTATGCCATCGGCCACGGCGGCCCCGGCGATGAGGGCATCGACCGCCGAAATACTCAACGTCGTGCCTACCAGCCCTTCCGACAGCGCCGTCAGCACTTCTCCGGTGCTCGCGCCCTGGTCGGCTTCGGCCCCCGCAATCGCCGCCAGCGCCTGACCGTAGGCCTTTTGCGCCGCTGTGCCGGCGTTGAATGCCGTTGCATCGTCGACGGTCACCGGAACGGTGGTCGTGATGTCGCCCGAGAGGCCGAAGGCCGTTTTCACATTGTCATTGGCGGTCGTGACCTGGGTCGTGGTAACCGTGGATCCGAGAGTGGTCGATGCCGTCCCCGCATCGCCGCCGCTATCGCCCACCAGTTCGCGTACTGCCAGTTCCGTCAAGGGGGTGATGGCGACCGTGATCGTGCCGTTGCCGGAAACGTTGACCACGGCGCGCAAATCGGTGGCCAGATCCTTCGCAAGGCCGGTTCCCTCGTCGTTGTAATTGGTTCCGGCATTCGTATCCTTCAGGCGGACCAGAACCGGGCCGGAGTAGTTTTCGGTTACGGCAATGGAAAAGGTGCCGTCCGCATTCACCGTGCCGGTGCCGGCAAGTTTTGTCCCGTCGGCCTTGAAGGCTTCGACAACAAGCCCGGTGGCATCGTTGATCTTGCCGAGTGCAATGGTGCCGCTGAGTGTGAATCCGGTCGCCGCAGCAACAGACGATCCGCCGCCGCCACCGCCACTCGTGCCGGACGCGGCAATGCCCACCGCCAATGCGGCGCCCAGCATGACCTGGCTCGAAACGCCGGCCGCGACGGCCGTTCCCGAAGCGGCTGAGCCTCCGCCCAGCGCCGTACCGCCGGCGGCTTCGCCTCCTGCGGCAGCTCCGGTAGAAGAGGCTGCCGTGCCTGCGGCCGGGGCCGCTTCAGGCGTTGCGGTATCGGCGAGTGCAAGAACCATTCGGTCATCCGAATACTCCGCCTGCGTCGTGGCGGCATCCGCCTGATCGTTCACATCATCGACGGCCGCATTCCCATTTTCTTCTTCGTCCCCCGGCTTGCGCTTTGCCTTGCCGTTTACGATTTTCCGGGCAGACGCCACAAGATCCTCAAACTTCCCGGCATCGGCCTGGAAGCCGGCGGACTTGCCTTTCGATTCAACGGCCGGCTTTACGCTCTCGCCTGTATCCATCGTCTTCTTGCCTGCCTGACCGGAAAAACCCGACGCTCCGGATTGAACAGCCGAACCGTTGGTCTCGGCACCTGATTTAGAGGTAGTAATGGCCATCGAATGCTCCTGGAAACAATTGACTTTTTAAGAAGGGGATCAAAACAGACAGGGGGGCAAAACTCCGAGTGAAATCCTGGAATAGGCTGGGGCTCCCGTTTTTATATTGCGGCGCTGTCGCTTGCATTTGCTTTGCGGGGGCTTTGCTCGGAAATTTGAGGCGGTTTTTGTTATTTATGGATCGAACTGAAACGTGCAACCTAGCCAACGACGACCACACTCAAAATGTAACGGCTCACACAGCCAGAAATAAGTGAAGTGGAATCGAAAACATGAAAGCGTAATCTGCTCGCACCTACGGAGAATACATTAGCCAAGCGGGGAAATAATATACCCATCCCCCGGTAGATGGTAAAAGACGGGGACTCCACCGCGCGATCGATGTGACAGACTTTTCACTGCGGACCATGCCGCAGATGCAGGATCACCCCCGCCTCATCTCATCCGGTTCTCGACCCCGAGCCGGAACGCAAAATAAGTCGATGATTAGCTTAACTAAAGTAACGAACCTGGAGCGGCGGGCGCAGGATTTTCGTTGAACTGAAAAATATATATCCAAGCACAATTCGGCTGGACTCGAACGGATGAAACCGCCTCCGCATTTTTTGCCAAGAATTTGCCGACACGATTCGTCGCAACCACACCGCGGTCTCCCGCTATACAACGCCATTGCTTGCCGCCTTCAGAGGTGGCCCCGCGCAGTTGGGCAGAATTCTGGGTTTCTTAAGTGAAATCTCTGCGGGTTAAGCCGCCACGGCGAGTGGCGACAGATTGAAGTAGGCGCTATCCGGCGTCCGGCCGTCAAGCGTCGAATGCGGCCGGCGCCGATTGTAGAAATCGAAGTAGCGGGTCAAGGCTTGGCGGGCAACGGAAACGGTGTCGTAGCCATGCAGGTAAATCTCCTCGTAACCAAACCAAAGCAGCTTCCGATCGGCCGGCCGGCCGGCCGGCCCAAAAAGAAAGGCCCCGTCGCGGGGCCTCGCCGAAATGCGGTTTTTCTATAGCTCAGAACTTGAGCACGAACCCCACCGACAGCAGATCGACATCGCCCTCTCCCGTCGTATTTTCATCGCCAAGGTTCTTGAAGCGTTCGTATTCGAGCCGGACGGCCATTTTGTCGTTCAGCGCGTAATCGCCGCCAATGCCCCAATGACCTTTGGAACTGGTGTCATCGACACTACCTGCTGCCGCACCGCCGGGGCCCGTGGCAGAAACGGTCGCTTCGACCTTGGCATTGATCATGCCGACCTTGCCGAACAACACGAAAGTTTGTCCGACCGGGATGGAGCCCACGACATCGATATTCCAGCCGTCAGCCTTGATCTCGGCCCGGCCTGCACCGCCGGTATAAGCGGCCGAATATTTGAGCTTTCCTAGATTGATGTAACCGCCTTCCAGCGCAAAATTCTGGTTGAAACGATAGCCGGCCTGAAGTTTGTAAGCCGTATCCTGGTCGTCGAGCGAGGACGAGAGGCCGGTCGCACCGGCGGCGATCAGAGCGCCATCGATGTCCCCCTTCTCGGCCTTGAAATCACTCTGGCCGGCCGATCCGGCGAAATACCAGTCTCCTGCGACGGCCGGAGAAACGGCAGCAACCGAAGCGACAATCAGGGCAGATTTGAACAGTTTGTTCTTCACGGAATACGCTCCTTGTTTTCGTTGATGAATTTTGGATAATGCCAAAAGAGTGGATAATGCCAAAAGAGTTTATCCAATTTACATTTTCCGCACAAGACGTGCCCCGCCCATCATGGGCGATCGACCCTATTCCAGGCATTTAAGGAAACGCTGAACACGTCCGTTCGTCCCACAGGGACGTGTGCCCTTCAGGGTATTTCCTTCGGTCACGCTGAGCCCTTCGGTGAAACTCAGGACAGGCTTCGACAAGCTCAACCCGACCGTGAAGACTCAGCGCACTTTCAAGCCGTTCCGCCGACGGTAAGCCCGTCGATGCGCAGCGTCGGCTGACCGACGCCCACCGGCACACTCTGACCTTCCTTGCCGCAGGTGCCGACGCCAGGGTCGAGCGCCATGTCATTGCCGATCATCGAAACCCGCTTCAATGCGTCGGGGCCGTTGCCGATCAGTGTCGCCCCCTTGACCGGATAAGTGATCTTGCCGTTTTCGATCATGTAGGCTTCGGCGGCGGAGAAGACGAACTTGCCGCTGGTGATATCCACCTGGCCGCCGCCAAAGTTGGCGGCGTAGAGGCCCTTCTTCACCGACTTGATGATTTCCTCCGGCGTCCGCTCGCCGGCCAGCATGGTGGTGTTGGTCATGCGTGGCAGCGGCAGGTGGGCGAACGACTCGCGGCGGCCGTTGCCGGTGGGCGCCACGCCCATCAGTCGCGCATTCAGCGAATCCTGCAAATAGCCCTGGAGAATGCCGTCCTCGATCAACACCGTGCGGCGCGTCGGATTGCCCTCGTCGTCCACGCTGAGCGAGCCGCGCCGGTGAGACAGCGTACCGTCGTCGACGACGGTGACGCCCTTGGCCGCCACCCGCTTGCCGATGCGGCCGGAAAAAGCCGAGCTGCCCTTGCGGTTGAAATCGCCTTCGAGACCATGGCCGATGGCTTCGTGCAAAAGAATGCCGGGCCAGCCGTTGCCCAAAACGACGGTCATCGGTCCCGCCGGCGCCGGCCGGGCGGCCAGATTGACGCGAGCCTGATGCACTGCCTTCTGGGCGTAGTCGCGCAACACCTCGTCGGTGAAATAAGCGTAGTCGTAACGCCCGCCGCCGCCGCTGGAACCCTGCTCACGCCGCCCGTGCTCTTCCATCAGCACCGTGACGGAAACTCTCACCAGCGGCCTCACATCGGCCGCCAGATGGCCGTCGGAGCGCGCCACCAGGATTACCTCCCAAGTACCGGCGATGTGGGCCATCACTTCCTTGACCCGCGGATCCTCGGCGCGGGCATAGCCTTCGAGGCGCTCCAGCAGCTTCACCTTGTCCACGTCGGCGAGCGAGGCAATCGGATCGTCGGCGCCGTACAACGGCCGCACCGCCGCACCGCGCAACAGCGGCGCCGCCTGCGTCCCGCCGCTGCCGGCAATCGCCCGCGTCGCTTGAGCGGCGGCTTCCAGCGCCGTAGCGCTGATATCGTCGGAATAGGCGAACGCGGTCTTCTCACCCGATACCGCACGCACGCCGACACCCTGCTCGATATTGAAGCTGCCCGACTTGACAATCCCCTCCTCCAGGCTCCACGCCTCGCTGCGGGCATACTGGAAATACAGGTCGGCGTAATCGACGCGGTGGGCGAACATCGAACCGAACACGCTCTGCAAACGGTTCGATGTCAGGTTGTAAGGGGTGAGCAGCGTGCGTTCGGCGGTAGCCAGATGATCGGAACTGTCGGGGCGGGTCATGATGGGGTCCACAGGTTTTTTCGCATTATCGCGGAAAGGCGGGGCTGGGGCGAATCGAAGGTTGGACCCATCCTGTGCGTTTCCGTTCGTGCCGAACTCACTGTGGAAAAAAGTGCGGCGGCTTTGCGCCGCCGCGCAGATTTCAACCACGCAACTTCTTCGCCACCTCCGCAATGCGCTGCCCCAGCCGCGCGGCAGTCTTCAGGTCGGAGTCGAGCATCGCCTCGGCGCCCTCGTCGACATTGGCCTGGGCCATCGCGCCGGAGAAACTGCCCAGACGGTTGAGATCGTTCACCGAGCCCTTGCTGTTGTTATTGCCCGGAGGAATGTCGAGCCCCACCCAGATCATGCCGTGCTGGTTGGCGTAAACCATCATCTGGATCAGCGAATTCAGCTTGTCGCCGGACTGCGAGGCCGAGGTAGTGAAACCGCCGGCGACCTTGTCCTTCCAGGCCTGAGTGAACCAGGCTTTGGAACTGGCATCCATGAATTCCTTGAACTTCGCCGAAACGCTGCCCATATAGGTCGGCGCACCGAAGACGATGGCATCGGCGACGGTCAATTCCGCCCACGCAGATTCGTCGATGCTTTCCACCGGATACAGCGTCGGTTCGGCGCCGGCCACACTTTCGGCACCGTCGTACACGGCCTGGGCCTGGCGGGCGGTATGGCCGAAGCCGCTGTGAAACACGATTGCGATCTTGCTCATCGAAGCGCCCCGTTACTGTTTGAACGCTTCGACCGCGATGCTCAGCGTCACTTCGTCGCCAACCAGCGGGGCGTACTTACCGGCGTTGAAATCGCTGCGCTTGACGGTGGCGGTGGCGTTGGCGCCGCAGGCGTCCTTCTTCATGATCGGGTGGGGCGCACAGCGGAAGGAGGTAACGGCCAGCGTCACCGGCTTGGTGACGCCCTTGAGAGTCAACTGGCCCTCGATGGCCGTCAGCGCATCGCCGGTGAACACCAGCTTGCTCGACTTGTAGGTGGCCGTCGGATAGGTCGCGGTGTCGAGGAAGTCGGCGGCCTGAATATGTTCGTCGAAATCCTTGCTGCCGGTGCTCACCGACGTGGTGTCGATGGTCACGTCGAGGGAGCCAGTCTTCGCCTCGCGGTCGATGACCACGGTACCGGTGGTCTTGTCGAAACGACTGAGCTGAACGGAATAGCCGAGATGGTTGTAGGAGAAGCGCGGGTAGGTGTGGTTGCGTTCGAGGGCGTAGGTTTCGGCGGCGGCAAAAGCCGGGGTGGCCGATACGGTCGAGGCGGCTAACGCGACAAACATGAGGGCTTTTTTCATGGATTGGCTCCGGTACGGGTTGAGAAAGCGAGGGAATAATGGGTTAGTCCGTTCGCATTGAGCTTGTCGAAATGCATACCTGTCAAGGGCTTCGACAAGCTCAGCCCGAACGGGATGAGCTGTTCAGCGTCTCCCTATTTCGTCGCCGCGGCGACGATGTGAAAGCGGACCTGTATCTCGTTGGCGACGGTGTCGAAGGCGGCCCATTCACCCTCGCCGATGGCGAAGTCGGCACGCTTGATCGTCAGGCTGCCGTCGAACACACCGAGGGCACCGTCCTTGCGGAACGTCAGTGGCGTGCTCAGAGTTTGAGTACGGCCTTTCAGGGTGAGTTTGCCTGAGAGTTCATAGCGATCACCGCCCTGAGCACGCACCGCGTCGGCGACGAAACGTGCGGTCGGAAAGGCTTTGGTGTTGAACCAGTTCCGGGTCGCCACCTCGTCATTGGCTTCCGCCGAGCCGGCATCGACGCTGGCCAGATCGATCTCCAGCGCAGCGCGGGAGGCCTGCGGCTTGGCCGGATCGAAAGCCAGTTGCGCGTTGAACTTGCGGAAGCGGCCATCGACCGCCACGCCCATCTGGCGGAAGACGAAGCTCACCGAGCTTTTATCGGCTTGCACTGCATTGAACTCGATGGCCTGGGCCGGGGCGATCGCACTCAGGCTGAACAAGAGGGCACACAGTCGTTTCATTTCAATTCTCCGGCAAGGTGGCCTGGGTGCTGCGCCAGGGCAGCATGCGGCGCAGGGTATCGTCGCGATCGATCAGATGGTGCTTGATGGCAGCCGCGGCATGGCCGGCGACCAGCGCAATCATCAGGAAGTTGAGCAGTTCATGGAGTTCCGCAAGCTGCTTGCCCAGTTCGACATCCTTGCTCAGCAGATCGGGGATCGGCAACACGCCGAAATACACGGTCTGGTAGCCCTTGGCCGAGCTCATCAGCCAGCCTGAGAGCGGGATTGCGAACATCAACAGGTAGAGCAGCCGATGCACGGTTTCCGCCGCAAGGGCCTGCCAGCGCGGCATCGGCACCGCCGGCGGCGGCGGATGGCCAATGCGCCATGCGGCGCGCAGGACGACGAGCATGAAGATGCTGACACCGGCCCATTTGTGCCAGGAATAGATTTTCAGCTTCCACGGCGAAACCGGCAGGCCGGCCATATACAGCCCGACGCAGAAGGCGCCGAGGATGGCCGCGGCGATCAGCCAATGCAGGGCGATAGCGATGGAGGTGTAGCGCATGGTCGTTTCTCGCAAGCTCAGGGTAAATCGAAAAGCAACAGTTCCGCCTCGTCGGCAGCGACAATCTGCAATGCCGCCTCGTCGGCAATTTTTGCAGCGTCACCGGGGCCGAGCGACTGCCCGTTGATCGTAACGTTGCCGCGAATCAAATGCAGATAGGCGCGACGGCCGGCTCCCACACTATGGGCCAGGGATGCGCCAGGATCAAGCAAGCTGGCATAAACGGTTGCGTCCTGGTGAATTCGCATGCTGCCCTCACGGCCGTCCGGCGACACCAGCGGACGCAGACGCCCGCGTTTTTCCGCATCGTCGAAGATCCGCTGCTCGTATTCGGGCGGGATGCCGCACACGTCGGGCTGAATCCATATCTGCAACAGCCGCACCGGCTCATAGGTCGAGGCATTGGCCTCGCTGTGCAGAACCCCGGCACCGGCGCTCATGCGCTGGACTTCAGGACGGCGCAGCAGCTTCGAGTTCTCCATGCTGTCGCCGTGGCGCAGCATGCCCGACAGCATGTAGGTGACGATTTCCATGTCGCGGTGACCATGGCGACCGAAACCGGCGGAAGGAGCGACGATGTCGTCGTTGATCACACGCAGCACGCTCCAGCCCATTTCGGCGGGGTCGTGGTAATCGCCGAAGGAAAAGCTGTGGCGCGTTTCCAGCCAGCCGTGATGGGCGTAGCCCCGATCCCGATCTTTTCGCAAAGAAATCATGATTTCAATTCAACCAATATTTATTCTGTTTTCGAACTATAGATAGGTTTGTTCCGGATAAAAACCGACATATTTAGAACTTATCGTTTAATATTTTTCACATGAAAATCTCCCTCGAATCGCTGGAGCTGCTCGATGCCATCGAGGTCCGTGGCAGCTTTTCCGCAGCGGCGGATGCACTGCACAAGGTTCCGTCAGCGGTAACCCACGCGATCCGTCGCCTCGAAGAGGATCTCGGCGTCGCCCTTTTCGAGCGGCAGGGGCGCCGCGCCGTGATGACGCCGGCCGGGCGCACGCTGCTGGAAGAAGGCCGCTACCTGTTGCAGGCGGTGGGCGATCTGGAATGTCGCGTGCAACGGGTCGCGACCGGCTGGGAGAATGAGCTGCGCATCGCCGTGGAAGGCGCCATCGACATCGCCCGGCTGCTGCCGCTGATTGCCGAATTCGATCGGGAGGGCAGCGGTACGCGGCTGCGCCTCGGCCATGAGGTTCTCGGCGGCTGCTGGGATGCGCTGACCTCCGGACGCGCCGACCTGGCCATCGGCGCCGGCGGCGACCCGCCCCCCGGCGGCGGCTTCGCCCAGCAACTGCTCGGACAGATCGAATTTGTCTTTGCCGTCGCCCCCGGCCACCCGCTGGCGAGCCATCCCGAACCGCTGCCGGTGCGCGAGATTTCGCGTTACCGCGGGGCGGTGGTGGCGGATACCTCGCGTCAGCTGCTGGCCCGCAGCGCGGGTCTGCTGGCCGGCCAGCAGACGCTGACAGTGCCGCACATGGCGGCAAAGCGGGCGGTCCAGGTGGCCGGCCTGGGCGTCGGCCATCTGCCGCGGCCGATGGCGGAAGCCGAACAGGCCGCCGGGCGGCTGGTCATCAAGAAAACCGAAGCGGGTTCGCCGCCGACGCCGCTCTACGTAGTCTGGCGCACCCACCAGCGAGGCCGCGCTCTGGACTGGTTCCGCAGCGCCCTCGCACGCCCCGAGGTGCGACAGCAGCTGCTGTGGTGAACCGGCGGCGCGGCTAGTCGCACTCCACCCAATCGATCAGCGGCTGCCACTGCCCCCAGTCCTGCTCGGCGCGGTAAGCCGGCAGGTCGAACACGGTCAGGCCATGCGCCGCCGCCTGCACGTAGTTCTGCGTATCGCGCAGATGCGTCAGCACCGGCAGGCCGACGCCTTGCAGAAAACGCTCTAGTTCACCGGCGGCGCGGGTGCGGGCATCGACCCGCATGCCGACCACGGCGATGAAGGCGTTATGCTTGCGCACCTCCTTCTCCTCGGCCAGCGCATCGAGAAATTGGCGGGTGGCGAGGATGTCGAAGATCGATGGTTGCAGCGGCACGATCACCTTGTGCGCCAGCTTGAGCACATGGGCCAGACGCTTGCCGTGCAGCCCGGCCGGGGTATCGAGGACCACGTGGCTGACGCCCTGTGGCGGCCGCGCCGGCTTGTCGCCCTCGATCTCCCAGGTCTCGATGCGCGGCAGCGACGGCGGACGCAGTTGCAGCCAGGAGCGCGACGACTGCTGGCGGTCAATATCACCGAGCATCACCCGCTGCCCCTGCCTCGCCAGATAGCCGGCGAGATTGGTCGCCAGCGTGCTCTTGCCCACCCCGCCCTTCGGGTTGGCGATCAGAAAGCTTTTCACAGACGGTCCCCTTTCCCTTGCATACGGCGGCTCATAGCGTCAACACGGTTGAGCCGACTGTCCTGCGCGCGGCCAGATCGGCATGGGCCCGCGCGGCCTCCTGTAGCGGATAGGTCTGACCGATCTCGATACGCACCGCGCCCGATCCGACCATGCCGAACAACTCGTCCGCCATTTGCAGCAAATCCTCGCGCTTGCGCGTATAGGTGAACAGCGTCGGCCGCGTCAGGAACAACGAGCCGCGCTTCGACAGTTCGCGCAGATCCACCGGCGGCACCAGACCCGAAGCATTGCCGAAGCTCACCATCGTCCCCAACGGTCGCAGACAGTCGAGCGACTGGATGAAGGTGTCCTTGCCGACGGCATCGTACACCACGGCGGCGCCTTCGCCGCCGCCGATCTCGCGCACCCGCGCAACTACGTCGTCGCCGGCCAGCAGGACATGGCTACAGCCGTGGCGGCGGGCCAGCGCGACCTTCTCCGCCGAACCGACGATGCCGACCACGCGAGCGCCGAGTGCGCTCGCCCACTGGCAGAGAATCAGGCCGACGCCACCGGCCGCCGCATGGACCACGATCAGGTCGCCCGCCGCCACGCGACAGGTGCGGCGCAACAGATACTGAGCGGTGAGGCCGCGCAGCATCATGGCCGCTGCGGTGGCGAAGGCGATGCCGTCGGGCAACGGCAGCAGCAGATCGGCCGGAACATTGCGCTGCTCGGCGTAGGCACCGAGCGACGGGCTGACATAGGCCACCCGGTGGCCCTCGCGTAAACCGCTCACCCCCGGCCCGATGGCGACGACCGTGCCGGCGCCTTCCTGGCCGAGGCCGGAAGGCAGCGCGGTCGGGTAGGTGCCCTCGCGGTAGTAGATATCGATGAAGTTGACGCCCGCCGCGGCGTGGCGCACGGTCACCTCGCCCGGACCCGGCGGCGGCACCTCCACCTGTTCCAGCCGCAGCACCTCCGGCCCGCCCGTGTTGTGGAAACGGATCGCCTGCGACAAGATCAGCGGTCCTTGTGGTTGGCGTCGACCACCGCCAGCGCCGTCATGTTGACCAATCGCCGTACCGTCGCCGTGGAGGTAACAATGTGTGCCGGGCGCGCTGCGCCGAGCAGGATCGGGCCGACGGTAACGCCGCCGCTGCCCATCACCTTCAGCAGGTTGAAGGAAATGTTGGCTGCATCGAGGTTGGGCATGATCAGCAGGTTGGCCGAGCCCTTGAGCACCGAATCGGGGAACAAGCGCTGGCGGATCGTTTCGTCGAGCGCCGCGTCGCCATGCATCTCGCCGTCAACTTCGAGGCCCGGCGCGCGCTCGGCGATCAGACGGCGGGTGGCGCTCATCTTCTGCGCCGAATTCGAGCGCACGCTGCCGAAGTTGGAGTGCGAGAGCAGCGCCACTTTCGGCGTCAGACCGAAGCGGCGCACCTCCTCGGCGGCCATCAGGGTAATTTCGGCGAGCAGCTCGGGGCGCGGATCCTCGTTCACGTAGGTGTCGCAGATGAATAGCGTGTGCGTCGGCAGCATCAGCAGATTCATCGTCGCCATACAGTGGGCGCCGGGTTCCAGACCCAGCACGTCGGCGACATGGCGCAGGTGGTGGGCATGGCGGCCGACGGTGCCGCAAATCAGCGCATCGACGTCGCCACGGCGCAACAACAGCGCGCCGATCAGCGTCGGATCGGCGCGCACCATCTGCTTGGCTACGTCAGGGGTGATGCCCTGCCGTCCCATCAGGCGGTGGTAATCCTGCCAGAGCGCCTTGTAGCGTGCATCGGAAGCCGGGTTGACCACTTCGAAATCGGTCTCGGGACGCACCTTGAGGCCGGCGCGTTCGAGCCGCGCGGCGATCACCTCGGGGCGTCCGACCAGCACCGGCTGCGCCAGGCCCTCGTCGAGCACGGTCTGCACGGCACGCAGCACACGGTCGTCCTCACCCTCGCAATAGATCACCCGCCGCGGTGCCTTCTTGGCCGCCGCAAACACCGGCTTCATGATGAAACCGGACTGATAGACAAAGCTGTTGAGGTGTTCGCGATAGGCGTCGAGATCCGGCACGGGCCGTGTCGCCACGCCCGACTCGACGGCCGCCTGGGCCACCGCCGGGGCGATCTTGACGATCAGCCGCGGGTCGAAGGGCCGCGGGATCAGATACTCGGGGCCGAAGGCGATATTCTCGCCGCCGTAGGCCTGTGCCACCACGTCGGAACTCTCGGCCTGCGCCAGTTCGGCCAACGCGCGCACCGCGGCCAGCTTCATTTCCTCGGTAATGGTGGTGGCGCCAGCATCGAGCGCACCGCGGAAGATGAAGGGGAAGCAGAGGACATTGTTGACCTGGTTCGGGTAGTCCGAGCGGCCGGTGGCCATGATCGCATCGTCGCGCACCGCGCGCACTTCCTCGGGGAGGATTTCCGGCGTCGGGTTGGCCAGCGCCAGGATCAACGGTCGCGGCGCCATCTTCGCCACCATCTCGGGCTTGAGCACGCCACCGGCGGAGAGGCCGAGGAACACGTCCGCGTCGGCAATGACTTCGCCGAGAGTGCGTGCGTCGGTCTTCTTGACGTAGCGCGCCTTGATCTCGTCCATCAGCCTGGTGCGGCCTTCATAGACCAGGCCCTCGATGTCGGTAACCCAGATGTTCTCCACCTTGACGCCGAGCATCACCAGCAGATCGAGGCAGGCCAGCGCGGCAGCGCCGGCACCGGAGGTGACCAGCTTCACCGCGTCCACCTTCTTGCCGATGACCTTCAGACCGTTCAACACCGCGGCGCCGACGACGATGGCGGTGCCGTGCTGGTCGTCGTGGAACACCGGAATCTTCATCCGCTCGCGCAGCTTCTTCTCTATGTAGAAGCATTCCGGCGCCTTGATGTCCTCCAGGTTGATACCGCCGAAGGTCGGCTCCATCGCCGCGATCATATCGATCAGCTTGTCGGGGTCGGACTCGGCAAGCTCAATGTCGAATACGTCGATGCCGGAAAACTTCTTGAACAGGACCGCCTTGCCCTCCATCACCGGCTTGGCGGCGAGCGGGCCGATATTGCCGAGGCCGAGCACCGCCGTGCCGTTGGTGACCACACCGACTAGATTGGCACGCGAGGTGAGCCGGCTGGCCTGGCGCGGATCGTCGACGATGGCGTTGCAGGCGGCGGCGACGCCGGGGGAATAGGCCAGCGACAGATCGCGCTGGTTGGTCAGCCCTTTGGTCGGCACCACCGAGATTTTTCCGGGGGTCGGCAGGGCGTGGTATTCGAGTGCGGCGGCGGAAAGGTCGGAGGTCTTGGTCATGGGTGGAACGCGGGCAGGGCGAGCGACGATGATACTCCGCCGACGATGGCCGAATAATTGCGGAAAGCCGCAGCCGGCTTATTCCGCCGTCGCTATTGCAATGCAACATTCGCGGCCCGAGCTATGGCAGAATCGCCCGCTGTTCCTTGACTCCGGGGTCGGCCATGAAGCGCGTTGTGTTCAATCAGAAGGGCGGTGTCGGCAAAAGCACCATCACCTGCAACCTCGCCGCGATCAGCGCCGCAGGCGGCGCCAAAACCCTGGTGGTGGATCTCGATCCGCAGGCCAATTCGACCCGCTACCTGCTCGGCGCCGGCGCCGACAGCCTGGAGAACACCGCCACCGGTTTCTTCGACCAGATGCTCAACTTCAAGCTGCGGCCGCTGCCCACCGAAGAGTTCATCGCCGCGACTCCGTTCGCCAACCTTTCCCTTCTGCCCGCGGACGCGGCGCTGGAAGAGCTTCAGGCCAAGCTCGAATCGCGCTACAAGATCTACAAGCTGAAGGAGGCGCTGGAGGCGTTGGACTTCGACGAAATCTGGATCGATACGCCGCCGGCGCTGCACTTCTACACCCGTTCCGCGCTGATCGCCGCCGATGCCTGCCTGATCCCCTTCGACTGCGACGAGTTCGCCCGTCGCGCGCTCTACACCCTGCTCGACAACGTCGCTGAAATCCGCGCCGACCACAACAAGACACTGGAAGTGGAAGGCATCGTGGTCAACCAGTACCAGCCGCGCGCCAGCCTGCCGCAGCAAGTGGTGGCCGAACTCAAGGCCGAGGGCCTGCCGGTGCTCGACTCGCTGCTCTCGGCATCGGTGAAGATCAAGGAATCGCACCAGCAGGCGAAACCGATGATCCACCTCGACCGGAACCACAAGCTGAGCCGCGAATACGCAGCGCTGCACGCGGAACTGCTGCGTGCCGCAAAACGCCGCGCACAAAGCGCGGCACGCAAACGGGCTTAATCAGCGCGCGGCGAAAAACGCCAGCAACAGCTCGTTGAATAGTTCCGCCTGCTCGATATTGAGCAGATGGGAGGCACGCGGAACAATCTCCAGTCGCGCTCCCGGAATCCCCCGCGCAATCGCTTCGGCCATTGCCGGCACGGTGCCAGGGTCCTCCTCGCCGACCAACACCAGGGTCGGCAGCGCGATTTCGCCGAGCCACGGCGTTGTGTTCAAGGTCGGGATCAGGCGGCCGCAGGCGGCGTAGCCTTCTGCCGAGGTGGCGGCGATCAGTGCACCGATGCGCGCCATGGTGGCCTGTCGCTCCAGCCGATAGGGCTCGGTGAACCAGCGCCCCAGCGTCCCCTCCACCATCGCCGACATGCCGCCGGCGACGACCTGAGCGATGCGCTGCTCCCAGAGTTTCAGCACGGCATCCTGATTGTCGTGCCCGCTGGCGGTGCTGCTCAGCACCAGTCGATCCAGCCGCTGCGGCGCGGCGAGCGCCAGATGCTGGCCGATCATGCCGCCCATGGATAAGCCGACGAAATGCGTACGCTCGACGCCCAGCGCATCGAGCAAGCCGAGTACGTCGCCGACCATGTGTTCGAAACGGTACGGCCCCGGCGGGACACTGCTGCCGCCATGGCCGCGGATGTCGTAGCGGAGGATCGTAAAACTGCCGCTGAGCGCGGCGAGCTGATCGTCCCACATGGTCAGATCGCTGGCCAGCGAATGCGCGAAGGTGATCCACGGCCCTCTGCCCTGGACGTCGTAGCGGATGTCGATGCCGTTGGCACGCACTGTTTTCATCAGACCGCCTCCAGTTTTGCGACGGATAGCGCCAGCCATTTCATGCCGGCGGCGCCAAAGTTCACCTGCACCCGCGCATCGTTGCCGCCGCCTTCGGCATTGACGATGACGCCTGGGCCGAATTTGGCGTGCATCACCGATTGCCCGACGTGCCAGCCGCCCTCCGCGTTGCTGCGACGTCCGCCGGGCGCCACATGGGAAGCCTCAGGCTCCGCGGCCCAGCGTCCCGCCGGCTGCGCCTTGACGGCGCGCGGCGTCAGCCACTTGAGCAGTCCCGCCGGCACTTCCTCGATGAAGCGCGAAGGCAGGTTGTAGCGGGTCTGGCCGTGCAGCATGCGAGTCTGGGCGAAGGACAGATAGAGCCGCTGCCGCGCGCGGGTAACGGCGACATACATCAAGCGGCGTTCCTCTTCCAGGCCCTTCTCTTCGATTGCGCTGTTCTCGTGGGGAAACAGTCCTTCCTCCAGGCCGGTGAGGAACACCACATTGAACTCCAACCCCTTGGCCGAATGCACGGTCATCAATTGCAGCGCATCGTCGCTGTCGCCGGCCTGATGTTCGCCGGCTTCCAGCGCCGCATGCGAGAGAAAGGCGGCCAGGTCGGCGGAGAGCTCGCCTTCCTCGCTGACGCGGCCTTCTTCGGCGATGAAACTGGCAGCGGCATTCACCAGCTCGTCCAGGTTGGCGAGACGATCCTGGCCTTCCTTGTCGTTCAGATAGTGGCTGCGCAGGCCGGAGAGCTCGATCAGGTGCTCCACCAGCTCGGGCAGCGGCAGGTCGATGGCCTCGCGCATCTTTGCAATCAGCTCGGCAAAACCGGTCAACGCCGTAGCGGCCTTGCCGCTCAGGCGCGGGATGGCCGCGTGCAGGCTGGAGCCGGCGGCCTTCGCCGCGTCCTGTAGCTGCTCAATGCTGCGGGCGCCGATGCCGCGCACCGGAAAATTCACCACGCGGGCGAAGGCGGTGTCGTCGTCGGCATTGGCAATCAGGCGCAGATAGGCCAGCGCATGCTTGATTTCCTGCCGCTCGAAGAAGCGCAACCCGCCATACACGCGGTAGGGCAGGCCGGCATTGAACAAGGCATGTTCGAGTATCCGCGACTGCGCATTGCTGCGATAGAGCAGGGCGACCTCGGCGCGGGCATGGCCGTCACGCACCAGGGCCTTGATCTCCTCGACGATCCAGCGTGCCTCCTCGCCGTCGGAAAATCCCTCGAAGACGCGGATCGGCTCGCCGGCACCTGCATCGGTCCATAGGTTCTTGCCCAGCCGCGCCGAATTGTTTTTGATGATGGCGTTGGCGGCGTCAAGAATGTTGCCGTGGGAGCGGTAGTTCTGTTCCAACCGGACCACGTTCTGCACGCGGAACTCGCGCTCGAAGTCGCGCATGTTGCCGACGTCGGCGCCGCGGAAGGCGTAGATCGACTGGTCGTCGTCACCGACACAGAACAAACACCCGCCCCCCTCGCTCCCCCCTCGCGGGGGGAAGTCTGCTTGCTCGCTACGCTCGTCTGTCACGGGCAGCTTGGTGGCAACCGCGTTGGCGTCTGCGGCTCCGCCGCGTACCGTTCCGGCTCGGGGCGGCCCTTCGCCGGAACTATGCCGCACCGCCCCAGCGAGCAGACACAGCCAGCGGTATTGCAGGGCGTTCGTATCCTGGAATTCGTCCACCAGGATGTGCTTGAAACGCGCCTGGTAATGCCGCCGCAACGGTTCGTTGCGCAACAGCAGTTCGTAGCTGCGCAGCAGCAGTTCGGCGAAATCCACCACACCCTCGCGCTGGCACTGGGCCTCGTAGGCTTCGTAGAGTTCAACCCGTTTGCGGGTGTATTCGTCCCAGGCCTCCACGGCGCCGGAGCGCAGGCCCTGCTCCTTCTGCGCGTTGATGAAATGCTGTAGTTCGCGCGGCGGAAACTTCTCGTCGTCCACGTTGAGCGCCTTGAGCAGGCGCTTGATGGCCGACTGCTGGTCGGCCGAATCGAGAATCTGGAACAGCGGAGGCAGTCCGGCGTCGCGATGATGGGCGCGCAGCAGCCGGTTGCACAGGCCGTGGAAGGTGCCGATCCACATGCCGCGGGTATTGATCGGCAGCATCGCCGACAACCGGGTCAACATTTCCTTCGCCGCTTTGTTGGTGAAGGTGACCGCCAGGACGCCCTGGGGGGTGATTTGTCCGGTGGAAATTAGCCAGGCGATACGGGTGGTAAGCACCCGGGTCTTGCCCGAACCCGCGCCGGCAAGGATCAGAGCGTGTTGCGGCGGCAGGGTGACTGCGGCCAGTTGTTCCGGATTGAGGCCGCGAAGAAGGTCTGACATTCGCCGATTATACGCGGCCACCCCTTTCCGCCCACCGCCAGGACGACCAAACCCATGCCTGGAGCACGATTGTTGCGAAGCAACACCATTTAATTTGAACTGCCAACATTTCCCTTTGTCTATTGAATGTTAGCGTTTAGCCTCCATTATGTTGCATAGCAACAAATAGCACTGACCGGCTGCGGGGTTTCCGCAGAAACGGCCCGCTAACGGCCAAAGGAGAACGTAATGAAATCGCCCAAACTGTTGCCCTGGCTCGCCCGGAGCGCCGGGCTGAGCGACGCCCGAATCGGCCAACTCTGGCTGGACGCCACCCAATATGCCGCCAACGCCACCGGTGAGCATGAAACGCACCGCTACTGGAAGGTCGCCCACGAACGCCTGATCGATTTGGTGGACGCAGAGTCCATGCTCTGCGCTTCGTCGCGCGAAGCCGCCCCCTGGATCATGCTACAGACCCATATCAGCATGGGCGCACTGGTGCTGACCGGTTTGATCGCTGAGGTTTCGGCCAATCTGCGTTCCTGGCTAACGCGGGCCAGCCACCATCCGGTATGAGTTGAGCACCCAACCCTTAGGGCGCGGTGCCCTACAGGGTTGGCAGGACGTCCAAACCAAGCGTGCGGCGAACGCCGTCCGCCGCACGCTCGGCGCGGGCTTTGTCGGCAAAGCCCGACAGCAGCACTTCGTAAGTCCACCCTCCGTCGCCGGCCAAGGGACGAATGCGCACCGGAAAGCCGGCCGTCCGCGCCCGGTCGTAGATCGCCAGCGCGACGCCCTCATCCGCCACATCGCCCAGCCTTAGCGACCAAGCGCCCCGCCGCCTGAGCGCCCCTTCAGCGGGAGCGATTTCGGTCTCGGCGGCACGCGCGGCAAACTCCGCCGGCGTTGCCATGACCAGCGACTGCGGGGCACGGGCACGCGGAGCGAGATAGGTGGTCATCGGTTCATGCAGATCGAACAACGTGCCGTCCGGCGCTTTCACTTCCACCTGCCCCTCGATCAACATCACCAGGTCCTCGTCCGCCCGGGCGCGTCCCCAGACGTCGGTGCCGCGGATGCCGATGGTGGCGGTACCGACGCGGATGCTCAACTCGCGATGGCGCAGCTTGACGGCGGCCGCGGTGGTGAAACGAAAAGCCCCGGCCGCCACATCGAGAGCGCCACGAAAGAACGATTCCGGCTTCTTGCTGCGGGTATGGAACGTCATCTGCGCCGATTCGCCGAACTTGACCGTGCTGCCTTCGGCCAGTTTGAGGTAGACCCGCGAGCCATTGCCGGTTTTCAGGCGATCGCCGTTGGCGATTTCCATTCCCGGGTAAAGCGGCTCCGTCGTTTCGCCGCGCACACGCCAAGCCGGCGCCTGCAACGCATCGACAACGGCCGGCGGAGCGCCGTTGGCCAGCAGCGAACAAAGACAAACGACGAGGGCAAAGCAGAAACGGAGAGTCATGGCACAGCCTTTGAGGGGTAGGGGCGGCAGGTATAATCCGGCCCCTTTAGCGTTTCGAACGAAGCCCAGGTCATGCAGGAAAAATACACGCCGTCAGACATCGAAAAAACCGCGCAGACCCATTGGGAATCGACACAGGCCTTCCGCGCCGTGGCGAGCAAGGCCAAGCCCAAGTACTACTGTCTGTCGATGTTCCCCTATCCGTCGGGCAAGCTGCACATGGGGCACGTGCGCAACTATACCATCGGCGATGTGCTGACCCGCTTCCACAAGATGCGCGGCTACAACGTCCTGCAACCGATGGGCTGGGATGCCTTCGGCCTGCCCGCCGAAAACGCCGCGATCCAGAACAGCGTGCCGCCGGCGCAATGGACCTGGGACAACATCGCCTACATGAAACAGCAGTTGCAGTCGCTGGGTTTCGCCATCGACTGGAGCCGGGAACTCGCCACCTGCCAGCCCGCCTATTACAAGTGGAACCAGTGGCTGTTCCTGCGTATGCTGGAAAAGGGCATCGCCTACAAGAAAACCCAGGTGGTCAACTGGGACCCGGTGGATCAGACCGTGCTCGCCAACGAGCAGGTCATCGACGGCCGCGGCTGGCGTACCGGCGCCCTGGTCGAGAAGCGCGAGATCCCCGGCTACTATCTGAACATCACGAAATACGCCGACCAGCTGCTCGACGATCTCGACAAGCTGCCGGGCTGGCCCGAGCGGGTCAAGACCATGCAGGCCAACTGGATCGGCAAGAGCCACGGCGTGCGCTTTGCCTTCCCCTACACGCTCGATGGCAAGGAAGAAAAACTGTGGGTCTACACCACCCGCGCCGACACCATCATGGGCGTCACTTTCGTCGCCGTGGCGGCCGAGCATCCGCTGGCCGCGTATGCGGCGAAGAACAACGCCGAACTCGCCGCCTTCATCGAAGAGTGCAAGCACGTCTCGGTGATGGAAGCCGACATGGCGACCATGGAAAAGAAGGGCGTCCCCACCGGCCTCTTCGTCACCCACCCGTTGACCGGCGAACAGGTCGAGGTCTGGATCGGCAACTACGTGCTGATGGGTTACGGCGAAGGCGCGGTGATGGCCGTACCGGCGCATGACGAACGCGACTTCGGCTTCGCTCTCAAGTACAAACTGCCGATCAAGCAGGTCGTTGCCGTTGCAGGCCAGACTTTCTCTGCCGACGCCTGGGCCGAGTGGTACAGCGACAAGCAGAACGGCACGTGCATCCACTCCGGCAAGTACGACGGCCTCGGCTACGCAGCCGCGGTCGATGCCATCGCCGCCGACCTCAGCGCCAAGGGCCTGGGCGAAAAGACCACCCAGTACCGTCTGCGCGACTGGGGCGTCTCGCGCCAGCGCTACTGGGGCTGCCCGATCCCGATCATCCATTGCGGCAGTTGCGGCTCGGTGCCGGTGCCCGACGACCAGCTGCCGGTCAAGCTGCCGGAAGACTGCGTGCCCGACGGCTCCGGCAATCCGTTGCACAAGCGCGAGGATTTCCTCAATGTGCCCTGCCCCAAGTGTGGCAAGCCGGCCAAGCGCGAGACGGACACCATGGATACCTTCGTCGATTCGTCCTGGTATTACGCGCGTTACGCCAGCAAGTTCTCCGAGACGGCGATGGTGGATGAAGAGACCGCCTACTGGATGCCGGTCGACCAGTACATCGGCGGCATCGAGCATGCCATCCTGCACCTGCTCTATTCGCGCTTCTGGAGCAAGGTGATGCGCGACCTCGGCCTGGTGAACTACGACGAGCCCTTCGCCAACCTGCTGACCCAGGGCATGGTGCTGAACCACATCTTTTCGCGCCATCCGGAAAAGGGTGCCATCCAGTATTTCGCCCCGGAAGAGATCGATCTACAAAAAGACGATGCCGGCCGCATCACTGGCGCCCGCGCCAAGGCCGACGGCCTGCCGGTGACCTATCAAGGCATTGGCACGATGTCCAAGTCGAAGCGCAACGGCGTCGATCCGCAGGCGCTGATCGATCAGTACGGCGCCGACACCGCGCGCTTTTTCATGATGTTCGCCTCGCCGCCGGAACAGACCCTGGAGTGGGCCGACTCCGGGGTGGAAGGCGCCTACCGCTTTCTCAAGCGCGTCTGGGCCTTTGGTCACACCCTGTCTGCACAGCCACAATGCCCGGTGCCCCAGACGCTCGATTCGGCACTGGGGACGATCCGCCGCGAAGTGCATCTGACCCTGAAGCAAGCCACCTACGATCTCTCCAAGCACCAGTTCAATACCGTCGCTTCGGCCGGGATGAAAATTCTCAATGCGCTGGAAAAGGCGCAGAAGGACGGTGCCGAAGGTTGGCTCAGCGTCGCGCAGGAAGGCTTCTCCATCCTGCTGCGCCTGCTCTCGCCGATCACCCCGCATATCGCCCATGTGCTCTGGCAGGGCCTCGGTCACGGCGATGACATCCTCACCGCCCCCTGGCCGGAACCGTTGGCAGCAGCGCTGGTGCAGGACGAGATCGAGCTCGTGTTGCAGGTCAACGGCAAACACCGCGGCAGCATCAAGGTGCCTGCCGGCGCCGACAAGGCGGCCATCGAAGCGGCTGCACTGGCCGACGAAACGACGCAGCGATTCCTCGAAGGTCGGCCGGCGAAGAAAGTCGTGGTGGTCCCCGGCCGACTGGTGAACGTCGTCGTCTGATGCGCCAGGCGACGCTCGGATTTGCCGTCCTGATCGGTCTGCTGCCGCTGGCCGCAGCCAGTGCGATTCCGGCCGAAGGATTGGCGCTCGACGACAGCCATCTGCTGCGCCCGACACAGGACGGCTGGGAAGTAGTCAGCCGGACCAACGGCGAAACGCAGCCCCGGCTGGTCCCGGCGCTCGACGCCACCTCGGCGGTTGCCGTCAGCGGTTCGCGCATCGCCTACGTTTCGAGAACCCGCCACGGCGAGCGCCGCCAACTCGGCTGCATCGACTACGACTGGGTCCGCGACCGCGTCATCGCCCGCCAGGACACACGCTTGCTGGCCATCGAAGCCGCGCCTACCGAGCAGGCGTCCAGCGTCGCAATCGACGCGAGTCGGGTAAGCTGCCGCCTGGTCGGCGAAATCTGCACGGCGGATGGCACGGACTGCCATGCAGCGGCACAGGAAGTGAAACTGGGTGCGGAAGCGCGCAAGGCCGGCAAGGCCAAGACGACCAAGCACCGCGCCCGGCAAGGAAAACATACGTCGGCACCTCGCGCCGGCACTTCAACGAAAAAGGTTCGCTCATGAAACTGCGCATGCTGCTCGTCACCGTTCTCGCTCTGGGCCTCGCCGCCTGCGGCTTCCAGTTACGCGGCTCAGCCAATCTCGGCTTCAAGACGCTGCACATCGCGTTGCCGGAAACCTCCGAGCTGCGCACGGTGCTCGAACGCACCATCGCCGCCGGCAGCGAAACGCGGATCGTCGCCAACCCCAAGGACGCCGAGGCCATCCTCAGTATCACCAGCGACATCCCGGGAAAGAACATCCTCTCGCTGAGTTCGGCGGGACGCACGCGTGAGCATCAGCTGGTGCGTACGGTTCGCTTCCGCGTGCGCAGCAACGCCGGCGAGGATCTGCTGCCGGAAGGCGAAATCGTTCTGCGTCGCGACCTGTCCTTTGACGACAACCAAGTACTGGCCAAGGAAGCCGAAGAAGCCGTACTCTGGCGCGATATCCAGACCGATCTGGTGCAGCAGTTGCTTCGCCGCCTGGCGGCGGCGAGGACTGCGCCCTCGCCGCAGAGCGGCAATTAAAATTCCTTCGCCCCGCCCCTTCCTGGGGTGGGACGAAGGTGTCAGGGCCGCGTGGCGGCCGATATTGGAAACGGTGCCGTGCTACTTCGACCGGAACAACTCGCCGCCCATCTGGAAAAACCTCTGGCGCCGCTGTATGTGGTGCATGGCGACGAGCCGCTGCTGACCATCGAGGCGGCGGATGCGATTCGCGCCGCGGCGCGCAAGCAGGGCTTCGAGGAACGCGAGGTGCTGATCGCCGGCAGCGGATTCCGCTGGGACGATTTGTTGCTCGCGACGGGCAATATGTCGCTGTTCGGCGGCGCCAAGCTGATCGACCTGCGCATTCCCTCCGGCAAGCCGGGACGCGATGGCGGCGAAGCGTTGCAGCGGCATTGCGCGCAGAACGCCAACGGCCTCGCCACGCTGATCAGCCTGCCGCTGCTCGACTGGCAGGCGAAGAAGGCCTCCTGGTTCACCGCGCTGGCGGACGCCGGCGTGGTCGTCGAATGCAATGCGCCGCCGCTGACTCAACTTCCCGACTGGGTCGCCCAGCGCATGGCGCGGCAGAAGCAGCACAGCAGCCGCGAAGGCCTCGAATTCATCGCCGGACACGTCGAAGGTAATCTGCTGGCGGCGCATCAGGAAATCCAGAAGCTCGCGCTGCTCTATCCCGAGGGCGGGGTGAGCCTGGAGCAAATCGAGGACGCCGTGCTCGACGTCGCCCGCTTCGATGTGGACAAACTACGCAGTGCTCTGCTGGCAGGCGATGCCGGACGCTGTGCGCGGCTGCTTGACGGCCTGCGCGCCGAGGACGCCGCCCTGCCGCTGTTACTCTGGGCGCTCTCCAGCGAACTGCGCGCACTGGCCCAGATTCGCAGCGCCGTGGAGGCCGGTCAGCCGATGGATGCCGCGCTCAAGGCGGCCAAGGTCTTCGGTCCGCGCCAAGGGCCGCTACGTGCGGCGGCCCAGCGGGTCTCCGCCACTGCCGCGAGGATGGCGCTGCTGCATGCGGCGCGTATCGACCGGATGATCAAAGGACTGACGAAGGGCGACGTCTGGGACGAGATGCTTCAGCTGACGCTGAAGCTCGCGAAATAACGCCCCCACTCCCCAGCCCTCTCCCGGAAAAGGGCGACTGATCGGGCCGCTGCGCGGCGGAATTGATTAAGGGGCTGTCGTCGCACTTGCCGGAGATAAGTCTTCCCGATCCGGCCGCATGCGCAGGAAAACGGCGAAACGCGGCAAACCGCGGCCGGTGACATCGCGGTAACGATAGGTCACCCAGGTGCCGAGCGGCGGCGGATTGCGCCTTTCCGCAAGGTTGAACCCGGTACCCAGCTTGAAACGCCGCCCCGCCTCGGTTTCCACCCGTAGCGCCCCCATCAAGCCGGCATACTTGCCGCGCCCCGGAAGATGCGCGATCACTTTCGCCTCGGCGTCGAAATAAGCCTTCACCTTAAGCAGGTCGTCGCTGCGCCCGGGCCGGTAGGGGGCATCGCCCTTGTGCAGCATCAAGCCCTCGCCGCCGGCCTTGACCACCTGGCGCAAGCGGCGCCGGATGTCCGCCGCCGTGGTGGCCGGAGTCTGCTCGACCATATCCACCCAGGGTCGATCGATTTCCTTCACTACGCGCTTGAGCACGTCGATCCGCTGTGTGAACGGCTCCGGATGCGCAGGCAGATCGAACAGCATGTAACGTATGCGCCGCCAAGCGGTATCGTCCGGTACTTGACTACGTACCGTGGCGACAGCATCGGCAAAAGCTCCGCGTCCGGCCCACAGCTCGCCATCGAGAGGATGCGCCGGCCAGCCCGCGGTAAACCAGTCCGGCGCATGGATCGCGGTGCCGCCCCGCGTCAGCAACTGCCTGCCGTCCCAGTAGCCGCGGACGCCGTCGAGTTTTTCGCTGAGCCAGTAGCCGCTCGCATCGCCGCCGCTCCACACATTGGCCAGGGTCAACGCTGGCGGGGTGAGCGTTTCAGCAGCCGCAGAGCCCGTCAGCAGCATAAAAGACAGCAGCGCGCAGCGCAGCGTTGCAGCGGTTTTATCCGCTGCCGCAGCCAGACGGAGCAAGGTCGGGCGAAGCAACAGAACGGTCATGGCGACTCCATTCGAGCAATGGTCGGGGCGAGGCCGCAATGATGCCATGATCATCTCCGCCGCAGGCGCAAGCCGCGACGGCAGGGCGGTAGAATGATCGCCTTCAATGGAGCACGAAACCATGGACATCAAACACTACATGGAGGGCCTAGGCCAGGCGGCCCGCAGCGCCGCGTCGGCGATTGCCCGCGCCTCGACGGCGGCGAAAAACGCCGCGCTGCTGGCAATGGCGGCGGCCATCCGCGCACGGCAAGACGAGCTGCTCGCCGCCAATGCCGAGGATATAGCCGACGCCCGAGCCAACGGCCTCGACGTGGCGATGATCGACCGGCTGACCCTGACCGCCAAGGGCGTCGAGGCCATGGCCGCAGGACTGGAGCAGGTTGCCGCTCTGGCCGATCCGGTCGGCGAAATCACCGATCTTAAACGCCGTCCGAGCGGCATCCAGGTCGGCAAGATGCGCGTGCCGATCGGCGTGGTGGGCATCATCTACGAAGCGCGGCCCAACGTCACCGCCGATGCCGCCGCGCTGTGCCTGAAGTCGGGCAACGCTGCCATCCTGCGCGGCGGCAAGGAGGCGATCCGCTCCAACCAGGCGATCGCCGCCTGCGTTCGCACCGGGCTGAAGAGCGCCAGCTTGCCGGAAACCGCGGTGCAGGTGATCGAGACCACCGACCGCGAAGCGGTGGGCCATCTGGTGGCAATGCCGAAATACGTCGACGTGATCGTGCCGCGCGGCGGCAAGAGCCTGATCGAGCGCGTCAGCAGGGAGGCGCGGGTGCCGGTGATCAAGCACCTCGACGGCAACTGCCATGTTTATGTGGACGACCAGGCCGATCCCGCCAAGGCGCTGAAGATCGTAGAAAATTCCAAGACCCAGCGACTAGGCACCTGCAACACCGCCGAGTCGTTGCTGGTTGCGCGGGCGATCGCCGCCGAGCAACTGCCGGCCATCGCCCGCATGCTGACGGCGAAGGGCGTGGAAATTCGTGGTTGTGCGGAAACGCAGAAGCTGGTAGCGGAAGCCAAGGCGGCGACGGAAGAGGACTACTACACCGAGTATCTTGCGGCGATCATTTCGGTCAAGGTGGTGGCCGACGTCGACGCCGCCATCGCCCACATCAACCGCTATTCGTCGCAGCACACCGAAGCCATCGTCACCGAAAACTACACCCACGCCATGCGCTTTCTGCGCGAAGTGGATTCGAGCTCGGTGATGGTCAACGCCTCGACGCGTTTCGCCGACGGCTTCGAGTACGGACTCGGCGCGGAAATCGGCATCTCCACCGACAAGTTCCATGCCCGCGGCCCGGTGGGCCTCGAGGGCCTGACGTCGCAGAAGTGGATCGTGCTCGGCGACGGGGAAGTGCGGAGCTGAAGTGAGTGGGCGCGCCGCCAATGCCGACCCAGACCGTTACGCGGCGATCATCGCCGCGCCCGGTTTCTGCATCGGCGTGGTCTGCGCCGACGACTGCATCGCCGGCATCGATTTTCTCGAACCCTGCGCCGAACAGACCGCCGACACGCCGTTGGCGCACGAAGCGGCGCGGCAACTCCGCGCCTGGCTGAAAGACCCGGCCTGGGTCTTCAACCTGCCGCTGGCCCCGGCCGGCACGCCTTTCCGGCGCCGGGTCTGGGCACAGATTGGCGCAATCCCCGGCGGCGAAACGCGCAGCTACGGCGATATTGCCAAGATGCTGCACAGCGCCCCGCGCGCCGTTGGCGGCGCCTGCGGCGCCAACCCCTATCCGATCGTCGTGCCCTGCCATCGCGTGGTCTCCGCCCGCGGCGGATTCAACGCCGGGCTCGGCGGATTCGCCCATCAACGCGGCGGCTTCCTGCTCGACGTCAAACGCTGGCTGCTTGCCCATGAACGCCGCTGACGCGGCGCTGATCGACGAATTTGCCGACACCCTCTGGTTGCAGGATGGGTTGTCGAAAAACACATTGGCCGCCTACCGCAGCGACCTCACCCTGCTGGCGCGCTGGCTGGACGCACAAGGCAGAGCCCTGCCTGAGGTCGACAATCCGCTGCTCAACGACTATCTGGCCCACCTGCATACCCAGGCGCTGTCGAAACCGGCCAGCCAGCGGCGCCTGCATTCGACGCTACGCCGCTTCTACGGCTGGATGCTGGATCAGAACCGCGTCGCCGCCAATCCCATGGTCCACGTGGATGTACCGATGCGCATTGCGCGCTTTCCCAAGACCCTCTCCGAACAACAGGTGGAAGCCCTGCTGGCCGCTCCGGACATCGCGACCCCGCTGGGGTTGCGCGACCGCGCGCTGATCGAGGTGCTGTATGCCACCGGCCTGCGCGTATCGGAGCTGGTCAACCTCAAGTTATTCGAGGTCAGCCTTAGCGACGGCGTGGTGCGGGCTTTCGGCAAAGGGGCGAAGGAACGTCTGACGCCGCTTGGAGAACTCGCCGTCGAATGGCTACAGCGCTATCTGTGCGAAGCCCGTCCTCTGCTGCTCAAGGGCAAAACCTGCGACGAGATTTTTGTCACCGGGCGCGGCAGCGGCATGACGCGCCAGATGGCGTGGACGCTGGTGAAACGCTATGCCGTGCTGGCCGGCATAGCGCGCGAGCGCATCTCTCCTCACGTATTGCGCCACGCCTTCGCCACCCATCTACTGAACCACGGCGCCGACCTGCGTGTGGTTCAACTCCTGCTGGGGCACGCCGACATCTCGACCACCCAAGTGTACACCCACGTCGCGCGGGAACGCCTGAAACAACTGCACCGGACGCATCACCCACGCGGCTAGTTCAAGCAGCGGTTTGACACGCGTCGGCGTGCCTCCCTATAATCCGCCCTCCTTTTTAGGCCGGGTCGGTAGCTCAGTCGGTAGAGCAGCGGACTTTTAATCCGTTGGTCGCGAGTTCGAGTCTCGCCCGACCCACCAAACCGTAAACGGTGCGTTATACTGCGCGCCCGCAAACGGGCTGTTAGCTCAGTTGGTAGAGCAGCGGACTCTTAATCCGTAGGTCGAGTGTTCGAATCACTCACAGCCCACCAAATTTAAAAGGGCTTAGCCGCAAGGTTAAGCCCTTTTGCTTTTCCCCCTGCCAGACGAATTCCGTCCGCAGGCGGCGCTTACGGAGGCATGCCCCGATGAGAGCACGTCACCCGCAACCCACCCACACGTCCGGCATTACCGGCCGGCTTTCGCCTTGAAGATGGAACGCCAGCTACTACGTGCGCTGGCCATTTCGCTGGCGATGCACAGCCTGCTTTTCCTGCCGCAACCGAGCCCGGCACCCGTCGCCGCGGGGGCTCCGCTACGTGCACTGCTACAGCACCAGGCACCGAGAACCGAGTTGACGGCCGAGGAGGGCCACAGCTCCTTAGCTGTACCGGACAGCAACGAACCACGCCAGCCCGAAGCCCGCACCTATCCGCAAGCCGTCGGTGGGGCGCCAGACGAGAAACCATCGACCAACGCATCTGAAACGGGGCCAACAGACGGGCTACAGCCCGGCGTCGATCTGGCCGGCCTGCGCGAATACAACATCGCCTTGGCACGCGTCGCTTCGCGCTTCCGCAACTACCCGCGGCAAGCCTGGGAGGCCGGTCAGGAAGGCCGCGTCGTTCTGCGGCTGCGCGTGGCGGGCGACGGCACGCCGACTGATCTCGCACTGCTACGTGGCAGCGGCCATGATCAACTGGATCGCGCCGCGCTCGACATGATGCGCCTCGCCGCCAGCCACACTGTCGTGCCCGAGAGACTCCTCGGACGCAGCTTCTCCATCGATCTGGCGGTGGACTACGATCTCAATGACGCCCCGCCGGGGCCATGACCACGCTGTGGATCTGAGTCGACACGTGCATACCTTCGGCCGCTACCTGCGTGCGCGCTTCGGCGAAGCGGTGCACAAGCTGTCGCTGGCCGGCGACTTCACCTGCCCGAACCGCGATGGCACACTCGGTCGCAGCGGCTGCACCTTCTGCAACGTGCGCAGCTTCGGCCGCGATGCCGACACCCTGTCGATCGCCCAGCAGATCGAGCGCGAAAAACTGAAGACCGACCGGGCCCGGCGCTATCTCGCTTATTTCCAGGCCTATACCAGCACCTACGCCGAAGTGGAGACGCTGCGCGCGCTCTATGCCGAAGCCACCGCCGCCGCCGACATCGTCGGCCTCTGCGTCGGTACGCGGCCCGACTGCGTGCCCGACGCTGTGCTCGACCTGCTCACGAGCTATCAGGCGCGCGGGATGGAAGTCTGGCTGGAACTCGGCCTGCAATCGGCGCACGACCGTACCCAGGCGTTGATCCGCCGCGGCCACACGCTCGACAGCTATCGCAATGCGGTGGCACGTGCACACGCACGTCAGCTGAAGGTATGCACCCATCTGATCGCCGGCCTGCCGGGCGAAACCGTGGCCGACATACAGTCGACGCTGGATGTCGTGCTCGATATCGGCGTGCAGGGCCTGAAGTTGCATCCGCTGATGATCGTCCGCGGCAGCCGCATGGCGGCCCAGTACCGGCGGCGGGAGATTCAGCCGATGACCATCGACGCCTATGCCGATCTGGCCGCCGCGCTGGTCCGCCGCACGCCGGTAGACGTGGTATTCCACCGTCTCTCAGCGACGGCGCGGCCACCGACCCTGATCGCGCCGGACTGGTGCGGCTCACAATGGCCGCCGCTGAAAGCCATCGCCGAGCGGCTGGAGCGCTGCGGCGGACAGGGTAGCGACCTCGGCCAACGCTGGCCGCCGCCGCAGGCTCCGGGCGGCTAGACCGTCGGACGGCTGCGCTCGATCTGCACACCGACGCGGCGCACGCCTTTCATGATGCCGATCTTGGCGATCGATATCTTCACCCACGGGGCGCCGAACTCGTCGAGCATCAGGGCGATGATGTACTCGCCGAGGGTTTCCAGCAGGTTGAAATGGCGCGCTGCCAGTTCGCGGCGGATGCGTTCGATCACCACGGCATAATCGATGGTCTTGGCGATGTCGTCGTCGAGGGCGGCCTCGTCCGGAACGCCGAACGTCAGGCTGACCTCCAGCGTCTGCGGCGCCGCCTTTTCCCGTCCGTAGATGCCGACATGCGCCTCGACCCGCAGATCCTCGATGAAGATGAAGTCCATAACGCCTCGTTAGCTCGTCCGTCGACAACATTCCCGCCACGCGGGAGGTCGGGTGGCGGAGTGTCATTTATCTAGCGGAGGGCGTGCAATGCGCGCCCTCCGCTAGAATGCCGCGGATTCTAAGGCCTCGCCTCCTCGTCTCCCATGCATCCCATCATTTTCGTCCTGCTCGGCTACCTGCTCGGTTCGCTCCCCTTCGCCGTCATCGTCTCGCGCGCCTTCGGTCTCGCCGACCCGCGCAGTTTCGGCTCAGGCAACCCGGGCGCCACCAACGTCCTGCGCACCGGCAACAAGGCCGCTGCGGTGCTAACGCTGCTCGGCGATGCGGCCAAGGGCCTGGCTGCGATGTTGATAGCCGGAGCGCTCGGCGGCGACGGCACAATGGTGGCCGTGGCCGGCCTGGCGGCTTTTTTCGGCCATCTGTTCCCGCTGTTCCTGCGTTTCAAGGGCGGCAAGGGGGTGGCTACCGCACTTGGCGTACTGGCCGGTTTTTCCGGCTGGCTGGCGCTGATCTGCGTTGCAGCCTGGGTGCTGGTAGCAGCGGTCAGCCGCTATTCGTCGCTGGCGGCGCTGGTCGCCGCCGTAGTCGCCCCCACCGCAGCCTGGTGGTTGAAGCTGCCGGTGGAATCGACGCTCGCCGTCGCGATGATGGCGGCAATGCTGATCCAGCGCCACCGCGCCAACATCCAGCGGCTGCTCAGCGGCACCGAAGGGCGCCTCGGCGCCAAGAAATAGGCCTCAGAGCGCCTGTAGGGGCCAGCGCGGACGCACAGCGAACGCGCCGTCGCGACGCGCAGGCTTTTCCCCGGCAAGCAGGCGCTGCGCGCCGCAATAGGCAATCATTGCCCCGTTGTCGGTACACAGCGCCAGCGCAGGATAGTGCACCCGAATTCCCTGTCGCCGTGCGGCGGAATCCAGCCGCTCGCGCAATCGGCGGTTGGCGCCGACACCACCGGCCACGATCAACGTCTCGACGCCGCAATGTTTCACCGCGGCAAGCGCCTTGGCGACCAGTACCTCGGTTACCGCTTCCTGGAATTCGGCAGCCAGGTCGGCCTTTTCGGTAGCGGAGAGCATGCGACTGCGAGCGGCGGTCAACACGGCCGTCTTCAACCCGGAAAAACTGAAATCGAAATCGGCGGACCGCAGCATCGGTCGCGGCAGACTGAAGCGGCCCGGTGTGCCCTGTTGCGCCAGCACAGCAAGCGCAGGGCCACCGGGATAGCCGAGGCCGAGCAGCTTGGCCGTCTTGTCGAAGGCCTCGCCTGCCGCATCGTCGAGCGATTCGCCGAGCAGTTCGTAACTGCCGACGCGTTCCACGCGCATCAGCTGGGTATGCCCGCCGGACACCAACAAGGCAACGAAGGGAAAGGTCGGCGCATCGACCGAGAGCAGCGGCGAAAGCAGATGGCCTTCGAGGTGATGTACCGGCAAGGCCGGGACCGCAAGCGCCTGCGCCAGGCTTTCGGCAAAGCTGGCGCCGACCAGCAAAGCACCGGCCAACCCCGGGCCCGCGGTATAGGCGATGGCGTCGATCGCCGATTTTTCTACGCAGGCCTCGACCAGTACGTGGCGCAGCAGCGGAATCAAGCGACGGATGTGGTCGCGCGAAGCCAGTTCGGGCACCACGCCGCCGTATTCCTCATGCATCGCCACCTGGGTATGCACGGCGTGGGAGAGCAAGCCGCGCTCCGTATCGTAGAGCGCGAGACCGGTTTCGTCGCAGGAGGATTCGATACCAAGAACCAGCATGGGAGGACGCCTGAATGAGGCGGCGGATTCTACTCTTTGACATTGCGGGAAAACTGGATACAATGCCGCCCTTTTCCGCCAATCCAAGGTCTATCGCAATGCCGGGAATCCGTCTCAAGGAAAACGAGCCGTTTGAAGTCGCGATCCGTCGCTTCAAGCGCGCCATTGAAAAAACCGGTCTGCTGACCGAACTGCGCGCTCGTGAGTTCTACGAAAAGCCGACCACCGAACGCAAACGCAAGCTGGCTGCTGCCGTCAAGCGCCACCACAAGCGTATTCGTAGCCAGATGCTGCCGCCCAAGCTCTATTGAGCCTGACGGTGCACTAAGCTGCACCGGGCAGTTCGCAGTTCGTTCTATTCCGTTCGAAACCGCCAAAACCGCAAGGCATTGGCGGTTTTGGCGTTGTCCTTCCAGGAGTGGTTGCAATGTCGCTGAAAACCCGTATCACCGATGACATGAAGACGGCCATGAAGGCGAAAGAAACCGCCCGCCTCGGTGCCATCCGCCTGCTGCTGGCTGCAATGAAACAGAAGGAAGTGGACGAGCGTATCGAACTCGACGACGCGGCCATCGTCGCGGTGATCGAAAAAATGCTCAAGCAACGCAAGGATTCGATCGCACAGTACGAAACCGCAGGCCGCCAGGATCTGGCGGAAGCCGAGCGGTTCGAAGTCGCAGTCCTCATCGACTACATGCCGCAGGCGCTTTCCGCCGCGGAAGTCGAAGCCATTGTTGCCGCGGCTATAGCCGAATCCGGAGCCAAGGCGCCGGCCGACATGGGCAAGGTGATCGCTTTGGTCAAACCCAAAGTGGCCGGACGCGCCGATATGGGTGAAGTTTCAAAACTGGTCAAGGCCAAGCTCAGCGCCTAGATTGAAGTTGGAGTTCAACTCCAGCGATAGCCGGCGCCCATGATCCCCGAGTCATTCATCCAGGAACTGCTCTCCCGCCTCGACATCGTCGACGTGGTCGAGCGCTATCTGACGCTACGCAAGGCGGGCGCCAATTACTCGGCGTGCTGTCCGTTCCATTCCGAGAAAACACCGTCGTTCACCGTCAGTCGGACGAAGCAGTTCTATCACTGCTTCGGTTGTGGCGCCCACGGCAGCCCGATCGGCTTCGTCATGCAATACTCTGGACTCGGTTTCGTAGACGCCGTTGAAGAACTTGCGTCACAGATCGGCCTGCAGGTACCACGCGAAGCGGCAGCCCGCCATGCCGCCGAAACGACACGCAAAGCACCACTGACCGAATTGATGGCGCGAGCGACGAAGTTCTATCGTGACCAACTCAAGGCATCACCGCGCGCCATAGACTATCTCAAGCGCCGCGGCGTAACCGGTGAAATCGCCGCCCGCTTCGGACTCGGTTACGCTCCGGATGACTGGCAGGGACTGGCAAAGGTCTTCCCTGACTATAACGATGCAGCGCTGGCGGAATGTGGGCTGGTGATCGTCAACGAGCAAGGCCGACGCTACGACCGTTTTCGCGACCGAGTGATGTTCCCCATCCTCGACCAGAAGGGCAACGTCATCGGCTTCGGTGGCCGCGTCATCGATACCGGCGAACCCAAATATCTCAACTCCCCGGAAACCCCGTTGTTTGAGAAGGGCCGCGAGCTCTACGGCCTGGTGCAGGCGCGCAAGTCCATCCACCAGGCCGACACGGTGATCGTCGTCGAAGGCTACATGGACGTAGTCGGACTGGCTCAGCTCGGCGTAGAAAATGTTGTCGCCGCACTGGGCACCGCCACCACCGGCATGCATGTGCATAAGCTGCTGAAGCAGGCAAGTCGTGTGGTCTTCTGTTTCGATCGAGACCAGGCCGGCGATCGCGCCGCACGACGGGCGATGGAAGCCAGCCTGGAGCATCTGGTCGACGGCAAAAGCGTTGAAATCCTGCAAATGCCAGGCAACCAGGATCCGGATGAATTCATCCGTGAGCACGGCAGAGAAGCCTTTCAGCGCCTGGTCAACAACGCCACCCGCCTTTCGGAGTTTTTTGTCCGCGAGCTGCGTAAGGCGGCGAACCCGGCCACGGCCGAGGGCCGCGCGGCGATGGTGGAAGAAGCGAAACCGCTGCTGCAAAAAATCGCCGCGCCAATATTACGCGTGCAGTTGACCAAGGAGATCGCCACGCTAACGCAACTTTCCCAGGCCGAACTGGAGGCCCAGTGCGGCCTAAAACCCTTGGCACGAGGACGCTTGGCTGCTGCGCCGCGCCGCCGCGTTGGCACCCGATCGCTCGAACACACGCTGCTACAACACGTTTTACAGCGCCCCGAATGGGTAGTGCGCGTCCCGCTCGACATGATCTCGCACGAAGTGCCGGAAGGCGCAGCGCTACACGCGCTCGCCAATGCCGTCGAACATGGAGAGCTCCCCGGCGGCGGCATGGGGCAACTGCTGGAATTTTTTCGCGGCCGGCCGGAAGAGACGGTCATTGCCGCTGCTCTCGCCGAACTCGCCGTAGAAGAGCCCGATATGGGCATGCTGGAACAAGTACTCAATGACGTCGTCGAACGGCTTAGAACGCTTGGCGTCGAACGCGAGATAGAAAGCCGGAAACATGAACTCACCGCCGAAGAATGGCGCTCGCTGCTGGCACAAAAAGCGGCGAAAATCGGCCGGGTCGACTAGTGTATAATTGTATGTTTTTCCTGCGCTTTGCCTTTGTCCGCGAGAGGCAGATTGCCCCCCGCGCCGCCTGAAAAGAGGATCGACATGCCCAAGGAAACTTCGAAGCAGACCAAGGCCAAGGTTGCGGCCAAACCAGCGACAAAAGTCGCCAGCAAGCCCGCGCCCAAGGCCCCCGTTGCCGCCAAGGCAACAACCAAGGCGCCCTCAAAGGCAAGCCCGAAAATTGCCGCCAAACCAGAACCGAAGCCCGTCGCAACCAAGGCCGTTGCGGCTGTTGCGGCCAAAATCAGCGCGCCCGCAAAACCTGCCGCCGCGAAGACGCCCCCCCCCGCCCCGATCGCCGCAGCTGCCCCTGCCCCCAAGCCAGCGGGCAGTAAGACTCGCGAGCACACCAAAAAGAAAGGGAAAGCAGAAGCAATGGTTGCACCCGCAGCCCCTCAACCCCTTGATGTAGAAGCAAAGCGCTCACGACTTAAAACCCTGATTGCCCTGGGCAAGGAGCGCGGCTATCTGACCTACGCCGAAATCAACGATCACTTGCCTGACGACATGGTGGACGCCGAGCAGATCGAGTCCATCATCTCCACCTTCAACGATATGGACATTCAGGTTTTCGACGAGGCTCCCGCCGCCGAAGACCTGCTGCTCAACGAGTCTGCCCCGGCCCCCGTTGATGCCGAGGAAGTAGAAGAGCAAGCCGAACAGGCGCTGTCCACCGTCGATTCCGAATTTGGCCGCACCACCGACCCGGTGCGCATGTACATGCGCGAGATGGGCACCGTTGAACTGCTCACCCGCGAGGGCGAAATTGAAATCGCCAAGCGTATCGAAGACGGCCTCAAGCACATGGTGATGGCGATCTCGGCCTGCCCAACCACGATCACCGAGATTCTCGAACTGGCCGACAAGGTCAATCGCGATGAGATGCGCATCGACGAAGTGGTAGACGGCTTGATCGATCCGAACGCCACCGAGGAGGATCTGCAAGCGATGGCCGAGGCGGAAGACCTCGATGTCGCCACCGACGATGACGAGGACGACGACGGCAGCGGTGCCAGCTCGGCCGCCCTGCTCAAGCTGAAGACCGACGCACTGGAACGGTTCACCCTCATTCACGGCCTCTACGGCAAACTGATGCAGGCGCTGACCAAGAAGGGGTCGCAGGACAAGGGCTACCTCAAAGTGCAGAAGGGCATCAGCGACGAATTGATGAACATCCGCTTCACCGCCAAGACTATCGAACGCCTGTGCGACTCGGTGCGTGGCATGGTCGAGGCCGCACGCAACCACGAACGCAAGGTTCTGCACCTTTGTGTCGACAAGGCGCATATGCCGCGTCCGTATTTCATCAAGGTCTTCCCGGGTAACGAGACCAATATGGAATGGCTGAAGACCGAGGTGCAGTCGAACAAGCCATACTGCGCCGCGCTGATGCGTGCCGCACCAGCAATTCTCGAAGAACAGCAGAAGCTCATCGACCTACAGACCCGAATCGGCATCCCGCTCAAGGAACTCAAGGACATCAACAAGCAGATGTCCACCGGCGAAGCCAAAGCCCGTCGTGCCAAACGCGAAATGACCGAGGCCAACCTGCGTCTGGTGATCTCAATTGCGAAGAAGTACACCAATCGCGGCCTACAGTTCCTAGACCTGATCCAGGAAGGCAACATCGGCCTCATGAAGGCGGTAGACAAATTCGAATACCGCCGCGGTTACAAGTTCTCGACCTACGCTACCTGGTGGATCCGCCAGGCCATCACCCGGTCCATCGCCGACCAGGCGCGCACCATCCGCATCCCGGTGCATATGATCGAAACCATCAACAAGATGAATCGGATCAGCCGCCAGATTCTCCAGGAAACAGGATTGGAAGCCGACCCGGCGACGCTCGCGGTCAAGATGGAAATGCCCGAGGACAAGATCCGCAAGATCCTGAAGATTTCCAAGGAACCCATCTCCATGGAAACCCCGATCGGTGACGACGACGATTCCCATCTCGGCGACTTCATCGAGGACCAGTCCACCCTGGCCCCGGCGGATGCCGCGCTATTCGCCAGCCTACGTGAAGTGACCAAAGAAATTCTCGACAGTCTGACGCCGAGGGAAGCCAAGGTACTGCGCATGCGCTTCGGCATCGAGATGAATACGGATCACACGTTGGAAGAAGTCGGCAAGCAATTCGACGTGACCCGCGAGCGCATCCGCCAGATCGAAGCCAAGGCCCTGCGCAAGCTGCGCCACCCCAGCCGCTCGGAAAAGTTGAAGAGCTTCCTCGATTCTGAAACCTGATCACTGCTTACCTGAGGTCATGCTCGCATGACCTCAGCGGGCCTCTAGCTCATGCCTGGTTAGAGCAGCGGACTCATAATCCACCTGCATCTCAACTGGGCAATGTAGAATTTTGTTGTACAGCAAGGCTTTCAGGCCGATTTATGCTGGTCTGAAAGTGCAGTAAAAGCGTCGTCTGGTCCATTTCTGGTCCAGGTTTGAACCGGACGACAAACCACCCGCCCTCCCTGATGGGGTGTGCGGGTGGCAAGGTTTACGGGCCTGTAGCTCAGTTGGTTAGAGCAGAGGACTCATAAGAAATTGTGACTTTCGTCAGAAATGGCGATCGAAAATCGGGTGAATTCAGGGAAACCTAAGCGCACAGCAATGGGCGTACGGCAACCCTGAGCCAAGCCGGGGCTACAGCTCCGGAAGGTGCAGAGACTAGCGGAGGGGTATAGCCCCCTTAATAACCGCCACGAGCGCCCGACGCCTGACCGAACCGGGAAACCGGTGTCGAAGGTGATGAGATAGTCCAACCGGCGACAGGCGGGATTTCCCGCTTGCGATGAAAATCAAGGCACGGTTGAATCCTTTGGTCCACGGTTCAAGTCCGTGCGGGCCCACCAAATGAAAGCCCCAACCTTAACCGGTTGGGGTTTTTTCATTTCTGCTCCGCATGACAAAGGATTGACTCCGGGGGCATGCTTCTTACAATGATCGATCTTCGATAACTCCAACGAACGTTTTGGCCGTCACCGGCAACCGAAAGAATCAGCCGCATGCAATGGATCGCCCCTTCAGAAAAAGACGCCGCCTCAACCTCGCTTGAAAAGCGTTTGTGGGATGCCGCAGACCAGTTCCGTGCCAATTCCGGCCTCAAGGCACAGGAATACTCCGGTCCCATCCTCGGCCTGATCTTCCTGCGCTTCGCCGAAGTCCGCTTCGCCATTCAGCGCACTAAGCTCGAAGGCGCCAGCGCCTCATCCCGGCGCGGCAGCCGGGTCGATGAGCCCGCCGCCTACCACGCCGAAGGCATCCTCTACCTTGCCCCGGAGGCGCGCTTCGACTACCTGCTTACCCTGCCCGAAGTGGCTGACATCGGCGCTAAGGTCAATGCCGCGATGCGCGAGATCGAGAAGCACAACCCTCAGCTCGCCGGCGTGCTGCCCAAGACCTACAACCTGTTCACAAGCACCCTGCTCAAGGAACTACTCAAAAAGGTCTCCGAGATTCCGGCCACGCTCGACTATGACGCCTTCGGCCGCATCTACGAATACTTCCTCGGCGCCTTCGCCATGACCGAGGGTCAGGGTGGCGGCGAGTTCTACACGCCCTCCAGCATCGTCAAGCTGCTGGCTGAAATCATCGAACCCTTCCACGGCCGCATCCTGGACCCCGCCTGCGGGTCCGGCGGCATGTTCGTGCAATCGGCGCGCTTTGTGGCCGAGCACCAGAAGAACCCCGCCGCCGAACTCGCCATCTGCGGCGTCGAAAAGACCGACGAAACCGGCCGCCTGTGCCGCCTCAACCTCGCCGTGCATGGGCTGGAAGGCGACATCAAGCACGGCGGCAACATCAACAGCTACTACGACGACCCGCACACCGCCACCGGCCAGTTCGACTTCGTTCTGGCCAATCCGCCCTTCAACGTCAATGCGGTGGACAAGGAACGGCTCAAGGACATGGTTGGCGCCGGTCGCCGCTTTCCCTTCGGCCTGCCGCGCAGCGACAACGCCAACTACCTGTGGATTCAGCTCTTCTACTCGGCACTCAATACCACGGGCCGCGCTGGTTTCGTTATGGCCAACTCGGCCGCCGATGCTCGATCCAGCGAGCAGGAACTGCGGCAGAAACTGATCGAAGCGCGGGCGGTGGATGTCATGGTCGCCGTCGGACCCAACATGTTCTACACCGTCACGCTGCCCTGCACGCTGTGGTTCTTTGACAAGGGCAAGGCGAAGACGAAACGCGCCGACACCGTGCTCTTCATTGACGCCCGCCACATCTACCGCCAAGTGGATCGTGCCCACCGCGACTGGACACCGGCGCAGATCGGCTTCATCGCCAACGTTGTTCGGCTTTATCGCGGTGAGGCCCTCGACGGCCCGAAAGACGGCGCTAGCGAGACGGCGGCCAAACTTGTCGAAGTCTTTGGTGATACGCCGGCCTATCGTGACGTGCCCGGCCTGTGCAAGGCGGCGACGCTGGCCGAGATCGAAGCGCAAGGCTGGTCGCTAAATCCTGGCCGCTACGTCGGCGTCGCTCCGGGCGAAGAGGTCAGCGACGAGAACTTCAAAGAACAACTCGAAGAACTCAACGAGGAACTGGAATCACTGAATGCCCAGGCGCGGGCCCTGGAGCAGACCATCGCAGCGAATGTGGCCGGGATTTTGGATGTTTAATGATGGGCGATAAATCTACAGCTTGGCTGAGATTGCCAATCGTCAGCCTTTGCGAGACACACGTTGATTGTGTCAATCGAACGGCCCCAGTCGTTAGCGAACCCACACCCTTCAAGATGCTTCGCACGACGAACGTTCGTAATGGCTACGTTGATGCCGAGAACACTCGCTACGTGACCGAAGAGACCTACAGCAAGTGGACTAGGCGGCTTGTTCCGAAACGCGGCGACATTATCTTGACGCGAGAGGCTCCACTCGGCGATGTCGGCAAAATACGCACCGATGACAAGGTGTTTCTCGGACAGCGCCTCTATCATTTCAGGCCCGACCTGAAAAAACTCGACGCGGATTTCTTACTGTATTCGTTGTTGGGTGATGACCTGCAAAGCCAGATTAAGGGCTTCGGCTCGGGATCGACTGTCGAGCACATGAGGCTGGAAGATATTCCCAGCTTGGAGTTCAACGTTCCTCCGCTCCCCGTCCAGCAACGCATTGCGGGCATCCTGTCGGCCTACGACGAACTTATCGAGAACAGCCAACGGCGCATCAAGATTCTGGAGTCGATGGCCCGCGCCCTCTACCGCGAGTGGTTCGTCCACTTCCGCTTCCCCGGCCACGAAAACCACCCCCGCGTCGCTTCCCCCCTCGGCGAGATTCCGCAGGGGTGGGAGGTGAAATTTGCGAAGGACGTTGCAACTGTAACCTACGGCTTTCCCTTTCAATCTGGAAAGTTCAAAACGGACTCCCTTGGAACCCCGGTTATTCGCATCCGAGACATCCTTGCCGGCGCCAGTGCGACGTTCACCGAAGAAGGCGCCGACCCGAAATACCACGTCAAGAACGGCCACATTCTTGTCGGAATGGATGGCGACTTTCACATGAATATCTGGTCGAGCGGTCATGCGTACCAGAACCAGCGAGTCGCCCGATTCGAGTCCAAGGGAGAAATTGGTAACTTTCACCTATTTCTGGCACTGGAAAAGCCGATTCAAGAGTTCAACAAGGCGATTGTCGGAACGACGGTTGCTCATCTCGGCGACATGCACATAAAGACGATTCAGATTGTTTGGCCGCCCGAAGATATTCGGTCAAAAGCGCGTGCGTTCCTTGAGCCGTTGTCCGAGCAAGTTATTGCACTCAAGCGGCAAGCTGCCAACCTCCGCCGCACCCGCGACCTGCTGCTGCCGCGCCTGCTATCCGGTCAGATAGAGGTCGAGGTCGCCTAAGCTATGAACAACGACCTGATCAACAAGGTTGAGTCGCTGAAGGTAATGCTCGTCTCGCGAGCAACAGGCGGCGACGGCGATGACGTGCAGTACATGAATCTTCGCCGCGAGTTGTTCGGATTGCCTCGCATTAAAAATCAGTTACCGCAGGCTGTTCATGTCTGCCGCAATCTTGCCGAGTTCTGGGGTTTTATCAAACCGAAATTCGCGACGTATGCAGAGCGCAGAGAATACCTTCGCCGCGAGTTTGAAACGTTGCTTCACATGCTGGAAGCAGACTGTCGTTCACCAGGCGACTCTGCGATCTCGGCGACCATTCAAGCGGCAGGTTTGGGCTTTGTTCAAGAGGCATGGCACAAGGCGTTGGAACGCCGGGCCTCTGACGCTGAAGGTGCGATTACCGCAGCGCGCACTTTGCTTGAGTCGGTCTGCAAGCACGTCTTGGACTCAACCGGTGAGGCATATGACGATGCCGCCGAACTACCAAAACTCTATGCACTGACGGCGAAGCAGCTCAACCTCTCGCCAAGCCAGCATACCGAGCAGTTGTTCAAGCAAATTCTTGGCGGCTGTCAAACCGTAGTTGAAGGACTGGGCGCGATGCGTAATCGACATAGCGACGCACATGGGAAAGGCCTGTCCGGAACCAAGCCAGCGCCAAGGCATGCAGAATTGGCAGTCAATCTTTCCGGCGCGATGGCGACGTTCTTGTTGCAGACGTGGGAGGCCAGACAAAAATGAACCACGCTTATTCCGAAGACCAGCTTGTCGAGCAGCCTGCCATCGGGCTATTCGCAACGCTCGGCTGGCAATCGGTGTCGGCGATGGAAGAAACCTTCGGTGCGGGCAGTCTGCTTGGACGCGAGACCAAGGGCGAGGTGGTACTGGCCGAACGCCTGAAAGCGGCGTTGTGCAAATTTAATTGCAAGTTGCCGCCAGAGGCGATTCAGACCGCCATCGACGAACTGACCCGCGACCGCTCGGCGATGACTTTGGAGGCCGCCAACCGCGAGGTCTATCGCCTGCTCAAGGAAGGCATCACGGTGTCGGTGCCCGACCGCGAACGCGGCGGTCAAAAGACCGAACGCCTGCGCGTGGTCGATTGGGAGCATCCGGAAAACAACGACTTCCTGCTGGTCAGCCAGTTCAGCGTGACCGGCGCGCTTTACACCTGCCGGCCAGACCTGGTCGGATTCGTTAATGGGCTGCCCTGGGTGGTGATCGAACTCAAGAAACCCGGCGTGCCGGCGCGTGCAGCCTTCGACGAAAACCTCACCCACTACAAGCAGCAGATTCCGGCGCTGTTCTGGAGCAACGCACTGCTCATCGCCAGCAACGGCACCGACAGCCGCGTCGGCTCGCTCACCGCCGACTGGGGCCGCTGGGTAGAGTGGAAGCGCATCGAGCGCGAAGACGAACCGCGCCGCGTGTCGCTGGAAGTGATGCTGCGCGGCACCTGCGACCGCACCCGGCTGCTCGATCTGGTCGAGAACTTCACGCTGTACTCCGAGCACAAGGCCGGGTTGGTCAAGGTCATCGGCCAGAACCACCAGTTCCTCGGCGTCAATAACGCCATCGCTTCGATGCTCGAAGCTCGCCAGTTAGGCCACGGGCGCGGCGGGGTGTTCTGGCAGACGCAGGGCAGCGGCAAGAGCTTCTCGATGGTCTTCTTCGCGCAGAAGGTGCTGCGTAAGCTGGCCGGCAACTGGACCTTTGTCGTCGTCACCGACCGCGTGGAACTGGACGAGCAGATCGCCAAGACCTTCAAAACCACCGGCGCGGTGAGCGAGGCCGAGGGCGACGAATGCCACGCCGCCAGCGGCGCCCACCTGCGCGAACTGCTGCGCGGCAATCACCGCTACGTCTTCACGCTGGTGCACAAGTTCCAGACACCGGAGCTGCTCTGCGACCGTTCCGACGTAATCGTGCTGACCGACGAGGCGCACCGCAGCCAGTACGACACGCTGGCGCTCAACATGCGCGCCGCGCTGCCCAAGGCGATGTTCCTGGCCTTTACTGGCACGCCGCTGATTGCGGGCGAGGAACGCACCAAGGAAGTCTTCGGCGACTACGTTTCGATCTACGACTTCCAGCAGTCCATAGAAGACGGCGCCACCGTGCCGCTGTTCTACGAAAACCGCACGCCGGAACTGCAACTCGTCAATCCCGATCTGAACGAAGACATTTACCGACTGATCGAGGATGCTGACCTCGACGCCGATCAAGAGGCCAAGCTGGAGAAGGTGCTGGGGCGGCAATACCACCTGATTACCCGCGACGACCGGTTGGAAACCGTGGCGCAGGACATCGTGCGGCATTTCCTCGGCAGGGGCTTTGTCGGCAAAGCGATGGTGGTGTCCATCGACAAGGCCACTGCGCTGCGCATGCACGACAAGGTGAAGGTACATTGGGCGGCTGAAACCGCACGGGTGCAAAAAGAACTGGGCGAACTGCATTACCAGCCGGGAGGCGGCGGCATGTCGCCCGAGCAGGCCCGACGCGACTTGCGCATGGCCGAGCTGAAACAGCGGCTGGAAGTGCTGACCAGCACCGACATGGCGGTGATCGTTTCGCCGGGGCAGAACGAAATTCAGCAGATGCAGACGCTGGGCCTCGACATCGAGCCGCACCGCAAACGCATGAACGAATCGCAGCCGGGGCTGGATGAAAAGTTCAAGGACACGGACGACCCGCTGCGCCTGGTCTTCGTCTGCGCCATGTGGCTGACCGGTTTCGACGCACCAAGCTGCTCGACGGTGTATCTCGACAAGCCGATGCGCAACCACACGCTGATGCAGACCATCGCCCGCGCCAACCGGGTTTTCCCCGGCAAGCACAGCGGCGTCATCGTCGATTACGCCAACGTCTTCGCCTCGCTGGAAAAGGCGCTGGCCATCTACGGCGCCGGCAAGGACGGAAAGAGTCCGGTCAAGGACAAGCAACAACTGGTGGATGAACTGCGCAAGTCGGTGGTGGATGCCGCGGCCTTCTGCGCTGCGCACAAGGTGATGCTGGCCGAGATCGAGGCGACGGCTGTCGGCAGCATGGATCGCCTGTCGCGCATCAAGGACGGCATGGATGCACTGATTTCCCCCGACCCGTTGCGCCGCGATTTCTTTGCACATGAGCGACTGGTCAGCACGCTCTACCGTGCCGTGAAACCCGATCCGTCGGCGCTGGAGTTCGCCAGCCGGGTCGCCTGCCTGACGACCCTGGCCGAAGCGATCCGCGCCACGCTGAATCCGAACCCGCCGGACGTTTCGCAGGTGATGAAGGCGATAAACGGCCTGCTCGACGAATCCATCACTGGCCATGAAATCCGGCAGTCAGGGCCGCCGGCACTCGATCTTTCGAAGATCAACTTCGAGGCGCTGGCCAATCGGTTTAAAGCATCGAAACACAAGAACACCGACCTCGAAGTGCTCAAGGCCGCGATCCGTGCCCAACTGGAAAAGATGATTCAGTTGAATCGCACCCGCGCCGACTTCGGCGAGAAATTCGAGGCGCTGATTGAAAGTTACAACGCCGGCAGTCGCAGTATCGAGGAACTGTTCGAGGAATTGGTAAAGCTCTCCAACAGCCTCAACGACGAGCAGGAACGCCATGTACGCGAGAGCATGAGCGAGGAAGAACTGGTGATCTTCGACATCCTGACGCGACCAGCGCCAGAACTATCGACCGAGGAACGCGCCGAGGTGAAGAAGGCGGCCCGTGAACTGCTGACCCGGCTCAAGGCGCTGCTGGTGCTCAACTGGCGGCAGAAATCGACGGCACGGTCACAACTGAAGCTGACCATCGAAGACATGCTCGATACCGGCCTGCCGCGTGCTTATACCCCGGAGCTTTACAACCAGAAGTGCTCGGCGGTGTTCGAGCATGTGTATGAGAGTTACCCGGAGCGGGATACAAGCATCTACGCTTAACTTCGTTGCCCTTTCAGTTCCGTCTCCACTCTTCGGACGGCGCACAATTTCATTCTGTTCCAATTACCGAGATCACCTTAAGGAAGCTCAATGACCGCCGTTTGCCATGGTTGCATCGAGGATTCCCATCTGAAGAGCATCGTTGCACGAAACGGAACGCGTGCTCAATGCTCGGTCTGCTACGGCACACGGCAGAGGGTGTTTACGGTGGAGGAGATCGGCAAACTGCTTGAGCCTGTCATGCGGCGACACTTTGCCCATGGGGAATACATCCGTAGATGCGGTGACAACGATGAGGAATGGAACGAGCAGGAAGGAGAGACCATGTCATCGATCGTCCAACAAGTGTTGGGCCAATACTTCGATTTCAATGACGAGATATTGGATGCGGTCTCCAACGCCGAGGACGTGTCACCTCGTGATGGCGAAGAACCGTATTGGGATCAAACCACCAACTACGTTGAGCATGAGATATTCGAAAACCAATACTATGCCGAATGGTTTGCCACTCTCCAAGAGCTGAAACACAGCAGACGCTTCTTCAGTCCGTCTGCAAAAACGCTGTTCACTAAGCTATTCTTGGGTGTAGATGATCTGCAAGTCCGGAGCATCAGAAAACCTCTGCTGGTTGCGCGACACCTGCGCCTAGGCACCAAAATATTTCGCGCACGCGTCAGCCCTTCCCGCGCTGCATTGAATGATTTCTACAGCAACCCGTTTGTGCATGTAGGACCTCCACCATCGCACTTGGCGAAGGCCGGAAGGATGAACGCTGATGGCGTCGCCGTCTTCTATGGTGCCCTTGAAGAGGACACGTGCCTCGCTGAAATGCGGCCCGCGCTCGGAAACGAGCTGGTTCTGATTACGGTCAGTGCAGAACGAGACCTCAGGGTCTTGGATTTCACACGACTCGACCACGCTCGCTCTGGAAAAACGCTGAGCTACTTTCAACCAAATTTCGCTGAAGAGCTCAAGAAACGGACGTTCTTGCGCAAACTGCACCGCTTGATTTCTCAACCGGTCGTACCTGGGCATGAAGCGGACTACTTGATCACGCAGACAATGGCGGAATACTTGGCCCACGTACACGAACCTCCGTTTGACGGAGTCCTTTTCGCCTCAGCCCAGCGCGCGGAAGGAACCAACGTCGTCTTATTCCCGAGGGCAGACATGCTCGATGAATCATCACCGCAAGGGTTCGGAATCAGATATATCGATGACACAACGAAGCTTGTGAAGACAGCGACTATCAATTACTCGCACATCGAGCAAGATGTGACGATTCTCGACAATGGCGAAGTCCGGGTCGCCGATTACGATGACGAATGGTAGGCAAATGCCTATGGCGTTCTTTGCCTGACGAGCCTCCGAATCACTATGAAAAACAGCTAATCCAGGAGAGTGATCGATAAGCGTCAATTGATAGAGCTCGCCCTTATGTCAAACGACGTGTATTCGGAGAGTTCATTTCCAAGAATGTGGGAGGGTAGTTGGCGGTGCCGCAGCGCTTAAGGTTCTTGTTGGACAGAAGATCTCTAGCGCCCGCTTCCCGTCCATCCGGGATCAATGGGAGAAGGGTATCGACATCTTCAAGTTCGATTCCTCGCTCACGCTGAGCCTGGAGGCCGACTTCAAGCGGGTCCCTGTCGATCCTCGAATGATTGCCGTCGGCGCTGGCGGCCCCGAGCACATCGCCTTGGATACACGGCCTTGGGCCACGATCCAGGAGTTCGATGCCGCCCGCGCATGTGTCGATGGTTGGCGACGGGAGAACTGCCTCAAGACAATGTCCGACTGGCAGTCGCTGAACGGCATACTGCGCTTCAACATCGTGCGAACTCAGCTGCGCCTGGCTGGCAAACCGACCTTGAATCTCAACAAGGGGCAGCCGCTGCATGACGTGCTGCGGCGGGGATTCCTGCGGGCCTACGCGCATCAGGCGTTGGGTCTGACGCCTTCCTTCAGGTCGTATGCGGCGCTGGCCGCGTGGCTGACTGAGCTTGGTTACCCAACAAAGTCATCAGAGCCACGCAGCGCCAAGTCGCAGGAATTGGTGCTGAGTTTCGCCCCCAAGACTGACGACATCATGGCGCTGTTGACCGTGTTGAAGGCGCAGTTTCCGGAGGCCAGGTTGGAATCCTTACTGGCTACGAATGACGGGCTATCGCCACGGTGACCCCTGTGTCTTGACTTGCTCACTTACGTTCGGCACTCGTGCGCTCCGAAAAGAGCAACATTCTGGATCATCACCTCGCCGTGCTTCATGACATAGTTCTGTAGCAGCGTTCGCTTGCAGGCTCTCAGTGGCCGCGGAGCATGGGAAGATGAAGTATCTCCAGCGTGGCATAATTCGCTCATGGAACGGATCGCGGGAATCAATCCTGACAGGTTTTTATGGTGCTGCGCCGATAGAGGTGTCAGTGTGGAGGAGTGTGCCTCCATTACGGGCATCGCCATGGCGAACTTTGAAAAGCTGCTCTCCAGCGAGCCCAGCCTCACGTTCAACCAACTGAAAAAAGTTGCCGAGTACTTTGGGCGAGGGGTGTTGTTTTTCCTAGAGCAAACGCCGGTCAACGACGCTGCCATTCACTCCCCGCAGTTCCGCACCTTAGCGAATCAGAAACCAGAGCTTTCCGACCGAATCAAGGCGCTTATTGAGCGCGTCGAGCATCAGCGGACTGTGTACTTGGCGCTTCGCGAAGAAGTTGATGATGGCAACTACGCACACTTTGCCCCTCCCCAACTTGATGGACTAAGCCCGAAGCAGGCCGCAGCTGCTACAAGGGCTTGGCTTGGTCTGGGCGCGATCAACGACTTCGAAAGTTACCGCCGGGCGATTGAGGCTCGTGGCCTACTGGTTTTCAGGAGTAATGGCTACAACGGGAAATGGCAGATCGCGAAGGAAAGCCCGATCCTCGGCTTCTCGATTTATGACCTGGAATGTCCGGTCATCGTCGTCAAGAAGCAGGCGGCTGATGCTCAGCAGGTTTTTACCCTGATGCACGAACTGGGGCATTTGCTTCTACATCGCAGTAGTTCCATTGACGATGATGAGGACATGCATGCACGAGGCGGCAGGGAACAAGAGGCAAATGCCTTTGCCGGTCACCTACTGGTTCCGGACGACTTCTTGCCCGCCATCTCCGACATTGAACGCCCTAATGAAGTCGCTCTCTATGACCACTGGCTTGCCGAGCATCGGAGTAACTGGGGTGTCAGCAGCGAGGTGTTGCTTCGCCGTTTAATGGATACTCGTCGGCTGTCCCGTGACCTCTACGCTGCCTATCGTCAGTGGCGGAACGCCAGCCGCGTTGGGGACGATGAGGGTGGAAGTCGTGCCTACCGGCATCGAGAGCCGAAGCATATTTTCGGTGATTTGTACGTTCGTACCGTGCTGGGGGCCTTGAGCGGAAAGAGGATCACCCTCAGTAAGGCATGCAGCTACTTGGACAACTTGAAGGTTAAGGACGTCCACCTGCTGGAACGGCACTATGCAGGTGTTTGACGCATCGTCGATCATCTACGCTTGGGATAACTATCCGGTTCAGCAGTTTCCGGGCCTTTGGGATTGGATTGCCGATCGCATCAACGATTCGACAATCATGATGCCGACTGTCGCCTTGGTTGAAGTGCATGACAACTCGCCCGACTGCTGGCACTGGCTACGTGACGCGAATCTGCAAACGCATGAGATCAGTAATGCCATCCTGCAAGAATCACTTCGGATCAAAGGCCAGATCGGTATCGTCGGTGATAGATACGGAGCTGGTGTCGGTGAAAACGATATCTTGATCATCGCGACTGCCTCAGTCCTTCGGAAAGAATTGGTTACGGACGAAGAGTGGCAGCCGAATCTGCCTCTGAACCCCCTAAAGTACAAGATTCCCGCGGTGTGCGCCTTGCCAGCGGTTCGGGTGGCCTGGATAGACTTTCTTGATTACATCAAGAGGACAGGGGCTGTCTTTCGCTGACCAACCTCTCCGGTCCCTTTCCGGTCTGGCGGTGGCATCTGGTCCATATTTGGTTCAGATTATCGGGTTGAAACACTCAACGAATAGCAAGTAACACTATGTTTTTACAGCAGTGTTTTCCGCGCCTCGGTCGCCGTTCAGCGAACTCATAATCCGTTGGTGCCGAGTTCGACTCTCGGGGGCCAAACAAGACAAGACGAGGGGTTGCCTAGAAACAGGCAGCCCCTTTGTCTTTCTAAATAGCCTTAGTTACAGCACCTCCAGGAAAAAGCTTTATCGTCAAATATGGGGCCGACGCGGCATCTGTCCCAACGTTACAATCCGGCGCTTCGCAATCAGGAGCCATCCCATGCGCCTCGGCACCCCGCTCTCCCCCTGCGCCACCCGCGTGATGCTGCTCGGCAGCGGCGAACTCGGCAAGGAAGTGGTGATTGCGCTACAGCGCCTCGGCTGTGAGGTGATTGCAGTGGATCGGTACGCCGATGCGCCTGCGATGCAGGTCGCTCATCGCAGCCATGTGCTGGCAATGACCGATGCTGCCGCCCTGCGCCAATTGGTCGAACGGGAAAGGCCGCATTGGGTAATCCCGGAAATAGAGGCCATAGCCACTGACATGCTGGTGGAGATCGAGGCCGAAGGGCTGGCCGAAGTCATTCCCACGGCACGCGCCGCGCAACTGACGATGAACCGAGAAGGCATTCGCCGGCTGGCGGCCGAGGAGCTCGGCCTACCGACTTCACCCTACCGCTTCGCAGACTCTCTGGCCGAGATGCAAGCCGCCATCGACGGCGGCATCGGCTACCCGTGCATGGTCAAACCGGTAATGTCCTCATCGGGCAAGGGCCAATCCCTGTTGCGCTCACCCGACGGCGTGCAACAAGCGTGGGATTACGCCCAGGCCGGCGGACGCGTTGGCGCAGGAAGAGTCATCGTCGAGGGTTTCGTCGATTTCGACTACGAAATCACCCAACTCACCGTGCGCGCGGTCGGAGCCTCCGGCACAGTGGAAACCTTTTTCTGCGACCCCATCGGCCACGTTCAGGTGGACGGCGATTACGTCGAATCCTGGCAGCCGATGGTCATGTCAGCGGCAGCGCTGAAACGCTCGCGCGAAATTGCCCAAGCCATCACCGACAATCTCGGCGGCCGCGGCATCTTCGGTGTCGAGCTGTTCGTCAAGGGCGACCAGATCTGGTTTTCCGAGGTCAGCCCGCGACCGCATGACACGGGGCTGGTGACGTTGTGCACCCAGCGATTGTCCGAATTCGAGTTGCACGCCCGTGCCATCCTCGGCCTGCCGGTCGATACCGCTTTGCGGCGGCCCGGCGCATCGGCAGTAATCTACGGCGGCATCGAGGGAAAAGGCATCGCCTTCGAGGGCATAGAAACGGCGCTACAGGTTCCCGAATCCGATCTGCGCCTGTTCGGCAAACCCGAGAGCTATCGCAAACGCCGCATGGGCGTAGCCGTCGCCAATGCCGACACCACCGATGAAGCGCGGGTGCGGGCCAAGCAGGCGGCAGCGCGAGTCAGGCCGGTCAAGGCCTGAGCGCAGTGGCCAAGGACATCGCCACACGGCTGTTGGCCTGGCACAAGCGCCATGGCCGGCACGATCTGCCCTGGCAGAACACCACCGATCCTTACCGGGTCTGGCTGTCGGAAATCATGTTGCAGCAGACCCAGGTCGCAACGGTCATTCCCTACTACCAGCGCTTCCTCGAGCGCTTTCCCAACCTTGCCGCGCTCGCCGCAGCGCCGGTGGCCGAGGTGATGTCGTTATGGAGCGGACTCGGCTACTACGCGCGTGCGCGGAATCTGCATTGCTGTGCGCGCAAGATCGTCGAGCAGCATGGCGGCGCATTTCCCGACGATCCGGTCCTGATCGCCGCGCTGCCGGGCATCGGCCGCTCCACCGCCAATGCCATCGCCGCCTTCTGTTTTGACGCCCGCGTGCCAATTCTCGATGGCAATGTCAAACGCGTACTGGCGCGCTGCTTCGGCATCGAAGGCTTCCCCGGCGCCGCTATTGTGGAAAAGCAGATGTGGGCGCTCGCCGAATCGCTGCTGCCGCTTCGCCATACCGCACTCTACATTCAAGCGCAGATGGATCTCGGCGCCACGCTATGCACACGCAGCCGCCCGCGTTGCACGGACTGCCCGCTCGCCGAAATCTGCGTTGCCCGGCAGGAGGAGAGACAGACTTCGCTCCCGGCGCCGCGGCCGAAGAAAGCGCTACCGACGCGGGAGCGGATATTTCTGGTGCTGCTGGACGGGCCACGGGTGCTGCTGGAAAGACGTCCGCCGAGTGGAATCTGGGGTGGCTTACTATCGCTGCCGGAACTGCCCGAGGGCGCCGAGGCCACTTCATTCGCACGCAGACTCGGCGTTGAGGCGGCGGCATGGGAAGAGTTGCCGGCACTGCGCCACACCTTCTCCCATTTTCATCTGGTGCTGCGTCCATTCAAAGCGCAGGCGACGCCTGTTTTACAAACGAGGGAAGGCAGTGGGCTGCATTGGGAAAATAAATCGGCGCTGGCCGGCGCAGCCCTGCCGGCGCCGATACGGACGCTGCTTGCCATGGCCATGTGAGCGGCGCGACTCAGTGTGCGAAGCGCACGGCGATCCAGGTCAATGCAACAACCGCTATGACAATAAATACCACCGCCAGCCGTTTCGCCCAGCGTCGATTTTTTTCGTCCAGACTTGCCTCCGCATCGACCAACGTACGTATCCGGCGCAACGCAGCAATGCCGACCTGCCGTCGGACTACGCGCGCTATGTAGTCGTCGCTCATGGCAACGCCTTCACCCGCAGATCGCTCATTTCGAACCTAAGGCGCGCCTTGAGTGCCGCCGTCACCTCGATCTGCCCCTGGCTATCGACCCGCAACACATGGGTCAATGCCAACTTGCTCGCCAGTCTGGGCCAGTCGGCACCGGCGATGAACAATGGCTTGCTGCCGGCATCGGAGCGCATGCCGGCGCGGGCACCTGGCGGGACCAGGATCGACACCGCCTGCGTGCCTTCCGCAGGGGCGCCGCTGCGCGGATCGATCAGGTGACAATAGCGCTTGCCTTCAAGCTCGAAATAACGCTGGTAATCACCGGAGGTGCCGATGGCCTCGCCATCGCGCAGTTCGAGCGAGGCCATCGGCCCACCTTCGCGCGGATGCTGGATGCCGACGCGCCACGGTTTGCCTCCTTTGTTGCCGAGCGCCATGATGTTGCCGCCGATATTTATGATCGCGTTGCGAATGCCCTGCGCCTTGAGCATTTCTGCCGCCCGATCCAGCGCCACGCCCTTCAGATAACCGCCGAAGTCGAGCGCCAGAGCACGATTCCGGCTCGACGCCGTCTGGCCGTCGAGACTGAGGTCGGCAATGCTTGGATGCTGCACACGCAAGGCCTTGAGCCGCTCTGGATCGGGTAGCCGCGGAGCAAAGGTATCGTCGTGAAAACCCCATAGCGTGACCAGTCCGCCCACACCCGGGTCGAATAGATACTCGCCGGCCGCTGAGAACGCGGCCGACTCGCGCAACAGGGTGGCCAGTTCGGCAGATATCGTTTGCGGACGGCCGGCGGCGATAGCGTCGTTAAGCGCGGTCAGCTCCGAAGGTTGCCAAGCATGATAGGCACGGTGCAGGCGGTCGAACTCGCGCAGCACCGCATCGGCAGCGACATCGGCGCGCGCTTGCGGCTCGCCCCAGACCTGCACTTCCACCCGCGTACCAAACACATAAGACTCGCGCTTGACCAGCGGCTCGCGGCCGCAGCCGACAAGCGCCAGGGCGAAGATAAGCAGGGCGAGTTTCTTAAGCGCCATCGTCCGGCCGGCTGCGTTCCAGCTCCAGCGAAGCGGCAAGCAGGGCCAGTCGCGCCACTACCCCATAGGCATAGAAACGATTGGGGGCGGCGTCTGGATCGAGGCACACGTCGGGCAGCGAACAACAGGTTTCAAAATCCAGGGGTTTGAAATGCATGCCCGGCGCGTTCAAATTTTCATCGACGCCGCGCTCGGTATTGACACGGTAAAACCCGCCGACGACATAGCGGTCGATCATGTAGACCACCGGCTCGGCGGTTCCTTCGTCCACCGTCTCGCAGGTTGGCACGCCCTCTTGAATCAGCACTTCGCTGAACTGCATGCCCTCCTTGCCGACGGCCATCTTGTTGCGCTGGCGGCGATTGAGGCCGACGATCTCCCTGGCGTCATGCACCGTCATGATACCCATGCCATAGGTGCCGGCGTCGGCTTTGACGATGACGAACGGCTTGCGGTCGATGCCATGCTCGCGGTAGGCGGCACGGATCTGCGCCAGCACCATGTCGACGTTGGAGGCAAGGCATTCGCCGCCGCTGCCGTCATGGAAGTTGACCTCGGTACACAAGCCGAAGGCCGGGTTGATCAGCCAGGGATCGATGCCCAGGTAGTCGGCAAAGGATTTTGCCACCTCCTGGTAGGCAGCAAAATGCCGCGATTTGCGCCGTGTCGCCCACCCCGCATGCAATGGCGGAATGACGAACTGTTCGTGCAGGTTGGTGAGTATTTCCGGAACGCCGGCGGAAAGGTCGTTGTTGAGCAGCACCGCGCAAGGATCGAAGTCCTTCAGGCCGAGACGGCGCCCGCCCTCGCCGATACGCTGTAGCGGCTCAAGCAGAAGCTTAGAGCCGTCCGGCAAGACCACGCTCAGCGGTTCGGCCAGGTCGGGGAGCAGCGAGCCGATGCGCACGTTGAGCCCGGTCCGCCGCAGCATGCCGGCCAACCGGGCGACGTTGGTCAAGTAAAACTGGTTGCGCGTATGGTTTTCCGGTATCAGCAGCAGATCGCGCGCGTCGGGGCATATCTTGTCGATAGCCGACATCGCCGCCTGCACACAGAGCGGCAGGAAGACCGGGTTAAGGTTGTTGAAGCCGCCGGGGAAGAGATTGGTGTCTACCGGTGCCAGTTTGAAACCGGCGTTGCGTAGATCGACCGACGCATAAAACGGCGGCGTGTGCTCGTTCCACTGGCAGCGAAGCCAGCGCTCTATCGATGTCGCGTTGTCGAGAAATTTTTTTTCCAGCTCAAGCAGTGGGCCGCTGAGCGCGGTAGTGAGGTGAGGAACCATGCAGAAAACCTCGGAAACGGAGCCCGGATGTTACACCAGCCCCCGAACGGAAAATTCGGCAAACGCTTCGGGTAGAACGGCGCAGTTCAGGCTCCGCTGGGTAAACAGAAAACGGCCGTCACAGACGAAGCCGAGCTCGGCCCAATCGGTGTCGTTGAGAATCGCCGTCAGCCTATCCAGATCGGCGTCGCGGCGATGCGGGAACAGCGCCAGCACCGAGCCGTCATAGTTCAGGCAGGGACTGAGGAAGAAGGGGCGCGGATTGCGTGTCTTGTGATTGACGTAGATGCGCGGCGCATCCGCAATGTGGTGGCGGCGTCCCCAACGCCACCAGTTGTTTTCGTCGAATTTCGCCACGCGGCGTTGGAGCAGACGCTCCTTGAACTGTTCGAGATAAGGCAGCGGCTGGTCGAAGATCATCCGCCGCAACTCTCCACTACGCGCAGTATGCGAGCAGACGAATTCCGCATTGCCGAATTGCGCATGAGTGAAGATATCGTCGGCACCCGACACCGCACCGACCCTGACGGTGAACACACTGTCCAGCGGCACGCTGTAGATGCCACGCGTGAAGGCGATCAGCCCCCCCACCAGCATGGTCCGCCGGCCGTCCGTAGTGCGATGCGACCGATTGCCCTTCTCGTACCGCCAGATGGCGCAGTTGGGCAGCGCGCCGTCGAACAGTTTGGTGTCGCCCAGTTCAATGAAATCGGTGATCGTCCCCTGATCGAACAACCAGGTATTCAGCTGTGCTGCCCCGGTAGCCTTGAGAAAATCGCGCGGAGTGATAAATATCAGCTCGCCGCCTGGATTGAGGTGGCGCACGCATTTCTCTATGAAATGCAGATACAGGTTGGCATGGCCGTTGAGCAGCGGCGAGGTCAGACAGCGGCGCGTGTCCGCCAGAATGTCCCGCGCCTTGACGTAGGGCGGGTTGCCGATCACGGTATCGAAGCGCTCGGACTCGGGATAAGTGAAGAAATCCTGCACCAGCGCGCCAGCGGGTGCGTGGGCGGAGTCGAGCTCGATGCCCACCGCTCCGGACAAGCGTCCAAGAAAAGCGCCGTCGCCGCAGGCCGGCTCCAGTACCCGGCCTGCGTTGCGGCGCAAGGCCAGCATGCGTTCCACCACGGCGGGAGGCGTAAAAACTTGGCCGCGGTGGGCGACATCCAAGACTGGAGGCATGAGCGTTAGGCGGTAGAATTGCGAGTTTTCCGGCCTGCGCCGGAGCCCTCCAGAACGGGAGGCTATAGAGGAAAAGGCCATGCTGATCGCGTCAAATATTACCATGCAGTTCGGCGCCAAGCCGCTGTTCGACAACGTTTCCGTCAAGTTCGGCGAAGGCAACCGCTACGGCCTGATCGGCGCCAACGGCGCGGGCAAATCGACCTTCATGAAAATTCTCGCCGGCGTCCTTGAGCCCTCCGCCGGCAACATCAGCCTCGACCCCGGTGAGCGCATGGCCTTCCTGCGCCAGGATCAGTTCGGTTATGAAGATATACGCGTGCTCGACGTGGTGATGATGGGCCACACCGAGATGTGGGCCTGCATGAGCGAACGCGATGCGATCTACGCCAACCCGGACGCCAGCGAAGACGACTACATGCGCGCCGCCGAACTGGAAGGCCAGTTTTCCGAATACGACGGCTACACAGCCGAATCCCGCGCCGGCGAACTGCTGCTCGGGGTCGGCATTCCCACCGAGCAGCACAACGGCCCGATGCGCGAAGTCGCCCCTGGCTGGAAGCTGCGCGTGCTGCTCTGCCAGGCATTGTTCGCCAACCCGGACATCCTGCTGCTCGACGAACCGACCAACAACCTTGACATCGACACCATCCGCTGGCTGGAAAACGTGCTCAACGAGCGCGAGTCCACCATGATCATCATTTCCCATGACCGCCACTTTCTCAACCAGGTGTGCACCCACATGGCCGACCTGGACTACGGCACCATAAAGGTCTATGGCGGCAACTACGACGACTTCATGGAAGCCAGCACCCAGGCGCGCGAGCGACAGGCATCCGTCAATGCCAAGGCAAAGGAGCGCGTTGCCGACTTGCAGGAATTTGTCCGCCGCTTCTCAGCCAACAAGTCCAAGGCACGCCAGGCCACCAGCCGCCTGAAGTTGATCGACAAGATCAAGCCGGAGGACATCAAGCCCTCCAGCCGCCAGTACCCGTGGATTCGCTTCGAATACGACGAGAAGGACAAACTGCACCGCCTTGCCGTCGAACTGGACAACGTCACCTTCGGCTACGACCCGAAGACGCCGGTCATCAAGGGCTTCTCGACCGCCATCGAAGCCGGCGACAAAGTGGCCATCATCGGCGAGAACGGCGTCGGCAAAACCACGCTGCTGCGCCTATTGGCAGGAAAGTCGCTGGGAGGCCTGACGCCCAACTTCGGCACTCTCAAGTGGGCCGAGAAGGCCAAACCCGGATATTTCGCCCAGGACCACACCGACGACTTCGCCGACGGCGAGAGTCTCACCGAGTGGATCGTGCAATGGGTGCGCGAGGGAGGCTACGAGGGCGGCGACGTGGAAACCCTGATCCGCGGCACCCTTGGCCGACTGCTGTTTTCCGGCGACGAAGTGAAGAAATCGGTGAAGGTCATCTCCGGCGGCGAACAGGGCCGCATGTTGTTCGGCAAGCTGATGCTGCTGCGCCGTAACGTGTTGCTGATGGACGAACCGACCAACCATCTGGACATGGAATCCATCGAGTCGCTGAATACCGGTCTCGACAAATTCCCCGGCACGCTGATCTTCGTCTCCCATGACCGCGAGTTCGTTTCGTCGCTGGCCACGCGCATTATCGAGATCAAGCAAGACCACACCATCATCGACTACCGCGGCAACTACGAGGAATACCTGGCCAGCCGCGGCGTCGAGTAAACCGTGGTCGCCTACGTTATATCGCCACCGGTAGCGCCGGCGTTACCGGTGCGAGGCAGCGCCGCGCTGTTCCCTGTGCGGCGAATTTTCTGCGTCGGCCGCAACTACGCCGCCCACGCGCGCGAACGCGGCGCCAGCGGCGAAAAGACAGCGGGCGGGCCGATGTATTTCACCAAGAGCGCCCACGCCCTGGCCCAGTCGGGCAGCATTCAGCCTTACCCGCCGGGCACGCACAACTACCACCACGAAATCGAATTGGTGGTGGCGCTCGGCAGCCCGGTCTTTCACGGCACGCTCGCAGCCGCTTCGGCGGCGATCTACGGTTGCGCCTGCGGCCTCGACATGACCCGACGCGACCTACAGGACGCCGCCAAGGCCAAGGGCCATCCCTGGGATCTGGGCAAAGACTGCGAAGGCGGCGCAGTGGTATCGGAGATCGTCCCGATAGCCCTTGCGGCACTGCCAACGCAGGGTGAAATCAGCCTGCGCGTCAACGGCGAGGTACGCCAGCAGGGCGATCTGGCCGACATGATGTGGAGCGTCCCCGAAATCGTCGCCAACCTTTCGCGCTACTACCATTTGCAGGCGGGCGACCTGATCTTCACCGGAACCCCCGAGGGGGTCGGCCCGGTGAAGATCGGCGACCGGCTGGAAGGCCGCATTGCCGGCGTCGGTACCATCGAGCTCGACATCGGCCCCGCCGAGCAGAGCGAAGCATGATCCAGTTACGTCGGCTGGCTTTCTCCCGTGGCGTCGACCGGCTGGTCGAGGAAGCCTCGTTCCAGCTCCATCCGGGCTGGAAGATCGGCCTCACCGGTGCCAACGGCTGCGGCAAGTCGTCTTTCCTAGCCTTGCTGCGCAGCCAGTTGCACGCCGACAGCGGCGATCTCGAGATGCCGCCCGGCTGGATAATCGGCCACGTCGCCCAGGACACCCCGGCACTCCCCGATGCCGCGCTGGAATTCGTGGTCGGCGGCGACGAGGAGTTCGCCGGCATCGAACGCGAGCTGGCCGCAGCCGAGGCGGCCCACGCCAGCGAAGGCGAGCGGATCGCCCTTTTGCACGGCCGCCTAGAGGAAATCGGCGGTTACAGCGCGCGCGCGCGCGCTGCCGCGCTGATGCATGGCCTGGGCTTTACCGACGCCGATTTCGCCCGTCCCGTCGCTGAATTCTCCGGGGGCTGGCGCGTCCGCCTCAATCTGGCGCGTGCATTGATGTGCCGCTCCGACCTGCTGCTGCTCGACGAACCGACCAACCACCTCGACCTCGATGCCGTGCTCTGGCTGGAAGACTGGCTGAAGCGCTACCCCGGCACGCTGATCCTGATTTCCCACGACCGCGACTTTCTCGATGCAGTGGTAGATCGCATCCTGCACGTCGAGCAACAGCGAATGACCTTGTACGCCGGCAACTACTCGGCGTTCGAGCGCACCCGCGCCGAGCGGCTAGCGGGCCAGCAGGTCACTTTCGAGCGCCAACAACGCGAAATCGCCCACCTGCAAAGCTATGTCGAGCGCTTCCGTGCCAAGGCCACCAAGGCCCGCCAGGCACAAAGCCGGCTGAAGGCGCTGGACCGCATGGAATTGGTCGCCGCCGCCCACGCCGACACGCCGTTCACTTTCGGCTTCCTCGAACCGCTCGGCATGTCCGATCCATTGCTGCAACTGGACGGTGTGCGCATCGGCTACGGCGACAAGACCCTGATCAACAATGTCAGCCTCAGTCTGCGCCCAGGCCTGCGGCTAGGCCTGCTTGGGCGCAACGGCGCCGGCAAATCGACGCTGGTGAAATGCCTTGCCGGGGTTCTTGCACCGCAGGCAGGTGCCCGCATCGAGGGCCGCCATCTGCGTATCGGCTACTTCGCCCAGCACCAGCTGGAGCAGCTACGGCCCGACGAATCGCCGTTGCAGCATCTGCTACGCCAGGAGCCGCAATGCCGCGAGCAGGATCTGCGCGACTACATCGGCGGCTTCGATTTCCGCGGCGACATGGCGACCACACCCTGCGGCAGTTTTTCCGGCGGCGAGAAGACCCGGCTGGCGCTGGCACTGCTGATCCGCCAGCGCCCCAACCTGCTGCTGCTCGACGAGCCGACCAACCACCTCGACCTGGATATGCGCGAAGCGTTGACGCTGGCGCTACAGGAGACCGAAGCCGCCGTGGTGCTGGTCTCGCACGACCGCCACCTGCTGCGCACCACCTGCGACGAATTGTGGCGGGTACATGACGGCGTCGCCGAAGCATTCGACGGCGATCTCGACGACTACGCTAAATGGCTCGATCGTTTGCGCAGTGAACAGCAGGGCGGCAGCGCCACCGAGAACGAACAGAAAACCGCGCGCAAGGAAGCTCGTGCCGAATCCGCCGCGCAACGTCAGGCCCTGCTAGCGCAGCGGCGACCGCTGATGAAGGAAGCCGAAAAGCTGGAGAAACAGCTGGCCGGCTGGCAGGGCGAAAAAGCCTTGCTCGACCAGCGTCTGGCCGACCCGGCGCTCTACAGCCACGGCGCTGACGGTACGCTGCTGCAATCCCTGCTCAAACGCCAGAGCGAACTGGCGGCAAACATCGATGGCAGCGAGCTGCGCTGGCTCGAAATCCAGGAAACGCTGGAAGCGCTGGAATGAACCCGGACGCGATTCGAGCAGCGGCCCCAAAGCCGCCATTCTCCAAGCCAACATTGCAGATCTTACGTTTCTCCCCATGTATCGACGCAACGCTGATTTCGCAAAACGCCTTCCGCTGATCGACGGCCTCAAGGCCTGTGCCGTACAACTCATTGTGCTCCACCACATCGCCGTCTATGGCCCGCTCGCCGAAGCCGCGAACCGGATCCTGCCTGACCTGATGGACTGGCTGTACGACTATGGCCGCATGGCGGTACAGATATTCCTGGTTCTCGGCGGCTATCTGGCGGCGCGCACGCTGTCCCCCGGCTTTACTCGCGGCCGGATGAACCCGGCGCTGCAGTTTGTCGCCACCGCCGTCAAACGCTACCTGCGTCTAGTACTGCCGTTCCTCGCGGCGCTGTTGCTCGCCATGCTCTGCGCTGCTGTTGCGCGGCGCTGGATGATCGACGAAGACTTCATTCCCGCCGCACCGACGCTCGATCAGTTCATCGCCCACAGCCTGTTGCTGCACAGCCTGCTGGACTACGAAGCGCTGACCACCGGCGTGTGGTACGTAGCCATCGATTTCCAGCTTTTTGTGCTGCTCGCCGCGCTGCTCTGGATCGGCGAATGCGCCGCCGCTTTTTCACCCAAACTACGCCATCTCCCACTTGTTCTGGTCACTGCGCTGACGCTGGCTTCGCTGTTTTGCTTCAATCGCGACAGCACGCTCGATGCTTGGGCGCCGTATTTCTTCAACGCCTATGGCGTCGGCGCATTGAGCTATTGGGCCGCGCAACGCCAACGCAATGCGGCGCTGGCATTGCTGCTGATTTTCTTCCTCGCCCCGTTTGCGCTGATTGAAGACTTCCGCTGGCGCGTGGTAGTTGCATTGGCAACCGCGTTGGTCGTAGTTTTCGCCGACGCGGCGCCATTGCTGCTGAAGCTCGCTCGCTCACGCCTGGCCGCGCATCTGGGGCGAACCTCGTATGCGCTGTTTCTGGCCCACTTCCCGCTGTACCTGCTTGCCAGCGCCCTTTGCGTCCGCTTCAACCTGCTCGAAGGCGATGCCGCGGAACGCAACGCCATCCTCGCGCTACTCGCCATCTGGGCCGCCAGTCTTTATGCGGCAACACAGTTTCATCGCTGGATCGAACTTCCCAGCAACCGCCTGCGCCTCACCTGGCTGGAACCCCATCGGCCGGCACCGGCTGTGGATTTCAGACGCGAAAGCTGGCAGTCCAACTAAGCCGCGGCAGCAACGATGGCCCCATACCGAATGTTCCGCTGAAATAAATCGCCTGCCATGACAAAAAATTGATTGCATCTGCGGATGATCCGGTGCATAGTGCGCACCTGCGATCTTCAAGTAGTGTCGTTGTTGTCTGGTTCAGTACCCGCAGTTCTGCGGTTTCTTTCCCTTAGCACCCCGCCAGTCTTGATCTTCGCCCTCATAAGGGACCGTCCCTTTTTTTATTATTTTTAGGATATTCAAGACATGGCAACAGGCACCGTAAAGTGGTTTAACGATTCCAAGGGCTTCGGCTTCATCACCCCGGAAAACGGCGGCGACGATTTGTTCGCTCACTTTTCCGCGATTCAAGGCTCGGGCTTCAAGACCCTGAGCGAAGGTCAACGCGTTTCGTTCGACGTGACCACCGGCCCGAAGGGTCAGCAAGCATCGAACATCCGTCCGGCCGATTAATCGTCCGACGAGGCAGGGAGGCCTCTCCGCAGGCCCCTCCCTACCGGAAAAGCCCGGCAGCTGCCGGGCTTTTTTGTTTCCGACCTTCCTCTGGAGGCGTGGCCATGGCCAAAGAAGAACTCATTGAAATGAACGGCGTGGTCAGCGAAGTCCTGCCTGACTCCCGTTTCCGCGTGACCCTCGACAACGGCCACGTGCTGATCGCGTATACCGCGGGCAAGATGCGCAAGCACCACATCCGCATCCTCGCCGGGGACAAGGTTTCGCTGGAAATTTCGCCCTACGATTTCAGCAAGGGCCGCATCACCTTCCGCCATATCGAAGGTCGGGCACCGATCACTCCGCAACGCCGGCGGCATTGATCCGACTCCATCGGGAGCGCGGACATGGCCGGCTATGAGGTAAAGCTTCAGCAAGTGGCGGTGGCCGGTGGCGGCGACCTGACCATACGCTCGCTACTCGACAACCGGCAATACGCCGATCCGCTCGGTGAAGCCGAAGCCGCGGGAATATCCTCGGCTTGCTGGCCATTGTTTGGACTCGTTTGGCCTTCCGCGCAGAAACTCGCCGACTTGATGCAGGGCTGGCGACTGGGCGCCCTGCGGATACTGGAAATCGGCTGCGGCCTGGGGTTGGCGAGCCTGGTCATCCAGCGTCGCGACGGCAACATCACCGCCAGCGACTGCCACCCATTGACGGAAGCCTTTCTCGTCGCCAACACCCGGCTCAACCTTCTCCCGAGCATGAAGTATCGCACCGGCAACTGGAGTCGCGCCAATCCGCAGCTGGGCGAGTTCGATCTGATCATCGGCAGCGACATCCTCTATGAGCGCGATCAGCCTGCCCAGCTTGCGGCATTCATCCAACTGCATGCGGCAACGCATGCGGAAGTGCTGATCGTCGACCCCAACCGCAGCAATCGCGCCGCATTTACGCAACAGATGGCGCTGCTCGGGTTCGCTCTCAAAGAGACTCGGCTTGACGCTCCGCTACAGGACGGCAGCCCCTACCGCGGACGCCTGCTTCACTACAAGCGTAACGGTTCGCCTCCACCCTTCCCGCTCTGAACGTCTGGCGCCCGGCAGGCCGCCCCGCATCCCAATGCAGCAAGGAGTCCCGCCTCGCGCCCCAGTGCTGCCTGCGATGATGTAGCATCTTCCGCACCTAAAGCGACTCGACAGGCAGATCGCGAATGGCCGGATCAAATACCACGATCGCCCAGCAGTCGCCCGATGAGGCGCTAAAAGCACTCGGTAGCCGACCGCAAGGCTTGTCCGCGGCGGAGGCGCAGCGACGGCTGGTCGAATTCGGCCCCAACCGGGTCGCCGCGGTCGCCCGTGATCCGGTCTGGCTTCTGCTGCTGAGCGAATTCATTCATTTCTTTGCCCTGATCCTCTGGCTGGCGGCGGCGCTGGCTTTTTTAGCCGAACATTTCGAGCCGGGCCAGGGCATGCTCGAACTCGGTTTCGCCATCGTCGGCGTGATCGTCATCAACGGCTGTTTTTCCTTCTGGCAAGCCTACCGCGCCGAGCAGGCGCTGGCAGCCTTGCTGCAATTGTTGCCGCAACAGGTGGAGGTGCTGCGCGACGGGATCACGCTCAGCATCGCGGCGGCTGATCTGGTGCCCGGCGATCTGGTGCAACTGGCGGAAGGCGCCAAGGTGCCGGCCGACTGCCGCCTGATCGAAAGCTGGAGCCTGCGCGTCGATCTCGCCACGCTGACCGGCGAATCGCGGCCCAAGGCGCGCAATGCCGAGCCCGACCCGACCACGGATCGCCTCGCCGCACACAGCCTGTTGCTGGCCGGCACCAGCCTGGTTTCCGGCGAATGCACGGCCGTGGTTTACGCCACGGGGATGCACACGGAATTCGGCGCCATCGCCCACCTGACGCAGACTGCGCGCGAAACCGAGTCGCCGCTGCAAAAGGAAATCCGCCGCGTCTCGCGCCTGGTCGCGCTGCTTGCGCTCGGCCTTGGCGTGGCGTTCTTTTTCATCGGCCAGGCCATCGGTCTCGGCTTCTGGGCCAACTTCATGTTTGCCATCGGCATCATCGTCGCCAACGTGCCGGAAGGCATGCTGCCGACTGTAACCCTGTCGCTGGCCCTGGCCACGCAGCGCATGGCCAAACGCAATGCGCTGGTGCGCCACCTGCCGGCAGTGGAAACCCTGGGCAGCGCCAGCGTCATCCTCACCGACAAGACCGGCACGCTGACGCAAAACCGGATGAGCGTGCGCGAACTGTTCGCCGACAATCGCCACGGACTCGCCGCCGAGCGCTGGCCGCACAGCAGCGGCGACAGCCACCTGCGCCTGATTGCCCGCCATTGCCACAGCCTCAAATTCCCGCAAGGCCAGCCGAGCGGCGACCCGATGGAAATCGCCTTGTGGCAGTTCGCCGGCGAGACCGCCGCGATGGGGCAGCGCGTCGGCGAAATTGCCTTCGAGGCCGAGCGCCGGCGCATGTCGGTCATCACCCGCCAGGCCGACGGCAGCGGCGCCCTCTGGTGCAAGGGCGCCCCCGAGACCGTGCTGCCGCTATGCACCCGCTCGCTCGAAGGCGATGCCAGCCACCCCTTCGACGCCGCTGCACGGGCGCGACTCGATGCCGCCCATGAAGACATGACCACGCGCGGCCTGCGCGTGCTGGCGCTGGCCTGGAAGCCGCTGGCGGTCGGCGCCGAGGCGGCTGAGAGCGATCTCGAACTGTGCGGCCTGATCGGCCTGGAAGACCCGCCGCGCCCGGACGTGCGTGAAGCCATCGGACGCTGCCACGAAGCCGGCCTACGGGTGATCATGATTACCGGCGACCACCCGCAAACCGCCCTGGCGCTGGCACGGGAACTCGATCTGGTGCGCGGCGCGACGCCAACGCTGCTCAGCGGCGCCGCCGTACGCCAGATGAGTCCGGCTAGCTTGCAGCTCGCCCTTGATGCGCCGGAGGTGCTGTTCGCGCGCGTCACCGCCGAACAGAAAATGCTCGTCGTCCAGGCCCTGCAGCGCAAGGGCGAGATCGTCGCGGTCACCGGTGACGGCGTGAACGACGCGCCAGCGCTGAAGACCGCCGACATCGGCATCGCCATGGGTCTGTCGGGCACCGACGTGGCCCGCGAAGCGGCGGACATCGTGCTGCTCGACGATCACTTCGCTACCATCGTCAACGCCATCGAGGAAGGCCGCGCGGTATTCGACAACATCCGAAAATTTCTCACCTACATTCTCACCTCGAACGTTCCCGAGCTGGTGCCCTACCTGGCCTTCGTTTTGTTCCGCATCCCGCTGCCGCTGACGGTGATCCAGATCCTCGCCGTCGATCTGGGCACCGACATGCTGCCGGCCATCGCCCTCGGCGCCGAAGCGCCCTCCGCCGAGGTGATGAAGCGCCCTCCGCGACCACGTGGAGAACACTTGCTGTCGTGGCCGCTGCTGATCCGCGCCTACCTGTTCCTCGGCCCGCTGGAAGCCCTCGCCGCAATGGCGGCGTTCTTCTTCGTTCTCGATGCTCAGGGCTGGCATTACGGGCAACTGCTGGCCGCCGCCGATCCACACTACCAACAAGCGACCACGGCCTGTCTGGCCGCCATCGTGCTGGCGCAGATGGCCAATGTGTTCGTCTGCCGCCACCCGCGCCTGCCGTTCTGGCGCTTTTCGCTGCGCTCCAATCCGCTGCTGCTGGCCGGCGGCGTCGCCGAGCTGGGGCTGCTGCTGGTCATCGTCTATACGCCGTGGGGCAACCGGCTGTTCGGCACCGCGCCGCTGGCAACGGACGTCTGGCTGTTCGCGCTGCCGTTTGCGCTTCTGCTTGTCGTGGCGGAGGAATTGCGCAAGGCGCTGCTACGCCGGCGTAGCGCCCGCTTGACGTAAAATCGCGACTTTCCGCGACCCTGGAGCTTTTCGTGCAACTCGTCTGCCTCGACCTTGAAGGTGTTCTGGTCCCCGAAATCTGGATCGAATTCGCCGAACGTACCGGCATTCCCGAACTGCGTCGCACCACCCGCGACGAACCGGACTACGACAAGCTGATGAGCTATCGTCTCGGTATCCTGCGCCAGCACAAGCTTGGCCTGCTCGATATCCAGAAGGTGATCTCAGACATGGGCCCAATGGCCGGCGCCAAGGACTTTCTCGACGACCTGCGCGAACAGTTTCAGGTGATCATTCTTTCCGACACCTTCTACGAATTCGCCATGCCTATGATGCGCCAGCTTGGCATGCCGACGCTGTTCTGCCACAAACTGGAAGCCGACGCCCAGGGTTTCCTGGTCAACTATCATCTGCGCATGCCGAACCAGAAGAAGGAAGCCGTACAGCGCTTCAAGGAAATCAATTTCAAGGTGATCGCTGCCGGCGACTCCTACAATGACACAGCGATGCTCAGCGAGGCCCATGCCGGGATTCTGTTCCACCCGCCGGAGAACGTGATCCGCGAGTTTCCGCAGTTCCCGGTAACGATGAACTACGCCGAACTGCGCAACGAAATCGACAAGGCATCGGCGCGGATCTGACCGCGCTACTCCAGGCATGCATCGCGAACGCTTCTACACCCTTTCCGCCTCGTGCCCCGACCAGGTGGGCATCATCGCCCGCGTCACCGGCTTCATCTCGGGACTCGGCGGCTGGGTGCTGGAATCGAGCTTCCATGCCGATGCGCTCGACGGCCGCTATTTCATGCGCATTGAAATCAAGGCGGCGTCGATTCCCTTTGCGCTTGCCGAGTTCCGCGAACGCTTCCGGCCGATCGCGGACAGCCTACAGATGGACTGGAAGATCAGCGATTCGGCAGTGAAAAAACGGCTGGTGGTGCTGGTCTCAAAACAGGAACACTGCCTCTACGATCTGCTCGCCCGCTGGCAATCGAAGGAACTCGACATCGAGATTCCCTGCGTGATTTCCAATCACGACACCTTCCGCGGTTTCGTCGAATGGCATGGCATCCCCTTCCATCACCTGCCGGTGACCAACGAATGCAAGCCGGCGGCCTACGCAGAAATACGACGGATTTTTGAAGAAGTACGCGGCGACACGCTGGTGCTGGCGCGCTACATGCAAATCTTGTCGCCGACACTTTGCGCCGCCTACCCTGGCCGAATCATCAACATCCACCACAGCTTCCTGCCCAGTTTCGTCGGCGCCAAGCCCTACCATCAGGCCTACCAGCGCGGCGTCAAGTTAATCGGCGCCACCTGCCACTACGTCACCGAGGAACTCGACCAGGGACCGATCATCGAACAGGACGTGATCCGCATCGACCATTCGGACTCTGTCGAAGACATGGTGCGCTACGGCAAGGACATCGAAAAGACCGTGCTCGCCCGTGGCCTGCGCTATCACCTCGAAGACCGTGTGCTGGTCCACGGCAACAAGACCGTGGTCTTCCGGTGATCAGCGGCAAGCAGCTGCGCCGCCAACTGCGGCGGGAACTCGACGAATACCTCGCCGACCTTCGGCAACTCAGCGGCGCGCTGCGCACGCGGGAGGGATGGCTGGCGCTGGCGCTGATCGTCGCCTTCGTTGCGCTGGTCGGGGTGTTGTTCGTCGTGATGCTCGGTTTCGACCGACTCAACGACATTGCAGGATGGAGCGGTGCATGGCGCCCGCACTTGTGCCGGTCGCTGGAAAACGTTCCGGCCCTGATCCTGGTCATCGACGCCGTGGTGGTTGCGATGTTTGGAGTGATGGCGCTCGGCGAAATGCTGACTTTATTCGACAACGCACGTCGCAAGCTGCCGACAAAAGCCCGCAACGTCCTGATCCCAACGGCCCTGATGCTGGCCGCCGGAATCGGTGGCGTCCTCTACATGCAGTCGGTGTGTTAACGCAATCGGGCGCCTCACGGCGCCCGATTTGCTTCGGCGGCGGCCCCAACAGGGGCCGCCCGGTCTTCACTCATCAGATCAATAGTGGTAAGCCGTTTCGCCGTGCGAGGTAAGGTCGAGGCCTTCGCGCTCCTCGTCTTCTGCCACGCGCAAGCCAACCACCAGATCGACCAGCTTGTAGGCGGCGAACGCGACTACGCCGGAAACCACGACGGCTGTACCGACGCCCCAAAGCTGGCTGATCAGTTGGGCGGTCATGTTGTAGTCGCCGACCTTGTTCGCAACGTAGTCCCACACACCCGTACCGCCCAGCGCCGGATCGGCAAACACGCCGGTAAGGATGGAGCCGAGGATGCCGCCCACGCCGTGCACACCGAACACGTCCAGCGAGTCGTCAACACCGAGCAGCTTCTTCAAACCGGTCACGCCCCACAGGCAAAGTGCACCGGCCAGCAGGCCAATCACCAGGGCACCGCCAACACCGACGAAGCCGCAAGCCGGGGTAATCGCCACCAGCCCGGCAACGGCACCGGAGGCGGCTCCGAGCATCGAGGGCTTGCCCTTGACCAGCCATTCCGCAGTCATCCAGGAAAGCGCCGCCGCGGCAGTCGCCAGCCACGTGTTGACGAAGGCCAGCGAGGCTATTCCGCCCGCTTCCAGCGCCGAACCGGCGTTGAAGCCAAACCAGCCGAACCACAGCAGCGATGCGCCGATCATGGTCATCGTCAGGCTGTGCGGAGCCATGGTGTCCTTGCCATAGCCGACGCGCTTGCCCACCAGGAAGGCGCCGACCAGACCGGCAACGGCAGCGTTAATGTGCACCACGGTGCCGCCGGCGAAGTCGAGCGCGCCCTTCTGGAACAGGAAGCCCGCGGTAGCACCCAGCTTTTCGGCCGCTTCGGCGGATACGTAGCCATCAGGACCGGCCCAGTACCAGACCATATGCGCCATCGGCAGATAGCTGAAGGTAAACCACAGCACCGAGAACAGCAGCAGCGCGGAGAACTTGATGCGTTCGGCGAAGGAACCGACGATCAGGCATACGGTGATCGCCGCGAAAGCGCCCTGGAAGGGAACGAAGGAGAGCTCGGGGATCGCCACCAGCTTAGTGAATGTGGCTGCCAACGAATCCGGCGTGATGCCCTTGAGGAACAGCTTGTCCAGGCTGCCGAAGAACGCGTTGCCCTCGGTGAACGCCAGGCTGTAGCCATACACCGCCCACAGCACGCTGATCAACGAGAAAATCACGAACACCTGCATCAACACGGAGAGCATGTTCTTGCTGCGTACCAGGCCGCCATAGAACAGCGCCAGGCCGGGGATCGACATCAGGATCACAAAAGCCGTGGCGACCAGCATCCAGGTCGTATCGCCCTTGTTTACGGTGGCGGCGGGGGCCGCGGCAGCCGCCTCGGCTGGCGCGGCCTCAGCAGATGCGACTACGGGCGCCGCGTCCGGAACCGCAGCCGCAGCCGCCGGCGCAGCTTCAGCCGGTTTGTCTTCCGCCCAGGCGCCGTTGGCGAATCCAACGGCCAGAACCGTCAGAGCGATGGCAAATATTTTTTTCATGGCGCTTCCCCTTAGAGCGCGTCCTCACCGGTCTCGCCGGTGCGGATGCGGATGACTTGTTCGACGTCGAAGACAAAGATTTTGCCGTCTCCGATCTTGCCAGTGCTGGCAGATTTTTCGATGGCCTCGATGACCTGGTCGAGGATGTCGTTCTTGACAGCCGCTTCGACCTTGACCTTGGGCAGGAAATCGACGACGTATTCGGCGCCACGATAAAGTTCCGTGTGCCCTTTTTGCCGACCGAACCCCTTGACCTCGGTGACGGTGATGCCCTGTACGCCCACGGCGGCAAGAGCCTCACGCACCTCGTCAAGCTTGAACGGCTTGATGATGGCGGTGACTAGTTTCATGATGTTTTGTCCTCACGAGTAGGGTAATGATTGATCCCGTCGACGCCGGCCGGGTCGCCGACGGGAATTGAGCGGGGTTAGAAAGACTTGGAGAACGACAGTACCGCTTTGCCCTTGGCGACATCCTTCAGCCCCGAGGTGGAGCCGACACCTGACACGAAATTGCTGTCGGGCCAGCAGTAGGCTTCAAAGGCCGAGCACTCGCCCTTCGCGTTGGTATCCGAATAAGCCAGGCCAACCACGCCGAATCCAACATCCTTGGTGATGCCGATCTTCCAATCGGTGTAGTCGGCAATGTTCAAATCCTTGACCTTCTGATGACCGACGTGGGCCGTCAGCCCCCATCCATTACCCAGATCATGCGAGTAATTGGCTTCGAGATAACCACTGCCGTCGGTCTTGCCGCCGCTGGCGGAGCGCCATCCGATGAAATAGTCGGAGACCACGTAGGAATACTTGACCGACAGGGTCTTGTAACTGAGCGCGGCGTAAACCTCGGTCGTGTTGGGCTCTTCGCCAAACAGGGTTGCGCTGCCGTGATTAGGATATGTATAGCCGATGACGCCGAGATCGTAGCCCCAGTCACCACCGGCAAAAGTATTCCTATAACCGCCGTACAAGTCGACTTCGGTCGATCCCTTGCCGGTGTAATCCTTCACCCAGGTGATGGTGGACGCCCAAGCACCGATATAGAAGCCGTTGGAAAACGCGTAGTCCACGCCGGCCGAAACCGCGGGGTCGCCGTGCGTTTGGCTCACGCCGCGGAATAGATAGTCGGAAACAGCGCCGACATTGAAAGTAAGCGGCGAAGCGGCGGGTGCATCCTCGGCGAACGCGGGGCATGCCACGATGCCGGCGACGGTGGCGGCGATCAGGGTCTTTTTCATGGTGGAACTCTCCTATAGGTGGGAAAAACTGCATCCTTGTACTGCACAGACTGTGCCAGATGCCCTAACTCCTTTAACATCATCAAGTTACAGAAATCCCCCCGTCCGCATAGAGAGGCTGCGCACCGTCTTGCACTGCCCCGGCCGAGGCTCGCACCAACTCGGTGCTGCCTGCGTTGCAGCCCATGCTAGACTCGGATAGCCATATATCAAGGACGATGTCATGTTAAATCCCAAACTGCTCGATGAAATGTCGTCGCGGCTGTCGCAACTGATTGCGGCGAGCCCGGCCGCGGACCTTGAAAAGAATGCGAAGGCCATGCTCGGCGGTGTTTTTTCGCGGCTGGATTTGGTGACCCGCGACGAATTCGATATACAGCGCGAACTATTGACGCGCGCGCTGGAAAAGGTCGCTGCGCTGGAAGCGCGCATCGCCGAACTAGAAAAACACTGATCCGGCACGCCCGTTGGAAATAAGCTCGGCCGCGCACAACACAGCAACCTCGGCCACTTTCATTCGCCACCGCCTCCATGTCCCTCGCCGTTCTGAAAAGCCGGGCACTGACCGGTATGGAAGCCACCGAGGTGGCGGTCGAAATTCATATTTCCTCGGGGCTTCCGTCGTTCACCCTGGTCGGTCTGCCGGATACTGAAGTGCGCGAAGCCCGTGATCGGGTACGCGCAGCAATCCAGAACTGCCGCTTCGAATTTCCCTCACGGCGCATCACGGTCAATCTGGCGCCCGCCGATCTGCCCAAGGAATCCGGCCACTTCGACTTGGCCATCGCCTTGGGCATTCTCGCCGCCTCCGGCCAGTTGGCATGTCAACAGCTCGGTGACTACGAATTCGCCGGGGAACTCTCGTTGAGCGGCGAACTGCGGCCGATTCGCGGTGCGCTGGCGATGAGCCTGGCGGCGCACAAAGCCGGCCGTTGCCTGATGATCGCTGCGGCGAACGCGCCGGAGGCCGCACTGATTGGCGGCGCCACCGTGCTGCCCGCGGCGAGTCTGCTTGATGTCTGCGCTCATCTCGGCGACGCAACGCCCCTTGCGCCAGCGGCGGCGCTCCAGACCGAAAACCGAACGGATTACCCCGACTTGGCCGATGTCAAAGGCCAGACACAAGCCAAACGTGCGCTTGAAGTAGCCGCAGCAGGCGGCCATTCCCTGCTGATGAGCGGCCCACCGGGCACCGGCAAGTCCATGCTCGCCGCCCGCTTCCCCGCGCTGCTGCCGCCCATGCGCGCGGATGAGGCATTCGAGGCGGCCGCCGTACGCTCGATCGCCGGCGATTTCGCCGCTGAACACTGGGGCCGGCGGCCTTTTCGCGCACCCCATCATTCGGCCTCGGCAGCGGCACTGGTTGGCGGAGGCAGCACACCGCGCCCTGGAGAAATTTCGCTTGCGCATTGCGGCGTGCTGTTTCTCGATGAACTCCCCGAATTCGACCGCCGCGTTCTCGAAGCCCTGCGCGAACCGCTGGAGAGCGGAACCATCTGCGTATCACGCGCCGCGCGCCGTGCCGATTTTCCCGCCCGATTTCAACTGATCGCAGCGATGAATCCGTGCCCCTGCGGTTATCTTGGCCACCCCAATGGCAAATGCCGCTGCACCCCCGATCAGGTAGCCCGCTACCGCGGCAAACTCTCCGGCCCGCTGCTGGACCGTATCGATCTGGCGATCGAAGTCCCCGCATTGACCGACGCGGAACTTCAGCATGCGCCGGTAAGCGAACGCTCGGAGCATGTCCGGGCACGCGTAGTCAATGCGCACGCACGCCAGCAAACGCGGCAGGGCAAAACCAACGCACTGCTATCGGTCGCGGAAACCGAAGCACACTGCCGGCTCGACACTCAAGGAGAAGTGCTGCTGAAGCAGGCCATCGGCCGCCTCGGCCTTTCGCCGCGCGGCTATCACCGCATCCTCAGAATCGCCCGCAGCGTCGCCGACCTCGCCGACAGCGAGGATATCTCCAGCCTGCATCTGGCGGAGGCGATCAACTACCGGCGTCACCAGGCGGCATGATGGTGCCGGATCGGGTTCAGGTTTCCAGCAAGCCGCGCTGGGCGCAGATGTAGAACACTTCGGTGAGACGCTCGATGCAGTCGTCCAGTTCGAGCAGCTCCTGCTTCAATGGATTGGGCAGATTGAGCAATTCGCAAAAGCGATAGCCAACCCACAGCGCATCCTCGAAACGATACGGCCGCGTCGCCCCCAGTTCGCCGCTTTCGCCAAGGGTGCGCCGCAGCAGCGGAATCAACCGCAAGAAAGCCTCCGGCACCGGCTGCGACGGCTCCTGCGGCAGCAATTCGACGTTGCCGCGCAACAATCCAGAAGCCTCTACGCGCCGGCCGAGCACGCGGAAACGCCGCTCGCCCTGGACGATCACCTGCAACAATCCCAGTTGAGGCATGTCCCAGCTGGCAATGCGCGCCAGCGTGCCGACCACGTGAGGCTCGGCCGCTGGCCCCACCTCGCGCCCGGAGGCGATCAGACAGATGCCGAAGGTCGAGTCGTCGCGCAGGCAGCACTTGGCCATGTCCATGTACCGTGGCTCAAAGATGCGCAACGGCAGCAGCCCCTCCGGGTACAGCACTGTCGCCAGTGGAAACAGCGGGATTTCCAGAGAACGGCTCATGCCTCGCCCCAACGCGCCATCAATGCATGGGCCACACCGAGCTGATCGAGAATGCGGGCGACAACGTAGTCCACCACCCCCTGCACGTCCTGCGGCTGATGGTAAAAGCCCGGATTCGGTGGCAGGATCACCGCTCCGGCGCGCGACAGGCGCAGCATGTTCTCCAATTGAATCGCCGAAAACGGCGTCTCGCGCGGCACCAGAATCAGCTTGCGACCTTCCTTCAGCACCACGTCGGCGGCGCGGCAGACCAAATCGTCGGCCATCCCTGCCGCCACCTTGGCCAAGGTGCCCATGGTGCACGGACAGATGACATAGGCGTCCGGCGGATTGGAACCCGAGGCCAGCGGTGCGTTCCAGTCGTCGCGGCCGAAGACCTGGAGCTGGCCTGCGGCGGCGCCGAAGCGCTCGCTCAGCAGACGCTGGCACTCGCGCGGCTGGGCCGGCAGAAGCAAATCCATCTCCTGCTTGGCAACGATCTGCGCCGCCTGCGAATACACCAGCCAAACGCGCTCACCGGCAGCAAGCAGGCATTCGAGCAGACGCACGCCGTAGGGCATGCCGGAAGCGCCGGTGAACGCAAGAGCGATGGTTTTCACGTCGGGTCGTCTGAATAAAGCAGGATTACGATGGAATAGGAGGGCATCAATCGATGCGCTGCGCAACTGGACAAATCTTACTCTTGGCGCGCATCGCCCGGCGGCCGATTCAGTTGCGCAGCGACGAGTCCGTTTACGATACCGAAAATCAGGGCGGCAACCGCGAATACCGGAATCAGATAAAACACGCCGTTATGCGGCACCAGCCAAAGCCTCGCCAGCAGAACCTGGCCGCCGATATGCGCAAACGCCGCCAACAGCGACAGTGTCACCGCGCCGAACCAGCGCTGCGGCAAACGATTGCCTACGCCCAGCGCCGCGAGGCTGGCCAGCGAGCCGGTGAAGGCAAGAAAAAAACCCGGGGCGAGGAACTGCCCAAGCAACACGCTGCCTGCTACCACACGTAGCAGCGCCACCCAGGCCGCCTCTCGCCAGCCGTGGCGCAGCAGGACCAGCAGCACCACGATGTTGGCCAACCCCGGCTTGATGCCAGGCAACGGACTCGGAATGCCCGCCTCGGCGACCGACAAGGCAATTGCCGCGGCGGCATAGCGCGCGATGCGGAGATCGTCCGCGCACACGACGAGCTCAATAGCTGAGCGAGTCATGATCGGAGCGTCCACCGCCAAGTACCAGGCTGACATGATTGGGCGCACAGATGGCGACGGCATTGGGCCGGGTCAACCACCCCTGGCGCACGCAGTACTGGCGGGGTCCAGGGTCTGAAAGCACGCGCGCACGACCGGGCTGCACCTCGATAACCGTTGTGCCGATGGGGCCCTCAACGACGATCTTCTTATGCACCGTCAGCGGCAGCTCCGCGACGATCGCCCCGTCACGACGGACCACTGCTTGCGAAGCGCTGCCGCCGCGCCAGAGCAGCGGGAACGAAGCGGCGACCAACAACGCCGCCAAAGCGATGACCGCCCAGTCGCCGACAAGCAGCAGGCGACGCCAGTCTTTGAGGAGAATCACGGCCCCAGCGCGCGATGCCGCACCAGCACTCGCACCTGCTCGCGAAAGCGCGCCGCCAGCCACTCTGCCAAATAGACCGAGCGATGCTGGCCGCCGGTGCAGCCGACGGCGACCGTCAGATAGGAGCGGTTGTCGCGCACATAGGCCGGTAGCCAGTCGGCGACGAAGCGGCAAATGTCGTCGCGCATTTTCACCACTTCCGGCTGATGTTCGAGAAAGGTCACCACCAGCCCATCGCGGCCGCTTAGCGGCCGCAGCAGCGGATCGTAGTGCGGATTGGGTAGGCAGCGGACGTCGAACACCAGATCGGCGTCGAGCGGCAGGCCATGCTTGAAACCAAAGGACTCGAAAAGCAGCGTCAGCCCGGTGCCGGCCACGATATCGGCAAAATCCCGGATGAAGGCACGCAACGCGTTCGGTCGCAGATCGCCGGTATCGATGCGATGGCCCAGCCCGGCGAGGGTCTCCAGCGCTTCCCGCTCGCGGCGGATGGCTTCGGCCAGCGTGGTGGTGGCATCGGCTAGAGGATGGCGCCGCCGCGTTTCGGAAAACCGCTGAATCAGCACCTCGTCGCGCGAATCGAGAAAAATGAAACGCACCTCAACCCCGCCACTGGTTTCCAGCGCCCTCAATTGCAGCGGCAGGGCGGCAATGCTGGCGCCGCCACGCATGTCCATGGCCACCGCCGCACGGTCGTAGCCGCCGCTACGCAACTGCTCGACCAATTGCGGCAACAGGGTCGCCGGCAAATTGTCTACGCAGTAATACCCCGCATCCTCCAGCACATGCAGAGCGACGCTCTTGCCCGAGCCCGAAAGGCCGCTAATCAGAAGGAGTTGCATGTCTCGGGCGTTTCGCCGGCCGTTTCGGCAAACGCCTCCATTCCGGCCAGCGCCGGGGCGCTCAACGGGCGGGCGCAGGCGAGACACCGTCCCGTTTCCGGATCGGGCTCACACACACCTATACATTCGTATTCGTCGTCCATAGCCTGGTGCAGAAGACTTTACCCGAGCTCCTCGCTCAATTGCGGCAGCGTGGATCGATTCTAGCGCGGCCGGAGGGCGGCATTGCAGGGCGATTGTCGGCCGGCTCTCGGTTAGAATCAATGCATCATCCGAGTCCCCGGCATCTGTGAGCAAATCTTCCCCTGAGGCTACCGTCAGCTATCCACTGGACGGCCTGCCCGATTCCGGTACGGCGACGGAGGCAGCACCCGGTGTGCGCTGGTTGCGCATGCCGCTGCCCTTCGCCCTCGATCACATCAATCTCTGGCTGGTAGCAGAAGGCGATTGCTGGGCGGCCGTGGATACAGGGCTCGGCAACGAAGAAATCCGTGCTTACTGGCGTACCCTGCTCGCCGAGCACCCACTGTCGCGCATCGTGGTGACCCACCTGCATCCGGATCATCTGGGACTCGCGGCCTGGCTACAGGAGGAAACCGGGACACAGATATGGATGACGCTGGGCGAGTTCGCCTCCGCCCACCTGATGCATACCGATACCCAGCCATGGTCGATTGCCGCCACCCAGGCGTTCTTCCTCCGCCACGGACTGCCCATCGAAAAGCTCGCCTCCTTCGCCGCGGACAAGGGCGCCTACCGCCGCGGCATTCCCAGCCTGCCGGTCACCTACCAGCGACTCAACGACGGCGACCGCCTTCGCATCGGCGACCACGACTGGGAAATCATCGTCGGCTATGGCCATTCGCCGGAACATGCCAGCCTCTATTGCGACGACCTGCATGTACTGATCTCCGGCGACATGCTGCTGCCACGGATCACCACCAACGTCGGCGTCGCCCCGCAGGCGCCGGAAGTGGACGGACTGCGGCTGTATCTCCAATCCATCGCACGCCTGCGCCGGCTACCGGCCGACACCCTGGTGCTGCCCTCGCACGGCCGCCCTTTCCACGGCTTGCATGCGCGCATCGACCACCTGGAAGCCCATCACGCGGCACGCTGCGACGCGCTGATCGCCCGCTGCGCCGAACCGCGCACCGCCGCCGAATTGCTGGCCACCCTGTTCGACCGCGCGCTCAGCGACGGTCACCAGTATTTCTTCGCCATGGGCGAATGCATCGCCCACCTCAACCATCTTGTCCAACTCGGGCGTCTGCGGCGTATCGAATCCGCCGACGTCATCCGTTTCATCGTAGCCCGTTAAGCGAGGTCCCCCATGTCCCAAGCGGAAGTCAAAACGCAGTTGCCCGATCCGAAGGAAGTCGCCATCACCTATGCCCAAGTCGCGCAGCGCGCATCCAAGCTGCTTACCGAGCATGTGCAGCGGCAGATGAAGCACGGCATGACCGCCCCGGCCGACGAACTCGGCGTCGCCCAGGCCTTTATGGACATGGCCGCCAAGTTGCTCGCCAATCCCTACAAGCTGGCGCAGGCGCAGATGAGCCTGGTGTGGGATTACGTTTCCCTTTGGCAGACCTCGATGCTGCGCATGGCCGGCATGCCGCTGAACCCCATGGTGGCCCCGGCCAAGGACGACAAGCGTTTCAAGGACGAAGAATGGGAGAACCATTTCCTCTTCGATTTCATCAAGCAGTCCTACCTGATCACGGCACGCCACATCCATGACACGGTAAGCAACGTCGAAGGCCTGCCCGACGTTTCGAAGAAAAAGGTCGATTTCTTCACCCGCCAGTTCATCGACGCCTTCTCGCCGACCAACTTCGCCGCCACCAATCCGACGGTGCTGCGCGAAACGGTCAACAGCCACGGCCAGAACCTGATCAAGGGCTTCAATAACCTACTGCGCGACATCGAGGAAGGCGACGGCCAACTGCGCGTCAAGATGACCGATGCCAGCGCCTTCCAGCTTGGCGGCAACGTCGCATCGACGCCGGGCAAGGTGGTGTTTCAGAACGACCTGATCCAACTGCTCCAGTTCAATCCGGCGACCAAGGAACAATACAAGCGCCCGCTGCTGATCATCCCGCCGTGGATCAACAAGTACTACATCCTCGATCTGCGGCAGCACAACTCCTTCATCAAGTGGGCGACGGACCAAGGCCACACGGTGTTCGTCATTTCCTGGGTGAACCCCGACGCCCGGCTGGCGGAAAAAGGCTTCGAGGAATACCTGACCGAAGGCTCGCTGGCGGCGCTCGACGCCGTCTGCAAGCAGACCGGCGAAGATCAGGTGAATCTGATCGGCTACTGCCTCGGCGGCACGCTGCTCGGTTCCACGCTCGGCTATCTCGCGGCAAAAAAGGACAAACGCATCGCTTCGGCGACCTTCTTCGTCACCCTGCTCGACTTCTCGATTCCCGGCGAATTGGGCGTGTTCATCGACGAGGGCCAGGTGAAGAACCTGGAAAAGAAGATGTCCGAGCGCGGCTTCCTTGAAGGCTCGGAAATGGGCGGCACCTTCAACATGCTGCGCTCCAACGACCTGATCTGGTCGTTCGTGGTGAACAACTACCTGATGGGCAAGGAACCCTTCCCCTTCGATCTGCTCTACTGGAACTGCGATTCAACGCGCATGCCGTACAAGATGCACAGTTTCTACCTGCGCAATATGTACATGAAAAATCTGCTCAAGGAACCCGGTGGCATTACCCTGCTCGGCACCCCGATCGACATCAGCAAGGTCAAGACACCCTGCTATTTCATCTCCACCATCGAAGACCACATCGCCCCCTGGAAGAGCACCTATCTCGGCGCCACCCGCCTCGGCGGCCCGGTGCGTTTCGTCCTCGGCGGCTCGGGCCACATCGCCGGCGTCGTCAACCCGCCCTCGGCCAACAAATACGGCTACTGGACCAACGGTGGCAAGTCGCTGCCCGAATCGCCGGACGACTGGTTCGAAGGCGCGACGAAAAACGAAGGTTCCTGGTGGACCGACTGGCAGGGCTGGATAGGCGGTCTCAACGACGACAAGGGTCCCGCCCGCGATCCTGCCAAAGGCAAGCTGAAACCCATCGAGGACGCACCGGGCTCCTTCGTCAAGTTCCGGATCGACCAGAAGAAATAATGGCAGCAGCCGGTGACAGCCGACAAGGGGGCGCACTTGCGCCCCCTTGTCTTGATGCGCCGCCGCTACGCGTCGTTCTCGACACCAATGTTCTGCTCTCCCTGTGGGCCTTTGTCGACAGCCGCTTCGCGCCTTTGCGGCAGCGCGTCGAGTGCCGCGCCTGGCTGGCCCTGACCCGTGACGACTGCCTCGCCGAATTCCATCGGGTACTTGGCTACCCCGAGTTCGGACTGTCCACGCCGCAACAAAGCGAAATATTCGCCGCCTACGCGCGCGTCGCCCGAGTCCACAGCGAACAACCGCAGCAGGTCTGCGCGCTTCCGCGCTGCAAGGATCGGGACGACCAGAAATTCCTCGAACTCGCCCGCGACGCGGCAGCCGACTGGCTGATCACCGCGGACAAGGCGTTGCTACGCTTGGCCCGCGGCAAGAAGCTACAGGGCCTGTTCCGCATCATCACTCCGCAAGACGCGCTGAATACGCTGGGCTAGGCGCCACCGGTCCCGACGTGGCGGCTTAAACCATCCGAATAAAATGGTTTAATATCAAATGAATTTTGCAAAATCCATCGCAAGGCGTCTGTCGCGCCTTGCTCTCCGAGTATGCCGATTCATAGCGGTACTGCCAGAAGGTAATCGCACGATGCGAAGACTTTTTCACCCCGCCATCGCCCTGATGAATCGCCTGAGCTATACGGGGAAATTCGGCCTGGTCTGGCTGCTGTCGGCGCTGGCGATTGCTTTCGTCGTATTTAACCTGCATGCCAGCCTGGACAAGCAGATCCGGCACGCGCAAAAAGAACTACAAGGTATAGCGCTGGCCGCACCGATCTCGCGCAGCATACAGTTGCTTCAGCAGCACCGCGGCCTGTCTCTCGGCATTCTCGGCGGGCAACGCAGCCTAGGCGACAGCTTGCGGGCCAAGGAAGCGGAAGCGATCGATGCCTTCAATCGGATGACCGAATTGCTGCCGACGAACCTGAAGTCGAGCACCGACTGGTACAGCATCGAGGCAATCTGGCAGCGGATCCGCAATGAAGGCCTCCGCTGGCGGACAACCCGCAATTTCATCGAACATACCCGGCTGATCGACCAGTTGCTGATGTTCAAGGTGGCGGTCAGCGGCGAATACGTACTGCCGCTCGACCCGCAGATCGATTCGTCCTATTTGATCGATGCGGCGATCAACCGTCTGCCGCTGGCACTGGAGCATCTCGGCCAAATTCGTGCGCACGGCACCGCAGTCTTGGTCGACAAGCGGATTGACGAATCCCAGATAATCGTCATCCGCACCCTGACCGCCCAGCTCGGCGACGAACTGAAGTTCCTCCGCGCCGATCTCGACCGCGCGCGCAACCATAATGCGGCATTGCAGGCTCCATTGCTAAGGGTAGATCGGGAAGTCACCGAGTCGGCACAGAAGATCATTCTTCTGGTCGAGTCAAGCATGCTCAGCGGCCGCCTGGAGGAGTCGCCGGAGGCGTTTTTCGCCCTTGCCACGACGGTCATCGATGGCGGCTACACGCACCTCTACGAAACGCTGCTGCCAACCATCGAAATGCTGATCCGGGAACGCATTGCCATGGCGGAAGGCACGCTGTACACAACGCTCGGCTTCGTCTGCCTGCTGTTCCTGCTGGTGATCTATTTTTCCGTCGGTGCCTACTATGCCACCACAGACAATATCACCGCGCTCGCCCGATCTGCCAAAGCGTTTGCCGAAGGCCAACTGAGCCAGCGGGTCCGCATCACCTCGCGCGACGAATTGCGTCAGGTGGGCGACAGCTTCAATGAAATGGCTCACGGGTTTGCCGCATTGCTTGCGGCACGCGCGGAGGACGAGCGACGCCATCACTCGATCATCGAAACCGCCCTCGACGCAATGGTGCAGATCAACTCGGCCAGCGTCATTACCGGATGGAATCCGCAGGCCGCTGCGATGTTCGGCTGGAGCCGGGACGAAGCGATGGGTCGCGTGCTGCACGAGACGATCATTCCGTTACGCTATCGCGACGCCCATGTCCGCGGCATGACGCACTTCAAGACGGCGGGCGACGGACCGCTCCTGCATCGACGCATCGAACTGTACGGGCTGCACCGCGACGGTCGCGAATTCCCCATCGACCTCGCCGTCTCGGCGATCAAGACCGGGGACGGCTACGAATTCAGCGGTTTCATCCGCGACATGACGGAAAAAAAGAAGTCGGAAGATCTGATCTGGCGCCAGGCGAACTACGATGAGCTGACCGGTCTGCCCAATCGGCGCATGTTCTACGATCGGCTGGCACAGGAAATCAAGAAAGCCGATCGCGCCCAGCTCATCGTCGCGCTGCTGTTCGTCGATCTCGACCGTTTCAAGGAAGTCAACGACACGCTCGGTCACCGGATCGGAGACGCCCTGCTGGTGGAAGCCGCACAACGGATTCAACGCTGCGTCCGCGAAACCGACACCGTCGCCCGCCTCGGTGGCGACGAGTTCGTGATCATCCTTGCCGAAGTCGCCAGCACCGCCAGCATCGATCGGATCGCCAACAACATCCTCGGCGCACTGGCCGACGTCTTCACCCTCGAAAGCGAAACCGTCTATTTATCAGCCAGCATCGGCATCACGCTCTATCCGCAGGACGCCACCGAAATCGAGGATCTGCTGAAAGAAGCCGACCAGGCGATGTATCTCGCCAAGTCGTCGGGGCGCAATCGGATCAGCTATTTCACCGCCGAGTTGCAACAAACCGCACAGGCCCGATTGCGTATGCTGAACAGCCTGCGCGGCGCGCTGGCAGCGAATCAATTTGAAATCCATTTCCAGCCGATCGTCGAACTCGCCAGCGGGAAAATCCGCAAGGCCGAGGCGCTGATTCGATGGCAGCATCCGGAAAACGGACTGATCAGCCCAGCCCAGTTCATCCCTCTGGCCGAAGAGACCGGTCTGATCGTCGAAATCGGCGACTGGGTGTTCCGCCAATCGACGCGACAACTCAAACAATGGCACGTGGAGCACGGGGTGGACATCCAGATCAGCGTCAACAAGTCGCCGATACAGTTCAAACAGGCGAACGGAAGCAGCGAACAGTGGTTCGCCCACCTGCGTGAGCTCGATCTCGACGAGCGCCACGTCGTCATCGAAATCACCGAAGGCCTGCTGCTCGACCCCGAGCCGCTGGTCAATGCAAAGCTACAGGCGTTCCGCAATGTCGGCATGAAAATGTCGATCGACGATTTCGGCACCGGCTATTCGTCGCTGTCGTATCTGAAGAACTTCGAATTCGACTTCCTGAAAATAGACCGCTCCTTCATTCGCAACCTGAGCCCTGGGTCGAGCGCAATGGAGCTTTGCGAAGCCATCATCGCGATGGCGCACAAACTGCGCATGAAAGTGATCGCCGAAGGGGTCGAAACGGAAGTGCAGCGCGCGCTGCTGGCAGAAGCCGGATGCGATTACGCGCAAGGCTACCTGTTCTCGAAACCGGTACCGGCGGCCGAGTTTGGCAGGCTTTTACGGCCGGAGTAAGCGGCTGCTTATTGCCGGCCGCGACCTTCCCGGCTACCATCCGCGGACTTTTTCCTCGCAGGACACCCAATCCATGTTCACCGGTATCGTCAGCGCCCTGGGCAAGATCGAACAGGTCGAAAACCTCGCCAAGGGACTGCGCCTCACCGTCGCCGCGCCGGCGCTGGATCTCTCCGACGTGGCACTGGGCGACTCCATTGCCCATAACGGCGTCTGCCTCACCGTGGTCAGCATCGACGGCGGGCGTTACTGCGTGGAGGTCTCGCGGGAAACCCTCGACTGCACCGCCGGCCTCGACGGCCGCCTCAACAACGGCGAGGTGAATCTGGAAAAGGCCCTGCGTCTGGCCGACCGCCTCGGTGGCCATCTGGTCAGCGGCCATGTCGACGGCGTCGGCGAAGTACTCCGTTTCGCGCCCGTCGGCGAATCGCATGAACTGGTGATCCGCGCCCCGGCCAACCTGGCCAAATACATCGCGCGCAAAGGTTCGATCACGGTCAACGGAGTGTCCCTCACCACCAACGCGGTCAACGGCAGCGAATTCTCGATCAACCTGATTCCGCATACGCTCCAGGTCACCACGCTGAAGCACCTGCACGCCGGAGCGCGGGTGAATCTGGAAATCGACCTGATCGCACGTTATGTCGAACGCATGCTGACTGCGCCCGGCGACCCCCCGCTTTCGGGCTGAAGGCAGTCGTCCGCGCCAAGGGACGCGAAGGGCGTAAAATGCGCCCCTCCCTTAGCAGTTCGCCTCCCCCCGATCCATGAGCGACATCAGCCCGATTTACGACATCATTGCCGACATTCGCGCCGGCAAGATGGTCATCCTCGTCGATGAGGAAGACCGCGAGAACGAGGGCGACCTGGTCTTCGCCGCCGATCACGTCACCCCCGAAGCGATCAATTTCATGGCCAAGTTCGGCCGCGGCCTGATCTGCCTGACGCTCACCGAGGAACGCTGCCGCCAGCTCGACCTGCCGCTGATGGTGAGCGACAACCGCACCCCCCACGGCACCGCCTTCACCGTCTCGATCGAAGCGGCCGAAGGCGTCACCACCGGCATCTCGGCCCACGACCGGGCCTGCACGGTGAAGGCTGCGGCAGCCGCCAACGCCAAACCGAGCGACATCGTCCAGCCCGGCCACATCTTCCCGCTGATGGCGAAAAACGGCGGTGTGCTGGTGCGTGCCGGCCATACCGAAGCCGGCTGCGACCTGGCCCGGCTCGCCGATCTGGAACCGGCGGCGGTGATCTGCGAGATCATGAACGACGACGGTACCATGGCTCGGCTGCCCGAGCTGATCGAGTTCGCTCGCCATCACGGGCTCAAGATCGGCACCATCCGCGACCTGATCCACTATCGCAGCGCCAACGAAAAACTGGTCGAACGCATCGCCCAGCGCAGCGTAGTCAACAACCACGGCCGCTTCGACCTGTACGCCTATCAGGACAAGACCAGCGGGGAAATCCACTTCGCCCTCTGCCGCGGCGAAATCCACAGCGACCGCGAAGTGCTGGTGCGCGTCCATCAGCCGCTGGCGATCCTCGATTTCATCGAGTTCCAAGAGCAGCGCTACAGCTTCAGCGTCGACGAAGCCCTGCGCGTCATCGACAAGGCCGACAACGGCGTACTGGTGCTACTGCAGCGCAAAGAACATAAAGGCGATGTGATCGAGGCGCTGAAAGGCGAAGGCAACGTCGCGGCACGCTGGGATCCCCGCCTCTACGGCATCGGCTCGCAGATCCTGCGCGACCTCGGCGTCGGCCGCATGCGGTTGCTCGGCCGCCCGCAACGCATCCCGAGCATGGCCGGCTTCGGCCTCGAAGTCACGGGCTACCTGACGCCCGCAGACGCCCGCACCCTCTAAGGAAACAGACCATGGCGCGCAAGGAATTCCGCGAACTCGACCCGCAATACCAGGCCGCCGGCCTGCGCTTCGGCATCGTGCTGAGCCGTTTCAACGAAGACATCGGCGCCGGTCTGCTCTCCGGCGCCAGCGAAGAACTGGCAAAGCTCGGTGCCAACCCCGACAACATCACCCTGATCACCGTTCCCGGAGCACTGGAACTGCCGCTGACGCTACAGGCCATGGCACAAAGCGGCCGCTTCGATGCGCTGATCGCGCTCGGCTGCGTAATCCGCGGCGAGACCTACCATTTCGAAATCGTCGCCAATGAATCCGCCCGCGGCATCACCGACGTGCAACTACAGACCGGCATCCCCGTCGCCAACGCCGTACTGACCACCGAGAACGATGACCAGGCGCTGGCGCGCATGGAACAGAAGGGGCGCGAGGCCGCGCAGTGTGCGGTGGAAATGACCCATCTGTTGAAGGCGTTCAAATCATGACCGAGGCCGCCGGCAAGAACAAGCGACCACCGTCGTCGAGCCGTCGCCGCGCCCGCGAATTCGTCGTTCAGGGCCTCTACCAATGGCAGGTTGGCGGCCAGGACGAGGCGGCCATCGAGGCCCAAACCGAAACCGTGCCGGGCTACGAAAAAGCTGACAGTGCGATGTTCAAACAGTTGCTGGCCGAAACCCTGGCCGACGCCGAACAATTGCAAGCCGTCATCGCGCCCTTCGTCTCGCGGCCGTGGGGCGAAGTCTCGCCGATCGAGCGCGGCATCCTGCTGCTCGCTGCCTGCGAGCTCAAGCACCATATCGAAACGCCCTACCGCGTGGTGATCAACGAAGCCATCGAACTGACCAAGCAGTTTGGCGGCACCGACGGCCATCGCTTCGTCAATGGTGTACTGGACAAACTCGCGCCACAATTGCGCCCGGCGGAAGTTGCCGATGCGGGCCGCAAGGGTGCCCCGCCGGCAGGAAACTGATCGCGCGGCGCGGCGCGCCGATGCGGCAGATAATGCCATGCCCTCCGAATTCGAACTGATCGCACGCCACTTCGCGCGCCCCGCCACCAGCGCAGTGCTTGGCGTCGGCGACGATTGCGCGCTGTTGCGCCCGTCGCCGGGCATGGAACTGGCGATATCCACCGACATGCTGGTAGCCGGCACCCACTTCTTCGCCGATGCCGAACCGGACGCACTGGGCTGGAAGACGCTGGCGGTGAATCTATCCGATCTCGCCGCGATGGGGGCCAAACCGCGCTGGGCGACCCTCGCCCTCGCCCTGCCGGAGGCCGACGAAGCTTGGCTGACAGGCTTCGCCCGCGGCTTTTTCCGCTGCGCCGAGACGTTCGGCGTCGAGCTCGTCGGCGGCGATACGACGCGCGGCCCGCGCACCCTCTGCGTCACCGTTTGCGGCGAAGCGCCGGCCGGACAGGCGCTTCGCCGCAGCGGCGCGCACGCCGGCGACGACCTCTGGATATCCGGTACGCCGGGGCTGGCCGCGCTGGGGCTGGCCCACCTCCAAGGCCGTTGCACGCTGGCGACTCCGCAAATCTGCCTCGATGCGCAGCATCGCCCACAGCCGCGCATTGCCCTCGGTCTCGCGCTACGCGGGCTGGCCTCCGCCGCCATCGACGTCTCGGATGGACTGCTCGCCGACCTGGGGCACATCCTCGATGCCTCCACGGTCTCGGCAACGCTGGAGTGGGCGCAATTGCCCCAGGCAGCGCTGTGTCAGGGCGCCGGTGCGGCGCTGGCACGGGATTGCCTGCTCGCCGGGGGCGACGACTACGAACTGCTGTTTACCGCGCCTACCTCGCATCGCCAAGCCATCTCCGCACTGAGCGGCAACCCGCCGCTCAGCCGCATCGGCCGCATCGGCACCGGTCCGGCAACCGTCGTCCTGCTTGATGCCAACGCCGTGCCGATGCCGCTGACGCGGCGCGGTTACGATCACTTCGGATAGAACCCATGGCCAAACAGCCGCCCCCTCCGCTCAAGTTTCTCTTCGCCGACCCGGCGCATTTCATCGCCTGCGGCTGCGGCAGCGGTCTCTCGCCATTCGCGCCGGGCACTGCGGGCACGGCCTTCGCCTGGGCCGCCTATCCGCTGCTGCGGCTGATCTTCCCCGACGATGCGGCCTGCCTGATCGCCCTGGCGCTGCTGTTCGTCCTCGGCATCGTCGCCTGCGACACAACCGGCCGCAATCTTGGCGTGACTGACCACGGCGCCATCGTCTGGGACGAGATCGTGCCCTTCTGGGCGGTACTGGTTTTCCTGCCGCCGGCCCTGATTGCCTCGCCGCACGGCCTGCTGCCGTCGTGGCCAGGCATCGCCTGGCAAACCGCGGCGTTCTTCCTGTTCCGCTTTTTCGACATCGTCAAACCGCAACCTGCGCGCTGGTTCGACACCCGGGTCAAGAACGGCTTCGGGGTGATGATGGACGATGCAGTTGCGGCGGCGTACACAGCGCTAACGCTTGCCGCGCTGGCGCAATTGGTGGCGAGACTCTGATGGACACCGCACTCGCCGATCTCTCGCTGCGCGTCGGTCGGGCGCTACGGCAGGCGCAGCTGACGCTCGCCAGCGCCGAATCCTGCACCGGTGGCTGGGTAGCGCAGGTGGTGACGCACAGTGCAGGCAGTTCGGACTGGTTTGAACGCGGCTTCGTCACCTACTCCAACTCAGCCAAGATCGAACAGCTCGGCGTAGCGGCGTCACTGCTCGACCGCTATGGCGCCGTCAGCATGGAGGTCGCCGGCGCCATGGCCGCCGGCGCGCTGGCCCATTCGCGGGCCGCCGTAGCGCTGGCGATCACCGGCATCGCCGGCCCGTCCGGTGGCTCACCGGATAAGCCAGTAGGCACCGTATGCTTCAGCTGGTGCTTCCTTGGCGAAACGCCCGCCACCGACCGTCGGCAATTCGACGGCGACCGGGAAAGCGTGCGATATCAATCAGTTCTGTTCGCCCTGGAAGAATTGCTGGTACGGGTGGCGGCAAGAAGTATGCCATTCGTGCAATAATCGAATCGATACTTGAAAGGACGCTCCATGGACGACAACAAGGCAAAAGCCCTACAGGCCGCACTGGCCCAGATCGAGAAACAGTTCGGCAAAGGCTCCATCATGAAGATGGGCCAGGGCCAGATCGAAAACGACCTCCAGGTCGTCTCCACCGGATCGCTGGGCCTCGACATCGCCCTCGGCGTCGGCGGTCTGCCGCGCGGCCGAGTGGTCGAAATCTACGGCCCGGAATCCTCCGGCAAGACCACGCTCTGCCTCCAAGTCGTCGCCGAAGTCCAGAAAATGGGCGGCACGGCCGCCTATATCGACGCCGAAAACGCCCTCGACCCGGTGTATGCCGGCAAGCTCGGCGTCAATGTCGGCGACATGCTGATCTCGCAGCCGGACACCGGCGAACAGGGCCTGGAAATCGCCGACATGCTGGTGCGCTCAGGCGGCATCGACGTCGTCGTCGTCGACTCGGTAGCCGCGCTGGTGCCGCGCGCCGAAATCGAAGGCGAAATGGGCGACCAGTTGCCCGGCCTGCAAGCCCGGCTGATGTCGCAGGCACTGCGCAAGCTCACCTCCAACATCAAGCGCACCAACACGCTGGTGATCTTCATCAACCAGATCCGCATGAAGATCGGCGTCATGTTCGGCAGCCCGGAAACCACCACCGGCGGCAATGCGTTGAAGTTCTACGCCACGGTGCGGATGGACATCCGCCGCACCGGCAGCATCAAGAAGGGCGAGGAAGTGGTCGGCAACGAGACCCGCGTCAAGGTAGTGAAGAACAAGGTGGCGCCGCCGTTCCGCGAAGCCCATTTCGACATCCTCTACGGCGAGGGCATCTCCCGCGAGGGCGAGATCATCGATCTCGGCGTCGAGCAGAAGATCGTCGACAAATCCGGCGCCTGGTATGCCTACGGCGGCGAGAAGATCGGCCAGGGCCGGGACAATGCCCGCGAATTCCTCCGCGAGCATCCCGACATGGCGCGCGAGATCGAGAACAAGGTGCGCAGCGCGGTCGGGGTGACAGCCCTGCCCGACGCCGCCGCGACCGCCACGGCCGAGTGAATGCAGCCGCGGACAAGGGGCCGACGCTCAAGCAGCGGGCGATACGGCACCTGGCCCGCCGCGAACACACCCGCGCCGAACTGCAACGCAAACTGAGCCCCTACGGCGACCACGATGAAATCGACACCGTGCTGAACGATCTGCAAAGTGCCGGCCTGCTCTCCGACGCGCGCTTCGCCGAAGCCTATGTGCGCAGCCACGGCGAACGCTTCGGCGCGACCAGGCTGCGCCAGTCGCTACGGGCCAAGGGCGTGGACGCCGAGACGGTGGAAGCCCGGCTGGCGGCGGCCGATCTGCCCGACGAACTGGAACGGGCACGTGCGCTCTGGGCGCGCAAGTTCTCCGCGCCGCCCGGCGACATGAAGGAGTGGGCGCGGCAGGCGCGTTTTCTGCAATCCAGGGGGTTTCCCGGCGACGTAATCCGCCGCGTGCTGAAGAATATCGAAGACTGAACTGCGCATGACCCGATTGAGCGCCAGCAATCTCTCCAAAAAATACAAGTCCCGCAGCGTGGTCAAGGACGTGTCCTTCGACGTCGGCAGCGGCGAGGTGGTGGGCCTCCTCGGCCCCAACGGCGCCGGCAAGACCACCTGCTTCTACATGATCGTCGGCCTGGTCGCCGCCGATGGTGGCGAAATCCGTCTCGACGAAGCGCGCCTGACGCACCTGCCGATCCACCGCCGCGCCCGCCTCGGTCTGTCCTACCTGCCGCAGGAAAACTCGGTGTTTCGCAAATTGACGGTGGCCGACAACGTCCGCGCCGTACTGGAACTACAGAATTTCGACGAACAACAGATCGAAGGCCGCCTCGACAGCCTGTTGCAGGAATTGCACATCACCCATATCAAGGACAGCGCGGCGATCTCCCTCTCCGGCGGCGAACGGCGGCGCGTCGAAATCGCCCGCGCCCTGGCCACCGAGCCGCGCTTCATCCTGCTCGACGAACCTTTCGCCGGCGTCGATCCGATCGCCGTGCTGGACATCCAGAAGATCATCGGCTTCCTCAAGGAGCGCGGCATCGGCGTCCTCATCACCGATCACAATGTGCGCGAAACCCTGGGTATCTGTGACCGGGCGACCATCATCAACGAAGGCGAAGTGCTTGCATCCGGTCGTCCTGAAGAAATCGTCCATAATCAAAGTGTGCGCAAGGTTTATCTGGGCGAACACTTCCGGATGTAGCCTGCGACGGCAACACGACAATGAAGCAGACTCTCCAGCTCAAACTCTCGCAACATCTGGCGCTGACTCCGCAGTTGCAGCAGTCGATCCGATTGTTGCAACTGTCGACACTGGAGCTGAACCAGGAGATCGAGCAGTTTCTCCAGGACAACCCGCTGCTGGAGCGCGAAGACAGCATCGACGACGTCCCGGCATTCAACCCCTCGGCAGACGCCCTGCAAACAACGCAGACGACGACCGGCGAAGCGCCGGAAACTCCCGACAGCCCGCCCGACGTCGGCGCAGAATTGTCCTGGGGCAACGAACACGGCGGTAACGGCAGCGGCAACCGCGATCCCAACGACGAAAACGATCACGACGCCGGCGAAATCCAGGCCACCGCCACCAGCCTGCGCGACCATCTGGGCAGCCAACTGGCTATGACCCAGCTGTCGCCGCGGGATCGAGCGCTGGTCGGTTTCCTGATCGAGGCGCTCGACGAGGACGGCTACCTCGATCAGTCGCTGGAAGACCTGATCGACGTGCTACCCGAGGAACTCGGCAGCGATCGCGAGGAGCTGCTGGAAGAACTACAGATCGCACTGCGCCATATCCAGAATCTCGATCCACCCGGCGTCGGTGCCCGCAGCCCGCGCGAATGCCTCGAATTGCAGTTGCTCAATATGCCCGCAGCGCCAGTGCGGGAGCTCGCGCTGGCCATCGTCCGCCAACATCTCGACCAGCTTGCCGCTCGCGATTTCACCCGCATCAAAAAAGCGCTCGGCTGTAGCGACGATCAACTGCGCGGCGCGCACAACCTGATTCTTTCGCTCAATCCGCGGCCGGGGGCGCAATACGCCACGCCCGACACCCGCTACATCGTGCCCGACGTGGCGGTGCGCAAGGTTGCCGGCCGCTGGACTGCCAGCCTGAATACGGACGCCATGCCGAAGCTGCGCGTCAACCGGCTGTACGCCGAGTTGCTGCGGCAGAACCGCGGCAGCGGCGCAGGCGGGCTTACCGGGCAGTTGCAGGAAGCGCGCTGGCTGATCAAGAACGTGCAGCAGCGCTTCGACACCATCCTGCGCGTATCGCAGGCCATCGTGGACCGCCAGCGCAGCTTCTTCGATCACGGCGAGGTAGCGATGCGGCCGCTGACCCTGCGCGAAATCGCCGACACCCTCGGCCTGCACGAATCGACCATTTCGCGGGTAACCACGCAGAAGTACCTGGCCAGTCCGCGCGGCATTTACGAACTCAAGTATTTTTTTGGCAGCCACGTCGCCACCGATAGCGGCGGCGCGGCGTCCAGTACCGCAATCCGGGCGCTGTTAAAGCAACTGGTAAGCGCCGAAGACGGCCACAAGCCGCTCTCCGACGCGCGCATTGCGGAAATCCTCGGCGAACAGGGTATCGTTGTAGCGCGACGCACCGTCGCGAAATACCGCGAATCCCTGAGTATCCCGCCGGTCAACCTGAGAAAGACACTCTGAAATAGGAGACGACATGAATCTCAACATCACAGGACATCACGTTGAAGTCACACCCGCCATCCGCGACTATGTCAGCGAAAAGCTCGATCGGGTGATCCGACATTTCGACCATGTCACCAGCACCCACGTCATCCTCTCGGTTGAAAAACTGAAGCAGAAGGCTGAGGTCACGCTGCACGTGAAGGGCAAGGACATCACCGCCGTCGCGGACGGCGCCGATCTCTACGCATCGATCGATGCGATGGTAGACAAGCTCGACCGCCAGGTCGTCAAGCACAAGGAACGGGTCACCGACCACACCCGCGACAAGCGGATTCCGGCGGAATAAACCCGCCGCGCCGGCTGCCGCGCGGGGCTTCGCTGCGCGGCAGACCCTTCCAGCGCTCTCCGTGGTAAACATCGCGACATGAACCAGATTGCTCCCATCCTGCCGGCCGCCAACGTGGTGGTTGGTCTGGATTCCAGCAGCAAGAAGCGCGTTTTCGAACAGGCCGGCCTGCTGTTCGAGAACCACCACGGGATTGCCCGTGCGGTGGTCTACGATGCGCTGTTCGACCGGGAAAAGCTCGGTTCCACCGGACTGGGGCAGGGCATCGCCATCCCCCATGGGCGCATCAAGGGGATCAAGGACGCACTCGGTGCATTCATCCGTCTCGCCGCACCGGTTCCCTTCGACGCGCCGGACGGCCAACCGGTGGACACGCTGTTCGTGCTGCTGGTGCCGGCCGCCGCCAACGAGCGGCACCTGCAACTGTTGTCGGAGCTGGCGCAGATGTTTTCCGACAAACCCTTTCGCGATTCGCTCGCCGCCGCCCCCGATGCGGCGACGATTCACACCCTGTTCCAGCAATGGCGCGCAAACTGACCGTCGCCGAGCTGTTCGAGGCCCGCCGCCAGCGGTTGGGGCTGAGCTACGTCTCCGGCGATATGAGCCGCACCATCGTCGCGCCGGACAGCGAAATCTCCCCGGCCGACATCGTCGGCCACATGAACGTAGTACACCCGGAGCGGGTCCAGGTCTTCGGCAAGCCCGAAGTCAAATGGATCGAGAGCCGCCCGGCCGACCGAGTGCGCCAGAACCTCGAGGAAATGGTCGCCGCCACCTGCCCGGCCGTGGTCGTCGCCGACGGCTGCACGCCGCCGGACTGCGTCCGCCAGCTGTGCGAACGAACGCAGATCCCGCTGCTCGCCTCGCCGCAGTCGGCGGCGGCAGTGATCGATGTGCTGCGACTGTATCTTTCACGCAAGTTCGCCGAAACCATCACCCTGCACGGCGTGTTCATGGACGTGCTCGGCCTCGGCGTGCTGCTTACCGGCGACTCCGGCGTCGGCAAGAGCGAACTGGCGCTGGAACTCATCACCCGCGGCCACGGTCTGGTCGCCGACGACGTGGTCGAGGTATCGCACATTCCGCCCGACGTGCTCGAAGGCCGCTGTCCCGAACTGCTGATGGATTTCATCGAAGTCCGCGGCCTCGGCCTGCTCAACATCCGCACCGTGTTCGGCGAAACCGCCTGCCGGCGCAAGATGAAACTGCGCCTGATCGCCCATCTGCAAAAGCCGCAGGCCGGCGTACCGCAGGCCGCGCGCCTGCCGCTGGACGCGCAGAACGAAACCATCCTCGGCCTGCCGGTACGCAAGGTCACCATCCCCGTAGCCGCCGGGCGCAACCTTGCCGTGCTGGTGGAAACCGCGGTGCGCGCCACCATCCTCCAGCTGCGCGGCATCGACTGCATGCAGGAATTCCTCGAACGCCAGCACAAGGCGCTGGAATCCGGCCTCGACATCGATTATTAAGGAAACGCCGATGAATACCCCACCGTTCGGGCCGAGCCCTTCGACTTCGCTCAGGACAGGCTTGTTCAGTGGTTCCTTAACGTTCCCTCCCGTCACCCCAGCCTAGGAGTATCGCCATGAACAAGCTGCTCACCGCCTTCGTCGCCCTTGCCATTATTGCCGCCGGCGCCCATGCCGCCGCACCGGGAGATACGGTTCAGCCCGCTTCCTGCGAAGAGAAAGCGCTCGACAAGAATGGCAAACCGCTGACCGGCGCCACGAAAGCGGCCTTCGTGAAAAAATGCGCGGGCGAGGCTTCCCCCGTTGCCGCGGGCGACTGCGAGGAAAAGGCCGTCGGCAAGAACGGCAAGAAACTGGCCGGTGCCGCAAAAACCGCCTTCATGAAAAAATGCGCCGCCGATGCGGCAGGCGCCAAGTGACCCAACGACCCCACCCCCGTATCTCTACACCATGACCACCCCTACCGAAAAACCCGCCACCGAACCCGGCGGCGGCAAGTTCCTGCTCATCGTCGCCATCGTCATCGCCACCAGCCTGGGGGGCACGCTGTGGGCCTTCCTCTCGCTGGGCAAGCTCGGCATGGGCAAGGCGCCGGCCGCACCGGCGGCGGCTCATGCCGCAAAGCCGTAACGCGGGGCAGCCAGGACAGAAGGGCAGCGGCCCTGGTTTGCCCGCCGGCGTTGCGGTTCAGACCATCTTCACCACGATGTCGTGCAGCGTGTTGGCGCAGTGCGCCATGCGTTCGGCAGCATTCGTCAGGTGGCGATAGATTTCCCGCCGTTTGAACATGTGGATGTAGTCGTCGCCCTGAAACAGTTCGGCCAGTGCCGAACGATAGAGCTTCTCGACCTTGCGCTCCTCCCGCCGCGCCAGATTGGCCTCGTCGGCCGAGCGCCTGGGCGCTTTCGCCAGCAACGCGAAACCCCGCGCCAGGGAGCCGGTGCCGGCAAGGAGATATTGCGCCATCTCCAGTGTGTGCGGATCGGGACGCAATCCCAGTGCATCCATTTCCGAGACGGTGTCCTTGCAGAAATTCACGATTTCGTCGAGGTGCGTGATCGCCCGGTAAATGTCCTCCCGATCCATCGGCGTCGAGAACGCTTCATTAAGCGTATGGATGTTATGCACCTTGACCTTGTCGGCATCGTGCTCGTCCTGCTTGATCTGTTCGCCGATCGCCGGATCGCCGGTCTCCATGTAGCGCACCAGCAGGGCGACGGAGCGCTCGACCTGTAGGCTCTGCTCGTGCAGCATGGCGAAAAAATCCGGCATCCGCGGAAAGACTCGTTCGAACACGCGGGCCAGCAGGGACTTGCCGTTAGTAACTGAGTGACTCATGGTGCGCTCCCGGTTAGAAGGAGTATTCCGCGAAAGGAAAGGGTCAGCAGCACCGACACCAGTGCGGCCCCCGGAATGGTGATGACCCATGTGGTGGCGATTTCACCCGCCTTGGCCCAGCGCACCGACTTCGGCCGTTCGGACGCGCCGATGCCCATGATCGAGGTAGCGACCACATGCGTGGTCGACACCGGAGCACCGAGAGCGGAGGCACCGAAGATCACAGCAGCGGACGTCAGTTGCGAATCGAGCGCGTGCAGCGGTCGCACCTTGTAGATCGCAAAACCAAGGGTGCGCACGATGCGCCAGCCGCCGGACAGGATGCCCAGGGTCATCGCCACGGCGCAGGCGAGCATGACCCACAGCGGTACCTCGAACCGATCGATGAATCCGCCGAGCAGCAGCACCAAGGTGAGGATGCCCATGCTCTTCTGCGCATCGTTGGCGCCGTGGGAAAAGCCGAGACCGGCCGCCGTCAGGAACTGCGCGTGCCGCAACCCGCTGTTCAGCGTCGGACGCGCGCGCTGGAGCAGGCGCAGCATCAGGCGATGGATGGCATACCCGGCCCAGAACCCGATCAGCGGCGACAACAGCAGCGCCATCAGCATCTTCATGACGCCGGAAACGTGCCCCTCGAAAAGCGCCTGCACGCCCCAAACGACATGGCCGGGGCCGGCCGCCACGGTAACCGCACCGACCAGCCCGCCGACCAGCGCGTGCGACGACGACGACGGAATGCCCCGCCACCAGGTAATCAGATTCCAGGCGATGGCCCCCAGCAGGCCGCACAGAATGATGGTCAGCGCCATCGTCTGCGGGATATCGTCGAGCTGGACGAACTTGCCGATCGTATTGGCGACAGCAGTACCTCCCAGCAATGGGCCGAGGAATTCGAAGACGGCAACGATGACCACGGCCTGGGCCGGCGTCATGGCCCGCGACGCAATGACGCTGGCAACGATATTGGCGGCATCGTGAAAGCCGTTGGTGAAGTCGAACAGCAGGACGATCACCACCACGACTATCGACAATACAAGGACAGTATTCATCGCCGCACTTTACCGTCGTGCAAGCGGCGTTGCGCTTGCATCTCTCGTTCCCGCCACCATCAGTCGTCCGCCGCCAGCAGCGGAATCGCCTGCTCGTCGGCGAAGGTTTCCGGATCGAAGGCCTTGTCGCCCTCCGGATCGGGTATGCCGCTCGCCTTGAGATCGCGAAAGTTGTACAGGTTGCGGTCCATCAGGTGCGACGGCACGACGCGGCCCAAGCTGCGGTAGAGGGTCTTGATGCGCCCGGGGAAACGCTTGTCCCAATCCTGCAGCATCGCCTTCACCTGCTGGCGTTGCAGGTTCTCCTGACTGCCGCAGAGGTTGCAGGGGATGATCGGAAACTGGCGCAGCTCGGCATAGGCTTCGGTATCGGCCTCCCAGCAATAGGCCAGCGGGCGGATGATGATGTTGCGGCCGTCGTCGGACACCAGCTTGGGCGGCATGGCCTTGATCTTGCCGCCGAAGAACATGTTGAGGAACAGCGTCTCCATGATGTCGTCGCGGTGGTGGCCGAGCGCGATCTTGCTCGCCCCCAGCTCGCCGGCGACGCGATACAGGATGCCGCGGCGCAGCCGCGAACACAGCCCGCAGGTGGTCTTGCCCTCCGGCACCACGCGCTTGACGATGGAATAGGTGTCCTGCTCCTCGATGTGGAAAGGCACGCCGAGGCTCTTCAGGTAACTCGGCAACACGTCGGCAGGAAAGCCCGGCTGCTTCTGGTCCAGATTCACCGCCACGATGTCGAACCTGATCGGCGCGCGGTCGCGCAGATAGAGCAGCACGTCGAGCAGGGCGTAGGAATCCTTGCCGCCGGAGAGGCAGACCATGACCTTGTCGCCCTCCTCGATCATGTTGAAGTCGGCGATGGCCTGGCCGACGTTGCGCCGCAGGCGCTTGGTCAGCTTGGTGGCTTCGATGCGGGGTTTGTCGGCCTGCTTGGCAGTCAGTGTCATTTCAGCGCTCTGTGGTCGAGAGTGGTTGAACGTCCGCCGTCTACATTGATCACCTGGCCGGTGATGTAGGGTGCGTCGAAAACAAGGAATTTCACCGTGCGGGCTATGTCGTCCGGCGTGCCTTCCCTCGCCAGCGGCACGCTGCGCAGGATGGCCTCGCGGGCGGACGGATCGAAGCTGCCGTCGTCGGGCCAGACGATGGCGCCGGGCGCCACCGCGTTGACCCGTACCTGCGGCGCCAGTTCCACCGCCAGCGCCCGCGTCAGCCCGAGCAGCCCGGCCTTGGCGGCGATGTAAGGCGCATAGCCGGCGAGCGGGCGTTCGGCATGGATGTCGGTGATATTCACGATGCAGCCCTGGGTTTCCCGCAACGCCGGCACCGCGGCCTGGGAGAGGAACAGCGGCCCTTTGAGGTTGCTGCCAAGCAAGTCGGTCCAAGCCGCCTCGTCGATCCAGCCGATGGGCGTGGCATAGAACGTGGAAGCGTTGTTGATCAGCGCGTCGAGGCGCCCGAAGCGGTCCAGCGTCGCCTCCAGCAACGCCTGCATGGCGACCGCATCGCCCAGATCGGCGCCGTGCACCTCGGCCGAATCGGCGCGCAGCGCGTTCAGCCCGGCCGCCAGTTCGCCTGCCGCCGTCGCCGACGTCCGATAGTGCAGCATCACGCGAGCGCCTGCGGCGTGCAGCGCGCAGGCGATTTCAGCGCCGACGCGGCGGGCCGCGCCGGTAATCAGGGCAACGGGAGAAGCGGGGTTCAAGAGGACAGTTCCTAGATGGGAAGGGGCGCATTTTACGCCCCGGCCACATCCTGGCCTACCCGCCGGCCAGCCGCGTCAGTACCCGCGCCGCAGCAGCGAAGCCGAAGCCGGCGGTCACCGCCACCGAAGAACCATAGCCGGCGCAATTCAGTCCATGCAGGCCGGCCTCATCCACGTCGCAGGCGGCACCGTCAGGACGGCGGATCTGCTCCGGCGAGAACACGCAGTCGACGCCGAATTTCTTCTTCGCATCGCGGGGAAAGCCGTACTCCTTCCGCAATCGTGCCCGCACTTTCGAGGCCAGCGCATCCTGTGTCGTCCGCGCCAGATCGGCTACCTGCACCGCCGTCGGATCGACCCGCCCGCCGGCACCGCCGGTGGTCACCAGCAGCCGCTTGCCGCGCCGGCAATGGGCGATCAGCGCCGCCTTGGCGCGCACCGAATCGATCGCGTCGATCACCGCATCGCAAACGGGCAGCAACGCCGCCACATTGTCCGGCTCGATGAAATCCTCGATGCAGACCACCCGGCAGTGCGGATTGATCGCCGCGATGCGCTCCGCCATGGCCTGCACCTTGGCTTGACCGAGGGAGCTGTCGAGGGCGTGGATCTGACGGTTGATATTGGATTCGGCGACGTGGTCGAGATCGATCAGCGTCAGCCCGCCAACGCCGCTGCGCGCCAGCGCCTCGGCCGCCCAGGAACCGACGCCGCCGATGCCGATGATGCAGACGTGGGCCGCGGCGATGCGTGCCGCGCCGACGGCGCCGTAGAGCCGGGCGACGCCGCCGAAACGGCGGGCGGGATCGAGGGATGCATTCATCGCCCGCATTGTATGATGCGCACCCCATGGAATCCCGTCTGCCCCAACCGTCGCCCGACGCCCAGGCCGCCAGCCGCGAACTCTGCCGCCGCATCGCCGCGGAAATCCGCGCCAACGACGGCTGGATTTCCTTCGCCCGCTACTGGGAGCTTGCCCTGTACACCCCCGGCCTGGGCTATTACTCCGGCGGCGCACAGAAATTCGGCGGCGATGCGGAAGGCGGCGATTTCGTCACCGCACCGGAACTCACGCCGCTGTTCGGCCAGGCGCTGGCCCGGCAGATCGCGCAAATCACCGCGGCGTCGGCACCCATCGTGCTGGAAGCCGGCGCCGGCAGCGGCAAACTCGCCGCCGATCTGCTGCTCGCACTCGAAGCGCTCGGCAGCGCGCCCGAGCGCTACCTGATCCTCGAACTCTCCGGCGAGCTGCGCGCCCGCCAGCGCGCCACGCTGCAAGCCCTGGCCCCGGCCCTGCTCGGCCGCGTCGAATGGCTCGACGCGATGCCGGAAAAATTCTCCGGCTGCGTCATCGGCAACGAAGTTCTCGACGCGATGCCGGTACATGCGCTGCACTGGCGCGACGGCACGCTTTCCGAGCGTGGCGTCGGCATCGCGGATGACGGGCGTTTCGGCTGGCGCGAACGCGCCGCGGACAGTGCGCTCGCCGAAGCCGCCGCAAGCCTCGCCGTCGCTGCGCCCTATCGCGGCGAAATCGGCCTCGCCGGCCGCGCCTGGACCGCCGAATGGGGCCACGCGCTGGAACGCGGCGCGCTGCTGCTGATCGACTACGGCCTCTCGCGCCGCGAGCTGTATCACCCGCAGCGCGACGGCGGCACGGTGCGCTGCCACTACCGCCAGCGCAGCCACGACGACCCGTTCTGGTGGCCCGGCCTCTCCGACATCACCGCCCACGTCGACTTCACCGCCATCGCCGAAGCCGGCCACGACGCCGGCCTCGACGTGCTCGGCTATACCAGTCAGTCGGTGTTCCTGATGAACTGCGGCATCGGCGACCTATTGATGCAGCGCCAGGCGGAGAACGATGCCGCGGCCGCGCAGCGCGCCGGCGGCGCATTGAGCCTGCTGCTCTCGCCCAATGAAATGGGCGAACTGTTCAAAGTCATCGCCCTCGGCCGGGGCATCGACGCCCCGTTGCTGGGCTTCGCCCGCGGCGATCGGACGCACGCTTTATAAGCCGCGGCAAAACGCAGCGCCCTCCGAGTGGCGCCATACATCCCGTGTAGACCGACCCATCGTATCGCTGCCAACATCGGCGGCACCGCGCCACAGGCCGAAGTGCGGGCTATTACCAAAGTAATATTGACTCCCCATAAGTCTAAATGAATACGACAACTTCATGTTGACGGTTGCATTTAGGCTGGATAGAGTTGCGCGCTTTTAGAGCATGGCGGGTAGATGGAAAAACGCCGGTGAACCCAAAAATTACAGAGAAGGAAGAGGCGTGCCTGTTTGGAATCCCGCTGTAGAAGCGGTCGCCGAGATCGGCGGCAGCAAAGTCTGGCGCATCGTCGACACCGTCGCGGGCCGGGACGGCGCCGACATCGTCAAGAACATCGAAGCCGCCTCCCTCCACGACAGCGGAATAAATATCGAGCCTGGCCCCTTTAACGTTCCAGTTGGCGCCAGCCGCTTTCGCGACTAATTGTGAGTCCAGGCTAAAGCTTGCTGAAACCGGATTTAGTGAATCACTTGGCTGCCACAAGTAAAGGAGATGACCTTGCAACACTGTCAAAGCGTAAAACTTAAGCGATTCTTTATTACCGCTATTTTTTCTTGCGTGCTGACGGCATGGGTTGCCGGTCAAGCGGGATGGGGAACCGCATGGGCGGAAAATTCGGCCCCCCAAGATGCCACAGCGTAGATCAAACATGTGTACAACCCGTGACTAACCTTCATCGGAGGATAGCGGTATGAGCAAAAAAACTGGAGTGTCCCCAAATATGGTGGGGTTGCTTTTGTTGATATTCATTTTTGCAAATGGGTATCTAATCTTGCAAAAAGAAATTTCGCTAAGCCGATATTTTTTAATCATTTCTGCAATGGTTTATGCGGTTTTCCTTACAAAAAAAATAAACGCCGGTATTGAAAATCACTCGTCAGAATTTTCTGAAGTACAAGACAACGTTCGTGAAGCGCAAAGAATCATTCATCAAAAAAGCTACGGAATATTTCGGTACATCGCGAGAGGTGACTTAGTTGGCACTGATCAAATCGCTCGTCTCAATTTAACTGAAATTATCGAATCACCGATCATTTGGATATTTTGTTTTTTAGTTGCTGTCATCTTGTATCTGAATCCCATATATCTCGAACTAGATACACCCCAATCATTGTTGAAGCTGTTTCTTCTCTCTGGCTTGCAATTCATTCTGTTCAGTGTCTCTTTTTCTGGGGTTTTTTTATCCTTAGCTAAGCTATCTAAAGGAAAGAACAAATGACTATCATCGTTGGTATGTATCGCGGCGGTATTATCGTCGCAGAAGCTTCTGCCGAATCCGCACTGATTCTCAATCAGGCATTTAGGCAAGGGATTGAGGGTGGTGTTGAGGCAATTGATGCGGGGCAAGATGCGAAAGACTTGTGGCAAGCGATTGAAAATTCTTTCTCTGGAAACGGGCTGGAAGCAACAAAAATTATCGGTTCGGCTGCATTTGGATCAGCAGTAACCATTGCACTCGTAGAGTCGGGAGCTGCTGCTGCGGCTATTGGGGCAGCCGCATTTGCGGCTGGGATTGTACTGTCTCCTGCTTTGCTTGCTACGGCGGCAATAGTGGCTGGTGCAGCAGCAGGCTACTATGCAGGTGAATACTATGGCGATATTTTTGATGAGCTAAAAAAGAGAGGGGAACTGATCAGTGGTGGAATAGATGAACTAATGTCAAGTATCTTCACTGCCGCCCGCACCTGGATTGCCCCGCCTCCACCCCGTCGTATCGACCCGCTGGTGCTCGACCTCGACGGCGACGGCATCGAGACTGTTGGCCTCAATGGCGCTTCCAGCGTATTGTTTGACCACACCGGCAACGGTATCAAGACCGCCACTGGGTGGGTCGGCAGCGACGATGGTTTTCTCGTTCTCGATCGCAACGGCAACGGCCTGATTGATAGCGGCAGCGAACTCTTCGGTGTCGACACCGTACTCGCCAACGGCCAGCACCCCGCTGACGGCTTTGCCGCGCTGACCGAGCTTGATAGTAATAGCGATGGTGTTTTTGACGATCAGGACACGCAGTACGTCAATGTCCGCGTCTGGCGCGATCTCAACCAGGACGGCGTATCAGAAAGCGGCGAACTGAAATCCCTCGCCGATACGGGTGTAGTCGCGATCAGCCTCAACGCCACTGCCGCCGCCGCCAACCTCGGCAACGGCAACAGCCAGACGGCGGTTGCCGGTTTCATGCGCACGGACGGCAGCAGCGGCACCATCGCCAATCTGAATTTCGCCGGCAACGACTTCTATCGCCAGTTCGCAACACCGGTCGCGCTCACGCCGGAGGCTGAAGCGCTGCCCGGCATTCAAGGCTCGGGCATGGTACGCGACTTACGCGAAGCGGCTAGCCTCTCGCCCACGCTTGCCGCAGCAGCGAGCGCTATAAACGGTGCCATGACGCCGCAGCAGATGCGCGCCCAGGTCGACACCGTGCTTGCCGAATGGGCCGACACCTCGACCATGGAGACAGGCATTGAGCAGGCTAGCGATCTTGGTCTCAAGCTGTTCTATCTCACGCCGGGCACCAGTCAGGCCGATGTCGAGGAGTTCCGCGATTTGCTTGGTGGCAATCCCACCGGATGGAGCGGAGCGACCCGGACTGTGGCGGATTTGTCGGAGAGCGAATTGCAGCGGTATCAAGCGGTGCTCGCCCAACAGCAACATATCGACCAATTGATTGGCGTACTCGAACGTTTCGACGCCGAGACCTTTGTGCAGATCAGTGCGCAGGGCGTCACGACTGGCGCAGGGAGCGCCATCAATCCGATTTACGACACCGTGGATGGAACGCAAGTCAATGGACGGCTATATCTTGGCTTGTCCCAGGCGCAGGTGAACCTGCTGAACCAGAGTTATCAGACGCTGCAAGATTCGATCTACAACGACTTTGCGATGACGACTTGGGTCAAACCTTATGTGGACGAGATTACGCTGAACTTCGATATAAGCACCGGGCTCAGCGTGGACTTTTCCGCGATGGATGGAAAACTCGATGCGCTGTTCCAGACCGACGCCAGAAGCGCCATTGTCTCGTTGATTGAACTCAACCGGCTCGAAGGGGACAGCCTGCAGCAATTGGGATGGGGCGGGCTCGACAAGATCAGCGATTGGGTCAATGCAACGGCAAGCGATCTCAATGTGCAAAGTGCTTTGTCTGATTTAGGTGTTATTTACGGTAGCGGAACGCTGAATGCTGCCAGTGGAGACAACTTGATTGTTGGCTTGAGCAGCACCGACACGATCACTGCTGGCGCAGGGAACGACACGATATACGGAGGCGACGGCAACGACACGATCACGGACAGTGGTGGCACGAATACGATAGATGGCGGCGCTGGGACGGACACGGTGA
>Ga0172380_10000280_pt1 | contig 105543 bp, 92 predicted proteins | sample Leawe162metaG_FD_119747 | JGI IMG/M metagenome (GOLD analysis project Ga0172380, IMG submission 119747) | Leachate microbial communities from a municipal landfill in Southern Ontario, Canada - Leachate well 162 metaG | ecosystem: Engineered > Solid waste > Landfill > Unclassified | place...
ATCGGCATCTAACTCATTCGCTAATTGGCGAATATGGCTGATCAGCTGATGTTGACTGCCCACAAAGCGGTTAAAGCTGTCGGCAAGCACGCCCACTTCATCTTGAGTGTCGACTGAAATACGTTGAGTTAAATCACCATTACCATCGGCAATACGCGCAAGGGCTTGCGATACTCGACTCAGAGGACCCAGTAACATGCCAACTAACCAAGAAATGGCTAACACACTCAGCAACAGTACGAGTGCAGAGAGACCCAGTTGAGTGAGTAATAGGCTCGAGAGTGGCGCTTCTAGCGTTTCCTTATCAAGCACTAACACTAATTCCCAATCTGTATTAGGGATATCAACGCTCCAGACTAATTTGTCACGTCCTTCATTTTCAAAATACATAGGCAACAGAGTGCCCGCTGCACGGCTCTGTTCCGGTAAGTTGCGATTAAGCTCGTTGTCGATTTCACCTATAGGTTTCATCGTCTTAGCTTGGTCTTTATAAGCGATCACTGTGCCGTCTTTGTGCATCATGATGGCATAACCGTTTGCCGGTAACTTCATCCGATTAACACCGTCAACTAGGCTTGCGATAGATAAGTCACCACCCACAACACCTTGTGCGGTAGGCTGTGCCATAGTCACAACCAGAATGTTATAGGCAACATCCACGTAAGGTTTTGTCAAAATAAGACCGCGCTCACTGATGGCTTGTTGATACCAAGGGCGGCTGCGAGGATCATAGCCCGTACGATCAATACTCGGATCAGAATCCAACATTTGCCCTGCTTGAGAGCCAAAATAGGTCAGCTGAAAACGGCCCGATGCCTGTGCTTGTTGAAGTGTATTGAGGCTGTCACCTTCAACTTTATTTGCCAGGGCTCCCATAATATCTTGGCGGCCAGCCAACCATTCTTGTATCCGCTCAGCCTGCTGTTCACCTAAGCGCTGCACTTGTTCTAGGCTGTTTTGTAACAGTTGGGATTTTTGGCTGGAATAACTTTGCCATGACAACAAACCAATCACGAGTGAAAGGGCTGCCACGACAGAGAACAGAATTTTTTGCTTGAGCGAATATGAGTTCATGTTGGCGTCTAATTAATTAACAAAGCAGTGAAACAAGAGGGTGTTTGAGCGGGTCGAACGAACATTTACAACCAATATAATAAGGCGGCTAACTGAGTTAAAACTGCAGTTAAATTTGAGCTGAATTTTCTCATATTATGTACAGTTAGCAAAGAAATTGCTCAGATTTACATCAAAAAGATTTTAGCAAACACATATAATTAACCAACCGTTATTCGAGCAACAACATATAGATAGACATGCGATCACATATCAAAGTAATGCGCAACACCAAAATGGCCTCCCGAGTAAAATAAAGTAAATTAATCAAGATTAACGTGACCTATACGCACTCGCTATTGCACACTAAATGTCCACTGCCTATCGAGGAGTTCTTATGATTTTTCAACAGTTCCAACAGAGCCCACTGCAGACCCGAATTTCTGGCCCACGGGCTTGGTTAGCGATGGCAATTAGCATTAGCCTAATTTGTTTATCACTATTTTTATTGCCCTTCGTGCTCTTATTTGGCGCGATTGCGCTCGGTTGTTTAGTCCTATTTAGCCGCTTTTATATGGCACATCAGTTGGCTAAGTTTAATCAGGCTCAGGCAAGCACAACGCAACATGCCCACGCGACAGAGGAGCCGCAGAGTCAGGTTTATGGATCTGACACTATTGTTAGGGAATCTAATGCGGCACGCCATCAAGGGCGCACTTTTGAGCATAAAGAGGATGAACACTAGTTCAATCGAAGCAAAACTGCACTTAAGCGAGTAAGGTCTGCGCGCGTTTAAGGCTATGAATTTCGGCGGGATCTTGGGTTACCTCAAGCACATTTTCAATCTGTAATACCAGTGAACGCCACAGAGGCTCGATAATATCCGCCTCTTTTTTATTGGCATTTTGCCGTGCCAGCTTAAGCAAAGCAGCAGATCCAACGACATCAATTCGTCCTAAGATACCGTCGGCCAGTGCCATACTCAGCTCAATCATCGCAGGCACACTGTGGCTATATTTTATCACTTGGCGCAAATAATCCTCAGCTTGAGTCAAATCACTGCCAAAGGCATTGTCATCATTGAGCATATGTTGCGCCCGCGTGAGCATAGCATCGAGTTGTCCTTGCTCGGCAGCTTCGGCCATCCAATGCTCACTGGCAATCATATCTCGAGTACAACCATCTCCATTGGCAAGCATTAATGCTAAATGATACTGAGCATGGGGATAACCTGCTTGCGCGGCTTTGCTTATAAAATGATAAGCTTGAGTTAAGTTCTTTTGCTGGTAATGCAATACACCTAGATTCGCCATCGCTTCGGTTTGCTCGCCATCTGCCGCACCTTGTAAATATTGCTGTGCTAACTTGCTGTCGGGTTGAAACGACTCACTGCCTACAAGATAAAAATATCCCAATAACGCCATCGCATTGACCACACCTGCTGCTGCTGCAGTGGCAATGATCTGTTCACCTTTAGCCACTTCTGGCGCGCCTTGATAACCGTGGATCAGTGCTACGCCATGCTCATGTAAGGCTTCCATGTGCTTAGGTGCCGCAAGGGAAAACCAATAGGCCGCTCGGGCAAAACTGTCAGCTGCGCTAATGTGAGAAATGGTATTTAGAGGTGAAACTGTGGATAAATCTTGGCTTGATATAGCTTCGGCTTCTGCCGCAAGTTCTTGCTCTTTGAGCAGTTCTTGTTCTTTCAGTATCAAAGCCTTGATCTTAAGCGATATCCCCACCAAATACTGCGCTTGCGGGTCATCTTCCATCACAGCGCGGTAACATAAGTCCCTCACCGTCATTGCGTCAGTCGCTTCATAACAGTAGTCAGGGGCAACTCGACCTTTAACCTTAGGATACAAGTGCTCAACTAAAGTCAGGACATCTTTAATGGATTTTTGCGCTAGCGCGAGTAATTGTTCTTGGGTGAGATGGTATTTCTCAGGATGAGCACCGCGGTTACCGTCGGCACGCAATCGATGCAGGGCACGAGTGGTCTTCACATCAATCACGCGCCGCTGATTTAGCTGTTCGATCCTATCGTATAAATTCGGACTGGAAAACGCGATTTGCTTATCTTGCCCCAGTAACTCTGTAAGTTTATGGGTAAAACTGCGAATGTGCAGCAGCGACTGTGTCGGCACATCCTGCACATAGCTTTTCGCCTTGAGGTAATCATCACTCAAGGAGACCGAAAAATCGTGGATAAACTCACTATCCTTAATGACTGTTTTCGTCCCCATGAGTGATTCCCTACAGGCTGAATTGATGTTGCACTATTCGACGCTTGGTTTTTTCGACACCATATATAAGCGGAACAAAGCGACGTTAACGAATAATCCAATAAAAGACATAAAAGTATCCGCTAACATTTGCACAGGTAATCCACCCATGGACGCTAACCCAGAAAGCTGGCTACCTATGACAGAGAGTGGTAAATACAACATCAATAATGCAATGGTTTTTAGTACGATAGGACCACTAAAACTAAAACTACCCTTAATCGCTTCTAGCGGTGTTAAGCGCTCAACCACAACCATAAAGTTCACATAGGCTAAACGCGCAAAGAGATAGAAGCTAATTACCAATCCTACCAGCCACACAGGACCGAAGGCGGCAAACAGCATCACTGGTGCTAAAATCGCTAGACCAGAAAACACCCCAGCCAATAATAATGGTGGAACAAAAGGTAAACTCGCCTTCAACACCACTCCCGCTGAAGGACTATGCCCTTGTGAGCGCAGTTCTAAAAACAGAGTCAAAGCGGCAATTAATACCGAAAAAGTAAGTAGTAACAGCATCATGGCGATTATATGCGGAGCGCCAAACTGTGGGTTTTCTAGATCAACTTTACTCATCTCTATACCAAGCCATAACTGGATCCCCACTTGGATCAAGAGTAATGGGATCGTCAGCATAGCGAGTTGCGCCAGATGATTACGGAAGAAGTTATAGGCTTCTGACAAAATTGCGGATAGTGACATGCGACTTTCCAAATAATTGAAATGAATTAACACTTAGAATTGCCGCTAAGGATACCGAAAATCCCTTGGCAATGCACAGTAGAAATCACCAGTGTGAACCGTAAATCACAGAAAACTACTGCAACAAAAGTGACAAACCCGCTAAACTGTCCAGCGAACTCGTGCGCAAACCCTCAAAGGACGCTTCCATATGAAACACACTCTAACCTTCTCTATCCTCCTCAGCACTTGTATTTTAGCGGCGCCCGCCAGTGCAGGCTGGTTAGATAACTTGGCAGGAACTCAAGCCAAAACTGAAAAAGCGACCACTACAGTAGCGGCAACTCAGTCGAATGATTTAGTTGGCAGCGTCATGTCACAATTGGGTTTAAACCAAACTCAAGCCGAAGGTGGCTTAGGCAGTTTATTAGGCTTAGCGCAATCAAGCCTAGGAACAACCGACTACTCAAAACTGGCTGCCAGCATTCCTAATGCCGATAGTTTGCTAGCCGCCGCGCCTAAATTGGACTCAAAATCGGGTGTTTCTGGCTTATTATCCAAAGCGGGTGATTTAGGTTCATCACTGCAAGGCAGTGCTATGGTATTAGACTCCTTTGAAAAATTGGGTATTTCTAAAGATCTAGCAATGCCAATGATCAACATAGCTAAGTCTTACTTAGATACCAATGGCACTGAAGGCACCTCAGACTTACTGGTGAAAGGTCTGAACTCGCTACTGTAATTCAGTCTTACCTCACCCTAAGCAATACAAGGTTTAGGGTGAACTTTCACTTCCCAATCGACTCTACTTTATATTCCCTCCAGCATGAGAACCGCCAAATATGATTGCGAAATTAAGACGATTTTTTGAAGCTCATACTCAAGCAGTCTCCACTGAAGACAAGGCACATCAACTTAAACTGGCCGCAGCGAGTATGTTACTTGAAGTCGTATTTGCCGATGAGACCTTAACGGCAGAGGAAGAAGCCTTATTACCTAAGCTGCTAACCGATACCTTATCAATGTCAGAAATAGACGCTAAGATACTGATTAATGAAGCTAAAAGCGTACAAGGCAGCGCGACCTCACTCTTTGAATTCACCTCAGCCATTAACGCTGAATTTAGCCTAGCGCAAAAGCAGCAATTGTTGCTCGCAATGTGGCAACTGGCCTACGCCGATGGCCAGCTATCCCAATATGAAGACCAGATCATTCGACGTACCGCCGATTTGTTGCACCTCAAACACAGCGAGTTGATCCAAATGCGTAATCTTGCCATAGCTGCAACCCAACAAACTGGCTAGCCACATCCGCTATTCAGTCAAAGTGTAAATCAACAAAAGCCCATAAAAAAAGCGTGAATGCGAAACACCTGTTCCCCATTCACGCGATGGTCTTCTTAAGACTAAATTGATATCGCTCTTTGGCTAAAAATATTTTTACTGCAGCCCTACTCACCAAAACACTAAGCGAAACAAAATTCTAAGCTAACGCTTTACCGATCTCATATCCCGAACCGTGTAATTCAGTCAACTTAGTCCTTAGCCCGCCCATCTCCATCTTCAATCCTTTCTTAGTCGCTAATTGAGATAACCAACTGGTTTTCTCCTCATCCTCAATCGTATCCCACTCATCTAGAACTTTGTAAGATAAGCATAATAACGCAGCAAGTTTTGAAAATGGGTTTGAATCCTTAGGGTGGTCTTGATACAAAATGCCTTGCACTAACGCTGGTGTAAACTTCCAATTCTTCGCTAGCAATGCGCCAATATCCGGGGAATCATATCCGAGTAACTCGCGCTCAAACTGATGCTTATCTTTACCCTGCGCCACAGCTTCGGCAATTTTCGCCGCATCTTCAGGCGATACTGCCGCAATCAATAGATCGCCAATACGATGTAAGATACCGCAAGTAAAAGCCTCTTCTGGGACTGCGCCACAACGCTTTGCCATTTCTTGACTATAAAGCGCAATCTCAAAGGTTTGTCCCCAAAACTGGGCTAAATCTATTCCTTCACACTTAGGGACTGCACCAATCACCGCCGATGCGAGCACTAAGGTTCGTAGGGTTTGCATCCCAAGACGCACAACAGCTTCATCGATAGTGCCAACCTCTCGACTGCGTCCATAGTGGGCACAATTAGCAAGGCGTAACACCCTAGCGCTGATTAAGGGATCGTGTGAAACTTTAGTGGCAATGCTTTTTACTGTCGCATTGTCATCATTGACCGCATCTAACAATTCACTGATCGCCTTAGGTAACCTAGGTAACTCATCGACACGATTGAGCAACGCGGCTGAATCCATATTTATTCTCCTTCCGTATGAATGATCAAAATATAGAACACAAGTTATCGCCTCGCTCACCGAGATACATTAAATATCAGTAATGTGCAGTCCTTCGGCAACAAAGCTTGGCGGCCATCAGACTTAAGGTTTACCTCTGTATTTCATTCAATTTAGTCGCACTCAATCATATCCAGTTTCGAAATCCACTAAGCCACACAAAAAAGCCCCAAACTCTTATGACAATAAAGAGTTCGGGGCTTTCTTAATTAACCCATCATGTTGATTGAGCCCCAGAGGGGTCGAATATTACTCAGGTAACGCCAAACTTTGTTTGCGACTAATATGGGTCTTTTGCCACCACAAAAATGGCGCGACCACTAAGATCAACACAAGCACATAGGACATACTTGCACCTAGGGCAAAACCTAATACTAAGCAAAACGCACAACCCAGCGCCACCAGCGGCCAATTGTGCCGTGGTAATAACTTAGCGGCAGCGAGCATAGCCATCAAATAGATCACCACAAATACGCCGTTGCTCCATGCAATAAGGTGCTCTAACTCTTGCCCGGTAAGGTAAGTCAGTACGATCACGCTTGCCATCACAGATAACAGCGCAGCAAGTGCTCGAATGGGCACTCCGTGGGCATTCTTAACGGCAAAGAAGCGCGGTAAAATGCCTTCACAACTAAAGCTCCACACTAAACGTGCCGCACTGGCCGCATACACGTTAACGGTTGCCAATCCACTTGCAATACCTAACACACCAATCACTTGTGCGCCGTAACCACCGAGCAGTTGGTCAAACACGCCGATCATGGCGACACTTTTATCTGTCGGCACTAATAGCAGTAAAAGTGTACAAGCCACATAAATCACGCCCACCAGCACTGTGCCCATCATCATAGCGGGGATCATATCTTGCTGCGGACGACGAAAATCATCGGCAAGATGGGTCATAGCTTCTATACCCAAGAAACTCCAAAAAGCGATGCCAGCGGCAATCATCACGGTCGGCATTTCAGGCATACCATGGCTAGCAAGTGTCGTGAGATGACCTTGCTGAAAACTACTCGCACCAAACAAGACCACAACAACGGCGACAATGCAAAGTGTCAGGCCAAATTGCAGCTTAGCCGACACTTGGATGCCTCTTAAATTAATCAGAAACAAGCCAAAAATCACGAGTATTTCAACACCAACCTTGGACCAACCCGATATCGGTATTAAGGCATTCACAAACTGGAAGGTCATCAAAATCGCGGCCGGCGCCCCCATGGGCACAACCAGTAAAAAGATCAGTCCAATTGTTCGACCAGCAGTGCGACCAAAGGCTTTTTCGACAAAGTAAGCGGGGCCTGCGGCATGGGGAAATACACTCGCTAAACGACCAAAGACCAGTGCCACTGGAATAATGGCCAAGGTTAACAAGATCCATGCGACTAAGGCGCCAGAATGCGCTTTTTCAATAGTCATCTGAGGCAAAATAAATACCCCTGTACCGAGCAAAGTGGTCGCCATTAAACCCGCACCTTGCCAACGACCTATAGTTCCGCTATTTGAATTCATCTGTTAATATTCTGTGGTTTTTGAGCTGTCAGTATAATGAGATTTCGCCCTACAATCTGCCGTTAATTTCAGTGTTCTCCACGTCCAATACCGGCAAAATCGCGGCAAATAACGTTATTTCCATCAAAATGACGGCCAGCTTAAATTTTGGTAAAATTTTAAGCAAAAATACTCAGCAAATTCTGTGGTTATTCAAACCAATGGCAAAATAACACACAGATTCAATATAGCCATTTTCACTGGAGTCACCCTTGGATAAATTCGATACGGCCATCATTCATAGTTTGCGTCAGGATGCGCGCCAGAGCGTGTCGAATATCGCCGAACAGGTCAATCTATCCCGTAGTGCGGTTGCCGAGCGCATAAAAAAGCTCGAACAAACTGGAGTGATCCGTGGCTATCAAGTGCTCTTGAGTGAGTCGCAAAAAGAAGGAGTATCGGCTTATTTCGAAATCCAGCATCAATGTCCACGTTGCGCCGATGTGGTACACGTATTCCAAGCGATTCCCGAAGTGATTACCTGCCGTGGTATTTCTGGTGATATGGATTTACTCGTGTACGTGCATGCGCCCTCGATGCGCCGCCTGCATGAGATCCGTGAGTATATCGACACTCACACTAACATCATCAAGATCAAAACCCATGTGGTAATGAGTGAATGGATTAATAACCTCGGCGAGTAAATCGTGCCTCCCTAAAACAAGAAACGCCACCCTTAGGAATAAGGTGGCGAGGCCCGTTTGGAGGCAGGGCAAAATATTGAAGTGTAAAATATGGCATCCTTGCCCAGCGACCTCCCTGTTACACAACCAACCGCGGCTAGACTTAACCCTTGAGAGCTCAGCCAGCGCCGCAAGGGCCTCATCTACAATGTTTTCCTTTGACATTGTTTCCGCGATCCGTCGATTCCATTGATTATTATGATTTTTTCGTCATTAATTAACGGCACGCCTTAAGCGATCGTCATTTGTCCTGTATAGAGTATGAAGTTACGTAGCAGTAATACCCCGATCAAGCTCAAGCAAGCCGTCCCCGCCACATAGGCCCATTTCCGTTTAGATGTCGCCGTCATAAACAGATTCATCGCCAATGGTCCAGACAAACCGAGTCCAATAATACCAAGCCAGAAAATCCATCCCCAGAAGCCATACCCTAAGGCATTAAAGGCGGCTATTTTACTCTGTCCACCTGTTAGCACTAAGCCCATAAAGAAGGTAAAAATCAGCACAATTTCGACTAAAATCAGTGGGATTTCAACCTTGTGGATAAAGTGCACCTCTTTGTCATTAGGCTTGCCATTCATCAACACGCCACCGAGTAAAGATGATGCCGCACCGGAAGACAAACCAGATGCCAAAAACAGCAGAGGTAACACAGGGTTTTTAAGCATGGGATAGCCTGGCAAGGCCGAGAGTAGGAAGCCTGTATACGCGCCCAATGCCAAGGATAGAATCACGAGCAATCCTGTAATTGTCGCTTCAAATCGAGCCAATAATGCGGTCAACTTAAGCACAATAGGAAAGCGTGTTTCACACCAAGCATCAACAGGTTTACGGAAGGTCAAACCAATCCACATAAACATAAATACTTGGTAAATCAGCAGAATAAGCACGCCCATCGACATGACAGATTTAGGGTTGTAGAACACCAAAATCTTCCAAAAATCGAGAGGTTTAGTTAAGTCTGCGACCAATATCCCTAACCCGGCCATCACAGCTACAGGCGCGACGATACAAGCGGCTCGCACAAAACCAGACTGATAGGCGTTTTGCTTCAAAACAAAATGTTTCAACAGTACGGCGAAGAACATGGCTCCCGCAGATACACCCGCTAAAAACAGGTAAATTGCAATCGGCCAATGCCACACTAAGGTATCAAAATGTAGGGCACTCATAGTATCACCTCCCCTGATTTTGCAACGATACGGAACAATTTAGGTCTCGTTCCAAGATCAACCTTAGTGCGCTGGGTTGGATTAGACCGCAGAACTTGAACAACCTCAGAAGTCGGATCCTTTAAATTACCGAACACGAGTGCCTTTGTTGGGCAAGCAGCAACACAGGCAGGTTGTTTACCTTGAGCTAGGTTAGTTTCTCGGCAGAAATCACACTTATCCGCCGCATGGGTGACAGGATTAATAAAACGGACTTGATAAGGACAAGCTGCAATACAGTATTGGCAACCTACGCATTTCCATGCATCGACAGAAACGATACCCGTTTCTTTATCAATAAATGCAGCTCCCGTTGGACATACATTTACACAGGGCGCGTCTTCACAATGCTGACAAGACTTGCGACTAAAGTGATAAAACTGATTAGGGTATTCGCCAAAGGGACCCGCTTGCTTAATTTGAAGCCTAGAAACGCCTTCGGGTACATTATTCACTTCACGACAAGCAACCTCACACGCTTGGCAACCTATACACTTAGTTTCATCATGAATAAGTGCATATTTGACATCAGGTTCTGCTTTAACACTATCCGATGCATTCACTGTGGCGAGTAATGATGCACCTGTAGCGCCGGCAAATAAGGCACAGGTGCCTTTTAGAAATCTTCTTTTTGAATTTTCCATAACCTTACTCCTGCTTGCCAGTGTGGCAACTGCTACATAGCTCACTGCGAACCTTCGGCGTCATATCCGCCATTGGATCCGTTGGGCTATGTAATTTATGGCAGGCGGCACAAGGCACTTTTTGAGCATGTACGTTATGCGTCCAATCTGCTCCACTGAGTTTTTTCTTGGTATGGCACTTCTGACACACTCTCAGCTGAACCGTCAGATCCGACGATTCTTCCATACCAAAGACCACCATATCATTCGGTTTCTTAGGGTGATCGCCCTTTTCTCCATGACAGGAAGAACAGCTCATTTTCATCGCATCTTGACCATGATGCCCTAACATTTGACCATTACGCTTGTGACACTTCATACAAGCATCACTGTTAATTTGATTGGCTGGCTCAGCACTCATTGCAGAAAAGCTTAAAAGCAACGCAGCAGCACCTAAGCGTAACGACCACAGCCATTGTCTTTTGGACATAGGAAGTCCTCACATTTATCCGTAGGAAGGTAAAGAAGGGGTCGAGTTCGGATAATTCCGAACCCGACGGTCAAGATCACACAGCCAAGGCTTGCTTAAGACTCTGAGTATCCCACTGTTTATGCTGGTTCATTTCAATGAAACTGATATTGAACTTGCTAAACAGTTTTTTCAGTGGTGAGTTAGTTTCTTTGCCAAAATCACTGATAACCATTTTCACTTCAGATGAATCATGGTCGATCAATACATAATCGAGTCGGCATTCATGATTTAATTCCGTATCATGTTTGTCCATCTCAAATACAGTGTCTAATGGCACGTTACAACAAACATCGTATTTACCTTCAACAACTGTTTTTAATGATTTAAAAAAATTGAAGCTTTGTTTATCAAACAATACTGGTTTAAGTTTCATCTCATGATGTGCGGCTTCATCAGGACCTGCTTTAAAAAACTTAATGCAAGTCATGACAAACATCACAAACACGAATGGTACTGCTACGAATAGTACGAAGTACATAAACGCATAGCTGAGAATGACTGAAGTATTCATACACGCCTCCAAAAACTAATTTATTTTTTGTTATCTCCTTTAAAGCAACTTTAGTATTATTTGAAAACACTTATCTTTTCTTGACACATGTCACACTTGCAAATAACAACTTAAATATAAACAATGATTTACATGGCGCATCACATTGCAAAATTATGTAAATCTTAAATACAAATATTGATACTTGATAATTCAGCATTTGCATTTTAAATATGCAAATATCAGTTTTTGAAATTTTAAATTTTAAATTTTATGAAAAACCATTTTAAATATTAAAAATAAAACAAAAAACCTTTGATACACATAGATAAAATCTAGATCCAAAACTTGGGATTAGTTTCACATTAAAATTATTAATTAGCACCATAATTAGGCATTGATTTAAGTATTTGCTCAATATTAAGGAATATAAAAAATGCACATTAGTAACATGGATGGCCTCGATATTCTGAGTTTAAAAATACTTGTTTCATTATATGAGAACAAGTCAGCAACCTATGTATCGAAAGCGCTAGACATTCCAGCCCCTAAAATCAGCCGTAGCCTTAAAAATCTACGGGAAATTTTTGGTGATGAGTTATTTATTCGGCGTAAATATGGCTTATTCCCAAATGAGTTTGCTACTCATTTATATCCAATTGCAAAAGAAGCAATTGAGTGTACTGATAAGTTTCAAAAAGCCAGAATAGCAAACACTCGCCAAGTTAAGACACATGTCGAAATTGCAGCACCAGGGTTAATTGCCTACACCTTTCCTAAAGCCTTGATGCAGGCTATTAAAGAAGAGCAAAAAACCATGCACATTAATATAAACCCTTGGTCTATGCATACGACTCAAGACATTATTAATGGTGATACAACCCTAGGTATTTGTTGCAATAAAAGTGCTGCCGATGTTGCCGCCTTCGGCGATAAACTGCTAACGACTGAATTGCAACGTATGGACAAACTCTACCTGATTGCTAGCAGGCATCATCCTATTTTTAAAAGGGAAATCACCCTAGAAACGATTGCGGAATACCCCTATGTCAATACGGATCTTGGTAATCCCAGCACCAAATTGAGTCCATACCAAGAGTTTTGCATAACGAATGGCATTAAACTCAATACTGAAATTACCATTACCAGTATTTCAAGTTTGTTTGAATATCTAGGCGAAAGTAATGCAGTCTCCCTATTGCCTTATCGGATAGTTTACGAAATGGTGAGCGATATTCCTGAACTGCATACGTGTCAACTATCGCAGTATGAAGCAGAACGTTTATATGCAGATACAGAAACCCCAACGATTTTCTTAGTGCAAAAAAATCAGCCTAATGCAATCAATGAGGACTTGAAATGGTTAAGCGGAGAGATTAAAAAAATCGTCGATCGTATTATCTAGCCAAGCAATAGCTCAACATATCCAAACAACAAACCACCGATACACGAGGTGACAGGCATCCTCTGCCTTAGCTTAGGCTCCACCTCAGCCCCCATGCGATCCACTCGAGAATTGTTAAACCAAGCATACATCTTGGAGCATAAACACGTTACACTAAGCCCATCTTTATCCTAATAGATTCAGCTATGCGGACCGAAAATACAGCCACTCTTAATCTTATTTGGGGCGCCCTTATTCTTGAGGAGTTAGCACGTCTTGGCGTGCAACATGTGTGTATGGCGCCGGGCTCGCGCTCAACACCGTTAACCCTCGCCGCCGCCCAGCAAACTAAACTCCAGCGTCACTTACATTTCGACGAGCGTGGGCTCGGCTTTATGGCCTTAGGTCTAGCAAAAGCTAGCCGCGCACCGGTCGCCATCATTACAACCTCAGGCACAGCAGTCGCCAACTTGTACCCTGCCATTGTGGAGGCGTGGCTGACCCATGTACCTTTAATCGTCTTAAGTGGCGATCGTCCGCCAGAATTACTCGGCTGCGGTGCCAATCAAGCCATAGTCCAACCGGGAATTTTTGCGAATTACGCCACTCAAGTGAATTTGCCAACACCGGATATACATATCGCACCGCAAGCGTTGCTTACCACAGTGGATGAAGCGGTGGCGAATCAAACTCGCCCAGTGCATATCAACTGCATGTACCGTGAGCCCTTGTATCCGAGTGAACTCGGTGGCGCGATTCTCGATGCCGAATCACCTTACCTCAAACCATTGCAAACTTGGCTGCAGCTCGCACGACCGTATACCCAATACGGTAAGAGCAAACAGGTGAGCAGCCCAAGTGACGATGCCATTATGCGGTTCGTCCACGGTAAAGGGGTGATCGTTGTTGGTACTCTCACGCCTGAACAAGATCCACAGCAACTAATTGCCCTATCGCAAAAAATCGGCTGGCCATTACTTACCGATGCCCAGTCGCAACTGCGTCAGCATCCCGCAGCGATAGGTAATATTGATCAACTGTTGCAACATCCAAAGGCGCGCAATCTATTGCAGGAAGCGGATCGTGTACTCGTATTCGGCGGCCGTTTATTATCAAAACGCTTGATAGGCTATCTCGCCGAGCAAAATTGGCACAGCTATTGGCAGGTTTTACCAGAACAAGACAGGCTTGACCCTAGCCACAATGCTAAACACATTTGGCACGCGAATGCACAGCAGTTTGCGGCCTTAAATTGGTATCGCTCATCCTCAGCAAACTGGGCGAATACCCTAATCACCTATAACGATGAATTACATAACTTATTTGTGCGCAATATCGACCAAGGGAAATTTGGTGAAGCACAAGTTGTGCGGGCCATCGCCAATACTCGTCCGCTAGAACAACAGCTTTTTATCGGCAACAGCCTGCCTGTACGCTTGTACGACATGTATGCCCCTGTCAGTTGTTGTACGGCAACCACTTATACTAATCGTGGCGCATCGGGTATTGACGGACTACTCGCCACCGCCTGCGGTATTGCGGCCCATGAAGGCAAACCCACGAGTTTAGTCATCGGTGATTTATCACAACTGCACGATCTTAACTCGCTGGCCATCGCTAAAGGCTTAACCAGCCCGCTGGTGATCGTGATCCTCAATAACGATGGCGGTAACATCTTTAACTTATTGCCCGTTCCCAATGAACAAGTCCGTAGCGATTATTATCGACTCAGCCACGGTTTAGAATTTGGCTACGCCGCAGCTATGTTTAATTTACCCTATAATCAAGTGGATAATTTAGCCGATTTTCAAGATAGCTATAATGAAGCGCTGGATTTTCAGGGGGCTTCGATCATTGAAGTCAATGTAAGTCAAACACAAGCCAGCGACCAAATCGCCGAGCTCAACTTGTGGGTGAAACAAAGCTAATGCCAACCATGGCCCGTTACGGCAATTCTTCACTACCGACCTTAGTGTTACTGCATGGCTTTTTAGGCACTAAGACAGACTGGTTGCCGTTAATGCCTGTGCTAAGCCAGCACTTTCATTGTATTTGTTTTGATCTGCCGGGCCACGGGGATAACCAAAGGGAGTTGAAGCCAACCGAATTAGATGGATTTAACCAATGTGTTGAAGATGTGTTGGCACACCTGAATGGCCTTCATATTGGTCAATTCCATCTCTACGGTTATTCTCTCGGTGGCCGTATTGCTCTGCACCTTGCCAAAGCCTATCCAGAAAGACTACTGAGCCTAAACCTCGAATCCTGCCATCCTGGACTTACAGACCCGCAAGAAAAACTTGCCAGAACCAAAAATGATACCCAGTGGGCCGAGCGTTTACAGCATCTGAATAGCAAAGACTTTTTAAGCTTGTGGTATCAGCAGCCCGTATTTGCCGATATGACGGCTACCAAACGAAAAACCTTAATAGAGCATCGTTCTGCAGCATTAGATCTGCATCCTAAACTGCGGCTTAAAGAGGTATTCATAGCCACCTCACTCGCACACCAAGCATCGATGTGGGATGTACCTTTGCAGCTTACCTGTGAGTGCCATTTCTTTGCGGGCAACCAAGATGCTAAGTTCCACGCCCTCGCCCAAGAGTGGCAATTACACGCGCCCATCCTCGTCCATAGTATTCACGGCGCCGGCCACAACATACACCAAGCTGCTCCCGAGGCATTAACCTCAAAAATAGTGAAGTTGCTAGGGTAATGACAGAATTAAAATGTAGGAAATATATGATATTAACTTCGCTTAACCTGTATCAATATCGACTACCGCTCGACGTATTATTGCCCGTCGGCAAGCAACGTATCGATCACAGAGCGGGATTAGTATTACAAGCCTGTGCCAGCGCTAATCTTGGTGGCGAGCATAGACAAGTCGAAGTTGAAATTTCCCCACTCTCTGGCATAGATGTCGATGAACAAGCCTTGATGGGGTTCAGCCGTGAAACACTCACTCAAGTGCAAACGGCTTTGACTGGATTATTACCCCAACTCTGCGGTCAGCATATTGATACATTGCTAGAATGCGCCGAGCAAAGTCCGTACCCTTCTTTGGCCTTTGGTTTAAGTCTGTTACAAGCCAAGTTAATGGGCAAACTCGATGCCATCCGTCCACAAACGGCCACAGTCCCTTTGATTTATCATCCAACGGATGCGAGCAGAGACTTGCTCGATAGCAAAATTGCCGCCCTTGGCTGTAATGTTCGTTCGGTGAAAGTCAAAGTCGCGCAAACTTCAATCGAAGATGAACTAAGCCTGATTTATGGCATTTTACGTACCCGCCCCGATCTCAAATTGCGTTTGGACGCGAACCGAGGGTTTACACTTGAGCAAGCAATCGAATTTGCCGCTTGCTTGCCCCTAGATACCATAGAGTACATTGAGGAACCTTGCCTGAATCCTCATGATAATCATGAATTTTATCAAGCAATTGGTATACCCTACGCCCTCGATGAATCGCTCAACGATCCAGAATACCAGTTTGTAATGCAAAATGGCCTGACTGCGCTTGTCATCAAACCTATGCTGCTCGGCAGTATCGAAAAACTAGCTAATTTAATCGATACGGCGCAAAGCTATGGCGTACGTTGCATTATCAGTTCGAGTCTAGAGAGCAGTTTAGGCATTAATGATCTGGCCCATTTAGCCGCGATTCTCACTCCCGATGAAATCCCTGGGCTCGATACCCTCAGCGCCTTTAGCCAAGATTTAATCGTGTCATCGGGTAAAAAATACTGCCTCACACTCGCGCAACTTGAGCCAATTGCACTGCACGCCATTGATTCAATGCAACAAAATAATGATACAGCCAAAAGTGAGGGAAACGAGTTTGTCTAATGCCAGCCTATCAAAACCGCTTGCACTGTCACCCGTGCACCAAGCTGCGCTTGCGTTTCCACAACAGACAGCCATCAAGTTGGCGGGGCAAGACATTAGCTACTCAGAGCTTAGCCAGCGCGTTATCGCACTGGCTCAGCAGCTAAGCGCTGCGGGGATCTCAAACGGTGAGCCGCTCGCCTGTATTGCTAGCAATAATCTCGAGATGATTTGTCTCTATTGGGCCTGCATCGATATAGGAGTAATCTTTTTTCCTATCTCACCACGTTTCCCCCTCGCGCAGATCCAAGACTTAATTAATGAACATCAGATCCGCTATGTTTGGAGTGCTGAGGTTTGTGAACTACAGAATTGCCATCACTTGCGCTTAAATTTCAATCGCGTTAGCAGTGACTTAGCCCTGACTGTCGACTTTACTCGTCCAGCTAATGTGATTTTAACTTCAGGCTCTAGTGGCTTTCCCAAAGCGGCGGTGCATTGCTTAGCGAATCATATTGCCAATGCCGAAGGTGCCCGCAGCTTAATCCCACTCGAACAAGGTGATGCCTGGCTACTCTCCTTGCCCTTATTCCATATTGGCGGTCTTGCGATATTAAACCGCTGTGCCTTAGTCGGTGCCAGTGTTGTCATGCCAGATCAAGCGCTTAGCCTTGGTCAGCAGGTTGACCAAGATCAGTTGACTCACATATCTCTCGTTCCCACACAACTGAGCAAGTTACTCGTCGATACGAGCAGCAAGCTTAAAAGTATCAAAGCCTTATTACTTGGTGGCGGCGCAGTCTCAATCGACTTACTCCAACAACTTAAGCAACGCAATATCGCCAGTTACACCAGTTACGGCATGACGGAAATGGGCTCGCAGATCACCACAGGTCACGCTTTAAGCGACGGTAGCAGTGGCAAACGACTCCCCAAACGTGAGCTCAAAATCGAAGACGGTGTAATTTTGGTGCGCGGCGCATGCCTGTTTATGGGCTATCTCACCGCGGATGGAATACAAAAGTGCGTTGAACAAGACGGCTGGTTTTACACCAAGGACAAGGGCGAATGGGACGAAAATGGTAATCTGCACATTCTTGGCCGCGTCGATAATATGTTTATCTGCGGCGGCGAAAACATCCAGCCAGAAGAAATCGAAGCCGCGCTTAAACAACACCCACAAATAGACGATGCAATCGTTTTCGCCATACCAGATGTACAATTTGGCAATCTCCCTGCCGCCATCATTCGCGGCAGTTTAACCCACCACCCAGAGTCGATTGCAAATACGCTTGAACTATTCCTTGCCAACAAAATCGCCCGATTCAAACGTCCAAGACAATATTATTCATGGCCAGAAAATAATGAACAAATAGGACTGAAAGTAAACAGAAAAGCCTTGATAGCTAATCTTGTTAAGTACTGATTTATCATCAAGCCAATTTTCACCCATAAAAAAACCTGCCGCAGCAGGTTTTTTTATGGGTAAGTTAAAATCACTTTACACGTGACGCAACTTAGGCTTCCATGCAAGCTTTTAGCTTGTTCATGGCATTTTTCTCAAGTTGGCGAATACGTTCGGCCGACACTTGATAAGTCTCTGCAAGTTCTTGCAGTGTGGTTTTATCGTCATCTAACCAACGGGCGCGCAGAATATGCTGGCTACGTTCATCTAAGGTTTTGATGGCCGATAATAAACGACCTTGAGCATTCGATTCCCAGTTGTCGTTTTCAATATTTTCCGCTAAATCCGATGAATGATCTTCCAAATAATGAACGGGGGCAAAATCTTGCTCCTCGTCTTGATCATTGGTTAAATCAAATGCCGGATCTTGCGCTGCCATACGTGATTCCATTTCGGTCACATCGGCCTTAGACACACCTAAATTTTCAGCCACCATAGTGACTTCTGCATCGCTGAACCAACCTAAGCGTTTTTTCGCTTTACGGATGTTAAAGAACAACTTACGTTGCGCTTTAGTGGTCGCGACTTTAACTATGCGCCAGTTTTTCAGCACATATTCATGAATTTCAGCTTTGATCCAGTGCACAGCAAAAGACACAAGACGCACGCCAACATCGGGATCGAAGCGTTTAACCGCTTTCATCAAGCCTATGTTGCCTTCTTGGATCAAGTCAGCCTGTGGCAAACCATAGCCTGAATAGCCTTTAGCAACGTGCACTACAAAACGTAAGTGCGACATAATCAGTTGCTTCGCAGCTTGTAGATCACCAGTTTCCTGTAAACGCTTGGCTAACTCATACTCAGCCTCAGCGTCCAGCATGCTGATGCTAGTCACTGAATGGATATAAGCTTCTAGACTACTGGCGCCCTGTGGGACTGTCAGTGCCATTGATTGCGTTTGAAAGGTCATTCGCTCTCCTACATTTCTCAGACTACTTAACGAGTGCATTCTTAGGTTCAACAACAAAATACCCTAAGAATAAGCTCACGAACTATCGGCTAATTGACAGAGTATGTCAACCTCAGCTCGTTTGCGGATACCCTTTTTACCTCGCTGAAGTAGACATTGCAAGTGAACAAAAGTTCATTCCTCAGCATTTTTTTCGTCACTTTTTTTAGTTTAATCGACTGATTATTATGAAGGTTCAATCGACCGTAAATGCTGGCGTACAGACAAATACGAACCTAACCAACCTAAAAATGAGGCAAGTCCAACCAATTGCAGCAGTTCAATAAAAGTGAGTGATTTCATTTCAAGCTGACTGCCATACAAGCCTAAAAGTTCGGCAAGGGCGGAATCGAGATACCACACTAATAAGTTGATGATAAGCCAAGCCAATATGCCGCCAATAACCCCGTACCAAATCCCTGTGTAGAGAAATGGGCGCTGGATAAAGGCTTCAGTTGCTCCGACTAGCTTCATCACTTCAATTTCGCTGCGCCGATTCATAATTGCCAAGCGAATCGTATTACCTATCACTAAGACCACAGCCAGAACAAGTAACGCAGCAATCGCCATCACAGTACGTTCGAGTAGACGCACTACCGCCTGTAACCGTTCTAACCATTCAATATCTAAGCGGCCAAAGCTAATCTCAGGCTCGCGCTCTAGTTTAGTTAAGAGTTCACGGGCGCCCACTGGTGTTGAGTAACGCGGCGTAGGCGTAACGGTAATGACCGCGGGCAAAGGATTTTTATCTAAATAGGCCAAGGCCTCACCAAACCCAGATAAGCGTTGGAACTCTTCTAGCGCTTGATTTTTATCTATGTATTGCACTTTATCCACTTCGGGATATGTCCGAATGCGAGTCAGCAGGCTCTGAATCGTTTGTTCACTACGATTATCGTCGATAAACAAGGAGATCTCTGCCGCGCTGTTCCAGGAACTGGTAATGGTCTCGGCATTTTTAACTAACACTTGCAATGCTGCAGGCAAACTTAGGCTCACACCTAAGACAGCCATGGTCATCACAGAGGATATTGGGTTGCGCCAGAGCTCTCCCATGCTCGCCATTGCTTGCTGCGCATGGCGAATAAAAAACATCACAATCCGACCAGACAGAGGCAGCTTGCTGCGAGTTAATTTTGCGCTATCGCTCATTGCCCTTCACCTCTATTCGTCGGTGCACTGCGAGTGTGCACATTAGGATGCAACTCTTGTGCACCTAACATACGGCCCTGTTTAAGGGTAAAAGTGCGATATTTCATTCGTGCGATAAGACCTAAATCATGGGTGGCGATTAATACGCTGGTTCCCGCATCATTAAAGGTTTCAAACAGACGCAAAATATCCATAGATAATTTAGGATCTAAGTTACCCGTAGGCTCATCGGCGAGCAGTAGAGGCGGTTTATTCACAATCGCACGGGCAATGCCAACACGTTGCTGCTCACCGCCGGACAACATAATCGGGTTATGCCGCTCCTTGCCATATAAACCCACCATGTCGAGGGCACCCGCAACACGCTTACGGATTTCGCCATGGGAGAATCCCTCAATCACCAGTGGTAAAGCCACATTGTCGAACACACTTCGGTCCATCAATAGGTGATGGTTTTGGAAAATCATCCCGATATTGCGGCGTAAATAAGGCACATGTTTAGGGCTGACTTTGGCGATATCGTGACCGTTAATCGCGACGCGCCCCGTTGTTGCCCGCTCGATTACCGTGATTAATTTCAACAGCGTACTTTTACCCGCCCCCGAGTGGCCGGTTAAAAATGCCATTTCACCTTGCTGTAGATGAAAATTCACATCCTCCAGCGCCATTTGGCCGCCAGGATAAATCTTACTGACCTGCTGAAAATCAATCATAAATTAGCTATCCGCTTTTTCTTGAGTGAACAAGGCATCGATAAATTCTTTCGAATTGAAGGTACGCAAATCATCAATTTGCTCACCCACACCTATGTAACGGATCGGAATATTAAACTTATCAGCAATCGCAAATACCACGCCGCCCTTAGCCGTTCCATCTAACTTACTGATGGTAATACCCGTTACACCTACGGCTTCCTGGAATAATTGTGCTTGGCTAATCGCGTTTTGCCCCGTGCTCGCATCTAGTGTCAGCATGACCTCATGCGGCGTATCTGGGTCGAGCTTCTTCATCACTCGCACGACTTTCTTCAATTCTTCCATCAAGTGCGCTTTATTCTGTAAACGACCAGCAGTGTCGGCAATCAATACATCCACTTTACGCGCCTTGGCCGCTTGCAAAGCATCGAACAACACAGAGGCACTATCGGCACCTGTATGCTGGGCAATCACTGTAATATCATTACGTTGACCCCAAACCTGTAGCTGCTCAACCGCTGCAGCACGGAAGGTATCACCCGCGGCTAACATCACTGACTTACCTTGGCTCTGATATTGTTTGGCTAATTTGCCAATAGTGGTGGTTTTACCCACGCCATTAACGCCAACCATTAAGATAACAAATGGGCCATTAGCATTGTCTGGTACTAACGGGATAGCGACTGGATCGAGTGTTTTTTGCAGCTCATCCCGCAGCAATTCATATAAAGCTTCGGCATCTTTAAGCTGCTTACGTGAGGCATGCTCTGTCAAATTCTTGATTAATCGCGTAGTGGTTTCGACACCAACGTCGGCGATTAATAATTGCTCTTCGAGTTCTTCAAACAGATCGTCATCGATTTTCTTGCCGCGAAATAGGCCGATAAAACCACTGCCGATATTCTCGCTGGTACGCATTAAGCCACGTTTCAGGCGAGCAAAGAGCCCTTCCTTAACGGGTCTAGCCTGCGGCTCAGGTTGCAATTCAGCAACGGCTGTAACAGTTTGCTCAATTTCAGCTTGTTGCTGAACGAAAGCCTCTGCTTGCTCACGTGCTAGTGCTTCGCCAGCAAGTTGTTCTGCCGCTAAGGCTTCAGCGGCATGCTGTTCAGCGGCCAAGCGGGCAAGTTCAGCTTGTTCCGCTGCGAGTAATTCTGCTTCTAGCTGAGCCGCAACTACACGCGACGCCTCTGCTTGAGCTAATTGCTCTGCGGCGGCTTGCTCAACCGCTAACTGCTGTTCTGCCAATTGTTCTGCAATGCGTTGCTCTGCTTCTAACTGTGCTTCGGCTAACTTCTCTGCAGCATGCTTTTGTGCACTAAGTTGTTCAGCAGCCAAACGTGTCGCTTCAGCTTGCTGATTAGCAAAATGCAACGATTCAATTCGAGCATGCTCAAGGGCGAATTGCTCGGCTTCGGCTTTTGCCTGTGTTTGTTCGGCCGCTAACTGTTCTGCTGCCTGTTTTTCAGCATGAGCTTCGGCCTCGATGACCCCTTGTGACTCTACTTGTTCCGGCGCTACACACTGTGCTGCATCAGTATCTTGTGTTGGAGTAACAACTGGCGTTTCAGCGACGACCTCATCTTGTGACTTATCTTTACGAAACCAAGAGAAAAAACCTTTCTTTGCCATGTGTGATTCCAGCGCTCTACTTCAGTATTGAATTTTGAATAAGACCCTGATGTTATACCAGATTGCCTCGGCAATTACGCCCAAAAAGTCGACAATTAGCTAAGCTCACTTAGCCTTCTCACCTTTTAGTGAGACTTTGATATAAAATAGCGGCCTTTATTAAGGTGGCACAGTCTACCACTTTCTTTCTTCAGGCAAAATCACGGGGGCACTTTGGTTAATCATCGAACGGTCAAAAATAATGTGACCAAGGGTCAAACAGCCAAAAATAAACCCGGCAGTGGACAAGTGCGGATCATCGCAGGCCAATGGCGCTCGCGTCGTCTACCTATCCAAGATCTCGAAGGTTTACGCCCGACGACAGACAGGGTTCGCGAAACACTCTTTAACTGGCTGGCGAATGATTTAGTCAATGCACGTGTACTCGACTGTTTTGGCGGTAGTGGCGCTTTAGCTCTCGAAGCCTTGTCCCGCTATGCCAGTTTCGCCAAAATTATCGAGTTGCAACGCGGCGCAGCCATGCAATTAAAAGAAAATCTGCAAACCCTTAAATGCGATAAGGCCGAAGTGCTCAATGCTGATACGTTAGTGATACTGCAAAGGGGCTGCGAGCAAGGTTTCGATGTGGTGTTTATCGATCCACCCTTTCGTAAGGGATTGGCAGAAAAGACGATTCAACTGCTAGATACTCAAGGCTGGCTCAATGATGGTGCGCTGATTTATGTCGAAATCGAGTCTGAATTGCCGCAACTTGCTATCCCTTCTCGCTGGCACGCCTTAAAAGAAAAGAATGCAGGGCAAGTGAGCTACCGTTTATATCAATATCACTCAGAAACCACTGTTGAGCCCATCGAAGATGAAAACCATGCCCTTATTAATTAACTTAGGTAAAGCCATCACTCTGATTGCTTGGTTGATGATGGCCTACAACTTAGTCATCCCCTTTGAAGGCAATGTGGCGATTACTTTAAATATCCTGTTTGCCATTACCTGCATGATGCATTGCTTCCAAGTCGCGATTTTCCACATGCTGTTTAAGACCTTGCTGCCATTAACGCAACAAGATTATCTACAAGTGTTTATCTTCGGAATTTTCAGCCTGTTAGCTTATCGGCAACGAGTGATGACTCAAGCGAATTAACCGAGCACACAGACAGCAAAAAGCCCTCTATTGAGGGCTTTTTAATGGCTATCAATTAAGAAACTTAATCGCTAAACCTTATCCTTTTGGATATGGGTGTGCTACGCCTTTATGGCAGTCAACACAGGTCTTTCTCGCGTCAGGTTCTTTCTTGAAGTTATTTGAGTGCATTCTTACAGCCATTTTACTCATAGTTTCTGGCTGATTCTCGTAAATACGAGTGTGGCAATGCTGACAGTTAGCAGAATCGTTCGCACGGAAATAGTTCAGCGCTTTATCCGCTTGTTCTTTACGATTTTCATCTAACCAAGCTTGAGTGTTAAAACCATCAATTGTCATGAAACCATATAAATCTTTAGATACGATGATTTTTTTGATCAAATAATCGACCGGACCATGGGGTAAGTGACAGTCTTGACACTGAACCGTAATCCCCGCTTTGCCGCCGCCATGGGCAGAAGCCAACACTTCATCCTTCAGCGAATGATTGCTATGGCAAGACATACAGAATTCATCTGTACTGGTCGCGTGTAATGTTTGTTGAGTGGTAAAGTATCCCACAACACCCACTACAATACCGACGACCAGTAGCGCCAGGATTGAATATTTCGCGCTAGGTTTAAATAGTGCACGCCAGTTCATCACTCTATCTCCAAAATTGTCAAAATTAGTTTTTATAAGACTAGTTTATGCTCTTTCATTTATTAGAAATTTGATTTTAAGCCGAAATTTGCTGATTAAATTAACCTTAAAAGCGCAAAATGAGACTTAGCTCTAACTATTTGGACGTCATTTGGTAAAAACCGCTAGCTGAACTGTGATGCACTTTAACTAAAGCTAATGCAATCACCCGATAATCGCAAGTTACCGATTTTTATAGTTAGGTTCCCCCTTGATAATCTAGAACTAGAAATTTATTTTCTAGAAAACAGAAATGTGATCGCGCCAATGTTTATTGCACCTCGTAGAGTGAAGCAGAAATAAATGGTAAAACGCAGGTAAGCCGAATAATACTGTTCGAAATGAAACTTTCTACGATCAATTTGAGTCTCTTAAAATACGCAGTCATATTCATGATAAGCCCGTTGAAGACAAAACTGCGAGTCAGAAATTCTATTTGCTAATTTAGATTAATTAGATATTTGAATTGAGGCGTTAACTGAAGTGTGAGTTAAATCATTACAGCTAAACATCGCTATGCTAGAATCGAGCCGTTCATCATTTGGAAGACTTATGCATCACACACTCGATCGTTATTTTTTAGTCATATTCACTCTACTCGCACTCGTCGGGCAAAGTGTCGTGTCTAATGGTCACGCCATGGTGCCACACACTATGGATATGAGTGCGATGAATCATGAGGTTTCCTCCCAAATGCACCACGCTACAATGATGCAGATGGACACAGAGAACAGTTCTGACTCACATTCAATGGCCAACGCGGATTGCTGCAACGATAAAATGCTTCCCGGCGCGAAACAGCATTGCTGTGATGGCACCACATCATGTTCAAATGATTGTGGTCATTGTTTGACGATTTCAGTCGCTGGCACTCTATTCAGCCCACACCTCTGGCCAAGTGTGAGCATGAGCGATACTGCAATGGCCACTCCTATGCCTCATTTCCACTCTATCTCTTTGTCTTCGGCCTTTAAACCACCGATAGCCTAGCTCTACTTTGTGCTTATTGGGCAAATAAACCCTTAAAAAAGCCAAACGACCAAGCTAAAACGACAATGCTGTTAGCCCTAAGCTAACGCCCTATTTAGCCGTTTATTGTGGTGCCTTATCATTAAATCGTGCACCCGAGTCTAGCAGAACGTTGATTACTGAGCCGAATGCCAAATTGTGGCATCAATACGTCTATCGAAGCGAACCGCTTTGATCCACTGTGCTCACTGACGTTTATGCGCTCGTATTCGGCCGTTAATCCGATGGAGTGAATAATATGAAAACACTAACTAATCTCGCCTTAATCGCATTCTTGCTGACCAGCACAAGCGTGTTTGCGACGGCAGCGCCGCACGCACATCAACACGACAATGCCAATCCACAGGAACAAGCCCATACCCATGTTTGCCCTATGCACCCTGAAGTGACTGGCAGCAAAGAAGATACTTGCCCTCAATGTGGTATGAACTTAGAGCCAAAGGCAGTAGAAGCAAAACCAGCTGAAGGTGCGGCAAAAAACGCCCACAAACACCACTAAGCTAGGCTGGAGATGAGGCATATGAATTCATTTAAAACCGTAAAAAAGCAGACCCCTAAAGCCGTACTGATCTTGAGTAGCTTACTCTTAGGTACACCTTGGTTGAGCCATGCCCAACTGGCGAGCACACAACAGCCTGTGGCAACCGAAGCTGCAGTAAATTCTGCAACAGCGCCTAAAAATAATTCGTTAAATCAAGTAAAAACCTACACTTGCCCTATGCATCCTGAAGTGCTCAGCCATGAGCCTGGTCGCTGCCCTAAGTGCAATATGTTTTTAGTTGAAAAGGAAGGTACCGATACCAATTCAGCAGATCCACATGCTGAACATCAACATACAGATCACTTAGCGACAGAACATGCGCACACCTCGACCACGAAAGCGGCAAGCCAAGTGTTCGACACACCAACCCCTAAGGCTAACAATCTTGTTAAAAAAACCAGCGAAGAAACAACAACTAAATACATTTGCCCTATGCATGCCCACATCATCAGCGATGTACCCGGTACATGCCCTATCTGTGGTATGAATTTAGAAAAAGTCGAAACGGGTGGTAACACTCACGAAATCAATATCAATGTTTCCGGCAGCATGCAGCAAGCGCTAGCCATAAAAGTCGCTAAAGTTGAGCACGATACGCTATGGAAATTTGTCGAAACCGTTGGACAAGTGGATTACGATGAAAGCCAAATAACGCATATCCATGCTCGAGTAACGGGTTGGGTTGAAAAACTGATGGTTAAGTCCATGGGAGACACCGTCAAAAAAGGGCAGCTACTCTATGAAATCTATTCACCCGATTTAGTCAATGCTCAGGATGATTATTTACTCGCCTTAGATACCGCCAAAACAGCAAGCAATCAGAGATATCAGGATCTTGTTCGTAGAGCAGGCTTAAGACTGTCATTTTTAGGATTTACCGAGCAACAAATCAAGCAATTAGCCGACTCGCGCCAAACCCAATATCGGGTACCCTTTTATGCACAACAGGATGGTGTAGTCGAAACACTGTCTATCCGCGATGGTATGTATATTGAGCCATCCACCGAAGTGATGTCGTTAGTCGATCTCTCTAAGGTATGGGTCATAGCCGATGTGTTTGAAAATGAACAAAGCTGGATAGTCAAAGGCCAACAGGCTGAAGTGGCTGTGCCCGCCATGAACTTAAGCGGGATAAAAGGCACTATAGATTATATCTATCCGGAACTTGATCCTGTCACGCGTAGCTTGCGAGTGCGTGTTGTGCTCAATAACACCCATGTTTCCCTTAGACCTAAAACCCTCGCCAAGGTCTCGCTTTTTGGCGGCCCCAATAAAGACACGCTAGTAATCCCACAGGAAGCCTTAATCCAAACGGGTAAAGAGAATCGCGTGATAGTCAAACAAGACGACAATAGTTTTGCCGCTAAAGTCGTGACCGTCGGCATGATGAGTCAAGGTAAGGCAGAAATTGTCTCGGGCTTAACCAAAGGCGAGCGCGTGGTGATCTCAGGGCAATTTTTACTCGACTCTGAAGCCAGTCTCAAGGGCAGCTTAATGCGTTTAAGCAGCGGTCATCAGCACTAGGAGCGCGTTATGTTGAAATATATTATTGAGGCGTCCATCAGGCAGCGATTGATGGTGTTGATCATTGCCATCATGATCACTGTCTGGGGCGTACAGGAGCTGCGCAAAACGCCGCTTGATGCACTGCCCGATCTGTCGGATGTGCAAGTGATTATTAAAACTTCCTACCCAGGGCAAGCGCCTAAATTGGTAGAAGAACAAGTCACTTATCCTTTATCTACCGCCATGTTAGCTGTACCCGGTGCCAAAACGGTACGTGGCTATTCTATGTTCGGCGACTCCTATGTCTATGTGATTTTCGAAGATGGCACAGATATCTACTGGGCGCGCTCACGGGTATTAGAATACTTAAGTCAGATCAGTAGCCTTTTACCCCAAGGTGTACAACCGTCCCTTGGCCCCGATGCCTCAGGTGTGGGTTGGGTGTTTGAATATGCGTTGGTTGATCGCTCCGGCAGTTTAGATTTATCACAGCTCAAAAGCCTGCAAGACTGGTATCTTAAATTAGAGCTACAAAGCGTGGCTGGCGTGTCTGAAGTCGCAACCGTCGGTGGCATGGAGCAGACCTATCAGATCGTACTCGAACCCGACAAAATGGCGATCTATAAACTGGATATCGCCAGCATTAAAGATGCGATAGAAAAATCTAATAGCGAAGCGGGTGGCTCGGTCATCGAAATGGCTGAAGCCGAGTATATGGTGCGCGCCAAAGGCTATCGTCAAACCCTTGAGGATTTCCGCGAAATTCCCCTTGGTATCACCAGCCCTTCTGGTACAGGTTTATTACTGAAAGATGTTGCTACCGTGCGCAAAGGCCCTGCCTCACGCCGCGGTATAGCCGAACTTGACGGCGAAGGTGAAGTCGTAGGCGGCATTATTGTGATGCGTTACGGCGAAAATGCTTTATCCACGATTAATGCCGTAAAAGCTAAGCTTGAAGAACTGAAAGCAGGTTTACCCGATGGTGTAGAAATCATCCCCACCTATGACAGATCCCAATTAATCCTTAATTCCGTTGATAATTTATTCAGCAAGGTCGTCGAAGAAATGCTAGTGGTAGGGTTGGTCTGCCTGCTGTTTTTACTGCACGCACGCTCAACCTTAGTCGCCATCATTACCCTGCCGCTTTCAATCCTGATTGCCTTTATCGTAATGAATAAGATGGGGGTGAATGCCAACATTATGAGTCTTGGGGGTATCGCGATTGCCATAGGCGCAGTGGTGGACGGCGCAATTGTGATGATTGAAAACCTGCACAAACATTTGGAACAGTTTCACACAGAACACAACCGAGAACCCGATACTAAGGAGCATTGGCGCATCGTCACCGAAGCGTCGATTGAAGTCGGCCCTGCGTTATTTTTCTCATTGATTATTATCACCTTAAGCTTTGTGCCTGTGTTCGCACTCGAAGCGCAGGAAGGCCGTTTATTTGCACCGCTGGCCTATACCAAATCCTTTGCTATGGCCGCTTCCGCATTATTAGCAATCACATTAGTGCCAGTCTTAATGGGCTATTTTATTCGGGGAAAAATTCCGAGTGAGCATAAAAATCCCATCAGTCGCGTGCTGATCGCTTTATATAAGCCCTCGCTTAATCTGGTACTTAGGTTTCCTAAAATCACCCTAGGATTAGCATTGATTGCCTTAGTCAGCGCTTGGTATCCGATGACGCGCATGGGCAGTGAGTTTATGCCCGAGTTAGAAGAAGGCGATTTACTCTACATGCCAACCGCGTTACCAGGACTCAGTGCGGGCAAAGCCGCCGAAGTGTTACAGCAGACGGATCGTTTGATTAAAACCGTCCCCGAAGTCGCTCGCGTATTTGGTAAGGTGGGCCGCGCCGAGACTGCAACCGATCCTGCGCCTTTAACTATGCTCGAAACCACCATCATGCTTAAACCCCATGAAGAATGGCGCGAGGGTATGACCTTAGATGGCATCATCGCCCAATTACAACAAACGGTGAAAGTACCTGGGATGACCAATGCTTGGGTACAACCCATCAAAACCCGTATCGATATGCTCTCTACTGGGATAAAAACCCCCGTTGGCATTAAGATCACCGGCGCCGATGTCAACGAGCTGCAAAATCTAGGGGCAGGAATAGAGGCCATCCTCAGTAGAGTGCCACACACAAAATCAGCTTATGCCGAACGCAGTGGCGGCGGACGTTACATCGATATCACCCCAAAACTCGATGTCGCCGCACGTTACGGTATGTCACTACAAGATATTCAAGATGTGGTGCGTTACGCCATTGGCGGTATGGATATTGGCGAGTCGGTACAAGGTGCTGAGCGTTATCCGATTAACCTGCGTTATCCCCGTGAGCTACGCGATAATATCGAAAAGCTGCGCGAGCTCCCTGTGATCACTAAATCGGGAAATTATCTACCACTGCGAAATTTAGCGGATATAGAAATCACCGATGGCGCACCTATGCTCACCAGTGAAAACGGTCGCTTAATCTCTTGGGTGTTTATCGATATTGAAGGCACGTCTATCGGCGAATACATTACTACTGCCAAGCAAGCATTAACTACCGAACTTAAAGTGCCCCCGCGCTACAGCTATACCTTCGCAGGCCAGTATGAATATATGCAACGGGTAGATGCAAAACTGAAGCAAGTGATCCCTATGGCCTTAGGTGTGATATTCATCCTATTGATGATGACATTTGGCTCTACTTTGCAGGCGAGTATTATCATGCTCAGCCTCCCATTCGCGCTGGTCGGCAGCACTTGGCTATTGTATCTACTGGATTACAACATCTCAGTCGCGGTCGCCGTGGGTATGATCGCCTTGGCTGGTGTCGCCGCTGAATTTGGGGTGATCATGTTGATCTATCTCAACAACGCCATTAAGCACAGGCAAGAGAAAGATAATTACCACAGCGTCAGCGACTTAAAAGAAGCGTTAATGGAAGGTGCCGTTATGCGGATCCGCCCCAAAGCCATGACAGTAGCGACCATCTTCTTCGGCCTACTCCCCATTATGTGGGGTGCAGGATCGGGTAACGATGTGATGCAGAAAATTGCCGCACCTATGGTCGGCGGCATGGTTACGGCCCCATTACTGTCACTGTTTGTACTACCCGCGCTTTATTTACTGATTTACTCGCGTAAATTAAAGAAAGATGCGGCGTAATTGAGTTTACGGCGCTAGAACACCGATAAAAATCTCCTCAAACCATTAAAGTTTGAGGGGATTTTCACATTCAATCAGATTAAAAATCTAATTTTACAACAGTGCCATACACCACTCTGGGTAAAATAAGCCTCTAAGTTTATAGCGCTTATGTGTACCATTGACTCAGTGCCACACAGAATTGACTCAATTCACTGCCGCAGGAAGGATCCCATCACATGACCAAGTCATTTTGTTTAACCATCAGCCGGATATGGCCGCAAGCACTTTCCCTTAAAACCCCATCACGCGCATTACTTGCCGCATTCAGTTTATGCTCTGCGCTCATCATTACAGCACCCGCCTTTGCCGCACCCGCGACTGGTGAATTCGTTGCAGACAAACGCTGTGAGCTATTTCAATCGAAAAATAAGCAGACGAATCCAGACCAATGGCAGAGCAATATTGGTGAGCACTACCCTGTACTTGAAATCCTCGGCAATAGCGCTAAACCTGATTGGCTAAGAGTGCGCACCAATGCGGTGAAGTCTCCCATGCGTTGGATCAGCGGCGATTGTGGTCAATATCTATCTAATGTTGCTGGCAGTAATTTATCAACACCTGCAACGGCGGCGGAACCGGCGCAAACCACCACGGCATCAGACATCAAAGCAAAAAACCGAGATAGCCTTAAAGAGCATGGTACCCCAGAGAAACGCCAAGGGAATCAATGCCAAATCGGCGGTGAATTCGATGCTAACATGCTCGCATTAAGCTGGCAAAGCACCTTTTGTGAACTCTATGGCCGCCGTAAAGCCGAATGCCGTGCCCTCAGCCAAACGCCAGAATCGAGCCAATGGCAACACTTCAGCCTGCACGGACTGTGGCCGAATAAACAACAATGCGGCACGCGATATGGCTATTGCAGCACAGTCAAACTGCAACCGAATGATTTCTGTACTTATCCAGAGTTTGAACTGAATCCATCGGTGCGCAAAAATTTAGAAGAAGTCATGCCAAGCGCCCAATATGGCACCTGTTTAGAACGCCACGAATGGTGGAAACACGGCACTTGCCGTAGCCAAGACCCTAACGAGTACTTTTTATTGGCAACCCAGCTGACCCAAGCGGTCAATGCCTCGGCATGGGTACAAAAATTTATTCATGACAACATAGGTAAGAGTGTCAGTAAAAGTGAGTTAAACCAAAGTTTTGATAGCAGCTTCGGTCAAGGCGCTCACACTAAAATGAGTCTTGAATGTGGCAAGGGATTACTGAGTGAAATCCGCATTAACTTACCCGAAGTCATTAAAACTTCTGACTCCTTACCTAGCCTACTAGCCAAAGCTAATAAGGCCTCAAAAGGCTCCTGCCCTGAAACAATCATGATTGATAACGCTAATTAAACAAATAGTTAGACAAATAAAAACGGCGATTTAGCGTCGCCGTTTTTAACCTTAATGACAGTCCTTAATATGGCTGTCACATCTGATTAAGCTTGATCACCGCAAAGGTAGCGCCTTGGGCGTCAGCAATGACAGAAAATCGTCCCACATCAGGGATATCACTAGGCGGAATGCACACTTGCGCGCCTAAGCTTTGGGCTTTCTCAGCAAACGCATCGCAATCCGCCACCACAAAATAGAGCAGCCAGTGGGGAGAAATATCACCCCATTCAGGCATTATCGTCATCATGCCGCCGATGGATTGACCATCAAGCTGCCATTCTGAGTATTCAATGTCAGGCATGTCACTTGGCATGTTGGTCCAAGGGAAGATTTTGCAGTAAAAGGCTTCTTCAGTACGCGGCTCTTTGCAAGCCAGCTCAACCCAGCAAAGGGTATTGAGTTCACCCTGACGGCGAGCACCTATGTGGTTCTTTGCTTGCCATAAGGCAAAGCGTGCGCCTTCAGGATCGCTCACCTGCGCCATCACGCCAGCATCACCCACAATATGCGGCCCCATGTGCACTTGGCCGCCCGCCGCTTGAATCGCTGCAATGCTGGCATCCATATCATCGACGGCAAAGTAGATACGCCAGTGGCTGGGGATATGTGCTTCTGACTCAGGGATTTGATACATGGCGCCTAAGTCATCTCCCGCTAAATTAAATAGCGAAAAGTGACCTTCAGGGATCGGCATTTCGACCGAGTTCCAACCAAATAACGCTTGGTAAAATGCTGTAGCTCCCTGCCAATCATGGCTTACAAGTTCAACCCAACATGCATGTCCTTGTGCGTACTGAGTCATTTTCATTATTGGCTCCTTTGTTTTAACAATCATTCGAGTTAAGCCTGAGTTTGTATTTCTGTCCAGTATTCAGGTTAAAAAGATCTGTAAGACAAAACTCAACCGCTAAAGACAAAAAAGCCCTCACATGGAGGGCTTAAATCATCACAACAAATTAGGAATATTGCGGCAGTAAATTTGCCATCGCGAGCAGATGACATGCACCCGTGACTATGCCAAATAACACCACAAGAATAATCAGCGGTGTACCGCCTATCACTCTAAAACCTGTGCTATCGGGGAACAACTGCCGCGATTTATAGGCCATCAGCGCCGGGACGATTACCGCCCACACTGTCGCCGCTAATGCCGCAAAGCCAATCGCTACTAAGAAGCCATCGGGAAACAGTAATCCTAAAATCGTTGGCGGCACAAAGGTCACTAACGCGGTTTTCATTCGGCCAGAGCGTGAATCATCAAAACCAAATAAATCGGCAAGATAATCGAACAGACCTAAGGTCACCCCTAAGAAAGATGAAGCCACGGCTAAGTTAGCAAACAGGGTCAACATACTGTTTAACCAGCTACTCGCCATCACCTCAGACAAAGCGCCCACCAACACACCCATATTGCCGCCTTGGGCAATAATGTCGATAAACTGGCTGCGGGGAATATTGCCCATAGTCGCCACTAACCAACAGGCATAAATCACCAGTGCGATAAAGGTGCCGACGAAAATCGCCTTGATAATGGTGGAGGAATCTTTGCCGTAATACTTCACTAAGCTGGGAACGTTACCATGGTAACCAAAACTGGCGAGACCAAAGGGCAGCGCCGCCCACAGATAAGGTGAAAAGCTGTTATTACCATCGGGTTCGAGCAACTTAGTCACATCAATTTCGATCAATAAATTGCCGATAGCGAGGAAGAAGGTAATGATCATACCGCCGAGCATAATCGTGGTAATCCGATCCACGGCTTTAGTACTGATCAACACTATGCTCGCCAATACTATGGCAAATACTAGCCCTGCCACACTTTGCGGTAACTCAATTCCCATGCCCTGCAAGCTGTGATTCACAATCGAACCACCGCCGCTGATATAGGCATAGGTCAAAATATACAACACGAAAGCGATAGAAACGCCGTTCACTATCCGCCAAAACTGCCCAAGAGTTTGCTTGCTTAAGGTATCGAAGCTAGCACCGGGTTCGAAATGTAAATTGGTTTCGAGCAACAATAAACCCGACATCAACATGCAAAACCAAATACCCAATAACATCAAAATCGAATAACCAAACCACATACCTGCACCGACCACGGGTAGAGAAAACATCCCAGCACCTACGGTCGTGCCAGCAATAATCATGGCACCACCGAGCAAGGACTTACCTGCGGGCTTATGCTTAGCCGCATTCATATGATTTGCCATTAAACTGTGTGCTCCGCGGTGACACTCGCCACTATCGTTTGTCTCACTGACGGACGTAATAAGCTATTGGCCTGATCTCGTATGCGATTGATATTGGACTTATCTTCACTATCCGCCAGATATCCCAATTCTTTGAGCTTCACGCTCAAAGTACCGTAGAGTTTTTTATCGTAGAACTCAGGCGCGGTAATGCCATGTAAAGCCCCTAAACGCTGGGCGAGTAAATGGCTCTCAGACTCAAGTTCTGAGCGCTCCATCTTAGGTCTGTTCGCTAACAGATTGAAAATAATAGCGTAGCGTTGCAGAGTCTCGCTCACTGAACTGGCTAACAACAATAATTGGCTTGAGTGCTCAGGCACGACAGCTAAAGTATCTGTCTCAACCACTAAACCTTGCCCAATCAGGAAATCCAACACTTGCTCAACATAGGCTGGTAAGTCTTTAATTCCCATGAAGAGTTCGGCTTTCAGCAGTGGATAAAAATCGGCAACGATTGAAACCACTTGCTGGCGCAGGATCTGTTCATTGTGGGTTAAACAACTCGCAATTAATGAAGGAACAATAAATAAGTGAATGATATTGTTACGATAGTAAGTCATAGACACAGCCTGACTCGCTTCGATAGACACTATTTCCCCTAAAGGATCGGCACTAACAACAAACTTATTCAGCTCTAAACCTTGCTGCACTAAATGCTTACCATCACCTTCGGCAACAGATGTATAAGAAGTGTAAGGCACTTTTTTGAGTAGTGTCAGATACAAATCAAGCTGACGCTCCAGCAGACTACGTTCTAAGGCGTTTTGATCTGTCGCCAGTAAAACTAAGCTGGTCAAAGTCACCGAACTCGCCGCTGCGGCATCATTGATACGCGTCATCACCCGATTAGCCAGCACGTTTACCGCTGGCGTTAACCAACTTGGTTTCTGCTCGGGATCATCGGCCAACTCAGCACGCCAGTTTGGCGCACGCTCATTTAAGAAATTTTGCAGGGTAATAGGCTCGCCAAAATTCACATAACCTTGGCCGAAATTACCTAATTTACGAATGGCACCGAACACCTGCCACACAGATTCTTTTTTCTTTTTCTTACCGCTTAACTCTTTATGGTAAGTCGCTACTTCCATCACATGGTCATAGCCTAAATACACAGGCACGAGCGTGACAGGACGTTCAATACCGCGCAGTACGCTGTTCATCGTCATGGCGATCATGCCAGTTTTCGGCGCCAACAGACGGCCAGTACGTGAACGACCACCTTCGGAGAAGTATTCCACCGAATAACCTTTAGCAAACAGCTGGTCTAAATACTCACGAAATACTGCGGTGTACAGCTTGTTGCCATTAAAACTACGGCGGATGAAGAAGGCACCACCGCGACGGAACATAGGTCCCGCGGGCCAGAAATTGAGGTTAATGCCGGCAGCAATGTGCGGCGGAACCATGCCTTGATAATACAAAATATACGATAACAGCAGGTAATCCATGTGGCTGCGATGGCAAGGCACATAAACAATCTCGTGGCCATCATGGTGCAACTGCCGGACTTGCTCGGCGCCTTTAATGTTGATCCCGCTGTAAAGCTTGTTCCACAGCCAAGTTAAGAAACGCTCGGCAATACGCACTAAACTATCTGAGTAATCAGCAGCGATTTCATCAAGGTACTCAATGGCCGTCTCGCGCGCTTGGGTCTCAGAAATCTTTTTACTGGCGGCTTCTTCTTGAATCGCTTTGCGCAGCGACTCAGATTTGAGCAACGAATGAAACAGTGCTTGGCGGTTTGGCAGCACAGGCCCTGTCATTACCTTACGTTGACGACGGAAATGCACCCGCGCAACCCGTGCTAACTTATGGGCAATCCCCATGTCGGTGCCATGTTCGTCAGCCATGTAACGCAGGGATACGGCATTCGAAAACTGCACGAAGTTATGTCGACCTAAGAACAGAATCATCAAGCACTTGCGCAGCCAAGTCGGGTTTTCCCGCTCAAATACGGCCGCCTTCATAGTGTCGTCTTCTTTCCCTGGCGTGCGACCCCAATACAAGCTCACGGGCACCAGTTGAATATCCAATTCAGGACGTTCCTTATGCACGGCTAACAAACGCATAAAGCATTCGAGGAAAGGCTCATTACCAGCACGTTCGCCAAATAGTGGCTTACGTCCTTGAAGACAGACAACCCGAGGCGCAGTCACACCATTAGCCACTAGAGGCTCATAAGGGCTTGGTAAACCTAACTTAGCCGTGATTTCGCTCAAAGCAGCTATGTCACTGAGGGATTCTGTTTTCATCACATAAACAAGGGGTCTGGAAGCATCCAGATTCAGATCGGCAAAGGGATCCTGAGGCACCACAATAGTGTGCACTAAGTGTTTTTGGATCCAACGTAATGATTTCAACCAAAGAGAGTCGTGTTTAGGCATTATTCTTATGCAATTAAGTGCGTTTACTAGCCCGATAGAATACCAGACTATGGGTAATATTCGCTAATTCTCTCCAACATAGCTAAAAAGTGGTTAATACTTGCGCTGCAAATAATACTGTATATACTAACAGTAACTGTATAGAAAAACAGGAAACACCATGAGACCTTTGACGCCACGCCAAGCTGAAATTTTAGAGCTAATTAAACGAAATATTGCCGATACTGGCATGCCACCCACTCGGGCAGAAATCGCAACCCGTTTAGGTTTTAAGAGCGCCAATGCGGCTGAAGAACACCTTAAAGCGTTGGCGAAAAAGGGCTGCATTGAGATCATGCCAGGCACATCTCGGGGCATTCGTCTGCCTGCGGAAATCGAAGATTTGACTGAAACAGGTTTACCGCTCATCGGCCAAGTAGCCGCGGGTGAACCTATCCTCGCCCAAGAACATGTTGAACAGTACTACCAAGTCGACCCAAGCATGTTCCATCCCGCCGCCGATTTTTTACTGCGAGTAAAAGGCGACAGCATGAAAAATATCGGCATTCTCGAAGGTGATTTGCTGGCAGTTCATAAAGTAGAACAAGCTAGAAATGGTCAAGTGGTTGTCGCTAGAGTCGATGACGATGTCACTGTTAAACGTTTCGAAAAAAAAGGTAATGTAGTCTATCTACATGCCGAAAATGAAGATTACTCCCCGATTAAAGTGGATTTAGGCTTCCAAAGTTTAACAATTGAAGGACTCGCCGTCGGTGTGATCCGTAATGGAGATTGGCTATGAATAAACTACTTGGCAATGCCCCCCGCCATCCGGGCTTGTGGCTCGATGAAGTCCGTGATGCCGACTATGACTGGCACCATGCGCCTATCGCCTGTATGCCAACTAAGACTCAAGGTCGCCAAGAATTAATTCATCTGAGTGCACAACTCGCTCAGTTAAGCCAACAGGGCCGTTGGTTAGTGCTCATCAACCCACCAAGTATTGGCTACAAGCAAATGCTCGCCAGTGCAGGTGTGCGTATGGATAGAGTTTTGCTGGTACATGCTAAAGATGAAGTCGAAACCCTGTGGGCGATGGAAAAAGCCCTGACAAGTGGTACGTCCAGTGCAGTCATTACTTGGACTCAATCATTAGATGCGCGGGATAATCGACGCCTACAAATCGTGGCTAAAAGTGCCCGAGCTATGGGCATAGTGCTTGAAGACGTAAACAGTCACTTACATGCAGACGTACGTATTGAGCAAGGCAATCTCTTCGGTCAGCAATCTTTTTTTAGCGCTGTACACTAAATATTCATTTAATTTTTTACCTTGAAAGCCGCCTCACCTATGAATGTGAGGCTTTTTTTTGGCAATTTTTCAGATAATTAGATAAATAAGTGATCTTGATCAATATTTAAACAGCAAGTATGGTTGGTTAAGTCGGTGATGATATATCACCTTCCGTGGTCAATGAATCGAGTATTTATCGAACTCGAAGCGCCACTAAAAATAGAGAACAGATTTATTTCAGCAGTATGTGCCAGCGTGGCTAATTACCAGCAGTAACAATACTTGATTAAAAGTAACAGCCGCCAACGCACGTTGAAGTCAAAAAAGCTTTTTTGGGAACTGAAGAGTTTGCATAGAGTTGAGACTTACTGTGTTGCTCTTCTTTGTAGTTGCTATTCGCAATTGGCAGAGGAGAAGTCTTGTGAAGCAATTGTTGTATTGTTTACTCGTGGTGCTTTTCGCACCACCGTTGACCGCCGCGGACATGCGGTTCAACATGACCCCTGGCGTGACCGAGATCAGTGGCAAGGTTTATCACTTGCACATGACCATCTTGTATATCTGCTGCGCAATAGGCCTAGTGGTCTTTGGCGTCATGATTTACGCCATGATCAACCACAGAAAATCCAAAGGCGCTGTCGCGTCCCACTTTCACGAAAGCACTAAAGTTGAAATCGCTTGGACGATTCTGCCATTTATCATTTTGATCTTAATGGCGATTCCAGCGACAAAAACTTTAATCGCAATGGAAGATCCCAGTAACGCCGATCTCACCGTAAAAGTCACGGGTTCCCAATGGAAATGGCATTACAGCTATTTCGATCAAGATATTGATTTTTATAGCATACTGACAACACCCAGAGCACAAATCGAAGGCACCGAAACCAAGGGTGAAAACTATCTATTGGAAGTCGATAAACCGCTCGTTCTACCGATAAACCGCAAAATCCGCTTTCTGATGACTTCAGAGGATGTCATCCATTCTTGGTGGGTACCCGCCTTTGCCATTAAGAAAGATGCCAACCCTGGATTTATCAATGAGGCCTGGACTCGCATCGACAAACCCGGCATTTATCGTGGTCAATGCGCCGAACTCTGCGGTAAAGACCATGGTTTTATGCCTATCGTAGTACAAGCCTTACCCGAAGCCGAGTTTGAGGCTTGGGTCACAGAGCAAAAACAAGCCGCAGGTGCTGCGGCTGAAGCCGCTCAAGCCGCTTTATCACAAACCCTAAGTAAAGAAGAGTTGATGACTCTAGGCGAACAAGTTTACCTCGGGCACTGCGCAGCCTGCCACCAGCCCAATGGCGAAGGATTGCAAGGCGTATTTCCGCCCCTTAAAGGTAGCCCGATTGCAACGGGACCGCTCAGCGGCCACCTTGAAATTGTGCTCAACGGTAAAACGGGTACAGCCATGCAAGCGTTTAGTAAACAATTGACTGCACAAGAAATCGCGGCAGTGACTACCTACGAGCGTAATGCTTGGGGCAATAATACTGGCGATGCAGTGCAAGCCAAAGACGTCAACGAGTACATGAACGGCAATTCTGCACAAACATCCGCCGCGGTACCAAGCAGTACAACCCCGACACCCGCTCCTGCAAAAGACGTCTCAGCTGCAGTCGATCCCGCAAGCCTCCCCACACTCAGCCATGACGCCCTCATGGCCGAAGGTGAAACTGTCTACGCGACCTTCTGTGCTGCCTGCCATCAAGTGACAGGTGCAGGAATACCACCCGCCTTCCCCGCGCTAGTGGGTAGTGCTATCGCCATTGGACCAGTCGCCAATCACATCGATATTGTGATGCACGGCAAAACGGGCACGGCTATGCAGGCATTTGGCAAACAGCTTAGCCCACAGCAACTTGCAGCAGTCATTACCTATGAACGCAATGCTTGGGGTAACAATACCGGCGATACAGTGCAACCTGCTGATATCGCAAGTCATGGACAGTAGGGGATAATGATGAGCACTACGACTCAAGATCAAACCGCAGCCCATGATGACCATCATCATGGTGCGCCAAAGGGCATCATGCGCTGGCTGCTAACCACCAACCATAAAGACATAGGTACTTTGTATTTATGGTTCAGCTTCATTATGTTCTTAACCGGTGGCGCTATGGCCATGGTGATCCGCGCTGAACTCTTTCAACCTGGATTACAATTGGTCGAGCCCAACTTTTTCAACCAAATGACAACTGTTCATGGGTTGATCATGGTATTCGGCGCGGTAATGCCGGCCTTTACAGGGCTAGCTAACTGGCTGATCCCGATGATGATAGGGGCGCCAGATATGGCGCTGCCACGGATGAATAACTGGAGTTTTTGGATACTCCCCTTCGCCTTTACTATTCTTCTCAGTTCGCTGTTTATGGAAGGTGGCGGACCTAACTTTGGTTGGACCTTCTACGCACCACTATCAACAACTTATAGCCCAGATAGCACGGCGCTCTTTGTATTTTCTATTCACATCATGGGGATAAGTTCGATCATGGGCGCGATCAACGTGATTGTGACCATAGTGAATTTACGCGCGCCAGGCATGACATGGATGAAGTTACCATTGTTTGTCTGGACTTGGCTTATCACGGCATTCCTACTGATCGCAGTTATGCCCGTACTCGCGGGCGCAGTGACTATGGTGCTGACCGATAAGTTTTTCGGCACGAGTTTCTTCGATGCGGCGGGCGGCGGCGATCCTGTGATGTTCCAGCATATTTTCTGGTTCTTCGGCCACCCTGAAGTTTACATCATGATCTTGCCGTCCTTTGGCATCATCTCTGCCATAGTCCCAGCCTTCAGTCGTAAACCCTTATTTGGCTATGCATCCATGGTTTATGCTACGGCTAGTATTGCAATTCTGTCGTTCCTCGTGTGGGCGCACCATATGTTCACCACAGGTATGCCAGTGTTTGCCGAGCTGTTTTTCATGTATTGCACTATGTTGATTGCAGTGCCAACTGGGGTGAAAGTGTTTAACTGGGTTGCCACTATGTGGCGCGGCTCACTCAGTTTCGAAGCGCCCATGCTGTTTGCTGTAGCCTTTATCATACTCTTCACTATTGGCGGTTTTTCGGGATTAATGCTCGCCATTACACCCGCCGACTTCCAGTACCACGATACTTATTTTGTTGTGGCACATTTCCATTATGTGCTCGTGACTGGTGCGATTTTCTCCATCATGGCAGCGGCCTATTACTGGCTACCTAAGTGGACGGGACACATGTACAACGAACGACTGGGACAATGGCATTTCTGGTGCTCGGTGATTTCAGTCAATGTGCTATTTTTCCCGATGCATTTCCTTGGGCTGGCAGGAATGCCAAGGCGTATCCCTGACTACTCGATTCAATTTGCCGATGTTAATCAAATCGTCTCGATTGGTGGGTTCGCCTTCGGCTTATCGCAATTGATTTTCTTAGTATTAGTAATTAAGTGCATCCGTGGCGGCGAAAAAGCTCCCGCTAAACCTTGGGAAGGTTCCGAGGGTTTAGAGTGGACATTGCCAAGCCCTGCGCCTTACCACTCCTTCACGACACCACCTGAGGTGAAATGAAATGGCAACCCAACACCAGCAAGATAAATCTAAGTCAAATCGTAAACTTATCAGCATGTTAGTTATAGGCTGTATTGGCATGTTTGGCTTTGGATTCGCGCTGGTGCCGCTCTACGATGTGTTGTGCGAGCAACTCGGTATCAATGGAAAACCCTCCAATACCGCGAGTAGTTATCAAGCAATCACAGTAGATACAAGCCGAATAGTGACTGTGGAATTTATTTCTCAGGTACAAACAGGCATGCCATGGACATTTGCGCCACAAACCAAACGGCTCGAAGTTCACCCTGGCGAGCTAATCCATACGGCATTTTTGGCGCGCAATATGTCCGCTAAAGCAACTATTGGCCAAGCGATACCTTCAGTTTCGCCCGGCCAAGGTGCCGCTTATTTTAATAAAACAGAATGCTTTTGCTTTAATCAACAACCCTTAGCGGCGGACACTAGCGCTGAGCTGCCGCTCATTTTCTATGTGGATCCTCAGTTACCTGAGTCTATCCATACTCTGACCCTCTCTTACACTCTCTACGACATTACCGACAAGCAGTTAGCGTCTGCCATAGAGCAAGGAGCTGCAAAATGACAACGAAACATCAGTCTTACTACGTTCCATCCCAAAGTGTCTGGCCTATTGTAGGTGCCATTGGCTTGTTCTTAATCGCCTCTGGTGCAGGCCTTTTCGTGCAACAGTTGAAATCAGGTGCATCCGGTGGCGGTTATGTGCTGCTGGTTGGGATAGCTGTGATCCTATTCATGCTGGTAGGTTGGTTTAGAACCGTGATCCAAGAGTCGATGGCAGGGCTCTATTCTAGCCAAATGGATCGATCGTTTCGCCAAGGTATGAGCTGGTTTATTTTTTCGGAAGTTATGTTTTTCGGGGCTTTTTTCGGGGCACTATTTTATGCCCGCATGTTCGCAGTGCCTTGGCTCGGTGGCGCATCGAATAATGCCATGACCCACGAAGTACTCTGGCCTCAGTTTGAAGCTATTTGGCCGCTCATTACTACGCCAGATGGCACTAAAACCCAAGCTATGCCATGGACTGGACTGCCATTAATCAACACTATCGTACTGCTAACCTCCTCAGTTACCTTACATTTCGCCCATGTCAGCCTAGAAAAAGGTAAACGTTCTGCCATTACTCTCTGGCTCGGTATCACCATACTCTTGGGTATGGGTTTCCTTGCCTTACAGGCAGAAGAATATATGCATGCCTACCGGGAAATGGGACTCACTCTGACCTCTGGGATTTATGGCAACACCTTCTTCCTGTTAACTGGCTTTCACGGCATGCATGTCACTCTGGGGACTCTCTTTTTATTCGTGTTGTTTTTCAGAGTGTTGAAGGGGCACTTTAGCGCAGATAAACATTTTGCGTTCCAAGCGGGGAGTTGGTATTGGCACTTTGTGGATGTGGTCTGGCTGTGTCTGTTTATTTTCGTTTACGTTCTCTAGTGCTTTAGTAAGGCGTGGGATTGGGGCTAATTAACCCAGTCCCTAAGGCCACCAGCAATAACAGGATAACGAGCACGGAGAAAATCACTCGCCGCCCAAGATAACGGCTCATAGACACTTTTTCATCACCTTTCCCCATAATAAACAAGGCGCGACCTAGATTAAAAATGATGAATAGCAACAGCAGAACTAAGACCAACTTAAAAATGAACAGGCTATTCATACAATATCCTCATGTTCTGCTGAATAAATTAACGGTTTTTCTACTGATATTGACTGTGGCTGTATTAACTATATTGGTCAAGTTGGGTTTATGGCAGTTAGCCCGTGGTGAAGATAAAACGACGCTTTTAGCCCAAATGGAAGCAAGGCAAGCTTTGCTGCCATTAAGTTTTGAGCAGCTCCAGCTCAAGGTCAGCAAAGAAGGCGTAACGGGTTATCGACTGCAAGTACGCGCCACTCCCGCAAGCTCACAAATCTGGCTACTGGATAATCAAATCTATCAAGGTCAAGTGGGCTATTTAGCCTTCCAACCATTGCAAGTAGAAGTTGAAAAACCTTGGTTGCTGGTCGAGTTAGGCTTTGTTGCCGCAGGCTCCCATCGGGATGAGTTGCCCCACATCACTCCCCTAAGCGGGGCATTAAATATCGAAGGCAGGCTTTATCAAAAGCAAATCAATCCCTTGAGCCAAGCTTTAATGGCAGAAACAGGGACAAGTATTCGCTTTCAAAATTTAAATATGCCCGAAATGGCTAAGGTATTAGGGCACCCAGTGTTACCTGTCGTGTTGCAACCAGAGCAATTACCTTCCCTCACATTGCCCCATCCTTGGCAACCTTTCCCACTGTCAGCACAAAAACATTGGGGCTATGCATTGCAGTGGTTTTCGATGGCAGCCGTATTTGCAGGGCTAATGCTGTGGCAAGGGATTAAATATGTAAAACGCCATAGCACCCAAACAGTCGCAAACTCAAGGAGCAAATAGGGAAATTCGTACCATACTTAGCAAGACACTAATAAAACTAAATAAATATAAAACAATAAATTAGGGATAATTTGAATGAGAGGAGCAAGCATGAACTCCCAGAACAAATCTAAACACAAAGCATTAGGGCTATTACTGCTGGCGTTTATTGCCCCCGTAGTGATTGCTAAGCTAGTGCTGAGCCTGAATTTATACCATGGCGGTGCCACCAATCATGGCGAGCTGATCAGTCCCGAAACCAGTTATGCCAGCCTTGGGGTTGAAAATTCTAATCCCAAAGAATGGCAACTACTGTATTTATTGCCCGCCAAATGCAACGATACTTGCCGCGAACGCCTGTATATTTTGCGCCAAAGCCACACAGCGCTAGGGCCAGATCAGGCGCGAGTAGAACCGCTCATCCTCACCCATCCCGACAGCGATCTTAACGCCTTAAGCACCTTTAACTTCAATACTCGTCCCGCCAATGCAGGCTTAAGCAAATGGTTAGATGAACAGCAGCTAATCATAGTCGATCCCTTAGGCAGCTTAGTACTGCGCTACCCTCAAGTGCAGGGCAAAGAAGCACATTTAGCTCAAGGCAAGGCACTGATTGCGGATCTGCGTAAGTTGTTAAAACTGTCGAGGGTAGATTGATGCAACTAACTTGGACCCTACGCTTAACCTTAGTCTTTACCCTATTGGTGATTTTAATGGGCGCTTACACCCGCCTATCGGATGCAGGGCTCGGCTGCCCCGATTGGCCAGGCTGCTACGGCCATATTAAAGTGCCCACCCAAGACCATGAAATCGCCCATGCGCAAACTATATTCCCAGATCACGATATCAATCCAAAGAAAGCTTGGCTGGAAATGATCCACAGATATATCGCAGGCGGACTTGGCTTACTGGTGTTGTTCATCTTAATTTTGTGCTTAAAAACACCGGAAGCACCCAAAAAGTTGCCGATCATCATAGTGCTGCTGATCCTTTTTCAAGGAGCGCTAGGTATGTGGACAGTGACCATGAAACTCATGCCAATAATTGTGATGTCGCATCTTATTGGTGGCTTTAGCCTAATCTCGCTGCTGTTACTCCTTTACCTGCGAACCCGACCTCGGCGTATATTTAATAGCGAAACTCATGCTCGACATCTCGCACCGTTAGCATTGGTGAGCCTATTCGTCCTTGTGGGTCAGATCATGCTGGGCGCTTGGACATCATCGAATTACGCGGCGCTCGCCTGCACCTCTTTACCCATCTGTGAGGGAAATTGGGTAGATAACTTAGCAATAGCCGAGGCATTTTCACCGTTCCAAGGCCAACACCCTAGCTTCGAATTTGGTGTGCTCGATTACCCTGCACGAATGACTATCCACGTAGCCCACAGAATTGGCGCTATCGTCACTGCCAGCTTGTTACTCGTGCTCGCCTACCGATTATTTGTTGGCGCTACGGAACTTAAGGCTTTAAGCCTTTTATTAGTGGGGCTAGTCATACTACAAGTGAGCTTAGGTATTTCTAACGTAGTGATGCATTTACCACTCGGTATTGCCGTGTCTCACAACGGTGGTGCGGCACTACTGCTACTGACCTTAGTCACAATCAACTATTTTTTATGGCGCAAAGCATAAGCGAGGGATCCAAGATGGCAAAACCACTCTCAATCACCAGTAGCCTGCCCACTTTCAGCGTAACATGGCGCGCCTATTTTGAAATGACCAAACCTAAAGTGGTTGCACTGATGCTGCTCACAGTCTTAGTCGGCATGTGTCTTGCTGTGCCCCATGCAGTCCCCGTTCAACCTTTAATCGCCGGTATGCTGGGTATTGCTATGATGGCGGGTTCTGCGGCGGCGTTGAATCATCTGATCGATCGCCGTATCGATGGCTTAATGGCGCGCACCTACAATCGCCCACTGCCTAAGGGACGCATTTCGGCCACGCGCGCGTTAATTTTCGCCGCTAGCTTAGGTAGTTTTGGCTTTATCGTCTTATATTCCTTAGTCAATCCACTCACAGCTTGGTTGACCTTTGCCAGCCTGATTGGCTATGCCTTGGTTTATACTGCCTATTTGAAACGCGCAACATCACAAAATATTGTGATCGGTGGCCTTGCGGGAGCTATGCCACCCTTGCTGGGATGGACGGCAGTGACGAACGAATTTCACGGCCATGCGTTATTGCTAGTGATCATCATTTTTACGTGGACGCCACCACATTTTTGGGCACTGGCCATTCACAGACGCGCCGAATATGCCAAAGTAGATATTCCCATGCTGCCAGTCACCCACGGTGTCGAATTTACTAAAACCTGCATCTTGCTCTACACAGTATTGCTGGCGATTGCTTGCCTGTTACCTGTGCTGGTTGGCATGTGTGGGCCAGTGTATTTCGTCAGCTCGAGTTTACTCAGTACGGGATTTATCTATAAAGCATGGCAACTTAAATATCGGGATCATGATGGCTTAGCGATGCAAGTGTTCCGCTTCTCTATCTACCATTTAATGTTGTTATTTATGACATTACTGCTAGACCACTATTTGTGGAACTAGTGTATGGAACGAGTTTGTCGCGCTAACCTGTATTTATGGAGCGAATAATGCAGAAAAGAATTTTAGTCATCGCCATTTTGTTGTTCGGTCTTGGCGGCCTATTTGCGGTGAAATTTAATCCACCAAAACCTATCGAGTTAGAGAGCGGTTTTCTGTTTCCACAGGCCTATGAATTAGCGCCCTTTGAATTGATTGATCAACATAAGCAGGCTTTTACCAACGCCAGTTTGCAGGGAAAATGGAGCTTATTCTTTATCGGTTTTACCTTTTGCCCCGACGTTTGCCCGACGACCTTAAATAAACTCGCGGCAGCTTATCCCGATCTAAACAAAATTGCGCCATTGCAGGTGGTGTTTTTATCCGTCGACCCCAAACGGGACACACCGGATAAACTCCTGACTTATGTTAATTTTTTCAATCCAGAATTTAAAGCGGTCACGGGCGAGCAGACACAAATCTTCCCGCTCACCCGCAGCTTAGGACTGACCTATGCCATGGTCGGTGAAGGGGAAAACTACCAAGTCGACCATAGTGCGGGTTATGTGTTGGTGTCGCCGCAGGGAACGCGAGTCGCAGTGTTTAAGCCTACGGCAGCGTTAGGCAAACCGCCGCAGGTGTTAAATGATGAAATGATTAGCGATTTTAGAAAAATAGTGGCGCAATACAAACCTAGCAGTTGATCACTCTTTGACCCAAGAGCCATCGTCCTTTGGCCTCACCCAAGGCTGAGAAAACCAATAGTAGCCATTACGCGCCTTACTCGGCGCTGTGCAGTTATAACGCGAGCGCCCCGCGGGCAAGGCTAAATCCGCTTGAACACTAAACTCGTTTTCATTGAGCCAAGTCGGCTGTTTTGAACCTTGCCCTTGGATGTAACACATCACTTGCTTAGCAGAGATATCACTCATATCGAGGGTCACTTTAAGCTCTGGACGCCAATGACCGCCCTTTAACTCAGGATCACTTGGGGTTTGTGCAATCACAGGCATATTTAAGCTGTATAACTTTGCCTTAAGGCTTTTTAGGTCAGCATATTGTCCTGCAACGGGGAAACGCGGCAGTGCCGTTAATGGCGAATAGGGCCCCGCGGCACCGGACTGTTGCCCAAAAGCGACAAAGCCGTTCTCAGTTAACATATCCTGCAACGCTTGATTGTACTCACCGTAGGGATACGCCAGCATTTTAAAATTGTGCCCTGTGGCATCTGCAATCGCTTTTTCTGTATCTAAGATATTGGCTTTTATCCGCGCTAACCACTGCGCCTGTGATTCATTTTCTAAGGCGCGGATCAAATGTTCGTGCGCCCAACTGTGGTTAGCAATATCGGCGCCTTCCTTGGATAGTGTGATGAGTTCATCCCAAGTCATCATCTCGGTAAACTTTTGTTTAATCGGCTCAATTGCCACAAACAAGGTGTAGGGGAATCCAAATTCCTTTAGGATAGGATGCGCCGTAGTCGCTATACTGCGATAACCATCATCGAAGGTAATTGCGATTGTTTTAGCCGGTAAATCTTGTTTTTGCTTGATCGCTTCAACCACTTTAGAAAGCGGGATCACCTTAAAGCCGTCATCGACGAGAAACTGCATTTGCTCACGAAATTGCGCGGGCGTAACGCTGGTTGCCGCCGGAGTGGTTTCTGACACATGGTGATATTGCAGAATGACCACGGCATGGGCAGAAAACGTCATTAGCCCTATGAGTGCCAACAGCACACGTTTAACCATAATGTGAACACCTCTGAAATTAATGAATACTGCTAAATCAACTTGGCTCGACCTCATGCTCAACGGCGCGAAAAATCGCCAGTTACTAGCGCTCGCCCTGCCGATGGTACTCTCCAATATCACTATCCCGCTGTTGGGCTTAGTCGATACGGCTGTTATAGGTCATCTGAGTGAGGCCTATTATTTAGGGGGAGTCGCTGTCGGGTCAACGATTATCACATTAATCATTTGGTTATTGGGATTTTTGCGTATGGCGACGACAGGTTTAGTCGCGCAAGCCTTTGGTGCTGACGATCTTCACGCCCAGCACAAGCTCTTAGTCCAAGGCGCTATGCTAGCGATGTTATTGGGCGCAGGCGTTATCGCACTGCAAGTCCCGATATTGAATTTAGCGTTAGGATTATCCGAAGCGAGTAGCGAGGTCGAACGTTATTGCCGCGAGTATTTTCAGGTACGGATTTGGTCAACGCCCTTCGCCCTGCTCAATTTAGTGATGTTAGGTTGGCTCTTAGGGCGACAACAACCTAAAGCCGCCATGTGGCAGCTGATTTTAGCCAACCTTGCCAATATTATTCTCGATGTGGTGTTTGTCCTCGGCTTGGGTTGGGGCGTTAAAGGCGCTGCCCTCGCCTCAGTCTTTGCCGATATCACCGCTTTCTCAGTCGCACTCACTATGGTGTTGCAACAACTCAAGCGCGCACCAGAGTTTCACTTATCCCACCTATTCCCCCATGTCACCCTGACTGGTTATGGCAAATTACTGAGGCTCAACACAGATATTTTTGTCCGTAGCCTCTGCTTGCAGGCAGCTTTTGCCTTTATGACATTCCATGGTGCAGGTCTAGGTGATAATACCGTTGCGGCCAATGCCGTGTTATTGAATTTACTGCTATTAATCTCCTACGCTCTAGATGGCATTGCCTATTATGCCGAGGCAGAAGTCGGTCGAGCTTATGGGCAAAAACAGGCAGAACAATTAAGGGAAGCTGTGATCTTAGCTTGGTGCTGGTCGGCCATAACGGCACTAGGATTCTGCGCTGTATTTAGTCTTTTTGGCAGTAATATTATCGCGTTATTGACCAGCATTAATGAGGTCAGAGCCACTGCGCAAACCTATCTTATCTGGCTAATATTCTTGCCTTTATGGTCCTTTAGCTCGTATTTATTCGATGGTGTTTACATAGGTGCCGCTAAAGGAAAAGTGATGCGCAATAGCATGATACTCGCCACCTTTGGCGCGTTTTTCCCGACCTGGTATTTACTGCAGCTGCTATTACTACCAGAGCAAGGCAACCATGCCCTCTGGGCCGCGATGAGTGTCTTTATGATCGTCAGAAGCCTAACGCTCGCGGGGCATTATTATTTCAGTCAGGCCTTTTTACATAAATAAATCTGTAAAGACAGTAGTTTACTAATCTCAAAATCATTATTATGTTGATTTTACAATTGTAACAAAGATGTGAATCGATAATGAAAAGGATTTTACCGCTGCTATTGCTGTGGCTATGTAACTATACGGTTGCCGACACTGCGCCACAATTACCCGTTGAAGCCTTTGCAAGCATCCCAGATGTTAGCTCTGTGCAGCTCTCGCCTAATGGCAAAAAAATCGCTTCTGTTGTACGGGTCGATCAAGCCAAACTCAAAGGTACTGTCGTTAGTATCCAAGATATAGAAACAGGCGAAAAAAGCATTCCGCTACACACAGATAACCAAAAATTTGTCATCCTGTCTCTGCAGTGGGCAAACGATAATATCTTACTGATTAGTGCTAAGTTTCCGGCTAACCGTTACGGTACACCTACAACCGAAACCCGCCTTGTTAAGTATGATTTGACCACGAAAAAGACCTCGAGTGTCCTTCCGCGCAGCGTCTTAGACCGTCTTAATTGGATCCCGCAACATCAGGGGCAAATTATCGATCTTATGCCAGATGATCCCGATAATATTTTACTGTCATTAGACGGAATGGGCGAAAACGTAGGCGAAGACAGCGTTCTGAAAGTCAATTTAGCGCAGGGGAAATCCAGTTACACCCAAAATGCTAAAAAGAAGATTATAAGTTGGATTACCGACAGGCAGCACAAAGTCCGAATTTCTATCTACAACGATGATACTGAGTACCGTATTTATGAACAGGCCGAGCAAAAGAGTGATTCACGCTTGCTTTGGACCTTTAAAGCCTTCTCTGAGGACACGGTTTGGCCATTAGGTTTTGATGCAGACCCTAATATCCTCTACGTTCGCGCCTATCACCAAGGTTTCGAAGCCATTTTTAAAGTGAACCTGACCGACCCTAATCTTAGAAAAGAGTTAGTTTACGCCAATGAAGCAACTGACGTCGAAGGGGATTTACTCTACTCGCAATTAAAGAAAAAAGTCATTGGTATCAGTGAAGGCGACGGCGAGGAATACACCTTCTGGGAAACAGAATATGTCGGACTACAAAATGGTCTTAAGGCTGTATTACCCGATGCTCACAACTATATTACTCAATTCAGTGCAAATGAACGCCGCTACATAGTGTATTCCACCAGCTCGACCGAGCCTGGCACTTATTATTTCGGCGATAGGGACGAAAAAACGTTATATCCCATCGCGAACAGATACGGCAAGCTCAATAGTGAGCTACTCGCCAACACCCAACATCTAACTTACGAAGCAAGGGATAAGCTCAAAATCGATGCTTACCTAACAGTGCCAAAGGGACTCGAAGCTAAACAGCTACCGACGATTATTTTCCCCCATGGCGGCCCGATCAGTTACGACAGTAACGGCTTTGACTATTGGGCACAGTTTTTCGCTAATCGGGGTTATGCGGTATTTCGAATGAATTTCAGGGGGTCGGCAGGTTACGGCTATGAGTTTATGAAGGCTGGCCTAAAAAGCTGGGGACTCGAAATGCAAAACGATGTAGAAGACGGGACTCGTTACCTAATAGCTCAAGGGATTAGCGATCCCAAACGCATTTGTATTGCCGGTGCGAGTTATGGTGGTTACGCGGCCTTAATGGGGGCTGCCATGACTCCCGATCTTTACCGTTGCGCCATCAGTGTAGCTGGTGTGACCGATGTGGCCTATCTAGTTAAATCGAGCCGAAGATTTACTAACTACAAAGTGGTTAAAGAGCAAATAGGGGATGACTTTGATGCGCTCTATGACCGCTCCCCGATCAGTAAAGCCGATAAAATTAACATCCCAGTATTGCTGCTACATGGTGATAAGGACAGAGTGGTGAAGGTTCAACATAGCCGAGAAATGTATGACGAACTCAAATCACTGAAAAAACCGGTGGAGTATATTGAGCTGGAAAATGGCGATCATTACCTGAGCAATAACGACAACAGACTCGCGACGTTTAAAGCTTTAGATAAGTTCTTAGCTGATAATCTCAACCCAAAGTTATAACTGAACAACAGCAGTTTAAGCTAAAGCCAAATATAAAAAACGCGACTCTAAGATCGCGTTTTTTTATTCCGCTCAACCAACAAGATTAAGCGTAAGAATGTTCACCGTGTTGGTGATCTGTCACGTCACGTACGCCAGTCAACTCACCTGGGAACATGTCTAACAGTTGTTTTTCGATACCATCCTTCAGGGTGATATCAACTTGAGAACAACCGTTACATCCACCGCCGAACTGCAGTACAGCTACACCTTCTTTGGTAATTTCAACCAGCATGATATTACCACCATGGCCGGCTAACTGAGGGTTGATCTCAGATTGGATCACGTATTCGATACGCTCGACTAATGGAGCATCGCCAGACACTTTACGCATTTTTGCGTTAGGCGCTTTGAGCGTGAGTTGTGAACCTAATTGGTCAGTCACAAAATCGATAGTGGCATCTTCAAGGAAAGGTGCACTCTTCTCATCGACCATAGCATTGAAGCCAGTGAACTCGATTTCAATATCATCACTTTCCACTGCATCCGGTGGACAATAAGACACACCACACTCGGCTTGCGAGGTTCCTGGACTGATCACAAATACGCGAATATGAGTGCCTTCAGGTTGATCTGCTAACAACTTAACAAAATGGGCTTGAGCCGCATCGGAAATGGTAATCATGAAAACCTGCTCCGTCAGGGGATACCTGAGTGTTTTAGTAAGAATTAGCCGTATGATACTCCGACTCACCTTCGCTTTGTAGTCCTTTGGATAGCAAGTTTATGGATTTTTGCCATAGCGATCACGATTTATTCATCATAAACAAGCTTTAAACGAATGTGTTGTACGCGAGTGAACTGCATCATTTACAAACAAAAGCGACCCAATTGGGTCGCTTTAAGCCAGACATAAAATACAAACTATTTAGCCGCTTCTTGTCCCGCGATACGACCAAAGACAATGATATCAGTGTAAGCATTTCCACCGAGTCGATTGGTTCCATGGGTTAAACCAGTCACTTCACCCGCAGCAAACAAGCCCGGAATCACTTTTCCTTGTTCATCAAGTACACGAGTACGTGTATCAACCGCTAGTCCACCCATTGTATGGTGCACAGAAGGTGTAGCCTTTAAAATCCAATAAGGTCCTTTACTTAAATCAACCAATCCTGAGCGATGATTAAAGGCTTCATCCTTTCCTGTTGCGGCATAACGATTCACGTTTTTAATCGTTGATAACAACTTGTCTTCAGGAATATTAAAGACTTTGGCGGCTTCTTCTAGGGTGTCGACCTTATACATTAGCCCGTCTTTTGTGAATTCCTTCAGTTCACCTTGATGCATTTCAACAGTATGGGCAACATCTTCAATAGCTTGGTTCCAGAGCACATAAGTATAACGGCCTGGTTGGGCTAGAATGGCCTGTGAAATCACATCTCGGCGTTCCAATTCCTCAACAAAGCGCTCACCCTTCTGGTTGATTAACACCGCACCAAAGAAGCGAGAGTCTGCAATCAAGGCAATCGCACCCGAGGTTGGGCTACAAATGGGATATGACTGGATATATCCCATATTTTTAGCTGCTGCATGTATTTTTTCTGCCATCACAATACCGTCACCAGTACCACCTGAATGACCAGTACTGCCATAACGTTCATCTAACTCTGGGTTATATTTTTTACGCATTTCCATGTTAGACGAGAAGCCACCCGTGGCAATCACAACACCGCGTTTTGCATAATAGGTTACCGTTTTGCCATTATGAGTCGCTTCTACACCCACAATTCGGCCCGTTTGATCTTGAATTAACTTTTCAGCCTTAGTATTGGTATGAATTGGTAAGCCAACTTCTTCAGCTTTAATAGAAAACTTGCTGATCACCTCTGCTCCGGTATGACCTTTAGGGATTAGCGCTCGTTTCACGCTGTGTCCACCAAACTGAAATAATTGATCTGGGTAAAATTCTACTTTGACGTAATCCCTTAACCACTCAGCTGCATCAACCGCATTATCGACCATGGTCTTAACCATTTCAGGGTCACCTTTGAAATCGCCGCCTTTTAGCGTGTCGCTAATAAACAGGTCTTTGCTATCGGTAACACCCATATTTTTTTGTACCCAACTACCAGCCACATTCATCTCAGCACCCGAGATCAATGAGTTACCACCAATAATTGGCATTTTTTCAATAATAACGGCGGAGCGGCCTGCGGCCATAGCCTCTAAACCAGCACTGAAACCTGCACCACCCGAGCCAATAATCACCACATCATAGGTATATTCTGCTGGTGTTAATGCTTCATTTTTTTTAGCTGAAGCGACAGCAACTAACGTAACACCTGCGGCTTCAATACTTTTACCCACAGCTTCTTTAAGCGCTTTAGACGTTACGGTTGCGCCTGCAATACCGTCAACCTCGATAGAGTTATTATCAATAATCGCCTGTTTAACATCTTTAAATACGGCACCAGCAAGGACCTTATTTTCCTTTTGCTTTAGTACATCAATCGCCACAATGTGTCCGTCTTTGAATGTGGTTTCGACCTGCACTTCGCCATGCTTGCCTTGAGCGGTTCCCTGGCTTTTTACTATTTGATGGGTAACTTGGCAACCGACAATAATTGCTGTTGCCGTGGCAGCAATACCAATAATGGATTTTTTATAATGCATTACAATTCCCTTATTATTTTTAATGAAAACTAGAACAGCATCAAATTAAATGAGATTCTACTTATCAAAAATTCAACCTATTTGATAAACCGTTAAAACTGATAACCAACAGATATACCGTATTCAATCCCATCGTTATATTGCGAGCCCCAGCTATCATAATGGGTGATATATAACTTTGAAAATATTGAATCTGTGAGGTTTGTTTGTAACGTTGTAATTACCTGATGGCCATAGCTGTCATATGAAAATAATGATTGATGCGCTTCATCTCTATCAATTTGTGCTTCATAATTCAAACTTAAACTATGTTTTAACCCTAGTAACTCAAATGGGTACTTTGCATTTAAAACCACGGCATAACCTGACAGATCATTAAACTTCTCTGATGTGGGGGAAAAGCTACCAATGGTATAATTTAAACCGACACCATAGTTTACTGATAAATTTTGAATTTTTGCATTATGGGTAATACCTAAGTAAAGATTATCTTCAACTAGCGTTTCACTCGCAGAGATAAAGTTCTGAGTCCAAAAGTTGAACTGCGACTCTCCCAGCTTATTTTCAAGTATCAATAATGACTTAATGGTAGTTTTACCATCAAGGTTCTTCTGATTTTCCGCGATTTCAGCAGGGTTTTCGAGCTTAAGATTAGCAAAGTAAGTACCCCAATCAGCAATACCTAAATGATTCAACTTTACAAAAGGTTGATTAAAAACACCCGGGTTATCATTTTTTGCTTCACTGGTATAAAACTTATAACCTAAATCCACGCTCGTTTTATTCACATCAGCATATACTGAACCACTAAAAATAATTGCACTGACTAAAATAGATGCCACACTTTTTTTACACATAGAGTCCCTCTCAACCATGTATTCTAGGAAGTATTTTAAAATACTTATCGACCAGTAAACTTTATATAATAAAGTTACTACGAATAGCATGATGACTATGTGATCTAAGCCCAACGGCGCTTTTGCATTTTAAAAGTGTGTGGTTTAATGCAGTAAATCTATAGTTCCCATTCTTTAGTTATTAGATATTACCAGCCTAGCAGTAAATAAATTATTTGCAGATGAGCTAGTAAAAATCCAACCCAGTTGATTCGCGAGACGTTTCACCAGTAAAAGCCCTAAACCAAATCCATGGCGGCCCTTACTATTGTAGGAATTGGTTATTGCTATACAACAAGCATCTTGAGTAATACTAATATCCATCCCACCATGCTCAATACTATTCCTTAATAAATTGCTTAATATGATTTTTAGCGGATGAAGCTGAACTGGCAAGCAAGTATAGTCACATAATAATTGAATTTTTTGCTCATAACCATGTACCCGTTGCTGCTCCTCGATAATACTGGTAAGTAAAGGCGATAATGCTACGTTTTCCTTTTCTAGGTTTGAACACTCTTTATTAGTTAACCATAGTAGGGTTTCAATGAGTGACTTCATTTGATTGGTCGCTTGGGAAGCATACAGAGTTGCCCCCGTAAGCTCACCTTGTTGTAATGCGAGGATTTCAAATGAAGATTGGCATATGGCGACTGGCGTACGTAACTCATGACTAGCAAAACGTAAAAAATTGAGTTCTCGCTGCTGAGCCTCCTGAAGTTGTAAAATCGAGTTATCTAAAGCATCAACAATAGCTTTTAATTCAGCATATTCTTGTTCTGGTAAACTCAGTTTTCCTCCTCCTTCCCAATCATGTTGTTTAATCGCATGACTAATTTGATGAACAGGCGTAATCACTTTACTTTGCATATAAAACGCTAAACTTGCACTGGCACAAAAGGTTATCAAGACAAGCAGCAAGATCGCCGTCATATTTTTAGGGGCAAATTGCAAATCATGGGTAACACTAAACTGCAGCCAAACATATAGCGGCTGGCCAGTTTGGGTGTAGTACACACTTAACGCGTTAACAATGGGACCTTCTGCATGCTCATAGTGAATTTTGCTCGCATCAGTTAAGACTTCATTGTTACTTAACTCACGAATTTGCAGCGGAATATCTCGCCAATGAGGATAGACAGTTAAGTTATCGGTTTTTAGAAGTGGTTGATGAACTAATGATTGCTGAGTTGGCTCCGCCAGCTTCAGTAATGCTTCGGCCGCTTGCCCTGCATTGTGCATTGTGACTTCATGCATAGAAATCATACCTGCACACATCATGCAAAGCGGGATAAAACTATTTACACCTAAAGTTATTAATAGAAAAATAACTCCCCACACTTGATAGCTACGCTTGAGGCTAAGTTTAGGCGCTTGCATTGGTATCATCTCTAAGGCTTAAACCGACACCACGAATCGTATGTAATATTTGCCGTTCAAAGGGGCGATCGATCACTCGACGTAAAAGATGAATATGGCTGCGCAAGCTGTCACTATCAGGTACGCTGTCGGGCCAAAGCATTCGCTCAATCTCTTCTCTACTCACCGTTTCTGGACTACGCCTAGCTAATAAAGCCAGGATATGCCATCCGGTTTTAGACAAAGCCAGCTGTTGCCCTTGCCGATACACCATGTGGTTTGCAAAATCGATTTCTAGGTCGCCAATAGTCAACCTTTGGGGTGCGGGACGACGCTGAGCAACCACCTTCAATCGCGCGACCAGTTCCTCCATTGCAAAGGGTTTTACTAAATAATCGTCCGCGCCCACAGCAAACCCACTCAAGCGATCATTCAGACTACTACGTGCAGTTAACATGATTACTGGTGAGGTAATGCACTGTGCTTTCCAGCGTTCACAGGCTTCAATCCCATCACCATCCGGCAAATTTAGATCGAGAATAATAGCGTCGAACTGCTGCTGACTAATGAGCATATCCGCTTGTGCCAAGTTGAAAGCGTAATCACACTCTATACCACTCAATTCAAGATATTGAATGATGTTGTTAGAAAGAAGTCGATTATCTTCAACCAGTAATATCAACATTTTTAAATCAACTCATATTGATGGGCTAAATGGATTAAATTTGCTCTATTTGTAGCCCCAAATTTCTTACGCATGGATTCCATATGATATTCAACTCCTCTGACACTTATCGGGAGCTGAGTTGAAATTTCGTCGTTTTGAAGACCGTTTGCGACCATAAGTAGGATATCTCTCGCATTATCTTTAAGCAGAGAGCTTTGTAGAAATGGATTGAACAATTGTTTATTACATTCAAAAAACTTGTTTTGAGCTTCCTTTAAAGTGCCTGCCAATCCCTCTAACACCACCTCCGAAGCACTAAGATGGCTAAGTAGTATAAACCGGCCTGTCCAATGACGATTAGAGTGGCATGAGATGGGCCAGCTCAAAACACTTTGAATATTATGCTTACTAAACAGTAGGCTGGTCTTATCATTTTTTTCACTCGTGAATCTATACATATAAGATTTTGAAGTATCCAATGAAAAACCAAAATTGAAATCATGGGAGGCTATCTGATTTAAATAAAAACGCTGTAATTCAGCCGTAACAGGGGAAGAAGCTATGCTGGCGATAGGTTTTCTTAGTGCCGTAGGAGAGAACAGATTGGTATCTTTTGGAAAGTGATAATTTTCATACGCACAATGTGGAACTCCTTGAAACCAGAAACCACAAAAACCATGTAGCTTTAAAGAGTAGTTTATCGCCTGAATAACGTCCTTCAGCGTTGATGCCGTATCTGCATTTGATCGCGCCAGTTTAGCGTCCATAAATACCCTCCAAACGAAATAACATAGGAAGGTATCTCAATACAGAAAATAAACAAAACCCATTGATACAGATACTTACATCTTGTCGCAAAATTAAAACTTATTCATTTTTACTCAGTATTTTTGACATAATTTTGACATACACAAAGATATAATGGAGCAATGCTTTTAACCGTTTTTAAATGTCATCCAACAAGCCTGGCGCTTCAGCCCTTGCCAAACACCATACTTGAACATGCACATAACGCGCTTCGAATAAGCGAGCAATTTCAGAGACTGTAGTGCCAGTGGTCACCACATCATCCACCAATGCAACACGCTGGAACGCAAAATCATCCGCTAACATAAAGGCATCATGTAAGTTGCGTCGTCGCTGTGCCCCCGAAAGCCCCGCCTGCGGTCGAGTGTCTTGTTGGCGTATTAACCCTTCGCTCACTAACGGCAGTTGCAAGAGCTGTGATAACTCATGGGCAATTAACCACGCCTGATTAAATCCCCGTTGTTGCAAACGTTTTGGATGCAATGGAACTGGCACTATCGCTTGAGGCAGCGAGATTAATCCTTGCTGTTCTAATACCTTAAGTCGTGCCACTAAGGCGCGACACAGAACGGGCAAAGCGGCAAGTTGACCTTGATATTTAATCGCACCAACCCAAGCCCCCAAACCTTGATGATAACTACAAGGTGCAATAACTTTACGTGGCTGGCGCTTTTGGCATTCACCGCAATAATCGACTTCTATTTGCATCGACTTACCGCAACCTAAGCAAATAGACCCATGATATAAGCCAGATTGAAGACAAACGGCACAAATGCCAGTCTCGGGAAGTGATATGGATTGGTGGCACAGCAGGCAACGGTTAGGTAAACTGCCCGCCAACCACCTTGTGCCGAGTTGATAGCCTAAACGCATTATCCGCAAAGCAGATTGCGGCCAAATCCTTTTGACAAAGTGCGGCATACATTCACCTAATCCATTTTTGAGGCACTCAAGTGAGCAAAGTGACATCCACAAACCAAGCAAATTTGCATATTGAAATCAGCGGCCAAGGGCCAGATCTGGTGATGCTTCACGGTTGGGGAGTGAATAGCGCTGTGTTTACGCCATTACATGAGTCACTGTCTCAGTATAGGGTGCACTATGTAGACTTGCCGGGCTTCGGCCATAGCCAAATGGTTGAAGGTGGCCTATCAACCTGGGTAGATACCTTAGTCGCTGCATTGCCTGAACACGCTATTTGGGCCGGCTGGTCACTCGGTGGGCTCGTTGCGACTCAGGCAGCGTTAAGTTATCCACAAAAAATCAAAGGCTTGATTACCATTGCCTCATCCCCTTGCTTTATGGCAAGGGAAGACGAAGCATGGCCGGGCATTCCGCCACAAGTCCTTCATCAATTTAGAGAACAACTCGGCCAAAATTTACCTAAAACTATAGAGAGATTTCTGGCAATTCAAGCCATGGGTAGCGAAACCGCCAAGGAAGATATCAAACAACTGCGCGATCTTGTCCTCGCACGTCCTTTACCCAATACCAGAGCCTTAACTCAAGGCCTAAATATGCTAACCGACGTCGACTTAAGGCAGCAACTGATAGAGTTGCAACAACCTTGGCTAAGGATCTGGGGCCGACTCGACGGGCTAGTGCCCAAACGCGTACCACCTAAAATGCCCATCACAGCTCAAAGTGAGGATGTGATGCTCGCCAAAGCCTCTCACGCGCCCTTTATTTCCCATCAGCAGGAGTTTTTGCAGGTATTTATGCCTTGGTTAACGTTACAGACACGTTAACGCTTTATCTTTGAGCGATTAATGACTAGTATTTAACCATTAATGTGCCAAGGAATTTTCCATGTTAGTTGTCAGTAACTACCCCCAAGTCCCGCTAGCGACCAGTAATGTCGCGACGGACTCGGCTCGGGTCGACAACCAACTGAAACCTGTGGTCATCCCACCACAAGCGGCAACTAAAGGTCACGAAGAACGCGCCTTTAATCCACAGAATGAACGCACAGCGGATCAAGCCCAACAACAGGCGAAAACGCTCGAGCATAATCAGCAGCAAGTTCAAGAAAAACAGCAGCAACAGCAATCCTCGCAGCAACAGAACCAACAACAGCAAGAGAAAAAAGCGCCCCTTGTAGTGGCCGAGCGTGTTTTACCTAAAACGCTAAAAATTGCAGCAAGAGGCCAAGCGGCGCTGCAACGTAAGGATATACGCTTAAAGGTCAGTCAAGGTGCAACAAGTTATGCCAGCAGTAACGCCAAAGCGAATACCAGCAGTACGGCAAGGCAATCGCTTCAAGGCGAATCGAGTCAATTTTATCAACAACTTGGGCAACGCATTAGTCAGTTCTATCAACAACAGACTCAGCCAGAACAAGAATCTATTATGTCGACGTGGATTTAACCTATTCCAATCGTATGAATCCGTTTGCGCACAAAATTAGCATGAGTGATAAACAAAAATGCCGCTAAAAATAGCGGCATTTTCCATTCTGTTTAACGCTTATTTAGGCAAACGATACAGCTCTTGCTGGTAGGCCAAACTGCCCCACAATGCCCAACTTAAGGCTTTCTTCTCTAGCGCGGCAGCAGCGGGTGGATGAGGCGTTAACTGCTCAGTTTTTTCATTGTATTCGAAACCCTGTGCCTCTTTCTCTGGTTGCAGAATGACCACATCTTTACCTTCCATCAGCGCAAAGTTTTTATCGTATTGCATCAGAGCACGCCCTGGCCAATCATCGCTGACCTGAGTTAAGTCACGGCCCAGCATAGGATAAGAATCTGAAATACCAATCAATGATAACAGTGTTGGCGGTAAATCAATCTGGCTCACAATACGATGATCGCGTTTTGGCGCAACATTATCCCCAAGAATTAATCCCGGAATACGGAAACGCGATACTGGCACCAGATCCGCACCACCCACTCGACTGTCATGGTCGGCAACCACGATAAAAATCGTATCTTTCCAATAGTCCGCGTTTTTCGCCAATTTGAAAAACTCACCAACCGCATAGTCAGCATATTTCGCCGCATTGTTGCGAGTTTGCTTAGGTTGTTCATAAAGTTCGATACGATCATCTGGGAATTCAAATGGATCATGGTTGCTCGAACTAAACACTAAACTAAAGAAAGGCTTACCTTCGCTATGCAGACGCTCAAACTCACTGTTGGCCTTGCGCATTAAATCTTCGTCTGACGCGCCCCACGAGCCCACGAAGGCCGGAGATTTGTAATCTTTCTGATCTATGATGTCACTAAAGCCGTTGCCCAAGAAGAAGCTACGCATATTGTCGAAATGGCTCTCACCACCATAAATAAACTGCGTTGTATAACCATGATTTTTAAGTAATTCAGCAATACTGAAAAAGCCAACTTGGCTCTTACCTAGCTTCACCACAGCACGAGCTGGCGTTGGCGTAAAACCTGTTGTCACGGCTTCAATTCCGCGCACAGATCGTGTACCAGTAGCGTACAAGTTATCGAAATACCAACCCTCTTTAGACAAGGCATCGATATTCGGGGTCAGGGGTAACCCACCTAAACTGCCGACAAAACGTGCGCCTAAGCTCTCTTGCAGTAGGATCACTAAGTTCTTTGGCTTACCAGTATAACTGGCTTGGTTAAAGCTCAGTGATGGGATATCCGTTGAAGTAAAGGCACTTTCAGGGCGACCACTTTCCTGACGAATCGTTGCAATAATCTCCGTGTTATCTAGCTTGCCATACACTTTAGAAGCGTCTTCTTCACTATCCATCTGCTTAATGGCAAACACCAAGGAATAAGCAGAGTTAATAACTAAAGAGTTCACTAATGGATCGTCAGCAAAGGCCACCAGAGCGGGGTTAAGCGGACGATGACCCAAGGTTGAACGGGCACCTAATATCGTAATTGCGATAACAATTAACGCTAATACTGGACGCCAATACCAGCGTGGAAAGCGCAGGTTTCTCGTCAGTTTACCGCTGAGAACCCAACCGCCCCAGAGTGTACCTATGGTTAATAATATTGAGAAAATAAGCTCAAGCTTACGACCCGCCCACAACATAGAAAGCACTTCTTTCGGGTAGATCAGATATTCCACATACAAACGATTCGGACGAAAACCGTATTCTTCAATAAAGGCGGGGGTCGATGCTTCTAAAAACAGTATGATCCACAAGCCGACGGTTAACCACACCCGTAGAATCGGCTGCCATAGACGGCCAATAAAATGATCACCTGAAAATAATGCAGTCCCTAAGGCGGCAATACCCCATAACCAGCACAGGGTAGCGATATCGACGCGTAAACCTTGGATTAAGAGATGCGACCAACCATCAACAGCGGCCACGCGATCGGCTTGCCACAGCCCTAAAGCGATACGGCTCGCGGTGGCAATGAAAAGCACTAATAACGAAAAGATAAAGATGGCGCGAAAAGGCCCATGGGCATTGTTTCGCCCGCGAGGTGATAAACCAGATTGCATGTGTTACCCCAAAACGTATAAAAAGAGCCACTCTGCTTTGGAGTGTCAATTTGAAAAAATCGGTGAATAAGCTGTGCTATGTGCTATGTGCTATGTGCTATGTGCTATGTGCTATGTGCTATGTGCTATGACAACCGATTTTGCTTAACGTTGCATTAAATGCCGACTTTATATTCCCTAAGACGACATTTATGCAACAATTTTGTGAGTAACAGGTTAAAAAGTCGACTCGGACATGACGTATGTCCGAGTATTTACATTACAACGTTTACTTTTTCAGCTTAGCGAAGGCATCGGCAAAGGCATTGCCCATGGCAGCGTTTGCTGGCGCTTTAGGTGTTTGCTTTTGCGCAGGACGCGCAGCCGGTTTCGCTGACTGCGGTGTTTTACCGTGATTAGTTCTGGCAGGATTGTGTGGTCTTTGCTGCGGCTTGCTTTGGTCGATAGCTTCATCCAAACGCATGCTCAAACCGATGCGGCGGCGCTCAACGTCAACTTCCATTACTTTGACTTTCACCACATCTCCCGCTTTCACCACAGTGTGCGGGTCGCTGATGAACTTGTCGGTTAGAGAAGAAATATGCACGAGCCCATCTTGATGTACGCCAATATCGACGAAGGCACCAAAATTAGTCACGTTGGTCACTACGCCTTCGAGTACCATTTCAGGTTTCAGATGTTTAAGTTCTTCAACACCATCTTTAAACTTGGCGGTTTTGAACTCACCGCGGGGATCGCGTCCTGGCTTATCCAGTTCGGCTAAAATATCCGTCACCGTCGGCAGACCAAATTCCGCCGTAATAAACTCTTCTGCCTTGATGCTGCGCAGCAAATCAGAGTTACCCATCAGGCTCGCCAACGCTACTTGCTTAGTCTTAGCGATAGTTTCCACTAGCGAATAAGCCTCTGGATGCACAGACGAGGCATCGAGTGGATTGTCCCCTTCTCGAATACGCAAAAAGCCCGCCGCTTGCTCGTAGGCTTTAGGCCCTAAACGCGGTACTTTCAGCAGCTCTTTACGATTCTTAAACTGACCATTGGCATCGCGATAATCGACCACGTTTTTCGCTAACGTCTTATTTAAACCAGCCACTTGTGACAATAACGGCACTGAGGCCATGTTGAGATCTACACCCACGCCGTTTACACAGTCTTCCACCACGGCTTCCAACGAACCCGATAATTGGCTTTGACTCACGTCGTGTTGGTATTGACCGACACCGATAGACTTAGGCTCAATCTTCACCAATTCGGCTAATGGATCTTGCAAGCGGCGGGCGATAGACACAGCGCCACGAATCGACACATCAAGATCAGGAAACTCCAACGCCGCCAATTCCGATGCAGAATACACAGACGCACCCGCCTCACTGACCATCACTTTGGTCAAATGTGGATGGGTATCTTTCACTTCGGCAATCAGCTCAGCGGCCAGCTTGTCAGTTTCCCGTGATGCAGTGCCGTTACCAATCGCAATCAGCTCAACCTTATGCATTTTGACTAAGTTAGCCAAAGTACGGATCGACTTTTCCCACAGATTTTGCGGTGCGTGTGGGAAAATAGTCGCATGGCACAACAACTTACCCGTGTTATCGACCACAGCTACTTTAACACCGGTACGTAAACCAGGATCGAGTCCCATGGTGGCTTTCGCGCCCGCAGGAGCAGCCATCAATAAATCACCTAGATTACGGGCGAAAACTTTAATCGCTTCGGCTTCAGCGCGTTCGCGCATTTGCGAAATAAACTCAGTTTCCATCTGCAGGGCGATCTTAATACGCCATGTCGCCGTCACCACGGTTTTCAACCATTGATCAACGCTGCTATCGCCTAATTTCAGCCCTAAATGATCACAGATAATCACTTCGCAGTAACTACCTTGGCCCGCTTCAGCTGCTGGGTCAGCATTCATAGATAAAGTTAAGAAACCTTCATTACGCCCACGCAGCATAGCCAGCGCACGGTGTGATGGGATCTTAGCTAACTGTTCTGTATGCTCAAAATAATCGCGGAACTTCGCGCCTTCTTTCTCTTTGCCTGCAATTAAACGACTTTCTAACACACTGTTTTGGCTTAAATGCTCACGCACTTTACGCAGTAATTCAGCGTCTTCGGCGTAGCGCTCCATCAGAATATAACGCGCGCCCTCGAGCACAGCTTTAACATCGGCAAAACCCGCTTCGCTATTGATATAGCCTGCCGCTGTAGTCTCGACATCTACGCTACGATCAGCCAGTAATGCATCGGCTAATGGCTCAAGCCCAGCCTCAATAGCGATTTGGCCCTTAGTACGACGCTTAGGTTTGAAGGGCAGGTATAAATCTTCAAGACGTGTCTTACTGTCTGCCTCGTCAATCGCCCATTGTAATTCTGGCGTTAACTTACCCTGAGCTTGGATGCTAGACAGGATCACTTGGCGTCTGTCGTTCAGCTCACGCAGGTAACCTAAACGCGTGTACAAGGTACGCAGTTGTGTATCGTCTAAACCGCCTGTGGCTTCTTTACGGTAACGGGCAACGAAGGGAACTGTCGCGCCATCGTCGAGCAAAGTGATGGTTGCGGCAACTTGTTGCTCACGAACATTCAGTTCTTGAGCGATAATCAGAGCGATGTTATGTGCATTAGTTTGCATAAATAAAGTGTCGTGCCTAACTGTAAAGTAAATCGTTATTACGCCAAAGATACCACAGGCGCCCCGTATGTTTCATGCTAAAGCCTAGGTCAAATCAGAGAGTTTGATCTTTCCCGCAATCCCGTGACCACCGCCGCTATTTTAACAGCGGCAACTCTGTGGTTAATTCGCCTCGCTGGCGAGAGTAGTTTCAAAAGGGGTATAACGGATCTGATTGATATACCACTCTTTTGGACCCGATGGCGTTTGCACTAGCACCTCATCATCCACTTGCTTGCCGATTAAGGCACGCGCCATGGGCGAGTCTATGGTGATATAGCCTAATTTTGTATCGAGCTCATCTTTACCGACGATCCGATAACGCACGCGATCACCAGCTTCATTTTCAAGCTCGAACCAAGCGCCGAAGAATATTTTACCTTCCTGCTGCGGTGAGTAATCGACGATTTTTAACTCTTCCAGCCGCTTAACTAAGTACCTGACTCGGCCGTCAATTTGTCTTAATAAACGCTTGTTGTAAGTGTATTAGTACCACTCTAATACACATACTAAAGTAAATAAAAAACAGTAATGACAACCAATTTATTAGCTTACTTAGTTACCTTTGACATAGTAAGAACCATTAACTATATACTTAATTACTATAACTGTCGGAGAAAGTGTTTTGGCTTACATTCTAAAGAGGCATGTAAACTATAAAGCGAATCAGTCAGCTTTGATGGTTACTCTTCCGGCAATTTTTACTGAAAAGGGTCTCCTTGTATCGTATCTTAGATTCCTCTATTCAAAACGTCACAGATCTCAATCTTGGATTGAACGAAATGTATTTGCAGTAGAACTACTACTAAAATTTATTAATGCCCATATAAATACTTCCACTTCGGCCACGGAGATGCTTCGCTCTTTTGTCGATACCCTTTGCTTTGGCTCAATAGATAACTCAAACGATGACCAATCTGGTTTGTACTGGCAATCAAGAAAGGTTGAAGATGTTAACGTACTACTTGGCCACATCAACTTCTATTGCGACTATCTAGATGAACTTCATGGTCATGAGCTACCCAATTTAAATCCATTAAGAAAAGCCACTAAAGCTGAAGAGAGAATGCGCTGGTGCGCTTACTATAAACGTCAGTCAAACTGTTTCTTAAACCATCTTAGCAATCCATCAAAACATCAATCCTCTGTGGTGCGCAACATTCAAGGCCCCTTGAATCATTTACTGGCGATTGAATCAGTACATCGTTTCCCAGAAGAACATTTCGAACGTTTCTTACAATATGGCTTTCTCAATACCCGAACCGGTTACATGGATTTCGGGAGCCTGCTAATTGTGATGCTGATGCATTATGGCGGATTAAGATTATCTGAATGTTTTCATATTTATACAAGTGACATTGCTATTGATACTAAAAATGGATCTGCAATAGTTTCGGTTTTTCATCCTAGTGATGGAGTAAGTCCTGAACCAGGGTTCTCAAATCGCAGAGACTACTTAAACAGTCGCTTTCATCAAAAGCCACGTAATGAGTACAAACGATCCCATAAGCTTTATTCCGGCTGGAAGCAACCTCTGCTAACAAATCGAAACCTATCATTTGATGTAATGTTATTTCCTAATAGCAAAGCGAGTGAGTTCACTTGGTTACTGCAGCAATACCTAGCAGTAAGAGTTGATGGAGCTAATCCATATCTTTTTACCAACTCAAAAGGTGAGCCAGAGTCAAAGAAAAACTTCATTCAAAAACACAAGCGGGCTGTGGAGCGGGTTGGTCTTGTATCAGGGAAACATCTCGGCACCAGCCAACACTCTCACAGGCATTCCTATGGTTATCGACTAGCAACATCAGGCTTCAACCAATTAGAAATACAAAAAGCGATGCATCATAAAAGTCCCGATAGTTGTCTTGTCTATATAAAACCACAAGACAAAGAAATTAGAGACAAGGCGAGAGAGCTTGGATTATGAGAAAAAAATTCTATCCCACTTTAGCTGAGGCCCAACGGGCAGTAAAGGTATTGGCCATCACCAGTGTAACGAATTATCAAGATCGTTATCGGGAAGACCCACGTCTTCCTTCCGGTCCACATAATGTCTATAACAGCGAATGGAAAAGCTGGCCAGCATTTTTAGGGAAGGAAGTGAAAATCCTTTATCAGACTCTAACTGAGGCTCAAAAAGCCGCACAAGCATTGGGTATTGCTAAATGGTCAGAATACAAGCTACGTTACAAGGAAGATCCGCTCTTACCCTCCTGCCCTCATCATATATATAAGCAAGACTGGCAAAACTGGCCAACATTTCTCGGTAAAGAGGCAAAAAATTTCTATGCTACAATTCTTGAAGCCATGCACGCCATACAGATATTAGGCATCTCCACACAGCCAGAATATGCTCGACGTTACCGTGAAGATCCACGTTTACCCTCTTGCCCTCATATCGCCTATAAGAATGACTGGAAAAACTGGCCAACATTTCTGGAAAAGGAAGTGAAAAACTTCTATCTAACCCTCACTGAAGCACAAGAAGCCACAAAAAAATTAGGCATCTCCACACAGCAAGAATACACACTGCGCCATAGTAAAGATCCACGTTTACCCGCTTGCCCTAATCAAACCTATAAGCAAGACTGGCAAAACTGGCCAGCATTTCTGGACAAAAAGATAAAAAATTTCTATCCATCTTATATCGAAGCTCAAAAAGCCGCACAACTGCTCGGCATACATACCCGAGCTGAATATAACAAGCGCTACCATGAAGACCCACGCTTACCCTCTTCCCCCGATCACTTCTACAGCCAAGATTGGCAAAACGTGAAGGCATTTCTTGGCATAAAGAAAAAAAAATACTACCTCACTTACGCCGAAGCACAGAAAGCTACGTTAACGTTAGGTATCACTAGATCATGTGAATATTATCAACGGTACAAGGAAGATCCTCTCTTACCAGCAGCCCCAAGTTACATCTATAAACAAGACTGGAAAAACTGGTCAAGATTCCTAGGTCAGGAAAAACAAAGCTTATATCCCACCTTAATCGAGGCTCAAGAAGCCACACGGAATCTAGCAATAAATACACAATTAGACTATAAACAACGTTATCGTGAAGACCCTAGGTTGCCATCTAATCCACATAATTACTATGTTCATCAATGGCAAAATTGGCAGAACTTCTTAGGCGAAAGAAAGAGATTTTACTCCAATCTCGTTGATGCTCAGCAAGCTACACAGAAATTGAGCATCATTACACAACAAGAGTACAACCTGCGTTATAGTGAAGATCCACTTCTACCGGCCACTCCCAATAGAGTTTATGCTCAAAATTGGAAAGGTTGGCCAACATTTCTCTTACCTAAAAAAATAACGTGCATAGAATGTTTAAAAAAAGCATGCAGAACTCTTGGCATAAAAGATTCTCGACATTACCGACAAACACAAAAACAATACAAACAATTACCTGCAAACCCAGATAGAAAATTTACAAATTGGATAGATTGGTTCGATCTATTAGATATCCCTCGTCCATACCCATATGAAAAACTGCGCTCGATAGTTATAGAGCAAAAATGTCGTACTTTGGCAGACTATAAAAAATTACGCGTAAAGCTAAATGATCCCCATATTCCTGCATCCCCGATTGAGTTTTACAAAGGAAAAGGGTGGACAAATACATTTGACTTCTTTGGCACTACAAGACCATATCAAGTCAAGTATTTCGAGCCAAAGTGGAAAGAATGGGCCAACTCGATAATCGATTTTTTAAAATCGGCAAAGGGAGGCGATACCAAAGCAAAAGATCTTTGTGAGTTTGTTCGAGAATATATTGAACCTAATAACTTTGAAACTTCACCACTGGAATACTTAACCAGAGGAAAAACTAACATTCAACCAATGCTCGAATTGTTTGAAAAAGTTCTTATTACACGTAAGAAAAAGTGGCTTTTTTCAATCAATGAATACTTAAACTGGATAATTGTTAATTTTCTAACAATTGAAGATGAAGATACGGGAGAGGTGTCTCGCATAAAAGGAGCCAAAAATCCTTTTTCACATGTCAATTTTGATGGTGAGCAAATACCAGTATCAATCAATGAGACGAATAAACTAGCCTTACCCTATCAATTCGTAAAAGACGCTAGAGAATGGATCCTACCTCCAAACTCAATGCTCAATCAGACTAGTTACTCAGAACTGCATCATCTTCATAAATTCTCTGCAGACTGGATTCTTATCGATGATTCATTCCCCATTGACCCCTCAGATCCTGACTGTGTTACTAAAGTCGAAGGTGAAAAAACGTTCCTATGGTTGCCTATTTATTGGTCCTATACCTATGCATTAATGCAGTTACCAGCTAGGGGAAGGCAAATAATTTATTGCGACTCAGGTGAAGCAGATACAGAGATGCCTGACATTCAAAACGGTAAAGTAGTCTGGAAAGAGAACTTAAGTCATTTAGCGGGTCTCACCAAACGTCAAAGCATGGTCAGCAAAACAAAAGATAATGACTTTGGTGTTTACTACACTTCAAATAAGACTAACTTCAACGGCGAAGGTTATGCCATCCCATTTATGCCACTGGAGTTAGCTTACTGGCTGATAAAGTTAAGAAAATGGCAAGAAAAATACAACCCTATCGTAGCACCGACAAAATGGCTTGATTGCACCCGAACTAACTTAAATGAGATCCAAAGAAAACAAAAAGGTATTAACTGTTTTCTCTTTCGAGACTTTCAAGAAAACGAACCAGGTACATTTGGTGGCCGCTTAGCAACAAGGCTGGCAGCAGCACTATTTTCCTCATCAGGAGAGCAGTTGGATTCCGCAACCTATAACGGACAAAACTATAAAGAGAGCTACAAACAACTACAACAATTACAAAGTATCCCTATTTCACGCTTTAAGTCGCAATATACGCCTCATTCCATGCGAGTAAGCCTGATCAATGCTTATGCTTACGAATTCGGCATGCCACTCGAAGTGATTATGAAGCTAGTCGGACATTCGTCGATTATCATGTCTATTTACTATATAAAAAGTGGCAAAACAGGCGCAAATATTCGAGAACGACTAGAGGTCGGAGAAAAGCAAGCATTAAGCAAAAGCACAGATACATTAAGAAGTTTCATAGAAGCTCAACGAATTGAGCAGTGTAAAAGCCAGTTGGTAGCCAATAGCCAAGAATTTCTGCAAACCATAGATAATGTTCGGCCAGCTTCAAGCTATCTATTTAAAGATTTTGGCATGTGCCCTGTTGGTGGCGCTTTTTGTTGCGAAGGCGGGGCTCCAGTGGCAATGAAAGCGAATATCTATCACCCAGTCAATGCGGGGTACCTAGGGGAGCAAAATTGCATTCAATGCAGATTCTTTGTTACTGGACCAGCCTTTATGATGGGACTAGCGGCACTGTTTAATGAAATAAGCTTAGCTGTTAATACTCAATCACATCGCTACGCAAAGTTAGAAGGCGAGCTAAGTCAAACTGTCACCCAAATCGATGTGATCTCACATGAAATCTATCAACAAAAATCCCACAATGAGCAATTGGATAAACTCGAAAAGGAGAAAGGACAACTCCAAGCCGAAAGACGGAAACTAAATTCAGAGATTGAGACTAGAGCGAAGAAAATGGACTTATATATGTCTGATATGAATTCCATCCATAAACACCTGATTAGCTGCAAAAACGTTATCAACCAAGAAAAGCCTAGAAACAGTTCCAAGCTGCATTTGATCGTACCTCATGAGTTTGAAATAAATATTAAGCTGGATGATGTCAGTGGTTTCCAGCAGCTATCTGAAGTATGTGAAAATGCCGAACTCTATCATAGCTGTAGCGACGAATTAGCCGTAACCAGACGCAGTCAGGCTCTCGATAAAATATTGATTCAAAATGGGTTGAACCCACAGTTTGTGTTCCTTAGTGAAGAGCAACAACTGGCTGTTGGCAATCAAATGACTCAACTAATGCTCACAAGACTGCAAAGCTGGGAAAAGATCGATAAGCTTATTAATGGCAGTCTAGGGTTAAACGACTTGACAGAGACCGATGCGTTATCGACACGTGATATCAAAGAGTTATTCGCAAAATCTACCCCTCTAAAGTTGGTAAATTAATATGTCAGAAATCTCCCCTCAAATAGTACTTGAACAACTAAAGAAGACGGTCTCTTCACGCATTCAGAGTTCACTAGATGCTATTTATCAAATTTGCATTGAACAGCAAGAAAGAGGGCTAAGCGAATTTGGCTATTCTACTATTGCACGGCTTGGAAAGGGCCGTGGAGTCCCAGCAGCTCAGAGCATTCGCAATAAAACAGGAGAACCATATAGAACACTTATTGCTAGCTTCGGAAAAACCTCAGAAAAATCTGAAAAATCGAACGCAACAACAAGCAAAAGTAAACGCTACGCATGGATTGATGAACTAAAAGATCCTGTTATAAAACTTCAAGCTAACATCCTCTATTCTCAGAAAATTGCAGCAGAAAAATTAGCAAAAGAAATCGCACCAATCGATCAAGTTATTGAGATATTTGACGGCGATTCATCAGCATCAACAACCGCTAAACTCACTAACTTGGAGCGTGATGCTTTAGAGCACCTAATCTCATCGGAGTTTTTGCGCCGACAACGATTGGAGCTAGGCCCAAATGGAAGTATATTAACCGTCGATAAACAAGAGACATTTTTCCCTGTTGCAACCTTAGATGCGATTAAAAAAGCATTACAGTATTTGTAAACAAGGACTAGGAATACACCGTTGAAAACCAACTTAATTACCCGAGAAGGGTTTGAGAAACTCAATAAAGAGCTTAATTACCTCTGGCGCGAGTACAGGCCAGAAATCACGAAGAAAGTGACTTGGGCAGCCAGCCTTGGTGATCGTTCAGAAAATGCTGACTACAAAGAGAATAAGCGCTTACTGAGGCAAATTGACTCTCGTGTCAGATTTCTAAGAAAGCGCATTGAAGCAGTTAAAATTGTTGAGTATTCCCCTCAACAAGATGGAAAAATATTCTTTGGTGCTTGGGTTCAAATAGAAAATGATGCAGGTGATAAAAAAAGCTTTCGCATAGTCGGCCCTGATGAGATCTATGGAAGAAATGACTATATCTCGATAGATGCCCCAATGGCTCGCGCTTTATTGAAAAAAGAAGTGGATGATGAAGCAGTAGTCAGTACACCATTAGGTGAGCATACTTGGTACGTAAATTCTATTTCCTACCAAAATCCTCAAATAGAGAATTATAAATAAAACCGCTATGGGAAATTTAATTGTAAAACCAAAATAACTCTTACACTTAAGGTAAGTAAGCAGCCAAGTGTGGTTTAGCGCTTAAATCTCTGCGAGCCAAAAGCAGCTAATCATGAAGTTTCACAACATTAATCCGACTGGGTGAAACTAATTCACGAAGCTAAAAAAATAATGATACTGGCGCCCCAAAGCGATGACTTAATGCTTCTATGTGGTGTCGATTTAGCTTTTTCCCTTCAACAGCATTGAGTAACTTACTTACATTACTTTTTGAACCTAATTCAGGAAGATCTGCAACACCAAGACGATATTGCGCCATAAGTGTTTTCAATAGAGCAATACCGCTGTCCATTCCGGCAATGGCTAAATTAAATTCAGCAAATTCAGCCACCCGTTCTTCCCATAGCTCAAGACTTCACGTATATGTAGTGGTCTGAAGAATCCCCTGATGATTTACATATAAATCATTAGATTGGAGTGAACTTGCACCTTGAAGTGTGATCTGATGGAAGTGCGAACAAACATCAATCACAGGGCTTCAAGGTGCAAGTGTTAACTATCTTACATCAATCTCTCTATCAACATTGTCCAGAAATCCATCAAAAGCGACTCAATACCCTCATGGTTGCTTGCCGAGCACTTATCAACGCGGATTGCCTCACCCTAACGCATTTAGGGCGGCACATTGATGGCACCAGCACTCATACTAAGCACTCAATAAAACGCATGAATAGATTGTTGGGCAACCCGCATCTTCACCATGAAAGAATGGCTGTTTATCAGTGGCATGCAAAGTGGTTGCTAACAGCACATACGATGCCGACAATATTGGTGGATTGGTCAGATATGCGTGAAGGTCGTGAGCTTATTGCGCTACGCGCCTCTATCGCTATCAAAGGTCGCTCTATCACGCTCTACGAACGAACATTTCCGTTAGTGCTGCAAGGCACTCAAACCGCCAATAATCAGTTTCTTAATGAACTCAGAAAAGTATTACCTGACAACATCACCCCGCTGATAGTCACTGACGCGGGCTTTCGTAATCCATGGTTTCGAAAAGTCGAGCAGCTCGGTTGGTATTGGCTGGGTCGCGTTAGAGGATTGAGTGTCTATCGGCCGCATCCTTTCGGTCGCCAATTTTCACTAAAAGCGCTTTATCCCCAAGCCCGTCGTCGCGCAAAACATGTTGGGCGGGTGGCGTTATCGGTAAAGAAACCTTTGTTATGTGAGATGGTATTGTTCAGGGCCCCAAGTAAAGGCAGAAAAGGTCAGCGAAGTACGACAACAGACTGTCACCATACTGCGCAATGGACGTATGAGTTGACCGCCAAAGAGCCTTGGGCACTGGTGACTAACTTGACCATGGAAGCCATGTCGCCTCAAAAACTGGTCAATATCTACCAAAAGCGGATGCAAATAGAAGAAACCTTTAGAGATTTAAAAAGTCCCGCATATGGCTTTGGTTTACGTCATAGCAGAACACGTTATGCGGTGAGGATGGACATACTGCTATTGATAGCGTTATTGGTGCAACTGGCATTTTGGTGGGTAGGATTATACGGGGAAACACAGCAATTACAGCGGCACTTCCAAGCAAACACGATAAAGAAAAGGAATGTGCTATCAACCATCAGGATGGGCAAAGAACTGCTGCGGCGACGGCATGATTACCCCATATCAGCAGATGATTTGCTTTGTGCTGCGAAGAAACTAGCTGAACTCTCATTAATTCATGGTTGTTGGGGTTATGAATTATGAGGGGATCCTACAGTGTAGTGGTAATAAATCATCTCTTTTTTGGTATGGCTTAAAGAAATGACACAGAAATTTGAACACTACCAGAAAATTAAAGTATTGTAAGATTAACTAAAATCCAAGGAGTGGCATTTTGCTCATACTTCATTTGTCAGACATTCATTTCCGAAAGTCAGAAATCGACACTGCGCAAGACCCTAATTTTCATATTAGAAATGAACTTGTTCGTGATGTAATTCGTCAGTGTTCGGTGTTGGGTACCCCTGACGCCATTATAGTATCAGGAGATATAGCTTTTGCAGGCGAATCCGAAGAATTTACTTTTGCTACAGATTGGCTTTCTAAGCTTTGCGATGAGTGCGGTTGTCCTATGTCATCCGTTTTCGTTGTACCAGGTAATCATGATGTAGTTCGCACACTAGCGGATAGAAATCTTGTTCAAATGATCCACCGCACTATTAAAAACGCTGTTGATCCGAGTGTCGAGATTGCAAAACAGCTGAAAGATCCGGATGCTCGGCGTCTTCTTTATGAGAGTCTAGATAATTACAATCAATTCGCATTGCAGTTTTTTTGTGATTTGTTGCCTCCCGATAGAACTCGTGCCACCCGTGATTTAAAGCTTAATGATGGTTCTATCTTGCGATTATGGGGATTGAACAGTACTTTTATATCTAGCGGCTATGATAAAAAAGGAGATTTGTTTGTAGACCCCGCGAGCTTGCAGATAATACGTGAAGACGGTGTAGTCAATCTCGTACTTGCACATCACCATCTATCCTGGTTAAGGCAAGCTCAAGAGTTGGAAGATCATCTCAACGATGTGGCACCAGTACAGATATTTGGTCATGTACACACGAATCGAATTGTATTGGATCGTGATTATGTAAGGCTTGCGGCCAGCGCGGCAAACCCAGATCGAATTGAGGCCGGTTGGGAGCCCGGCTATAATTTTATTGAATTAGCTGTTGATGGGGAAGGAAGTGAGCGTAAACTTAATGTTAAAGCTCACGTGAGAATATGGCAAACAGCTCCTGGATGCTTTGTAGCAAAAATGGACAAAGAATCTCCTGTATTCAAGCATTCTATAAAACTGGGATATTGGAATCCTCCAATTGCTCAAGTTGATAGCTCTGGAAGTAACTTAGAGTTAAGGTCCGAGGTTTCTTCTATGCCCTCTGAAGGAGGACCTATGATGGATACTCTACGAGATTTGGCTCTCCGTTTTTATCAACTTTCTTTTAGTAAAAAATCCGAGATTGCTGGTCGGCTAGAGCTATTGGAAGAAGATGATATGTGTTTACCTGATTATGAGCGCTTTCGGCGCGTGTTCATTCGTGCGCACGACCGAGAGATACTTGAAGCACTTGCCGATGCTGTGACTGCAGCAGAACTAAGATAAATGGACTTATGATGACTAAAAAATATACATTCGCAGATCGATATGCAGAAGCTGGAATTTCGCCTAGTGCTGACTTAATAAATTCTAGGCAAGAACCTGTTGTGCGTATCGTCAATAATATCAATAACACACAAATTCTTGACTTGGTAGCTGTATATTATGGCGATTCGAATACAGATTTAGACTGGTTCAGGGACGAATTTATTAAGGAGGATGCAAGCTTCAGCCTTGTTAATAATGAACGTGAGACAAGGGTTCTTGCTGCATTAGTACTAAGTAAACTTGTAGACAATAATATGAGTGTAGCAATGCTTGCTTTGAGTACTGGAGGATTCAGAGGAAAACGTGCACCCTCTCAATCATCTTGGCTTTTGAAAGATGCAGAGGAGGCTATTAGTCAGTATTCAGTTAATGAGCGTAGACCTGCAGAAATTAATACAAAGGTGACACCAACAATAACAGCTAAACTTCAGGATGAAGTAGCACTACTAGCGAATACAAATGACTGGGCTGCACTCATATTAATTCTTGAAAAGATTCGAGCAGAGTCTAAAATGTCCGCGCAAACTACAGCACAACAGATAACGAAAGCTTTGACAGAATTAAATCTGCAAACAGAGTTTATGCGTGAGGAAAGTCAAATGCTCTGGTGGCTGATAGGTGGCCATAGCAGAACTTTTGAACGTAGTTTTACAACCTTTGGGCAACAACAGGCCGCACTAATTGGCGCTGTAGACTTGAGTATTTTAACTACCCAATCAATGTGTGGCCCAATTGCAATACCAGCAATGCTAGAGCGCGTTATCGCATCAGCTAAAAAAATAAAAGGGGTGTCTTCACAGAAATTAGCCACTGCTATTGATGGTTTTGATATAGAAGATCTCAAATTAGTAGAGGTTTCAACAACCCTTTCCCCCATAATAACTCCTATTACATCAGCGATTGAAATGGCGCGAACAATGGGTCTTGGCGCATGGCATTCTACCTTCAAATCGAGGGCTAAGCTCGACTCTTCAATTGAATTAGACCATACTTCCATGGCTGAACAGCTCTACCGCGAGTGTCTTTTAGGACAATTTTTGTGATGGATAAGCATAGTGATGTCGACGTTGATGTTTTTGAGCAAGCGGAAGATGTTCAAGCTAGCAACCATAATCTAGTCTGGTCTTCATTGTCTCCTTCAGCAATGCTTTCGCTGGAGGAGGCCGACCAACTGCTCCGGTGGCGTGATGCTTCGATAATTGCAATTGTCGCAGAACGAAATAGTGGTAAGACCACACTAATAACAGAAATCTATGGGCGTTTTTTGTACGGCCCATTTGCTGGTGCTTGCTTCTGTCATAGCCTTAGTCTATTAGGCTTCGAAAAAAAAAGTTTTCAATCACGAGCTAAATCTGGCTCTAAATATCCGGATACCCCTAGGACTTCAGCTCAGGATGGTTTGCATTTCTTTCATCTTGCATTGTCTAATGAGTGTGATTTGCAGCGGCATGATCTTCTTATATCTGAGCGTGCGGGTGAAGCCTATCGTGATATTCGTAACAAACCTGATCAAGCTGACGATATGGTTGAAATACGTAAGGCCAAAACTGTTGTTTTTGTAATTGACGGTGAGCGTGTCGCAGCTCCCCGTATGCGTGCAGAAGTTTTCGCTTCTGTAAGAAATATCATTCGAGCCATAGTTGACACAGGTAATATAGCTGTTCAAGCGCAGGTTCAACTTGTCGCTACTAAATGCGATTTACTCGATGGCGAACATATGGAAGAAGCGCGAGAAGCGTTGAGTTTATTCGAAAAGACTATCATTGAAATGCTAGCTGGAAAGTTTGACGTAACTACGTTCCATACAACCGCACGTGATCCTACCGCAGTTGTAGAGCCAGCTAGTGGCTTGGCACCTCTATTAATAAGTTGGCTAAGACCTATTCCGCCAGTGGCGCTCGTAAATCTGAAAATGCCCGAACTTTTAAATGAGTTTGATCGGCTGCTATTGAGGAGGTTCGGCCTGTGAACTCTAATTTCGTGATTATGGGATTACCAGCATCGGGTAAAACCACTTTTTTGGCTGCTCTATGGCATCTTATTGAAGCTAATGAGACAGAATGTCGGCTTATTCTCGATGGGTATCGAGGTGACTTATCTTATTTAAATATAATTGCTGAAGCATGGCGTACATTTAAGCCTGTGCCTAGGACTTCTCAGGTAAGTGACAGTAATATAGCGATTCATTTGCGAAATAGTAAAACCAATGAGACTGGCGTGGCTTTTTTCCCTGATCTCGCTGGAGAAGCATTTGATCGTCAAGTAGAGGAGCGTCGATGCCGTCCCGAATTTGTCGAAGAAGTAGCAAATGATAATGGGATATTATTTTTCATTACTGCTGATGTCGTTGAGGATGCACTTTCAATAACTGAGCTCAACAAAAGAATTCCCAAAGAAAGTACTACAGACATTGCAAATATTGATGTAGGTATTGCAGAAGGACAATATGACCCTGCGTCAGCAGATGTACATGAATGGGAGCCAAAGTTGATGCCTATTCAGGTTAAAATAGTACAATTACTCAGTGACCTTATACGAGCGCCTTTCACACCGCGAAATAGACGTTTGGCTATTTTGGTTTCAGCATGGGACTTAACTCGAAGTATGAAGTTAGCTCCTCAGGAATGGCTCACATGTAACATGCCACTTGTAGAACAATTTCTAAGAGCAAATGGTGATTACTTTACATATCAAGTTTACGGAGTTTCTGCTCAAGGGGTAAGTTTGGATGATGATACTGCAGTTGATGAGGCTGCGAAACTGATACCAAGTAGGCGTATTCAAATTATCGGACCAGGAGAAGAAGGACACGATTTAACTGAACCACTTGTTTGGCTCATGTCGGAAAACAAATGAAACTCGAACAATGCCTATTCGGCTATGATGATGGGCATAGACTCCTAGCATCATCTTTACCTTTAGGGTTAGAAACATCGCTCCTTACAGAGCTTAGCGATCTAGCTCCTGGAACCGTCTTTGGTCAATCTGAAGGATACTGGACAGGTTTCCCCGCACCTTCTATTGGTCACTATATCCTTATGCGCACTTGGCCAGCACCTGAGATGTCTAGACCTGGGTGCGTGTGGACCCATGCATTGCTAATAAAACCAGCTATTCTTGAGTCGATACCAGATCTATCAATATTACAAAAACTTTTTATTCGTCCTAAACACCCACTTGAAAAGAGCCGATATAAAGAAAATATTAAATTTGATCCCTCACATCATAGTGAAAAAAATATACAGACTGACATCGTAATCATTCGTAAGTTATTCGAATCTCTTTACGAAATGAATAGCACAACAGTGGAAATTACAACACCTGGCGAACTCGACAACCCACTCTTTGCAGTTTGGTCACAGCAATGGCCTCGGCTTCGGCGTAATTTTCGCTTCCAGACTGCAGTCTCTCGAACACCACGATCGACTGGTTCTGTACCTTTTGATGTTACAGCTATACTTGCTTATCGTGAAAATGAGTCTTCGACACCAGTTAGAGTCACTCCATCTTGGCTATCTGCCTCAATATTAGATATTCAGAAAGGAACTAATAGCATACTACGGCTATTTTTATGGCGTTACGGGCAGGATGTACGCAGGCAAAGAGGTTCATTTAGGCCGCTTGTTGAAGTCAGTCTATTAGGGGAAAGTACATCGCTTGATTCTGCTCAACGTGTTACTCAGATTGTAACAGAGGCATTTCCATCACCCGATGATGCTGTGAGCCTCAAGCAGGATCTTGTGGATGGAGTTATAGTGCCATCTACATATTCAACGTTGATTCACTTCATTGTGTTAGATGAACTGAATGGGGAAGCTATTTTTCCTACCCCTACCCCTAAAGGTATCGTTAGGCTTAAAAATCTATGGCCTAAGCAGTCAGATGAAGTCCTTATGCTTGCAGAGATAACAGCAGATACTGAGAAACCGATCAGCAAACTGGTATTTGAAACTGTAATAAACATTATCCAGACACCGGAGTTTTGGCCTCTTTCATCTTCTTATCCAAGCATTCGTAAATGCATAGCTAAGATAAAACCTAATTTTTTGATTAATTCTGCAAGTGATATGGATGATGACACATTACTAGATCTACTTCCTTTAGTTTCTGCTAATGCAGTAGATCTTACGAAGCTTATCACAACCCTTTTAAAGCGTAATAATCAAAAACTTGCAAAGGTTACTTTTAATTTGTTTCCAGATATAACTGCAGTACATGTCATATCGGCTATAAATAATAGAGATTCTGTAGTGGTTGATTCTTCTTGGTTACAAGAGCTCCTTCTGCTGCCTAATTTACTACTGCAAATTGACACGATGAGTTTGGTTACCCGTATGAGTCTACTTTACGATCTTGCAAGTTCACTTGGCTGGCTGTCTTCTGCAGTAACCACTAATGGTGTAAGCCCTTGGAGTGTTGCTCTTAGCAGCTCGTCGAATGATCTTCCTCAAGATAAAACCGACACACTCTACTGCTTTCTAGTAGCCCTAGCTTTTACATCTGGTGGGGATGATGGTCTTCATTTAATAGAGAGATTTTTTAAAATTTTACACGGGAGGATTTTAAACTCTAAGTTATCTTTTCGTGGTCGAGAATTACTGTCACAACAATTACCTGATCTTGGCTGGATAAAGAACTGGGATCTTGGATTACGTTTCCGATTAGCAGTCGCAACAGCCTACGTTCGCCATAAATGGCCTCCTAACAGTTACGCTGAATTAACTGATAATGAAATGGACAAAGTGATGCTATCTAATGCTGCATTGAGCATTTCAGGTGGTCACGCATATTTTAAAGCAATATCACGATAATTTATTTGTAGATTTAAATAAATATTCAAATCTCTTATATCTGCTCAGAGTAAGGAAATATAACTTCCACACCAGAATGCAACTGATATTTTTGACTTATCAGTAGCATTTAGTGCAGGAATATTTGTCAGTGATATATAGATTTAAGATATTAAGTTGCCCTTACCATATAACCGTCGATTTGATTACAGACCTAGGGTGTACAATAAGATATATCCTAGCCATGCACTACTGCACTAGTCAACCCAAGTTGGACACTTAACTGTGATCAAATCCAGTAATAGTGTCACTTTGTAACATTAGTAAAATTTGGCCAACTGACACTTAGTGAACGGAGTATAACATAAGGCTCATAAATCGCTTTGGGGCAAAAGTACGTTAGCTCAATCAGCATTGTTAGGGAAAAATCATAATGGCCAAACACCAAATAATTTGACAGTTAAACACATGCTGTTAACTTAGATTAGCGAATAAATTTTGCACAACTTTAAATTACAAGGAGTTAACTATGCAAATAAAACCAGGGCCTAAAAGAACAAACGAGGATGGCACGCCGGATAAAAGGCAAAGAGTTGCCGAGGAAAAAAAGAAAGAACACTCTGACCTAAAACCACACAAGCACAAAAAAGGTGATTAAAATAAACCAAGAGTGCTAACTCGGAATTTCGCGGACACTACTGAGGGTAAACTGAACCGAATCAGGAAACCACGCTAGGAATGTCTATTTGACACCAATTAGCGCTTCCCCTATGGCAAGAGCACTCTGATATCACACCCTAATACTTCGGCCAACTGATAAGCCTTTTCGAGCGTGATGTTTACCTCACCACGCTCTATTCGTCCTACATAACTACGGTCAATTTCAGCCAATAGCGCCATTTTATCTTGAGAAATGCCAAGCCGTTTACGCTCTTCCCGCAGTTTTACCCCAAATTGGATCGCTAAGTCTTTCATTTTTCATCTCGTTAAAGAGAAAGACTATCCAAAGTTGCGGCTTACAAAGCCACGGATTATAATCCGCAATACATTTACAATGCTCTTCTAATGCCGAGAGCGAGCACTAAACAGCCTGCTGCGAGAACGTCATGCCTAAAGCTTCAATCAAAATATGCACGACATTGCATAACATTCTCCAAGACGAGAGCTTCAACCATTTTCAAATAATGGGCCTGAGAGACACCTATCTCGCTGCTTCAACTAGCGATCCTAGTCTTAGTGATACGTACAATTTCATTTATCGTCAGGTCCACAGGCTCGTAAAGAAGGGTATCTTAGATAAAAATGTGGATGAACAGACGAAGGAAACAACTTACCAAAAGACTGCAAAATTCTTTCAAACAAATTTTATTCCTCAAAAATCAGAGGCATCTACATCCACTACAGAATCGCCAACAAGAAACTCGCAAAAAAGTAATGCAATTCATCAATTAGAAGAGCGGCTCAAGCAATCCGAAATTGATTTATTTACGAGCATCGGCGAGTCCGAAGAATATATGCGCTTATATCAATCCTTTCCCGATATGAAAGCACACCTCGAATCCCAGTACTTGCAGGCTCGCGAAACAAGCTCAAAACTACTTGGCCAAATCAAAGCAATTAAATCTGCTATCACCCATCAGCAAAAGTAACCGAATGCAACTTAGACAATGGCAATTAGAGTGTGTTAAACGCGCTCTAGAACACTTTCACGATGCACATAGACACTTTCTTTGCTTAGCAACTCCAGGGGCTGGAAAATCAATTATGGCAGCCGAAGTTGCTGCGAAACTATTTGAGGATGACTTAATCGACTTTGTACTGTGTTTTTCCCCGTCAGTGAATATATCTCAAGGGATGAAACAAACCTTTTCAAGTCGTCTAAGCTGCCGGTTTGATGGCGTGATAGGTTCAATTGGTTGCTCTTATACTTACCAAGGGATGTTGGCCTTTAAAGAAGACTTTTGGCAACTGCTAAAAAGAAATCGAGTACTCGTGATCTTTGATGAAATTCATCATTGCGCAGGGAGCTCTCTAGAAGATGCGAACGCATGGGGGGAAGAGATTCTACTCAACATACAAGATCAAGCGCAGTACACGCTAGCATTAACTGGTACGCCTTGGCGTTCAGACCAAGCACCTATTGTTTTATCTCGGTATACCGACCCTGATAATCAAATTCAATGTGACTATGTGTATGGCCTGAAGGAAGCTGTTGCCGACGGTGTATGTCGTAGCCCCCGCATTGTACTTATTGATAATGACAAAATTTTAGTTACTGACGAAGAAAACGAAACAAAGACATATAGTTGTTTAGATGACTTATTTAAATGCTCATCGGTTTCGTACCAGTCGATCATCAAAAATCATGAAGCAATTCTACATACTTTAGCGCTAGCAACGGACAAACTTGGAATGATAAAACAGTCCAATCCTAATGCTGCCGGACTCATCGTCGCTTCATCAATATCGCACGCCGCATATATCTTTAATATGCTAAAAACAGAGTTTAGTGAAACAGCTCAGATAGTTACCTACAAAGAAGATGATCCCTCACTTAAGATAAATGAATTTAGAAATGGTACGACTAACTGGATCGTCAGTGTAGGAATGATAAGTGAGGGGACCGACATTCCTCGTCTACAGGTCTGCTGCCACCTGAGCAGAGTAAAAACCGAGCTCTACTTTAGGCAGGTTTTAGGTCGTATTTTACGCACAAATAATTCGGCTAACCAGCAAGCTTGGCTATACACCTTTGCAGAGCCAAAACTTGTCGAATTTGCCAATCGTATAGCAGAAGAAATACCTGACATACCGGTGTTATTTAACGATCCAATAGAAATTAAGCTCAAGCAGGATCAACTCGAAAACCATGATGTGACAGTGAAAACGAAGCCACCTACTGACAGCAATATTCTCAATATTGGCAGGCAGTCTATCGATAAACAGACAAAATCGTATTCTGCAGAGATTTTCTTGGAAGAATATTTTGGCACCTCAACATCACTATCATTCGAACTCTTAGGTGGCTTTAGAGAAAAAGTTGTCTCAACTTTTGACTCACCGTTTTAAGTCCAAACTTCTGAATTATGGTGCCACCACTTTTCTCGGCATTTTGAGTTTTATGATGACGCCATAAAACTAAAAATGATTTAAAAGGCTAAATCTTTAATCAGTTATATCAATAAAATATTGAAATGTAAAATGTTTTTCCGTTTCACTGGCACAAGTATGTCCAAAGATCACTGTACATACTCAACATATTTAGTATGTACTTTCGCAATCCTTCACGCCCCTTGTATATAGACACTCACTCGCCCACACTAATCTCTATTTTTTCAGTATCCGCTCTAATAGTCATTGCCAATTTTTATCACGCCTTTGTTCCTCACCAAATCCTAGTTGATAAACGGTTCAACTTGCACGACTACGCCAAACTTCTCTAATTGTAAAAACTTTGACCCCATTATCTGCGCAGGAATTTTTCGCTGGAGTAAACCAAAGAAGTTTTCATCATGTGTAGAGATAATGAGTTGTTTATCGAACTGCAAACAGATACTGCGTAAGAGATCGATCGTCGAGAGTATGTTGATCGAATCCATTGATTGGATTGGGTCGTCAATCAGAATAACGTCAATAGGATTACCTTCTTCATCTTTCGCATGGAGAGCGTTTGCAAGGAATACACTCAAACTAAGGATGTTAGTTTGAGCAGCACTGAAATATAGAATCGGAGAGATCACACTTCCATTCCCATCGCTAACCACAATATTAAGGCCTGGTTTCTCAGATGAATCAAGATCTACTTTGAACTCCACTTTTTTAAAGTCTGGATGTGGATCTATTTTTCGATATATGGAATTGATTAGATCCTCGTGAAAGAAATCATTAACTAGTGTTTTGAGATTGCCAACAATTTCACCCATTTCAGCTGTCAAAGCCTCATGAACTTGACGACGTTGAGATAGAAATGGTTCAACAGAGGCTAATTCATCCTGAAGAGAAAGATGCTTAAGATAAGGCGCAAAAGAAGCCATCAACTCCAACAGTAATTTAATACTGTTTAAACGCTGCTCACAGTCTTGCGTACGAATCCGGTTATCTTCAAGCGCTGATGTTATTAACGTTTTGACCTCTTCCAATGTAGCATCTGGTCGTACGATAATACTGGGTAAGCTCTCATGAAAAGTGTTAACTGCCGATTGAGAGCTGGCAAGGTTTAATTCCAAAGTTTCCTTCTGCTGTTTCAACTGCGCAAAATCTACCCATAAACCATCAGCCATCATTTTCTGTTGCAAGTCTTTGCAATTGACTATCAGAGATTCGGCAGCAACTTTATACTTTAGAATCTCACTATCAAGCTCGCTTCTTCTTACCTCACAGTGTTTTTTGAGATCTGGGGCCGCAATAGAATTTTCGTCAAGATATGCAACCACTGTAACGTAAGAATTTTCAGTACGTATTCTCTCCATCTCAGCAAATAATGTTTTCAGCTCGGAATCTTTAGTTTTGACAAACTCCGTAACGAACGCAATTTGAGCTGTAAAATCGACTTGCTGTTTAATTAAGCTTGAGCGTTTTATTGAGAGTTCTTTTAGCTCAGCTTCAACACGAGAAAGTAGCTCATCATGTGAAAGCCCCCAAACAGAATTGTCCAGTTCAACGATTCTGTTTTCTAGCGTCTTGTACTCTGCTTCCAAAGTAGACTTATCTCGCCCTACTTGAGTCAATCTCTCATTAACTTCATTCAGTTTTTTATGTAGGCTGTCGAGCTGTTGAGTCTTTGCTTCAATTGCTTGTTGCGTAATCGCCTCTATCGTAGCTCTTAGTTCCTTCTGGCGTATAGAGGAAAGTGACAGTTTGTGAGAGTTATCCTGACTTAATTCAGAGAGCAGATTATGGCTCTTTACCTTATGTAGCAGTACATCTGCAGATGAGTGAGGCAGTGTACACAAAGGACAAATATTTGAAGGCTGAATACTAAGATAATCTAAGCCGATGGTAATCAACTGCTCATGCAATCCCATCTGCTCGGTTAAGGCTTTCTGAGTAACATAAATAGCCTGGTTATGCGCTTCTATCGAATCTAGATCGGCATGACATCTCGTCAATTTTTCGATTTTTCCTTGATCGAAAAGCAAAACTCCTACATTTCCTGCCAATAACAAATTGGATGTGATTGTTAGTGAGGAGAGCTCACTCAGCTCTCTATTCAGCCCCTTAAGAATATTCATATTTATCTGTATAATAACATTTTTATCAGAAATCAGTTTCCCCAAAGTGGCAATCCGATCTCTATGAATTGAAAGCTCTTTATAAAGTGAACCTGCATTATCGACAGAGTTTCTTAATATGAGAGCTCTTTTGTCAGCAGTCTTTAGCTCGTTGTTCAACTCACTTAGCTTCTGTTGAAGACTCGTTAAGTGGACGGAGCTTTTGGACCGCTCTTCAGTCAGCGCATCTTTCTGCGAAGACAATGCCAGAAGGTGTTTTTCAGTTTGTAAAAAGGTTTCGATGCTATGAGTGACTTCATTAAGACGTGTTAGACGCGTATATGCTAATTTCTGATCTGCGATACATTTTTCGTAGGAATCCAGCAGCTCCTGATACTTATCAGCGTCGGCAACTCCTTTACGCAGTCTAGTAAGTTGAATGTTTTGTTCTGCTAGCTTATGGAAATGAAGCTCTATTGCAGGTATTTGAGCCAACCTATCTTCCAGTGCCTCTAATGTTTTAGTATTCACTTGATGCGACGTATTCAGTTCATGCTGTCGCGATATAAGGCTAGCGTTAAGTTGATGCTCGCTTTGAGATGAAAAGTTTTCATCAGGTAATATAATGTGCTCACCTGCTGCATTGAGAGTAGATGCAACTAAATTAAAATGCTCAAATACTGAAATATCAATTGGTTGTTCCAGCTCTTTAATAAGCGATTTACGCCTCTTTTCGAGCTCAATTAGTTCTACTTCATTATCAATTATGAGCACTGACAACTCTTTACGAGCAATCTCGATATCACCACCAAAGCTTTCCATGAACTTGGCATAACGCTCTTGAGGCTTAGCTTCTCGAAGAAATCTATCAATCTCGTCCTGGCTAAGAATTACTCGCCGGAAAAAACCATTTATTCGTTGATTTTTATTACCAAAATTAAGATCCCGCCCGTTTGACCGAGTTTTAGGTAGACAACGTTCAAATGGCTCTGATCTGGTGGTAGAGACAACAACCTTTGTCTTTACATTTTCACCCACGTATTTATTACGCAGAATTTTTTGTGCTTCATTACGCTCTTTCGTACCCTCGGCGGCATTTTTATAGTTAGCTTTATTATATTCTCCACCAAGCCTTTCCAATTGATTCGTCACAGCCCACTCTACGGCATCATAAAACGAACTCTTCCCAAAACCATTTGGTGCATAGATTGCTACAAAGTTCGAAGGCACATCACCTTCATTCGTAAAATCAAAAGTCCCGTCAGCCTTTGACTTGTAGGCACGAAATGCCTCAATCTCAACCTTCTTAATTTTCATTTTTTTGTAAAAACTCAATTATGTTATTGATCATCAAAGCGCGCTTTTCTTTGGACTCTTTTTTCGAATCTAATGGGGCGCCGCGAACGTAACCTTTCAAAGACAGTAAAGTATCTCTAGATTCATTGGGTCGCTGGTCAAGAGTTAAATCTGAACCTAATAGCGGTTTCTCTAGTTCATGAGCCAACTTGTCAATACTTGGTATTTCCGACAGATCATCAAGTATTATTTTACGCGCAACAAACTTGTTATTTTCGATCTCATATTTTTCCCACAATGGCACCTTTTGAACTGTAACAAAAGCTAAATAGACGTTCCATACAGCAAGTTTGTTCGATGGCTGATAATGAACAGAAACAATATTTTGAATAGAACGCCAGTTATCAACTATATCTGTAAAATTATCACATATACATGCTATGCACGAAATAAATGCTAATGAATCATCTGTTCTGAAAAGATGAAATCTAATACTTTCATATTCTGAACTCAGAAAACTCAGATCAAAATCATCACTTAATAATTTCATGTAACTTATCCCTAAATAAGCGTAATTGATCTTTTCCAGCCAGTTTTCCTTTATATTCATCCTCGATATCAATAACACAGCATTTACGAAGACCTTCTAGATGAGTTAGTTTGAAACTAGCATAGATGGAACTTTCTACATTATCAATTGCATCAAGTGGCCCTTGGTTTGGGACTACGGCAATATTACTAATTACATTTTTAATTTGAAAATCTTTAGGTAGTATACATGCTGCAGATTCCGGCGATGCAACAATTAGAGTGCCATTCTTGTCCAAAAGCCTATGCGCAGCTTTAAGAATATCCTCCAAGCGACGAATCCAATTTGTGTTGTCACTGGTGTATAAAAATCTTCGTTTCCGCTCAATATTATTTATGTATGAATCATTTGCAATTGGAGCATTATCAAGCAAAACACTAATCACTAGAAACTCTAAATAAGCGATCCATAATTCTTTAGTTTCGAGCTCGTGAATCTGCACAGGGTCTACTAAAAGCTGCGATGAATATTGCTCCATAATCTTATACGGTGCAGGCATATCACTGGCAATCAGAGAGTCAGCAAGCTTCTCTAATGCGACTTTAAGATTAACCACATTGTTTGGATCATATACGTTGAATTCAAATATTTTTTCCCGAATTCTAGAAAAGCATTCCAAATTCGCAGGAATCATCAGCGCACTTTCGTTCGCAGTTATGATCTCTTTGAATCTAACAAGGCTATGGCATTTCACACGACCGTACTGCTCTGATGCAGGAGTACGATCCATCTCAAATTCGATGCCAATCAACGATGGGATCTTATCTTGAACATGGTATACACCTCCACCTGACATCCCCTCAATAGTTGCTTTTCCAGGAATTCCGTCAATTGTGAACATGACAAGTTCATGTGTAACACTGGTCAAATGACCATCATAATGCTTTATTGGAGTCGAACTATTTATCTCTGTTGCCGGACACCCAACTAAAACAAGATCGGACCGGAAGGATAAGTCCGAGGCAGAAGTGCATCTTTGTGCAACTCTTTCCTGATATTCAACCTTTAAAATGGCACAATCATAAAAAGTAGCTTCCATAGATTGGGATTCAGGATAAGTAAGAACTGCTATAACTTTAAGGATATTACCCTGATGGTCAGTAACCACATGAGCATCGATATCTTTAATTACGTGGAATGCAGTTAGTACATAGGAATAATTCTGTGTCATGGCATTTACGAGCACACCACTACCACCATTAACCCTTACACAGTAAGACTGAATTATTTCGGAGGCATTCATATTAGAATTGGATCTCATCATCAAGCACTTTCAAACGAGAGGAATAGCCTTTAGCTTCGTGAGCTAATAGCAGCGGAGGAATTACATTATCGTAATTAAAAAAAATGGTACCATTTGTCCCTTCAATAATCCTCGCAATAGTTCTCTTATTCGGGAGACCGTGTTTTGAGCCATCAGTGGAAATGACGTAACATGGGGAGTCGAGTAAGGCAAGAAGCTCACTACTCGTATTGTACTGACTACCATGATGAGAAATCTTCACAAGATCAACTTTAAGTTGATTCGTGTCGCTGTAACCTAACGATCTTAGATTATCTACTACACCATGATCATGAGCATCTCCAAGGAATAGCATTTTCCTGTCATCAGCTTCCAGGATAAATGCGATAGAGCTGCCATTATAAATTGACGGGTCTGACTCGAATTTATCCTTTGCCCATATATCACTTAAAGAAAGATGGTAATCATTGCCATGTAATGAGGTAACACCTGGTTCGTGTTCAGTTGGCCATTTGTGTAAAAGCTTCTCAAGTTGCTCGCGATCAGGTGACAATATTTTCAAGGTGAAGGGACCTTCATTATGGACTTGGCCTGCCATAATAAGTCGAGTTCGCACACACCCGATTTCATCAAGCAATGTTTCAAGGCTTTTCCCCTGTTGCACGCTTGTTTGAGGAAAATCATCAGCCACAATAATATTGTTCTCTGAAATTTCAGGAATATTAAAATATCGAGTTATCATCCGCGACGAGTTAAACCAGATTTTTCTAACCATTTGGTCAAGGTAATTGGGCTTTTCGAAAGCCTTAATTAAGCCGTGGATATGGTCGTCATCAATATGAGTTAAGATGAGCAGATCGATCTGCTGCCCTTTTTCTTTCAGATCATCGAGAGCATTGCATAGGGCTCCGGCATAGCGCTGTCTAGGGCCATACCTGAAAGTAGCCGATGGCCCACCATCAATCAGTATATTGAAAACCCTCGATGCCCTCTCATGGCTAACTAAAATGCAATCTCCATGATTAGCTTTTAGAACTCGTACACTGATAGCCATCGGGACTCCTTTTCATTTCCCAACCCTTCAAATTCTATAATCTTACCACCTAAAAATGCAGTTAAATTATATTAACCTATTACAATATATAGTAAAAATATGCAATTTAAATCGCCACCGACACGCCATTTGTAGAATTACTAAAATTTGGTCATTTTGAGATTTCAAAGTTCACATCATAGAACTCTATATGACAAACTTTGCAGCAAAAGAATGAATAAAGTAATCAGTGCAAAGATCGGCTTTGGGTTCTAATGAACATTCATACCTAAAAATAGTACACACTTAAAAGTACCGTACTATTTTTTTACTCAATAAATTCATATAGTAAATGAAATTAGTACGATTCGAGAGGTACTTATATTTCATCAGCGTTCTCGCTACGGTCGCCCTGCGCCGCCGCTTCTTGGACTTTAAGGGTGATTTGCGGCCGATATTCTTTCCACAAATACTTCAATTCTTTATCTAAAGTTTGCCACCCCTGACGGGTGATCAAATGCGCTTTCATACTCATTACTCAATCGTTGGATTAAACGACCACAATTGATGCGGGATAATATATTGGACTGATGATACTCAGACTAGACGCTAAAGTTAACCCACTAAATCATCTCTGTGCATAATGGCTTTTAAATCACCTCTTTTACTGATACAAATTTAGTAACCATTTCAGCTTCGATCGACTGATACATTACTGTTTTCCATCAATATCAATCCAATAAATACAATAGCTGTATTGCCCATCATTAAGCTGGCGGTTATTGCTGGTCAGCTTGGGCTATAAAAGAGCTTTGTTTCCTAAATCGATTGAACTAAAACACTGTCTGCTGATCTGACCAGCATAATCCACTTTCTTCACCATCAATCGTGCCAAAACCTCACGACAAAACCACTCACTGGAAACGCTATAACCAAGCCTTGATAAACCGTGGTTTGCTTACCTTCTGGATTGATGAAGAGGCTATCACAATGTGGAAAACGAAAACTAAGCATTGCAATAAAGGCGTCCCCGCTTGTTTAGTGACCTTAGCTATTACCACCGGATGGTTAAACATGTTTTCTCTATGCCGTTGCGATCCCTGCAAGGCTTTATCAATTCAGTGCTTAAACTAGGCGACATCCAACTATCTTGCACCTGTATCATCAAGCGAGCAAAAAGCGTTAATATCGCCTTCAAAACCAAAACAAGAAGCACCATTGAGCACTTTGCTATCCAGTCGACGGACTTGAAAGTCGATGGCGAAGGCGAGTGGAAAATTAAAAAGCATGGCACGGATGGGAAGCGCCGAGTATAGCGTAAACTGTAGATACGTATAGCCACGCAATTTAGCCGTGAGCTTTCAGAAACTTTATAGTTCAAAGAAAAAACCAACGACCACTAATTATAATTTAACCTAATAAATGACTTTTTAAATAATTAACAATTTTCTTAATAAAAATTTAAGCAGCTAATAGTTTTTTCCAACTGATTAGCTGCTTAATTAGTTAATATAATAGAGAAAAATTAGCCAATTAACGAGAAAACTCTTTGTCAGCAAATAATGCGAACATCGAATGTTGCAATGATCGTGTTTCAAAGCTACCGCTATCTATACTAAGATCATCTCCTAATACATTCACACTGATTTTACCTTTATTTTTACTAACTAAAGCCATGGCATTTCCTACGCGGGCTTCATCTCGTTTTGGTCCCATGTCATAATCAAAGCAGTTTACATTGGATTGGTTCATGACTGACTCACCGTGACCACAATAAATAAAAGCAGATTGGTCGAAATGGCTAGATAAATAACTTACTAACTCTTGGTTATTAGTACATGGTAAAGTATTAGATGTGTCACTAGCTAAAAATTCAGCACTTTGTGCAATCGACTCCGCACCTTTCTCTCCTGTAATCCAATCGTTATTTTCATTATTATATTGACCAGCATGGAAAGCAAACAACTTACTAGACTTAGTAGCAAACACAACAGAGCATCCCGATAAACTCCCAGCATGAATTAAAATAGGCTGGCCCTCTTTGACTTGATTTAAATCGAATGAGATACCAATAGTACCTTTATTACCATTATCCACAGCGAGTATATGCAGGTTGTTATCAAATGTTGCTTGATGAAAATACTGCCCAATTGGGCTTCCAGGAATTAATTCCTCTGGTACAATGTGATCGCCAGTGTAATATATTAATCCAGCTTTACTTTCTAGAGTATCTGAAGAAATATACTGGCCATTCTTATCATTTTGAATATGAGTTATAGGGAATGGTAAGTGTTCGTATTTTTTATGACAATCAATAATCCCCTTGCCGATTAAGGGTGACAATTGACCTTTAAGAACAGTTTGCTTGTCTGATTGTAGGCTGTGTAACGATAAGTCTGCAGACTTGAAGTGATTTCGTCGCGGGTCATTTTTCCATTGAGCACTTGCTTCTTCGGTTGAACCTTTTTTAACTTCAATAGTTAAGCCTCGCTTACTTAACATTTTGTTCTTACCAGAGCTATTATCAAATAAAGATTTAATTTTAGTCAGTACGGTTGCAGACTTGATTGATTTGTTATTTTTAATAAAGTTAGAATAAGTTTTATTTTTTGTTAAATTTTTCTTCTCTTGTTCAGTCAACGGACGAACAGAAACCAATTGAATCGGTGACGAATTATCGCTATTTTTTAAATTCGGCGTCAATAAGTCATAAGAGTTAGCTTTACTAAATATATTCATGCGCATGTCAAGTTTTCCACTGAGTTAAAAAATGAGCATATTCGATATCAGTATATTTCCTTAATGAAAAAATATAATATTTCATCACTTTTAATTATCAAAAACTATTTAAGGGAACTAACGTGAATAAACATGAATAAATATTATCATTCCTCCTTCACTAAGCAGGATTGATAGACTTAAACTTTAGCCACAGAAAACACGTTTGAAAAAAATAAAAATTAGTAAATACAATGCATAGGTGGTGACTATAAATGGCTAATGCCGCTACCTCACCTTTAAAATACTCACCATGTAAAGGTGAGCTATATCGGTAAATTGTTATAAACAGTCCATCAGCCCGAAATTGAGTCTGCGGGATTACAACAGTCAGGTTTAAAAGTGATGAACAAGACATAAGGCTAGCTATGCCCATCCGCCAGAGGGTCAATTAGCACAGGAAACAAGGTAGGAATGGGGTCACTGGAGAGTGATTTAAGTAATAAGCCCTCTTGGATAGAAAAATATTTTCAAGCCAATACAGTATGATCGTCTAGAAACCATATAGATACAGACCTCAAGCTCTAATTCAATAATCATCAGAGTATTTCATTATTTTTATGGTGTACATCTGTCTAATAAGTCTGATAGTCATAAAACCGACAGATAACCAATAGGAAATATCCCTATGCCATTTCGCATAGTTCAAGGAACAATATTCGTACCACTCAATACGAACACCCAACACCGCAATCCTACAATCTCAATAAAACATGTTCGGCCTCTATTAGCATCATCCCAATCTCCACACTCACGACTAAAGTATCAGCACCATAATAGTGTGGTGAAGGGACCTGTATCGACACAGGATACGATTGATGGACCCACTCAGATGACAGACTTCAGCCACCGTTTATTTGAAGTCGCAGTAAATGATCACCAAGAGCGTCAACAAAGGCTTTCTAATATATTAACCCCTCATGATCACGCATCACTGAATCATATTAAACGTTTGGTCGTGATAGGAGATAGTCTATCGGATTCAGAAGGCCGAATGAAATCAAAAACCTTGGGAATAATGCTTTCCTCTAAACAATATCACGCTGGACGTTTTACCAATGGTTTCGTATGGCCAGATTTTATATCTTCACCTGCCTATTTGAATAAAGAACTGGTAAATTATGCCGAAGGTGGTGCTGTAGCGGCTAAATATTCCAAGTTAAATCCCACCTTCTGGTTTATTTCCAACATGGAACGTCAAATTAAAAAACATGATTTTAAATCTGATGACTTAGTCATACTCGCTCTGGGCAGCAACGATTATATGACGTTCGATAAGAAAGACACTCAAAAAGTGGTACACTGTTACGAGAAACAAATCACTAAATTAGTGGGAAATAAAAAAATAAAAAACATCTTAGTTACAGGGATTCCAGACTTCACGAAGACAGCCTATGCCCAAAAACAAGACGAAACATATCGCACCAGTAATAGTGCTCTCGCCAGTGAACATAATGCTAGCCTAAGCCAAAAAATAGCAGAACTCGCGGAGCGATATAAGGCCGAAGGAGTAAATATACAGTTTTTCGATTTCGATAATCAATTTACTGAATTACTAGATAAAGCTGATAAGGTAGGTTATGACACTCACACAGCAAATAGTGTCGGTTATGTGGATATCTTTGGCACGAGTAAAGCTTTTGATCCTGCACATCGGCATGTATTTCATGATGAAGTTCATCCAAGCCAAGAGGTACACCAAATGTTAGCATCTCGAATGAGCGATTATATTATCTATAAATTTGGAAAATTAACCGATAATTAAAAAATTATCAATTACATAAGATTTTATTGCGTCCATATTAATTAGACGCAATAATTTAATTCTATTATAGAACAACAAGAAACCTAGCCACCATGTTAAAAAAAACAATATTATGTGCGTTCGAGCGATAGTTCCCGAAGTCAATTTAATAAGAACTACTAAAAGTAGTTAAATACATAATAGAGGTAGAAATCGAGCTAATTCTTTCATAAATAACGTATTTAAGTTGCGCCAACTCATTGCCTAAAGGTTGGCGGTTTAAAATAGTTTTGGTGTCAGTTTTTTAAAAGTGCTGACAGCTTGTCGTAAAATGCCGCCGTCGTTTTTCTAAGTGTTCACAGTAATAGGTGAGTTCTTGCAGAGCCGTCACCACAGGGCTATAAAATATCTTAATTTAGATTTACCCTAATAAATTAGCTATGCGATTTTATGAAATCAAAATATGCGAAGCGAATTTCATTAACGAGATTCAATGCAGCTGGAGTTAATTTTTTGTTACGAGGAAAAATCAAGCTATAATGGCCCTTAGGAAGCTTATCCTTAATTGGAATAATAGATATCAAGTCTTTGTGATGTGGAGCTAAAAACATAGGTCTAGGACCAACAAACAAATAGTCCTCATTTAATACAAGTTTCCGAGCGATGGCACTTGAATCACCAAAAATTACCGAACCACAAGATTTGACTCCATTAGGAAAAATTACTATTTCTAAATCGCTATAATATCCATGACTTGCAGCTGGAATATACCATTTTGCAGCCTGTAGTTCAGCTAGTGAAGTACTATTAGCAAGAGGATGTCCTTTGCGAGCTACGACCGAAAAACTACACGATGTCAACCTCTCTTCAACAAACTCATTAAGCATTAAATCGGAAGATACAACGCCAATAAAAAAATCTAGCTTCCCCATACGTAAAGAGCTTAGTAATTCAGAAAGCTGCCCTTCAATAATAGTAATCCGAGTGGAATTATGGCGTTCTTGGAACTTTTTAATAACATCAGGAACAATACTAGTAGCAGGGAAATGAGAGCAACCAAAAGCTATTTTCCCATCTGATAATTTCTCAATTTGTCGTAATTCATCAACTGCTCTCTCTAACTCATTCAGGATTAAATTCATTCTAGGCTCAAACATCATGCCGGCTTTAGTTAATACAGTGCTATTCATCCCTCTGTCTAACAAGGTAACACCCAGCGTCTTTTCAAGCTCCTGGATACTTCTCGTCAATGTCGACTGTGTCTGATGAAGCATTTGTGCAGCAGCACTAATATTTCCATGTTGAATAATAGCCCTAAGATTTCTAAGTTGATTTAGTTTCGGCAACGCTTTCATTCTATCTCCTTCAATATAATGGACTTTCTTTTTTACTACATTTCCATACGCAGGATAGCTGTAGATAGGATCACTCTGAGTAATAACTGGAACTTAAAAGCAATACCTCCATTGGCAAAACAACACTCAATTAATAATAGTAATAATTCTTGTTTAAGATAAGGGTATTTGCTACTACGTCGTGACTTATTAAAATTTGGCTACAGCATACAACGACTTAGTATCGCAGACATTCCTAGTTTTAGCCCATGAGACCTAATGTGTACTGCAACCTCATTCGACTTATAGCAGAAAATATTATCAGATAAAAACCTCTTGACTGTAGGAAGGTGTATTGGCATAGATCAATCACTGCAATGAATTTTTTAACAACCTCAAGGTCGTTTTTGACAAATAATACAACAATATAATTACCAGAAAACCATCAAAAAACAGTGTGTTATGAAAATCAACTTCGCAAGTTAAAGGGCAAAAGAACAAAAAATTCATAGCCATGAAAAAAATAGAGTTTTTTTTTTAAGCAAGTCTCGCTAGTATGCCTCTCCGTTATTGAGCACTTGACGCATTGTTTTGTTGTTTAGTACATATTAAAATCATAAATATCAATTCGATATACTTGCAGATTTACCAAAAACTATCATGACACAACTGGGAAATGTGAAAATTTTTTTCCAGAAAATCACGAAAATATCAAAAAACAACAATTACAAAAAAATATAAATTACTAACTTACTTACAAGGCGGTGTTTTTCGATTGATGCATAGTTTAACTATTGAAGTAAATTAAACTTGATCAACAACAATATTTGAAATGACCGAACAAGGAATAACACAGAAATCAAGTGCTGAGGGCAATACAAAGTTATCTCCTAAACTTAATAAAATGACTAATTATTAATTTATAAAACACAATATAGCAACATGAGTCACTAGCGATGAATAAATTGCTGCACCGCATAAATAGACTAAAGACTGCTTTTGACAGTAATGAGCACGGCAAGCAAATGACACAGCAAAAAGCAGTCAAACAAACTAGTCTAATAACCAAGAAAAAATCATTAAATACCTTATTCATAAAACGAATAGGGTTCATTTATCATACTTAACACTAGACTTATATCAAACGAGTGAACTTAAGAGGGCAAAAAATGACAAGAAACTATGTGTTGGGAAATCAGTTAGTATTTGATGTACTTAAAAGACAGATTAGTACACAAGAAAATACAGTGAAGATAGGTGGTCGCGAGGCAGTAATCTTAAAGTTACTATGTGATAATTTTAATAGTGTTGTGGATAAGGAATATATTCAAGAAAAAGTTTGGGGGAAAGTATTTGTAAGCGAAACATCCTTGACAAAAGCTATTTCAAATTTGCGAAAAATCCTTACCCAATTCGACAACTTAGCTTGCGAAATCAAAACAATTTCAAAAGAAGGTTATGTACTTATTTTAGATGAAAGTACCACGGACATTCAAATTCCCGATAAAAAAGATATAATTGACATCAAAAGTATCGAACAAGGAAATAAAGCTTTAAACAATCACGGCATGATTTCATCTTTCATAGAGAAAACGGAAATGATGCGAGAAAATTTGTCTATTAAGCATGTATATTTTTTCTTAGTATGCTTAATTTCTTCACTACTTGCATCGATGTTTACCGTTGTAGCTATTGTTACCATAAATAAAATATTTTAATAACTATAACAGCTGTTTTTGGTTTGAATATCTCATTATATATTATAAGCATGTAAAAATGAGCTGTAAATATATTCCATAAAAATCAAAATACACTTGCATTATATAGCCAAGGCATTGGCTAATGATATTATACAAGTCAATAAATCTAGCTCAGATATAGTGATGAAGAGTGAATAGCTACGCATTAACTCTACAGAAATAAGTTCTCCAAAGACATCTGCAAGCGAAATACATAATTAGAATAGAGTATTTACACTTTAGAATAGGAGGTAGTACCTTACTAAAAAATCTATCAGCCTAATTATTTGCAATAAACACGTCTATCTAATTAACTTCGCATCTACTCAAATCTGATTAAATTTTTTCATAGTGCTTTATATCTAAATAAGTTAACTATTGATTAACACTTGCTTGCATAATATAGAAACTCTTAATACCAATCAATATAGTTAGCAGAAAAACCTTACTAATAAATAAAATATAAAGGCACAAGATATCCTCTGATATACATGCGCCACAAATATATAGATTTAACCAATAGATAATCGTTATATTAATTTAACCATTACAGATTTTAACTTGAAAATATAAATTAATTCACGATGTTATTAACTTGTTCAATAGAAACATAAAACTGGTCATCTACTTTTATTAATGAGCCTGTTGCTATCAGTTCATTACCACTTTTTAATAATACTTCAGATTGAACAAAGTCGTTTACTGGCTTAATTTGACTTGTTTGTAAATGATTAAGTTCATCCAATGTCATAGTGCAATTTGCAATAACAACATCTATCGCGATGCGCATCATTTAGCCTCCCTGAGAAATAGAAATAATTGAGCGACGGACATCACGGATCTCTTCTTGAGCAGAGGTAATTTCTGTCATCGTATTTTTAAACTTTTGTTGCTCAGTATCTAAATCGACTTGGATGGTGTCACAATATGCTGTCATAGTTGCATTCATAGATTGGAGTTGATCATAAGTTACGTTCTTAGTGCTCCAATCAGTACCCGCGATCTCTCCAACGCCCTGAGGATTGCCAAGTTTAGTTTTAATGATGTCGTCTATTTGACTCAAAAATCCCGCTGCACTGCCTCCATTTAACTTAGTGCTTTTATCATCACCAGGTTTAGTGTTCGGTAATCTATCACTCATAATTAACCCCCATAGGCGGTTAATTTCGGCAATGGCCTCTGACTTTAATGAAATATTGTCAGCTTTAGCTTCAGCACTTTTTGTCTGTTCTGAAATATATTTTGAAAGAATTGTATCAATCAGACTCAACGGGTCTCGATTGCCCGCTGAAAATAAATAATTTGAAGATGATGCTTTAACCGCTTTAGTCGCTATGGGAAGCTGGCTCAAGGCCAATTCGAGCGCCTTAGCCTCGGACTCAGGAGTGGGAATAGCACTGGTCATAGATCTAGCTTGAATATCTAGCATTTCAGTTTTCCTATTATGATTGAATAAAATATACGCGTGTTTGATTGCGGTCTTTAAAAATGACCTTATTACGTGAAATAGACTGAATCACACCTAGAAGTGGTACATTACTACCAACCCAATATCGATACTTGTCGTCATATATATACCCTCTTGATGTCGATGAGTAAAAGATTGAATATGGAAAGTTGGCATTATCAATAACTTGAGTGCTATCATTCCGAACTGAAACGGATGGGATAATATCCTGTAGCCCATTAGCTCTTAGCACAATTGCAGCTTTGGCGTTATCATTGACAAACCAAGTATCATTTATCTTATTAAACGACAAACCATATTCGCCTAACACAGCCATAACTCGATTATCAGTTTCAAAGGTCTCAACCTGGATTTGATCACGATCGACTTTATTTATTACCTTATAACTAACAGGCTGCTTCGAATCGCTTGAGACTAATTCCACAACAGGTTGTGAGAGAATTTGCAAATTATTTGCTTCAACAATCTCAGCATTTGCTTGCAAAGCCTCAGGCAACAACAAAAAGGAGGCGCTATTGGGCACCTTAAGCTTGCCATTCTTGACGTAACTACCGTTGAGTTGAGTTAAGTGTTCTGCAATTTGCGTGTACTGGTTAGCTTGATATACCATCCACATACCTAGACCCAATCCAGCATTAAGCAACAAAGTTAACATAATGAGTGCTTGATATTTTCGAGCTAGATAGCTTAACCATTGTGGTTTACGTTTACCTTCTTGATAAACAAAAAAGGCTATGCCTCTTAAGCGATAGATACGGCCTGATTTCAGTTTTTTTAATCGGTCGTTTTTTCTTGATCCTCTAATACAGATGATATTTTTATCATTGCAAAACTCCCAACGAGTACTTACAGGAAAAATTTCTGGAACATAAAGCGTTTCTGCATCTATATCTTTATTTGACCCTGTAATAACTAGTTTTGGTTCTACTGGTAATATTACGCCATGCAGGTGGCCATCAATGAATTCAACTAACCACATGCAAGTTCAACTCTTGTCTCAATGTATTTGCAATACTCACAGTATCACTCAACGCTTTCAATAAACCTTGAGGATGGTCTGGTAAAGGTATATTACGCACATAGAAATAATCATTCGACTTAAACTTAGCAATATATCCACCCGATGTTAATGAAAAATTAGCATTTATTTTTAACGCAGTCTCTGCAGGGAAATGCTCAATATCGAGTTCAACCATAATCAAGATAGTGTTGGCAAGGCCAACGCGAGCACCATCTTCAATGCGGCAGCTTACATCACCAAAATGACACAATAATGCTTGGTGTTCATCTAGCGATAGGCTTGAAGCTTGCACTAAGTGAGTAAATTCCATTATAAATAAGGTAAATTTTTTATTTTTCATCGTAATTAAACTTCATCTCAATCATAAAGCGGCGCTGAGTAATACGCTGTTCAGCAGTTGGTAAACCATTTTCAACACTACCGCGTAAAAAAATGGGCGTATTTCTCATACCTTCAGTTTGTAAAAAGTATTTCACGCTTTTAGCGCGCGCATCAGCTAGACGTCGATTACTCTCATAAGCTCCTGATGAATCAGCAATGCCATAAACCAATATGCTTTCTATTGGCTTTCCACGCAGATCTTCAATCATGCGAACCAACATATTTCTACCATCTGGTGTCAGAGCTGATTCATTCACCATAAATAGCTCATTAAATACTAAACGTACGTGTTTAGACTGAGTACGACAAATATCGAATATATTATCTAATGCGCATGATGATTTATCGTCTACTATCCAATATTTCCCATCGTCCGAACTCCAACGATCACCAGCTATAGATCGACCGGTATCAGCTACAGTTGAACGGTCACTGCCAGAAAATTTATTACCCTTCACTACATTAATAAGATTTGAATAGAGCCAATAGTCACCTTGACAACTGCTTACCTCGCTTAACGCATAGGTATGTAAATTAGCGAGATATAGCCGACTTGGATGAGAAGGCGTAGAAACTTCAATACATGTCGTTTGATGTGGTGAACCATCTACATATTCAGGTATTCTCTTTACCCAATAACGTAGATGGTCTACATCATCAATCTCAGAAAACAGTAAATTATAAATATCTTGTTTCCATTCATGATCCCATATTATTGAATCATCTTTCACATTCTGGGCACATGAAGTGAGTCCAACTATCACCCCTATCCAAAGCCAATTTCTAAACATTTTTTGCACTTTCCTGCTTATTTAATTCTAAGAGAATAAAAGCGATATGGCGGTAAAACTCTTTAGGAATATAGTCTTCACCAGTACGCATACTTTTATAGAATGCCCTTGCAAGCCCTATATGTTCCAAAATCGGAATATTAAGCGCCTCTAATCTACGGCGTTCATCCAATGCAAATGATTCAGTTGTAATCTTGAGCACGACAGGGACTTTATCTATCATGCAGTCATAGCAAATAGGCACTAAGATATGCGTAGGATTTGCAATAGCAAAAGTTGGTGTACGCCCTTTAGTCATTGGCGCATCCATGACTTCTCGCATTTGCCGTTTGCGTTCAGACTTCATTTCTGGCGAGCCTTCCGTTTCTTTCATTTCATTTTTCATTTCAGTAAACGTCATACGGTTTTTATGATTAAAGTGATAACTCTCAGCCATAAAATCTACACAACCTAAACTTACGCCATAAACAAAAAACAATAAGGAAACCAAACCCACATACAGCATTAAATTATAAATAAAGTATGACACATTGTTTATTTGTGCCAACCTAGTCAATTCTGCGCCACCAATATCAAAAACATATTTAAGCAAAAACAACAAAAACGTTAACTCTAGCACCTTACGTAATGAACGGGATATTGCCTCAATTCCAAATATATTTTTAGCCCCCGTAACTGGGCTAATCTTTTCCATTTTAAGACCTAATGACTCAGTATTAATAACATTCTTATTTAGCATTACCCAACTAATAGCTGCCATGACGAGCTTAATCATTAGCAGTATGAATATACCCCACGCAATCACAGTGTAAATAATGTCTAAGCCTGTCTGTATATCTGCATATAACATTACCTCAAACCAATCATTTGACGAATCAAAAATAAAATAAATTGTACCAATAAATATCACTGCAAATACCACTAACTCCATGGTCGGTTCTGCTAGTTCAGTTTTTGGAAACTGACCTTTTTTTCTTAACTCCCGAAGCTTCTTCTCCGTTGGCGGATATTTTTTGGGTTCAGTTGATTCGTTTGACATAAATTTAGATCAAAACTTGTAGTGGTTCGGAACTCACAACACAACTTGGATCAGCTATATCACCATGGCTACATACTGAAATAGTTGATACCACCTGCTGGAAGAAAGATTTAACCGAATTAATTTCATTATCGTTCACAACTAAAGTCGGCTTACTTCCATATAGTGAGGTCATTCGCAGAACTTCCTGGCGTAATGCTGACTGAAGCTCAATTAGGCTATCTAAATCCTCACTCTCCCCCATGACAAAGGTTTCAATGCACTCGGTTAGTTCAGAACTCAATAGCGCAACATAGATTTTTCCCTCAGAATTCATTAAACGTGAGGTGATTTCATATCTTGCTTGATTTCGAATCCGATTGAGCCAATTTTTAGACTCATTATCGATACGAGACCAATAAATTAATGCCTCAAAGAAAGTCACCCTATCGAGATAAAACTCGCGAGCACGGATCATTTCTTTAATCACATCATGGACACGGTTCAAACCAAGTGCCGAGTCGATTTCGTTTTTAATCACTTCACTTTGGCTTGCAAGTCCTTCAATAATATTGCTGGTGTATTGAAGATTATACTTTTCAACTAAGCATTTCCGTAAAAAATATTGCACAATCGTAGCGATATTTTGGGTGGCAGCATCGCTAACAAAAATTTCGTCCCCAAGTACTTCGATTAGCTCTGCAGACTCATCATGTGAGAAGCTATAAATACGAATACCCGAAATATGAACTTCTATATCAACAGTAAGTTGCTCATCTACTGTGATAATAGGGGCGCCAAGGGCTTGGCCCCAAAGTGCTTTTTCAATCTGTACAAGACTAGTTTCTACTAGGGTGCAATGCTGAGGTTCCCTTAGCACAAATGTAAGAGATTCATATAGTCCACTGCCGGCAATGCCTGTATTTACGACAGTTTTTGGCTTGCCTTGCACTCGCCACAGTAAGAACGCTGACAGTGTACATAAGATAAATAACGTCATACACACATAGAACAGACTTGGACTGAGTAGACCGAGTAGTAAAATCAAGGCTCCAATAACTAACAGGCTTTTCCAAAAACGGCTAACCTGCTTTGCCATCTGCCCCATAAATGAACTAGATTCTTCATCCCCTTTAATACGCGTGAGATACACACCGCAAGCGATTGATAACAATAAGCTGGGGATCTGCGAGACAAGACCATCACCTATCGTCAGTACAGAGAATCGGCTAACACTTTCAGATAGCGAGAGATCAAACTGATTAACCCCCACATAAATGCCACCAAACAGGTTAACCAAGCTGATCAAAATACCAGCAATAGCATCACCTTTGACGAATTTCATTGCCCCATCGAGCGAACCAAATAGCCGATTTTCGGTGCTTAAATCAGAGCGTAACTTTTGTGCTTGTTCACCTGTAATAAGACCACTTTTTAAATCGCCGTCAATCGTCATTTGTCTACCAGGTAAGGCATCCAGAGAGAATCTGGCCCCCACTTCCGCGACCCTTTCGCCACCTTTGGTAACAACTAAAAATTGCACTATGGTGATAATGATAAAGATGAGTAACCCTGAAATAAGGTTCCCTCCCATCACAAACTCCCCCACGGTTTCAATCACATTACCTACATCTTCATTCGCAATAATGTTTCGGGTCGTTGCGATAGACAATAACAAGCGAAAGGTCGTCAGTAACAATACGACCGTTGGTAAAAATGTCACCATTAGAGGTTGATCATTCTCAAGCATGATAACCAGCAGCAATACTGAACTAATAAAACTAATTAAAATAAACAGATCGATCACCACTCCGGGAAGGGTGAACAAAATAATAGTTGGCAACGCAAATGCGAGAATCACACTGCTGGGATTAAACTTGATTGGAAACCGACGAAGACGCTTAATCATACCGTCTCCAAGCTAGTCCGTAGTGCTTCAACAATCGACTGAGTTTCTATGCTAATAATCTTGTCGTCATTCTCTATCGTCAGCACGGCGAATCCATTGACATAGGTATACTCTACAGACAAATGTCTTGCCTGATCGTCTATTTCAGCATGGAGTAAGTCCACAAGATGTCCGATTAAATACTCATTAAGACTCAGTTCTGTTAAACGCAATTTTACGGTTTCAGCGAGTCGGTTTTTCAATTCATCTTTCAACAAACTAAGACTTTGATACTGTTCTTCAACAATATCGACAAGCTGTTGATTGGCTTCGTCAAACCAACGCTCTTGATTAACCTGAAATTCTTCTTCTATCTCATTATATAAATTATTAGCGTGAAGATTGAGCGCCTGCTCTTTCTCCTCGATCAGTTGCACCACTTGCTCTTCAAGCATTTGCTGGTATTGCTCGACTCTCTCTTCTAAAGCAGATAATAACGCCTTAGCCTCGTTATAAATAAGAAGATCAGACTTCTTTATTACGTTTGAGTGACGCTCTTTCTTAAATGCAATCTGTGGAACTAATCGATGCAATGAATTGATTTCTATATACAAGACATACCTCATTCTGGTTTAGAATTTAAGCTTACTAAATCCTTAAATCTCACTACAAAAGAAAAAAAAAGATTAAACCTGAACTCTTATGATTTAATCTTTTCAATTGATGGAGAGTCTGGAGGTTAGCTATTGATTCAAGGCGCTAAAACCAGATTACTTCGAACAACCGGAGAGGTAACAATCAGTTCTCCACTGGCAGTCCCGAGTAAATATGAGCGTCCGGTCGACACTAGATCCAACCCTGAAATTTGCTGGTAATCAGATTTATTCATTCGATTAACGGGATTTAACTGCGACTTAATCTCGGCCCGATCCCTTAAATTATTTAATTTACCGGCAAAATGATTTTGTCCCCGCATACTGGTAGCCCCTTGAGTCAACAGGACCTTCGAATTCAAACTTTTCAAATACTGACCTAAATCTTGTTTTCGCCACTCTTCAAATTCAGCAGAATCTTTTTTACCTCGTAAAGACTCAGGTATAGGTCGCCAAGATCCCATTAACGTGCCAGCCTCTGGACGATCTAAGAACTTAGGTACCCTATGTTGAATATATCCCCCCGCTCGGCCTACTATGCGCGATTCGATCTTACCTAGGTCAAGTTGTGGTTTAGCAGTACTTTTTTGACTCTCAGCGGCAATAACAGGACCAGCTGTCTCAGTCGACACTGGGGTTAATGTATTAACTAACGTTGCAACAACACCAACTTCACCATCAGTCACATCCGTCATCGATGGCGAACCGTTGCCCGTTGCAGCTGAGGTTGTACCGCTGCCATTACCAGCCGCGGGACCACGAGGATGATCTGTCGCTGCACTCGGCACTGCATCTGGGGTTGTCCCCAAATTACGTCTAGGTCCTTGGGTGTAATTACTGCCCGTTTGCGCACCCTGACTCAGATTCACAGGTGTTGAACTACTCACCTCCCATTTACGGCCGGTGTATCCTTGTGCAGCATTCGCCTCAGGCACCACTGTCGCAGGGGTGTCTTCCGTAGGCACGCCATCCGTCTGTGACATTGAAGGTGTGTTTATGGTGTTCGCCGCAACAGGTGGACGAGCCGATGTACCCGC
>Ga0172380_10000281_pt1 | contig 105441 bp, 98 predicted proteins | sample Leawe162metaG_FD_119747 | JGI IMG/M metagenome (GOLD analysis project Ga0172380, IMG submission 119747) | Leachate microbial communities from a municipal landfill in Southern Ontario, Canada - Leachate well 162 metaG | ecosystem: Engineered > Solid waste > Landfill > Unclassified | place...
AAAAAAGAAAAAAAGTGGTTGAAAAACTTATTTATTCAGCTTATTGCTTTAGTTATTTCGTCTACCATATTAACAATAACAGTTTTTGAAAAATTTTTAGATGGCGGCTGGCTAACATTAGTTATAACGTCAAGCGTAATAGGACTGTGTTACTTAATAAGAAAGCACTATTTAAAAGTTAATGCAGACAAGAAAAAGTTTGATGAACTATTAACGAACATTCCAACTATCGGTGAACCGAACAACGAACCGGTTAATCCGAAAGAGATGACTGCGATCATGCTGGTTAACAGTTATAATGGATTTGGCGTTCACACATTCTTAACTATCGTTCGCCAATTCCCCGATTTCTATAAGAATTTTATTTTTGTTTCTGTTGCGGTTATTGACCAAGGTTTATTTAAGGGTGAAGAGGGAGTTGAGAACCATAAAAAATCAATTAAAGATGCGTTGGAAAAATATGTTGATCTGGCAAGAAGGCTCGGTTTGAAAGCAGATTACAGAATTGAAACGGGAACAGATGTAGTAAAAGCGGGCTCTGAACTATGTGTTAACGTGAACAAGGAATTCCGCCGCTCAATGGTGTTCAGCGGCAAGCTCGCATTCAGAATGGAAAAGTGGTACCATAAATTTTTACACAACGAAACAGCATTTGCAATCCAACGCATTTTACATTGGAAAGGTGTGCCCAATATGATACTACCTATAAGAATGGATCTTTAAAGGCAGTGTAGAGTGTAGAACGAAGAACGTAGAGTGAAGAAAAAATAAGAGAATTACTTCTGTTTATTTTCGTTTTCCGTTTTACGCTTTAGTTGCCATCGCTTTAAACGCTACTGCATACATTTGAATTTGTTTCATCATTGCGCCAAGTCCGTTTTTGCGTGTTGGTGATAGATGATTATCAATACCAATATTCTTAACAAACTCGGGCGGATTAGCTAGAATCTCATCCGGTGTTTGATTTGAGTAAACGTCAACCAAAAGCGAGATCAATCCCTTCACAATTGCCGCATCGCTATCGGCTTCAAAAATTATTTTACCATTTTCAAGCTTAGCGTTAATCCAAACTTGGCTTTGGCACCCGCTAAGTTTGTACTTCTCGGTTTTGAAGGAATCATCAAGAGCCGGCATTTTTCTGCCTAGCTCTATAATGCGTGTATATTTTTCTTCCCAGTCGGTAAACTGCTCAAACTCTTTTACAATCGCGTCTTGTTTCTCTTTAATCGTCATTTGTCTTCCGGGAATTATAATACGTTATAAACAAAACCAATTTGCAAGCCTTCCTTAATTTGTGTCGTTGCTGATTGCGCTTTTTCATATACAAGTAAGTAGCCAAAATTTACGGAAATATACTTGGTTACCTTAGCGGCGATTATATTATCCCAGCGAACATCCCAAACATCCAAACTTTTGAATTGAGAGAAAAGTCGAATCTTGCTTTTGAAAACGATATTCTCTTCTAGTTTGTAATCAACGTCGGTTACGGATTCAATACCAGTCTCGAACTTAAATTTCTCTACTTCGTTCTTTGTGTCCGGATCATCCGAGTACTGAGTAAACTTGTTTGTAATTATTTCTTGAAAACCAAGACCTAGGCGAGTAATTATATTTGGATATTTATCATAAGTAAAACCGATTGTTTGAGTTATATAACCGGGATCGAAGAAGTTTGCAATTTCAACTTCCGGGATAACTTTATAGTCAAAACCACTCGCAAGCTGTGTTCTTATTGAGTTAGAAATAAATGGACTTGCAGCCCATCCCAGATCGTATGAAGCGACGTTTTCAATGTACAAGTCGTTATCAGTGGTTCTATAAGTAGCTCCGCCAATTTTCGATCTTCCGTAGGTGGCCTTTATTGAGTTTTTAAATGACCATTCTTTGCTTGGTTTATCATAATGAAAATCTCCCATCAGCGTCCATGCGATAGAATTTTCGCCACCTTTTACCCAGTTGCTGAATGCGATTTGATTAATTCCTACGCTTGTTACAAAAGAAGGAACCCAGCTGCTTTTTACAGTGTCTGCAGTTTGCGCAGAAACAGAAAGTGATATGATTATCAGGACTAAAGCAGTTAGTTTTTTCAAAATAACCTCGTGATTACTTGTTGGAATGAAATTGAATGCGCAAAATTAATAATTTAATAGGGCAATACTTAGAAATGGCACAAAATATTTTCCGCAAAATTCCTCTGCTATAGTTATTTTGGAAGTTGAATTAGAGAAAGTCTTTATGGGAAATTTCGAATTAGTTTCAAGCTACCAGCCCTCGGGTGACCAACCGCGCGCAATACAAGAATTGTTGGAAGGATTAAAGCGGGGAGATAAGCATCAAGTTTTGCTGGGTGTTACCGGAAGCGGCAAGACCTACACAATGTCGAATGTTATTAAAGAATATAATCGGCCAACCTTAATTATTTCTCACAATAAAACCTTAGCTGCTCAGCTTTATTCGGAATTCAAAGCATTTTTCCCCAATAACGCGGTTGAGTTTTTCATCAGCTACTATGATTACTATCAGCCGGAAGCTTATGTTGTTAAGCGCGATCTGTATATTGAAAAAGATTTTGCAGTGAATGAAGAGATTGACCGGCTTCGCTTGAAAGCAACAACTTCCTTGATAGAGGGAAGAAGCGATGTAATAATCATTGCAAGTGTAAGCTGTATTTACGGTATCGGCGCGCCGGAAGAATACGCCCGGCAGATTTTATTTCTGCGCAAAGGACAAACAATTGAGCGCAGAAAGCTTTTGCGTAATCTTATTGATATTTACTTTACGCGCAACGATGCAGATTTTACACGCGGCACTTTCCGCGCACGCGGCGATGTTGTGGAAGTTATTCCGGCTTATCAGTACGAAGAAGCTGTGCGAATAGAATTTTGGGGCGATGAGATTGAACGGCTTTCTATCATCGATTCCATTACCGGCGATGTAATTAAGCAAGTGGAAAACATTCCAATTTATCCGGCAAAATATTTTGTTACAACAAGAGATCAAGTTAACAGAGCAATACAAACTATTGAGGAAGAACTTAAGGAACGGTTGCGTTATTTTTGGAGCCAAGAAAAATATGTTGAAGCGCAGAGGCTTGAGCAGCGCACTAAATATGATTTGGAAATGATGCGCGAGATTGGCTATTGCAGCGGAATTGAAAATTATTCCCGCCACATGGATGCACGTCCGCCCGGCTCACGACCATTCTGCTTGTTCGATTACTTTCCGAAAGATTATTTATTAATAATAGATGAAAGCCACGTAACAGTTTCCCAAGTGCGCGCAATGTATGCCGGCGACCGATCCCGCAAAGAAGTTTTAGTTGAACATGGATTCCGCTTGGAGAGTGCAATGGATAACCGTCCGCTCAAGTTTGAGGAATTTCAAGGGATGACAAACCAAGTAATCTATGTTAGCGCAACACCGGCTAATTATGAACTAGAGCAATCTCAAGGTGCTTTTGTTGAGCAAGTAATTCGACCAACCGGATTGCTCGATCCCGAAATTGAAGTTCGTCCAATTAAGGGACAGATTGATGATCTCATTGGCGAAATACGCAAACGAGTTATTCTTAAAGAACGTATTCTTGTTACAACGCTGACAAAAAAAATGGCGGAAGATTTAACAGATTATCTAGATAAACTGAAAATCAAAGTGCGTTACATACACAGCGAAGTTGATGCGCTTGAGCGCGTTGAAATCATCCGCGATTTACGTATCGGCGGGTTTGATGTACTAGTTGGCGTAAACTTGCTTCGCGAAGGTTTGGATTTGCCTGAAGTTTCTTTGGTTGGAATTATTGATGCGGATAAAGAAGGATTTCTGCGTAGCGAGCGCTCGCTGATGCAAACTGCCGGAAGAACCGCGCGTAATGTAAACGGCAGAGTAATAATGTATGCTGATAAGATTACCGAATCTATGCGCAAGACGATTGAAGAGACTAACCGCAGAAGAAAACTTCAGCAAGAGTACAACGAAGCTAACAATATTACACCTATGACGATTTTCAAGAGTGTTGAAGAAATCATGAATTCGACTTCGATTGCCGATGTGCGAAAGAAAGAACATGAAAAACAAGAAGAAGCGTTTAGCAAAGTTGCAGAGCCGGTTATTAGATATATGAGCGATGACCAGCGTAAAGACTTGCTGGAACAGATGACGGAAGAAATGCTCGCCGCCGCTAAAGATTTGGAATTTGAACGCGCCGCGATGCTGAGAGACGAGATTGATAAACTGAAGAAGATGATAAAGTAAGCTTTCGCTTTAGAGAAGTTTTCTCTTTATCATGTAAACCCTTATTTTGTTTTTAACAAAACCATTCCATGAGAATAATATGAATATTCTTTTCATAGTTGCCGGTGCCGCTCTAATATTTATTTTCTTTTACAAAGTTTACGGCTCATTCCTAGCAAAAAAAGTTTTTGATCTAAATGATAAAACACAAACTCCCGCTGTAAGTATTAACGATGGAGTGGATTTCGTTCCCGCAGAATCAAAATTTTTGATGGGACAGCATTTTTCTGCAATAGCTGCAGCGGGTCCAATTACCGGCCCAATTATAGCGGGAGTGTTATTCGGATGGGTTCCCGCGTTAATATGGATCGTGCTTGGCTCAATATTCATCGGCGGCGTTCACGATATGGGCTCTATCGTAGCGTCAATCCGCTATAAAGCAAAATCAATTACGGAAGTAGTTCGCGTTAACGTTTCCAAGCGCGCATGGATTTTATTCATGATCTTTATTTGGGTTACGCTTGTGTATGTAATTGTCGCGTTCACGGATGTTACGTCAAGCTCGTTTGTTGGAACGATAACGCTTGAAAACGGCGATAAAGTGGGCGGCGGCGCAATCGCAACATCGTCACTTCTTTATTTGATTCTTCCGGTTATCATGGGAATTCTTCTTAAGAAAACTAAACTCTCGCTAACGTTAGCCACTGTAATTTTTCTTCCACTAGTAGGAATTGCTATTTGGATTGGTCCATATATTCCGTTTGATATAAGCTCTTGGTTTGGATGGTCTTTGCACGATACACAAAAAATTTGGAATGGATTTATTCTTCTTTACTGTTTTATTGCTTCAATCATTCCGGTTTGGGTTTTACTGCAGCCGCGCGGGCATCTAGGCGGATATTTTCTTTATGCAGCTTTAGCCGCCGCCGCAATCGGATTAATCTTTGGCGGTTTTACAATTCAATATCCGGCATTTACAGTTTCACAAAGTAATGTGGGCAATTTCTGGTTTCCGATGTTTCCGGTTTTGTTCATAACAGTAGCTTGCGGTGCTTGTTCGGGATTTCACTCGTTAGTTGGATCCGGCACAACATCAAAACAACTTGCAAAAGAAAGTGATGCAAAAGTTGTTGGCTATGGAATGATGCTTCTCGAAGGAATGGTTGCCGTTGTTTCTCTTGCATGTGTTATGATTCTCGCAAAAGACAGCGCGCTTATAAAAGCTTCTCCAAATTTTATTTATGCTTCTGGAATTGGTCAGTTTGTTCAACTAATTGGAATACCCGCCGCGCTCGGAATTTCATTTGGCTTAATGGCGTTTACTACCTTTGTTTATGATACTCTTGATGTCTGCACACGTTTATGCCGCTACATTGTAGAGGAATTAACCGGCTGGAAAACAAAATCCGGGAGATATTTTGCTACCGGTATTTCGATTCTAGTTCCGCTTCTTTTTGTAACTTCTACAATGAACGATGCAGCGGGAAATCCAATTCCAGCTTGGAAAGTTTTCTGGAGTATCTTCGGAGCTTGCAACCAAATGCTTGCCGCGCTTGCGCTAATTGGAATTACTGTATGGCTTTACAAAACTGCTAAGTTCAAATATGCTTGGGTTGTTGCTTTTGTTCCCGCCGTTTGGATGTTCTTAATGAGCAACTGGGCTTTTTTAGTTCTGATGCGTGACGGCTGGTTCAAAACGGGCAGTTTTGTTTTAACCGGAAATCCGGTTCCTATTATTGCGCTGTTCTTGTTTGTTCTTTCGCTTACCATTGCAACTGAAACTTTTTACGCTGTAATAATTAAAAAACTGGCAATAGCTTAGAAAGGAACGAAGTAATGAATTACCTTTTAGTAAAACATAAAGTTGAAGATTTTGAAAAATGGTTAGCCGTTTTCAAATCTCACGAAGACATACAAGAAGAAGCCGGCTTTTACGATCTCCAAATTATGCGCAATGCGTTTGAGCCAAACATAGTAACTGTTTTTTTCAAAGTTCGTGATATTGAAAAAGCGAAAGCATTTACTTCTTCTCAAAAAGCTTCAGCCGCAGCAGTAGACGCTGGAGTTATTGGAACACCGGAAGGATTGTGGCTGAAAGAAGTTTGAGCAACGCTCAAACTTCAATTAGCATTTTTCAATTTGTAGCTTAACCAACCGGGAATTGCGTCTTTGTGAACCATTACAGCAACGGTTTTTAATCGCGCATAAATTTCACTCATGTACCAGTAGCCGTCATACTTTTTATCTTTGGTACCCCAAGAATTTTTAACATAATAAAAATTATAACCTCGCTGATCTTTCGCGCGTCCGGTAATGTGCATTAAGTGGTCATCGGTTGTGGTTTGATTATCAAACGTTTCTTGACGCATTTCTTGTGTGATAAATTTTTCTTTTACCGGTTCTTCAACTTTCTTTTCGTCTGAATCTTCACTTACAACTTCCGGAGCTTCTTCTTGCGGAACAATTGCAAGCCCTTTCTTGCGGTCAAAATTTTTCTCACTAGTATCTCCATCCCAAAGAACAGAGTATCCTTTTGCTAAAGCAGTATCTATTAAAGCAATCATTTCGTTAACAGGAATATTGTAGTATTTGTCGTGACTCCAGTTGTCCGGAATTTCAAGATCTATTTTTGAATAGAGCGGGTGATGAGTGTACGAAGTAAACTCGATATAGTCCTTGGGATTAAAACCGAGCGAATCTCTAAAACTTTTTGGCGTGAATGTTCTTCCTAGATAATTAAATTCAAATGGCGGTGTTCCTAGATATATATTTAGTGTAGATTCAAAAACCTCCTGCCAGCGTGGAGTAATTTTGCCACCTTTGTTTTTCTTTACTGCATTCACAATACTTTCGAGAACATCAGCCATTTCGCCATGGTTATGTTCCTCTTCGCCAATGTTCATACCCTTATAGTTCTCTTCCGGGATAAATCCCTTTTCGCGAATTACATTCATTACGTCGTGCGCTTGTCCGCCAACGCTGAAACTAGTTGTGCCGGAATAGCGAACATATCTCTGCGCTTTTTCCGGATAAGCGTAGCGCACAAACCACATCGAAGATAAAATGTGCTCTCCCTTACCCATTCTCAAAAGTTCGGTTTCAATAAAAGATGTTGTTGCAAAAGACCAACATGTTCCGGTCTTGGCTTGGTTCTTTACCGGCGTCGTTTTTACTTGATGAACTATTTCGAATTTATAAACCTCTTCTTCGCTTTTCTTTTTCTTGCTTTGCGAGAAGGACATATTTGTGAGGAATAAAAAAACAACGAGCGTGAAGGCGAACAAACAAATCTTTTTCATAACACCCCTTGGGGAATTTGTTGATGGCAAAATAAAATATACCGTGAAAAGAAGCATTAATTTTTTGTTGTGATATTAATCTTTAATTGATTTTCAGTTAAGTACGGAATAACTTCATTTGTAATTATTTAGCGGAGTGTTAAGTGTGTGCGTATAAGCGGAATCTTGCCGTCTTGGCTTTTTTGTTATTGTTTCACCTCTTGTTTGTTAATTCCACTGCTCAAACACAAAAATTCGGCTTAGTAATTCATGGCGGTGCGGGGACAATTCTAAAGAAAAACATGCCGCCGGAAAAAGAAGCGGCTTACACAGTAAAACTTAACGAAGCTCTTTCTGCGGGATATAAAATTTTAGAAACCGGCGGAACATCGCTTGATGCTGTTAACGCTGCAATCAATATTATGGAAGACTCCCCATTGTTTAATGCCGGCAAGGGTGCTGTTCTTACAGAAAAAGGAGAAGCCGAACTTGATGCATCTATTATGGAAGGCAAAACTTTAATGGCGGGAGCGGTTGCTGGAGTTAAGCATATTAAAAATCCAATTAATCTGGCTCGGCTTGTAATGGAAAAATCGCCACACGTAATGATGATTGGTGACGGTGCTGAAGAATTTGCTAAGCAAAACAATTATGAACTTGTCGATAATAAATATTTCATTACAGAAGAACGCTGGATGCAATATCTAAAAATCAAAGAAGCGCAAGATAAAAAGCATGGAACAGTTGGCTGTGTTGCGCTTGATAAAAGCGGTAATCTTGCTGCGGGTACATCTACCGGCGGTATGATGATGAAAAAGTTTGGACGTGTTGGGGACGCCCCAATTATTGGTGCCGGTACTTACGCCAACAATAACACTTGTGCTGTTTCTGCAACGGGACATGGAGAGTATTTTATTCGGCTAGGCGTAGCTAAAGATATTTCCTCATTGATTGAATACAAAAATTATTCGCTGGATCAAGCTGCAAGCGAAGTAATTAATATTAAGCTTGCAAAGCTTGGCGGAACCGGTGGCGTAATTGCGATTGATAAAGACGGAAATGTCGCAATGCCTTTCAATACCGAAGGTATGTTCCGCGGATATATTATAAATGGCTCCGCACCGATAGTAAAAATTTATAAAGATTAGACTAATTTGTAGCGGCTTAATTAAAGGGGGTTGTTAACCACAACGAAGAATGGAGTGAATTAATGACCTTAGAAGTAGGTGTAAATTATCTAGCCGTACTTACGTGCGGACTTATTGCAATGACAGCTAGTTACTTTTGGTACAGTCCGTTTTTGTTAGGTAAAATGTGGCTTGACTCAATGGAAAAAACAGAAGAGGAAATCGGAAAAGATTCTAAGCCTCTAAAAAAGTACGGTATTTCTTTTATAGGATATATAGTAATAGCATATTCACTTGCACGCATAATGATTTATGTTAATGCCACAACCGTAACCGAAGGAATGCGTATTGGGTTTTTGTGCTGGTTTGGATTTACGTTAACTACTATGACCATCAATGCTCTGCTGGAAGGAAAATCGCTGAGGCTTGTTCTTGTTGATGGCGGTTATCATTTAATAGTTTTTTTGCTGTTCGGAATAGTTCTAGGCGCTTGGCAATAATTTCAAAATAATTTTTGAGAATAATGGACATTTCTCTAGTAGTTTTTGATCTTGATGGAACTTTGATTTCTTCGCACGAAACAATTTACAAAACCACTTTGTATGCATTGCGCGAAGTTGGAGTTGAAGCTGAAATTCCGGAAGATAAATTTTACGATAAAATTGGCTGGCACTTCGAAGATATTTTCCGGGAGTTTGGTTTTGCGGTGCCGGATTTTGAGAAGTTTATAAATATTTATAAATCTCACTATTTCGATTACCTGGACTCATCCTATGTATATCCCGGCGTAAGAGATATCCTCCCCATCTTGAAAAGAAAAAATATATTTACATCGTTATTAACAACAAAAGGACAGGACCAGGCGGAACTACTTCTTTCCCACTTCGAATTAATTAATCATTTTGATTATGTGATGGGAAGGCGCCCCGGAATAGCTCATAAACCTTCTCCGGAACCGCTTCTAAAAATCTGTGATGATCTAAAAGTTAAGCCGCACAATACATTAATAGTGGGAGATACCGAAATGGATATAGTTTGCGGTAAAGAAGCAGGCGCTAATAATTGCGCAGTAACTTATGGCTATAGAAGTAAAGAATTTCTACGAAACCAGCAACCCGATTTTTTGATTGACAAAATTGAAGACTTAGAGTATATAGTTAGTGGAATGTAAAATGATTAAGGAGACTGTACTATGGATAAATCCGGTAGAGTTTCTGTCAGCAACATCGGAGGAGTGGCCTCGATAAGTTTTTCTCACCCTCAAAGTAATTCCTTGCCGAGCAGAATGCTCAAAGAACTAACCAGTTCAATAAATAAATGCTCAGAAGATAAAAGTGCCCACGTAATTGTAATTAGAAGCGAAGGAGATAAATCTTTTTGTGCCGGCGCTTCGTTCGATGAAATGTTGGAAATAAAAGACTATAAAACCGGCAAAGAATATTTTATGAACTTTTCGTTATTGCTTAATGCGATGAGAAAGTGCCCAAAATTTATAATTGCCCGCGTTCACGCAAAGGCAGTAGGCGGTGGAGTTGGAATAGCCGCAGCCGCAGACTACACTTTAGCAACAAACGATGCTTCAATTAGGTTGGGCGATCTAGCTCTTGGTTTAGGTCCCTTTGTTGTTGGTCCAGCGGTGGAAAGAAAAATCGGCAAGACAAATTTTATTACTATGTCTATTGATGCAGAATGGCACGATGCATTTTGGGCAAAACAAGCTGGTTTGTTTACGAAAGTTTTTGCCAACAAGCGCGATCTTGATGAAGCAGTTTCAGCACTTGCAAAAAAAATATCGTCTTGCAGTCCGGAAGCAATTTCCGAAATGAAAAAAGTCTTTTGGGAGGGAACAGAAAATTGGGACTCGCTTCTTGAGGAACGAGCCGAGATCAGCGGAAAACTCGTCTTGAGTGAATTCACTAAAAATTACATGAAAGGATTTAAAGGGAAATAGAAAACCTTTTATCATTAGGTTTCTTAACTATCAGAAGATTCCATATTTTTCGATACAATCATGTGTTGGAAAAATATGAATCTATCGGAACTTCGTTACCATCATTTGGGAATACCCACCAAAGAAAAACATGAAGGGGAAGTTTATCTAGAAAAATTCAAAGTTTATGTTGCGGGCTACGATACAAGTCCATATAAAATTGAATGGATGCGTTACGAAGAAGATTCGCCCGTAAACAAACTTGTACAATCGGTTCCTCATGTAGCGTTCGAAGTAGATAATCTTGAAGAGGCGATAGCGGGGAGGGAGATATTAATAGAGCCGAATAGTCCCTCGGAGGGAATAACGGTTGCGTTTATTATTGATAATGGCGCACCAGTTGAGTTTATACAAATTGACAAGTCAATAAATGGATAGAAGCAGCACAAAAAAAACACAATTAGATAAGCGAGAATGGTGGGCGCTATTTATCATCATTTTCGTTTCATCACTTATACGGTTGAAGATAAACTACAGTACAGAATTTATTCCCGGCGGTAATGGCGCTTACTACTTGGTTGTTGTGAGAAATATCTTTGAACCGGGCAATCTTGTTTATCGAGATTTTCCATTGGTTTTTTGGTTGGAAGCAGCAATTGCGCTTGTTCCATTTAAGCTTGGTTTAATGGACTTAAATGCAGCTATTGATTTTGCTGTGCGAACATTCGATTCTGTTGTTCCAACACTCTCAATGCTACCCGCCTATTATATTTCGAAAAAAATATTGGGCAATGAAGAAAGACTTTTGCCTAAAATTATAATTGCGTCAGTCTCGGTTTTGTATGTCTCTTTTTTTATGCTAATCTCCGAATTCCAGAAGAACTCGCTCGGATTACTATGGCTCTTTTCTATGGTTTACTGGATTTTGAAAGTACACGAAAAAAATAACATCAAAAATATTTTAATGGTCGCACTCTTTTTTATTCTTACGGCAGTAACGCATTACGGATGCATAGCAGTGGCAATAACAATCATTATCGTCGATCTAATAATTTCGACTGTTATTCGGTTCAATTGGAAAAAACTTTACATGGCTCTTTTGATAATAGCATTTTTCGGTATGGCAACAATTTTAATAGTTAATTTAATTAATCATTGGCGTCTTATATCTTTGATAGAAGCGCCTCAAAAAATTATGAGAGACCCGGTTATTAGCTATTTATTTATTGGCGAACCGGTTATATCTCCACTTGATCTTATAACTATATTACTGGTTAACACGGTAGCTCTGGCCTCACTGTTTACTTATTTCACAAAATTCAAACTAATTGAAACGAAACTCAGATCATTTATTCTAACGATGATTGTACTCTCTCTTTTCTTAGCATCACCTTTTCTGGGACTGGAGACAGCACAAAGACTTTATTTCATTTCGTATTTAACAGCGCTACCCTTGCTGGCGTTTATACACAGAGAAACCGGAACAATTAATAAAAGGAAAAACATTCTGTTGATAGTAAGCGCAGTTTTATTGCTCTCGACGATTTACAATTCTGTTAGAAATAATTATTCAAACATGAACAAAACGTTGTATGCAGAAATGACTAAAATGAAAAAAAAATTACCACAAGATGAAGGAACTCTTATAGTAGCAAGACATGGAATGGAATTTTGGTCGAACTGGATTTTTAGAAACTATTCGGTCAGACAGGAAGAATTATCGCCGTCATATTGGCGTTGGTACAACAAAGTTTATTTTCTTATTCAAAAGAAAGATAAATCGCCGTTTGGTCATGCCGGTACATTCGGTAAACCATTTCCAGAGCCTACAATCCCGGAAAACAGTAATTTGATTTTCAGTAACAAATATTTCAATCTTTATTTGAGCAAGGCAGTACCTAAAGATTTTTCAATTTTTATTAAAGGCTATAAATGAAAAAAATATTATTAATTCTATTGGTTTGTGCTTTTTCATTCACAAAAGCACAAGTCTGGGATTCGGTTAAAACAGCCAAACTATTTGGCAAGAATATCGGGGCAATGATTATTTACGATAAAACAAAAGAAAAATATTATAGATATAATCAACCGCGTGCGGCAGAAAGATTTACTCCAGCTTCAACGTTTAAAATTCCAAATTCTCTTTTTGGAATTGAATCCGGTGTAATTCCGGACGAGAATTTTGTGATTAAGTGGGATGGTGTAAAGCGGTGGAGAAAAGAGTGGAATCAAGACAACACACTTGCATCGGCAATTAAAGTATCGTGTGTTCCTTATTATCAAGAAGTGGCGAGACGATTAGGGCGGGAAAAATCCGCCAAATATTTGAAAGACATGGGTTATGGCAACTGTTTAATAGGCGATAAAGTGGATATGTATTGGCTGGATAATTCACTTAAAATTTCTGCTGAAGAACAAGTAGCCTTCATGAAGAGATTTTATGATTATAAACTTTCTTTTGCCAATAGAACGGTTGATATTGTTAAGAGCATTCTTCCGGAGGAAAAGTACAAAAACTCCAGAATGAAGTTTAAAACCGGTACGGGAACCAAGGAAGATGGTGTCTGGATTGCATGGCTAGTTGGATATGTTGAAAACAAAGGGAATGTTTACTTCTTTGCTTTTAATGTTGAGGCGTCTAGTTTCGAGAAAGCGGCAAAGCTTCGGGATAAAATTCCGAGAAAAATTTTAAAACAAATAAAAGTTCTCAATTAACAATCAACCGAAAGAATCGCGACATATGAGAAAAACAATAATTTTAGTTTTTTGTCTAATTGCCATACAAGTAGTTGCTCAAAACTCGGCGACTGAATTTAAGCTAACAATTGAAAATATTATGCGAGAGCCAAAGTGGATTGGAACTTCGCCGAGCGGCATTTATTGGAGCGAAGACGGCTCAAAAATATATTTCAACTGGAACAGATACTTTGCTATGAATGATTCCCTGTTCAGTTATTCTATAAAAGAGGAGAAAATCAGAGCGCTATCGCTTGAAGAAAGAAAAGCGCTAGTGCCACAGTATGGTGTATATAACAAGGCCAAATCGAAAAAATTATTCGAAAAAAATGGAGACATTTTTCTTTTCGATATTAAAGGCCAAACGCACAAGCAAATCACCAACACTAATGAGAGAGAATCAAATCCGCGGTTTTCGTTTGATGAAAAAAAAATCATTTACACATTTAACGGAAACCTGTTTTCGTGGAATTTGCAAAACGGCGAAACTAATCAGATAACCGACTTTAGGAAAGGCGCCAAAAGAAATGAACAAGGAGAACAAATAAGTGAAGCCGAAAAATATTTAAAACAGCAAGAACTTAGCTTGTTTGAGGTTCTCCGGAAAAGAAAGCATAACAAAGAAGCACAAGAAAAATTAATGAAGCAATTCTCAGTTAAACGGCCTAAAGAAATTTACGTACAAGAGAAAAATGTAAATATGATTATGCTTTCGCCGGACGAGAACTATGTAACCTTTCGATTGGATAAATCACCAAAGAATTCTAAATCAACCATTGTTCCAAACTATGTAACGGAAACCGGCTATACTCAAGATATACCGGCTCGAACAAATGTTGGAGTTGAGCAAACAACTTACGAGTTAGGAATTTATGATATAAAACGAGACTCGGTTTACTTTGTTGATATTAAATCGCTCCCGGGAATTTTTGACAAACCTGAATATTTAATCGAATATATAACGCTGAAAGATTCGGCAAAGAAAGAAATCAAAAAAGAAAAAGCAAGAGATGTTTCATTTTCGGGACCAATCTATTCACAAAATGGAAAAAACGGAATAATTGTTGTACGGTCTCAGGACAGTAAAGACAGATGGATTGCTTCGCTTGAGCTTTCATCCGGAAAAATTAAATGCTTGGAAAGACAGCACGACGAAGCATGGATCGGCGGACCGAATATTGGGTGGGGAAATGCGAGTATAGGATGGCTGGATGATAGTAAACGGATTTATTTCCAGTCAGAAGAAACCGGGTACTCACACTTATATACTCTTAATGTTGATAGTGGCGAAAGAAAACAATTAACAAGCGGAAAATATGAAGTACACGAAGTTCAGCGTTCCAACAATGGAAAATATTTTTATATAACCACAAGCGAAGTTCATCCTGGCGAAAGACACTTTTACAAATTATCTGTTGATGGAGGCAAAGCGGAGAAAATTACCTCTCTTACAGGAAACAACGATGTTATGTTGTCACCAGACGAGACCAAGATAGCATTGCGCTATTCTTATTCAAACAAGCCATGGGAATTATACTTAATGGATAACAAAACCGGCGCGATTCCAAAACAGATTACAAATTCAACATCAGCCGAATTTAATTCTTACAAATGGAGAGAGCCAAGTGTAATTACTTTTAAAGCAAGCGATGGAGAAGATGTTTACGCCAGACTTTATAAACCGGAAAAATCAAAATCGAATAAAGCCGCCGTTATCTTTGTGCACGGTGCGGGATATTTGCAAAACGCACATAAGTGGTGGAGTGAATATTTCCGCGAGTACATGTTTAATAATCTACTGGTTGATAATGGCTACACTGTTCTTGATATTGATTACCGTGCAAGCTCTGGTTATGGCAGAAAATGGAGAACAGATATTTACCGAAACATGGGTGGCAAAGATTTATCCGATAATGTCGATGGCGCAAAATACTTAATTGAAAATCATGGAATTGATTCCAAAAGAATCGGTTTGTATGGTGGCTCGTACGGAGGATTTATAACATTAATGGCAATGTTCAAAGAACCCAATATTTTTGCGGCCGGTGCGGCACTTCGTCCGGTAACGGATTGGGCACACTACAATCATGGTTACACTGCTAACATATTGAATATTCCACAGCTCGACAGTATAGCGTACAAAAAAAGCTCTCCAATTTATTATGCAGATGGATTAAAAGGAGCGCTTTTAATTTGTCACGGAATGGTTGATGATAATGTTCATTTTCAAGATGTTGTTAGACTATCTCAAAAATTAATTGAGCTTGGCAAAGACAATTGGGAGCTTGCCGTTTACCCGGTTGAAAGCCATGGCTTTGTAGAGCCAAGCAGTTGGACAGATGAATACAAGAGAATTTTTAAGCTATTCCAAAACAATTTAATTAAGAAGGATTGATGAAAAAGTTAAGTGAGATTTTTATTTATCCTATAAAGTCTTTGGGCGGAATATCCGTTAAAGAGGCGGAAGTTACAGATCGGGGATTAAAATATGACCGCCGCTGGATGCTGGTTGATTTTAAGGGTAAGTTTCTTACGCAAAGAACACACCCGCAAATGGCGTTAATAAAAGTTGATCTTTCCAAAGACACTTTGTTTTTCCGTAACATTAAAAACACCGATCAGTTCAGCGTGGGAATTAATGAATCAACCGGAAAAAAAATCGATTCGGTAGTTTGGGAAGATAAAGTAGAACTCCATCAAGTGAATACAATTGCGGATGAATGGTTTAGTCAAGCCCTAAACATTAAATGCAAACTTGTGTTTATGTCGGATGAAACGAGAAGACCAGTGGATAATAAATATTCCAAGAACAGCGAAATCACAAGCTTGTCGGATGGTTACCCATTTCTAATTATCGGTCAAGCATCACTTGATGATCTCAACTCAAAGCTGCAAGAAAAAATTCCGATGAACCGATTTCGCCCAAATTTTGTATTCACCGGAGGAACTCCTTTTGAAGAGGATGAAATGAAAAAATTTGCTATCAGCGACTTAATCTTTTATGGCGTAAAACCTTGCAGCAGATGTGTTGTAACAACAATAGATCAAAACACAGCCCAAAAGTCTGACGAGCCGCTTCGGACTCTTTCTTTTTATAGAACTGTTGGTAATAAAGTTAATTTTGGAATGAATCTATTGCACGAAGGAAGCGGAAAGATAAGAGTTGGTGATGAGATAACAGTTGTTGAGAAATAAATGCTTACCATTTATGATTTACTGAAAGGAAATGATCTTCGCTCTATTGGCAAAGCAAACGAAGTTGTAGAGCTTGTTACAAGCGATCCCGAATTATTCGAGGAAGTTTTCAACGGTATATTTCATGAAGACAAAGTAATACGTGCTCGCTGTGCAGATGCAGTGGAAAAGGTTGCGCACAAGTTTCCTCAATATATTCAACAAAGAAAAACGACTATTCTTAAGAATCTAAAAGCATTTAATCAAAAAGAAGTGGTCTGGCACATTGCATCAATGCTAGGATTACTAAAACTCACTCCAAAAGAAACAAAGATTGCTTCCGCGCAACTTTACAAATGGCTTAATGAACAGGAAAGCATAATTGTAAAAGTGATGTGCATGCAAACGCTAGCCGATTTTGCTTTGAAAGATAAAAAGTTAATAAAGAGCGTTAGCGATGAAGTGGAAAAACAAATGATTAACGGGGCTCCCGCAATAAAAGCAAGGGGAAGACACATTCTTAAAGCTTTCGATAAAGCGAAATGAATCGTATTTGATAAAAAATCCACTTACATTTCCACTGTAGGAAATATTTTATACGGTAACTCCTAAAGAGAGAGAAGAAAGCAAAACCATTTTCTAATCACTCAAAAAACGGGGTGCGTTATGAAAAAGTTAGCTGTTTTGTTTTACGTGGTTTTATTAATGGGGTGTTCATCGTATCAAGTCGAAGAAACAAATTCAAGTTTTCCTGTCCTTTTAGAACAAACCGAGCTGCCCCAAGTCCCACAGAGAATAATTGATCTGGAATTTCGTTTAGTAATCCGAATGCTTGTTGATGAAAAAGGAAAAGTAGCCAAAGCTATTCTTCTGAGTGGAAGTGGACTGCCAGATTGGGATTCCCTCGCGATCAACTCGGTTAAAAAGTGGAAGTATGAACCGGCTAGACTTGAAAATAAACCGGTTAGCATCTGGTTTGTTCAAAAAGTCAAAATCCAGTATGAGGATCCTTGCTGCTTAATGTTATCGCAAATAGTATGCGATACATACGATAGCGCCGTTGTTGTAGTAAAAAAACTGAACGAAGGAATTGACTTTGGTGAACTGGCGATAAAATACTCATGCGATTCCTCGAAGACTACTAACGGATTTATTGGCAAAAAGGATGTACTTCTTTATCCGGCGCAAATCAATCGTGTTTTAAAAAGACTGGCTGTTGGCCAACATACCGAACCTATTGAATATGGAAAACGGTTTGTTATTTTCAAGAGAAATAAAAGTTAACAGTTTTTGTTGCTGAACTTCTCTTTTCAGAAAACTGTTAGTACTGTACATCTCAATAACTAAACTGAAGGGCAAAGCTATGGCAAATGTTTTAAACTGGTTTGAAATTCCGGTAACGGATATGGAGCGAGCAGTAAAATTTTATACCGAAGTTATGGGTTACGACTCCATGTACCAAATGAACATGGGCGGGTACGATATGGCTTTCTTTCCGATGGAAGGCGAGGGTGTAGGCGGCGCGCTTGTTAAAGGAGAGGGTTGTATTCCAAACGCTAACGGCTCTGTTATTTATTTAAATGCAAATCCGGATTTAGCAATTCCGCTTTCAAAGATAGAAGAGGCGGGTGGAAAAATATTAATGCCCAGACAGTTAATTACAGAAGAAATTGGTTACATGGCAACATTCATAGATAGCGAAGGAAATAAAGTCGCCTTCCATTCAAACAAGTAGTTTTGAAAACGAGTCACATCGAGCGGAGCTAGGTGTGACTCTCTTTTTAAAGATTATACTTCTTTTCTAAATCTCTTGCCCTATAACTCAATCTATCATTATCAATATCATCAATAACGTCTACAAGGTATTTGGCTTTGGATTTATCCACAGTACTTTTAAGATAAATTTCCATAAGATATTTTACAGCGGTATTCCTTTCGCGTTCGTTTGAAGAGGGAACAGATTTTTTGAACCATAACTCGGCCTTATCCAGCGTGTTGTTTTTGTAGTAATATGAACCAATCAAATAATTGTATTGATCAATGAGTTCTTTTGCATAGCGAAAATCGGGAGCTGATTTAGTGTAAGATTCAAATTCACCTAGATTTTTCCCAAGGGCAATCTGAACGATCAATTCGTGCAGCCACTTGCTTTCTTTTTCGTACTTTTTAGATAGATTGAAACTTTCCAATGATCTTTCGTTTAATTCCGGCAAGTGTTTTTTTACTCGGGCGTTATCCCCTGTTAGCCATGCGTTGTAAACTATTATGTAGCGGGAAGAACCAGCGGCTCCACGCGGCTGGTGTTTCTCATCGGCAATTGCCGCTTCTGCAAATTTAATCGCTAGCGACGATTCGCCGCGCATATCATAGAACCTTGCGCGGACAAATTCGCTAACCAAATTCTGTCTATCACTCTTAATAATAGATTCAACTTTTTTAAGATCCCAAATGCTTAATAATTCTTGGCAGTAAGCATTTAATGTTCTTTTGTTTTCCGGAAATCTTTTTAGAAAGTTTTCAAAAACCGGAACAGCAGCGGATTCATTGTCTTCCAGATTTGAGTAAACTTCAATAAGTGTTTGAGCCGCAAGTCCAAATGTGATTGATCCTTTTTCGTAAGCTAACCGTAGTTGTGTTAGCCCTTTTTCTCTATCGCCGGAGAAACCAAGTGCGCCCGCAATAAATCCGGCAACACCACTTAGTCTATCGGAGTAATAGTTTAGCATTCCGATAACCAGATATGAATCGTAAAAACTGGGGTTAGCTTTAATTACTTCTTCTGCTAATGCCTTTGCTTTTAGCCCCGTTCTGAAAGCACTCCACCAAGAACCATCAACTCCATAAACTCTCGCTAGAAAACCGTAAATGGTGGAAAAGTAAAATTTATTTTCGGTATTTAATGAAGCGTCTTCAAATTTATCAACAATATTTTCGCAGTATTTTATTATCTCGCTATTTAGAGCCTTTCTTTCTTCGTCCCGTTTTTCCTGAGAAAGTTCTGCAACTTTCTGATAATACTCGAGTATTTTAGCATTGATTATATAATAGTAATACTTGGGAGAATTGGGGTTTTTGTTTATTTGTTCTTGAGATAACTTTATAGCTTGACTGAAGTTTTCATTAAAAGAGAGTGATATAATTTGCTGATCTATCTGTGTCGGCTCAATACTCTGTGCATTTATTAAAGAGCAGAAAAGTAGAACGAATAAGAAATATTTCATGTTACCTCATAGAATAGAATTAGAATCTAATTACCTTTCAACCGCAAAATAAGAAAGAGATCAATATGAATGTATTTATAATTCACGCGCATCCGGAAGAGAAATCTTTTTGCACATCATTAAAAAACGAAGCTGTTGATTATTTTCGTCAACGTGGAGACGAAGTAGTAGTTTCTGATTTATATTCGATGAAATTTAATCCGGTAGGTGGAGCGCATGATTTTGCCGATGTGAATAACAAAGAATTTTTTAAATATCAGCTTGAACAAGTTAACGCCTACAACAATAATTTGTTCGTTGATGAAGTAAAAGTGGAAATGGAAAAGCTTTTAAATGCCGATCTGGTAATTTTCAATTTCCCGCTCTGGTGGTTTTCTTTACCCGCAATACTTAAGGGCTGGGTAGATAGAGTTTTCGCAATGGGTTTTTCTTATGGAGCCGGAAAAGGAGTTTACGATTCCGGAACATTTAAAAACAAAAAAACTTTTTGCTGTCTAACAACAGGTGGACCCGAAGCAGCTTACGGGCCATCCGGCAAAAATGGAAACTTAGAGACAATTCTTTATCATATAAATCATGGAATGTTATACTTTGTTGGGATGCAGACCCTTCCACCTTTTGTTGGCTTCAGTCCAGCTAGAAGAACCGAAGAGGAGCGAAAGGCTGTGCTCGAAAAGTATAAATTATATTTACTAAACTTAGATAATCACGAACCAATTTTTTAAGGAATCGAGTGAGTACAATTGTAAAAACAAAAAGGCTTGAACTAGTATGCGGAAGTCTTGAATTAGCACGCGCAGAAGTTTTTAATAAACAAGAGATATCAACACTTCTCAACGCCGAAGTTCTGAATAACTGGCCGCCGCCATTAAACGATGCTGCTTCGGCCGAATTCTTTTTGAACTATGCCGAGAATAATCCGGATGCGTTGGATTACGGAATGTGGTACATAATTTTAGTTGATGGAGGAAAGCGGGAAGCAATTGGGAATATTGGCTTCAAAGGAAAACCGGATGAAGCCAAGACAATTGAAACCGGTTATTCAATAATAGAAAACCATCAGAGAAAAGGATATGCGTCAGAAGCGGTTGCGGGCTTAATGGAATGGTCGTTCAGCCAGCCAAACGTTGATATGGTCATTGCAGAAACACTGACCGATGGTTTTCCATCACAGAAAGTATTAAAGAAAAACGGATTCACCTTTGTCGGAGAAGGTTCCGAGCCGGGTGTAATCCGTTTTGAACTTAAGAAATCCCGCCAGTAAAACTATTTTTCTTTAACGTATTCTTCGTGAAGTTTAACCGGTTTAGATTTTCCACGCATTTTCAAGTTTAGCATTTCTACAAAAACCGAGAATGCCATTGCGAAGTAGATATATCCTTTTGAAATATGCTGATCGAAACCTTCTGCTATTAAAGTAACACCGATAAGCAAAAGAAAGCTAAGCGCTAAAATTTTTATTGTTGGATGTTTTTCTACAAAACCGCTTATAGAGCCGGAGAAAAACATCATAAAAATAACCGCGATAATTACGGCAGCAATCATAACTCCCAAATGACTTACCATACCAATGGCCGTAATCACAGAGTCTAAAGAAAAAACAATATCCAGCAAAGCGATTTGAATAATTACCCCAATGAAAGATGGACCAACACGCTTGGAAGAAGTTCCTTCTTCGCCTTCAAGTTTCGAATGTATTTCGTGCGTGCTTTTCGCAAGCAGAAATAAACCGCCAACTATAAGTATAAGATCCCGTCCAGAAATTTCTTGTGAGAGAATTGTAAATAAAGGCGCGGTAAGCTTCATTATCAAACTAAGTGAGAAGAGAAGTGCAACTCGAGTTAGCATTGCAAGAGCTAAACCGGTGAGCCGCGCATTTTTCTGCTGATCTCGGGGCAGTTTTCCAGCAAGGATGGAAATAAAAATTATGTTATCTATTCCCAGCACAATTTCGAGCGCAGTTAAAGTTAATAATGCAACCCAAAGTTCTGGCGTTAAAAACATATCCATGAAATTTTCTCCAGTTAATTCGATTAATAAAAATAAGCGGTTGTAATTACAATAAATTCATAATTTGGTGCAACCCCGTTGAGGTATAACTGTACAACAATGGAGCATCCAGATTAGTTGCTAAAATAGTTTTTGAAACAACACAATAAAAATATAATTGTCACGTTTACCGTATTAGAAAATAGAGTTTTATGAGCACAACTCAAGAACAGATTTTTATAAATAAGTGTCGAAACGGAGATGCTTCGGCTTTCGGTCCGCTAATACAAATATACCGGCGGCAGTTGTTTTCTTATCTGTTTAAGTTGAGCGGAGAGAGAACTCAAGCGGAAGACTTGTTCCAAGAAACGCTGATAAAAACTTGGAAAGGAATCAAAAAATATAACGAGCAACAAAAGTTCTCTTCTTGGCTTTTTTCGATTGCGCACAATGCCGCAATGGATAATCTGAGAAAAAGAAAACGTGATGAAGTGGTTATAGATCTTGAGCCGGATGAACTAAGAAGCGAAAGCAACCCGCATATTGAGCTTGTGAAAAGCGAAAGCACAACAATGATTAAGAGAGCTGTTGATAATCTTTCTTCAAAGCAAAAAGAAGTTTTTCTGTTACGAATTTACAGTGGAATGACATTCAAGGAAATATCGGCTACAACAAACGAACCAATAAACACAGTGCTTTCGCACATGAATTATTCGGTAAAAAAGATTAAGAAAGCTTTAGGAAGAGAAAATGATTAATAACAAAGATTTGATTTGCAAAGATTTTGAAAATGAGACTTGGCTCTATATAGAACAAGGTTTGCCCAAAGAAAGAATGGAGTTTTGGAATAAGCATGTTGAGCAATGCACAAAATGTTCGGCTCTGATTCGAAACGAAAAAAGTCTTTTAGAAACTAGCAAAGATGAATTAGCTGAGGACATTCTTGATTCGAAATTTGACATGATGATTAGTAATGCAATAAGGCCAAACAGAAAGTTCTCTCTAAAACATATCTGGATTAAGAATAAAGAATTCTCAATTAAAACAAAGTTTGCAGTAATTAGCGGACTGGCAGTAGTTGCAATAGTTGTTTCATTAATAACTCCCAAACAAAATCCCGTTAAAACGGTGTCCAGCGAGCTGCTTGATTGGGAAGGAACAAAAATTGATTCGCAAATTGAAAACATACAAGACAAAATCGAAGTGATTAATAATGACGAATGGAGTAATCAACTTAAAATAATTGATGAACGACTTCAATTGCTGGAAAAACAAGCCGATAAATTTTAATCAAATAAAGGAGATGAAATGAAACAGAAAATATTTTTACTTTTGATCGTGTTGTTATTCGGAGGAAAAACAATTTTGCCGCAGAGTTCCGGTTATTCACTTGGACAAACAGAAAGCTTGTATTCAGAACTTGCCCAAGCTTATACCCTCCAGGGGAAAGAGATGAGCAAAGAAGAAGAAGACAAATTATTGAAAAATCTTTCAGCTGAAGTAAAAGAAAAACTTGCGGAAATCAAGAAACTAAACAAGAACAAATATTTTCAACTACTAAGAGAAGCATCCCATTCTTACAGATTTAACGGTAGTTGGACGCTTGGGCCAAGTTTGGCTACTGGTAAATCGCTAAACAATTATGAGGAAACACTAAAAGAACAAAAGGAAAAAGCTAAAAAACAAGCCGAACTGGAAATCGATGTCGAGTTGTTAGCTTTGAAGTACAAGGATGCCGATTCAAATGCCAAAGAAAAAATCAAAAACGATTTGTCTGGTGTGCTCGGCGTATTATTCAACATCCGTGAAGAACAAAAACAAGAGGAAGTAAAACGACTGGAAAAACGTCTTCAAGACTTAAAAGAGTCCCTTCAAGCACGAAAACAAGTTAAGGGTGAAATTGTTCAGCGCAGAATTCAAGAATTGCTAGGAGATTCTAAATATTTAAAGTGGGATTGATTGATCGATAAGAATAGAGACGCATTAAAATGCGTCTCTATTTGTTTTGTAAAGCCTCGAAATATTTCCTAATCAAATCTTCATAATCTTTTTTGTAACCTTCGCGAATAGCTTTCTGCAACTCATCACGAAGTTTGTTTTTACCCTCTTCAGTAGAAAGCATTAACTCCGGCGGAGTGTTCCGCGCGGTATTCTGTCCCGATTCAGATTTTCTATCTTTCTCATAATCACGTTCATTTACGGAGCGCTGGGCGTCAATTAGCTTTGAAAGTATTTTCTCTTGCTGCTTGATTAATGCGTCGTCTACTTTTTCCGATTGCAAATTTGTTACCACTTCCTTCATTTCGCTCAAAATCTTTTCGAGATTCGATGCCATCCGTTTTGACTGCCCGGATTGTTTAGCTTCTTGATTAAGCTGCTCTAATGATTTCCGTATCGCTTCCTGCTGCTGAGCTAACCTCTGCATCTGGCTCATCATCTCTTGCGATAGCTTGCCTTGGTTCATCATTTGCGTTAGCTGATTCAAACTCATCTGCTGCTGCGACATTTGCTGAAGCTGTTGCATCATATTCATCATTCCGCCGCTTTGTCCCCCTTGCATCATCTGGTCCATACCACCTTTGAGCATGCTGGCAGCATCGTTCAATTGTGCCATTGCATTGGTTTGGTTGCGTGAGGCTAGTCCGGCACTTGCAGACTGCATGATTGAAACTGCTTGCTGCATTTCAGAATAGGCGCTTCCTAAAGCCTTCCCCATTTCCGGTGTAACGGCAAAAGTCTTTTGTGAAAGAGAGCTAAGATTTTGTAATACTTTGCTCAGACTGTTTTGAATTTCGTTCTGTTCGCGTGCGGCTTTGTTAAACTCTTGAGAGTAAGGACTCAACTGCTCAGTTTTATTTTTTAAGTTTTCCTGCTGCTTGGAAAGATCAAGAAGATCGTTCAGAATCTTTGCCATATCAAAAAACGTCTTCGTTTGATTCATCTGCTGCATAGCCGACTGCATATTTTTCATCTGCTGTTTCATGTTTTTCATATTGCCGGAAAGTTTCTGCTGATTCTGCATGGCAGACTGTTTCATCATTTTCTGCAGATCTTTCATCGCTTCTTCAGAAAGCTCTTCATTGTTTTGCTTATCGAACTCTTCAGAAAGTTTCTGCATTTCATCTTTCGGCATATCCTTTAGCTCATTCATTTTGTCTTGAGTTTCTTTCATTGCTTCATTCAGTTTCTCCAGACTCTCGGAAACATCTTTTTGTTTTTGAGCAAGTTCGTTCCGTTTTTGAGAATCGTTTAGATTACTTTGATCGGTCTGTTTTTTCAGATCATCTAGCTTTTCAGAAATATCCTCCGTTCGCTTAATCAACTCATCAACTTTTTGCTCGGCTTGAATTCTTTTTAGCAAATTTAGAGTTCGCTCAATACTTTTCTTAAAATACTCTTCGTTGGCTTTCATCTCATCCATCGACATTTGAACATTATCGCGCATCATGTTTTTCAAAGAATCGTTAAGCCGTTTTAGAGCATCCTTCAACTCGTTACTATCAAGCTTGTTCATCAACTCTTGTAATTCATTGTACTTTTCAAGGGTCTCCTGTGAAAGAAGATTGTTCTTCATTAAATCTTTTTGCATGTCGGATAATTTCTGGGAGATATCTTCAACCTTTTCTCCAATCTCTTTAAACTTTTCAGCGACTTTTTCTACGCGTTCCTTTTCCTGCCAAGAAATTTCTTTGTTGTTAAGCTTCATATCGTCGCTTATTTTCTTCATTTCTTGCTGGAGCTTTTCCGCTTCTTTAAGAGTTTCGGTTAATTCTTTAACCGAGTTCTCCTGAGCATCTTCGGATTTGGCTAAAATCTGCTCTAATGATGGAACTGTTATGGTAAGAGTTTCTGTTCTGGCAGATTTTGGACCGCGCACAACATCGTTATCGAATACTTCTAAAAAGAAAGTTAAGGCTTCGCCTTCGGCTAAATAAAGTGGGGCTAAATCCCACACAAAGTAAATCTCATCTTCCTTCTTTTCTTTTGAAATTGTAATGGGCACTTTAGTGTACTCTTCGGTTGCTTGTCTATACTTTGAAGCTGAAAGCCGGTAATTAAGATTCATTAGCGTAAAACCATAATCATCGCTGATTTTTGAGATAAGAGAAATTTTAGTTTCGTTTCCCAGCGTAATATTGACTGTTGGGGAAAGCAGTTCAATAGAGGGGGATAAATCCGATATGGTTTTTATTGAATAAGAAATAGGATTCGAATTAGAAATGTTCTGCGCATCGGTTATGATTATTTGATAATTAACCTCTTTCTCGACATAAAATTCAGAAGAAGCGTTTGTGTAGTTAACTTTCATTTGCTTGCTGCTGCTGTCGCTAAAAGCAATTGACGCTTTTTTGAGTTCGCGCGAAGAGGAAATCCCTAGTTTTATTTTGCTTCCCGGCAGAGCGGAAACATTTCCATTATCCTTTTGAGTTGTTGCCGGTTGCCCGGAATATGATGGTGGTATAATTGTTAATCCAAACGAAGTGACAATTGGGCGGTTAAGAACAGATATTTTGTAAGTATCGCTGGTTAAACCACCGGCTTCTGCGTAATAATCGGTAGAGCTTTTCAGAGAAACTAATTCATTTGTAAAATATCCAAGTGAATCTTGGATGAGTTTGATTTCAGATGGTTCCGACTGTTCGGTAGATTTTGTATAGAGAATTAAATTTTCTTGCTGCTTACCAACGATCTGTATTTTTATAAATACATTGTCCCCCTTAGTAATTTCTTTGTTCCCTGGAGTAATTTTAAAAATAAATGCCGGAGGAGCAGAGAAGTCTTTTTCATAATTAAACAAGCGATAAACGGCAGAGTTTAATCCGGGAATTAGAAATAATGAAATGAGTGTAAAAACAAGTACGCCGGCGGAAAGTTTGAGCAATTTCTTTGTCTTGGTAAAATCTACAATTGATGTAAAATTAATATTCAAACTCTTTTCGTAGATTCGTTTAAATGCGGCTTCAACCAACTGACTGGAGTGGTTAGTGCCGGCTTGTTCTAACAGTTGAATAGCATTTGCGAGCTCATCTTTAATCTCCGGAAAGTGCTGCCCGACTTTTTTTGCAGTTTCTACAAAATTTGGTTTTAGGTAAGAATAGAAATCCTTAGTAATTGGATAAACAATTGCTGTAAGTAAATATATAATCGAAAGTGAAATCCATACAAAAAACAAAATTGTTCGCGCTGTGCTGTCGAGATTAAATAAAGTCTCAATAGCAACAAACAGAAACAATCCAGAGCACAAAGCAGTAATCCAAACAAATAATTTGTTTAAACCATCTCTGCGCTTTTCCCTTTCTACAACTGTGCGAAGCTTATTATGTATTTCTTGTAAGTAGCTATTCATTCACTTTTCGTAATAAAAAATTTCAGTTCATTAACGCCCAAACAATTATGTTTGTTCCGAAGCGGAGCGCTTCTTCCCGTTTTTCGGGCGGATCTTTATGAATTTCCGGATCGGCCCAGCCATCGCTGGGATTGCTTTCAAGGGTGTAGTAAACACAAAGCCGTTTATCGACAAATAAACCATAACCGCGCGGCGGATTCTTATCATGTTCATGTGTTTTTGGGGGACCGGTTCGAAAATCAAACATGCAATTATAAAGTCCGTAACTAAAGGGAAGTTCTAGCAAATCTTTTTCCGGAAAAACTTTTTTCATTTCACGCCGAAATGCTTTGTCGAGTCCATAATCATCGTCAACATAAAGAAAACCTCCATTTTCTAGATACGATCTAAGATTTTTGGCTTCTGCATCAGAAAAAACTATGTTCCCATGGCCGGTGATGAATAAGAACGGATAAGCAAAAATGTTTCCGGTAGATAAATCAACAAACTCATACTTGGGATTTGTTTTGATGTTTGTATTCTGCGCAACAAATTTGAGCAAGTTAACTTCTGCAGAAGGATCATTGTACCAATCACCGCCACCGTTATATTTAACACGCGCAATTTTAAAACGGGAATCGTCTTGTCCGAACAAAACAAGCGGAAGCAAAACGAGCATATATATTTCGATTTTTCTAAACATTTAATCCGTTTATTTACGCGTACAAAATAAAGATTTCATTCTCTCTATGCATGGGTAAATCTTTTGCCGGTTTTTGTGTTTGGTTCACAGCTTTTCTTAATTTTGATTAAAACAAAAGGAAGCAGAAAATGAAATTTGGAAAATTCTTGGTTCTTTGGGCTATGTTTTTGGCTGGAACTGCATTGGCTCAACCAGTTCAGTATAGTAATTATTTTGTTGATCAGACAATGCGCATTGATTATTTCCATATTGGAGATTCTTCCACGGAGATTGTAACTGTTGATCATATTTACCAATATGGGATTTGGGCGGGCAGCACAAAAAACTTGATTGATAATTTTAATAATGGTGCATACTACTACAAGATTTATGATGCCGCTTCCGACAAACTAATTTACTCGATCGGATTCGACAGCTATTTCAAAGAATACCAAACAAGTGATGAAGCCTCCAGGGGAATCAAGCGTACATACCACGAAAGCGCAATCATTCCATCTCCCAAAGACAAAATTAGATTTGTGCTGGAGAAACGGGATAAGCAGAATAAACTGAACGAAGTATTCACAACCGAAATTGATCCAGCAGATTTATATATCATAAAAGACAATGTGAAGGATAAGGCAGTTAAGGTTTACAAATCGCATATAAGCGGCGACCCGCACGCTAAAGTTGATGTTGTAATATTAGGCGACGGTTATTCTGCAAATGATCAGAAAAAATTCGAAAAGGATTTAAAACGTTATACCAATCTTTTAATCAGTCAAGAGCCATTTAAGAAGAACAAAGACAAATTCAATATTTATGGAGTTTTCAAAGCATCGGAAGAAAGCGGCATTGATGAACCGGGCGCAAACATCTATAAGAACACAACTCTAAGTACTACATTTTACTCATTAGGTTCGGAGCGTTATGTTTTAACGGAAGACAATAAATCTATGCGCGACCTCGCGGCCCATGTTCCTTACGATGCCATCTATATAATGTGCAACTCACCACGCTACGGCGGCGGCGGAATCTATAATTTCTACTGCACTTTTGTTTCTGATAATCAATTCTCTCCATACATCTTCTTGCATGAGTTTGGTCATTCATTCGGCGGATTAGCTGATGAATATTATACAAGCGATGTAGCCTATAATGAATTTTATACAGTCGGACTCGAACCGGTAGAACCAAACATAACACGTGCGCTTGACCCCAAGAATGTGAAATGGAAAGAATATTTATCTGCCGGAATTGATGTGCCGACTCAATGGGAAAAAGAAAACTATGATAAGATGGATTTAACATGGCAAAAAGAAAGGAGAGAATTAAACAAGAAAATTGCCGAGTTAAAACGTGCCCGCATTCCTCAAAAGGAAGTTGATGCTGTACAAAATGAATACAATACTAAAGACAAACTTCACAGCGATGAAGTTGATCAGTATCTCATGAAAAGTAAGTATTGGAGTAAAGTTGGAGTGTTTGAAGGAGCCGGTTATTCTTCTAAGGGAATGTATCGCTCTATGCTTGATTGCTTGATGTTCAGCAAAGGAACAAAACCGTTTTGCAAAGTTTGCGAAGAACATGTTGCAAAAGTGATTAATCATTTTTCAGAATAAGGAGCTGAATGAAAGTATTCTATCTGAACAATCCGGCGTCGCACGGCGGGCAAGGCGCAAAATATTTTTCTTTGATAAAAAATGAGTTAGATAAAAATAATATTAGCTATGAAGCAGTTGAAACTAAATATGCCGGTCACGGAACAGAATTGGTAAAAGATTTAGATTTCACTAAGTACGATGCTCTTGTTATTTCCGGCGGCGACGGAACTTTGTTCGAGACTGTTAACGGATACTTCGAAAACAAATCAGTTAAACGAATTCCTATTGGTGTAATTCCAATAGGAAGAGGAAATGCGTTTGCGCGCGATCTTGATCTGCATCCGGACAAACTGGCGGAAGCTGTTAAAATAGTAGCACTTGGCAAAACAAAAATGGTTGATGTCGGATTATTCAAAACTAACAACAAACAATTTTATTTTATAAACATACTAGGATTTGGTTTTGTAACTGATGTAGCTAAAACAGCTTTTAAGTTAAGAGCTCTTGGGCATCTTTCATATATTCTAGGAGTTTTATACAGAACTATTTCTTTGAAAGCATATAAGCTAAAAATTGAAATAGATGGAAAGATTTACGAAAGAGAAAATGTTTTTGCGGAAATATCAAACACGCGTTACACGGGAAAGGATTTCTTAATGGCTCCGTCGGCTGTTCTTGATGACGGATTGCTTGATATAACATTGTTGAATAAAGTCACCAGAATTAGACTTTTACAAGCACTACCCCAAATTTTCACCGGCGATCATGTAAAGATGAAAGAGGTTGAATGCTTCAAAGCTAAGAACATAAAAATAGAAACTGAGCCAAACAAACTTCTTACACCTGATGGGCAATTGATGGAATCTACACCTATTGAAGTTGAGTGTTTGGGTAAGGCAATTGAAATATTCACCAAATGATTTACTGTTTTAAGTTAGGAGAATTTATGCGCAAGAAAGGTTTCGTTTACTTAACAGCTCTGATTGGTTTAACTCTTTGTAAATGTATATTAGCCCAAAATATTGGCGATCAAGTTGATGTAAGCGTGGATTTTCAAAAGCTGGAATCAACTTACTTTGTTGGCAACAGAATAAGCGGATTTAACGTAACTACCGGAGCTGGTTCTTTAGAATGGCGAAGGTTCGTAAGGCAGCCGAGTCTCTCATTTAACAAAATTGACCTTCGATTCATTCCATCCAAGAGTAATGAGTTTCCTGCTTCCGCGTTTGATGAAAATCCAATATTGCCGATTGAAGTAAGCTTTGTTTCTCCGAGAACAGTTAGAATCCGGTTTTCAACGCGCGCGGTTCCATTTGATAATCAGCCATCGCCTATGCTTGTAGGAGAAGTGCCAAAAGACAACACGTGGAAAGTGATTCAAAACGATAGTGTTGTTGTTTATAAAAGCGAATATGGAATATTGAAAATCATAAAATCACCGTGGCATATTGAGTTTTATGATTCAAAAGGAGAATTGTTAACACGTACCAACAACATAAACGATTCAAAATCTTTCACACCGCACATTCCATTTTCATTTATTCGCCGTTCAAGTGATTTAGGCCGAACTACAGCCGCCAGTTTTCAACTTTCTTATGATGAAAAAATTTATGGCTGCGGAGAATCGTTTACCCGCCTAAATAAACGAGGACAAAAAGTAATTCTCTATACTCGTGATGCGAATGGAGTTCAGAACACACGTATGTACAAACCAATTCCATTTTTCTTAAGCAGCAATGGTTACGGAATGTTTGTTCATACCAGCACACCGGTAACTTTCGATTTTGGTCACTCATATGATCAATCGAATCTCATTTTTACCGGCGATGAAATACTCGATCTTTTTCTGTTTGTCGGTGAACCAAAAGAAATTCTCTCTGAGTACACTGCAATTACAGGACGAAGCCCGGTTCCTCCGCTTTGGTCATTTGGTTTATGGATGAGTCGCATAACATATAAAGCTGAAGATGAAGTTCGAGAAGTAGCAAACAAGTTGAGAGATCACAAAATTCCAAGCGATGTTCTTCATTTAGATACCGGTTGGTTCGAAACTGATTGGCAGTGCGATTACAAATTTTCAAAATCCCGTTTTAATGATGAAGCCAAAATGATTTCCGATTTAGATAAGCAAGGTTTCAAGATCAGTCTTTGGCAAATGACATATTTTTCAAGTAAGAATCCGATATACAAAACATTGGTTGATTCCGGGTTCATAGTTAAAAACGAAGGTGGTGTACTTCCTTATGAAGATGCAGTGATTGATTTCAGCAATCCGAAAGCTGTTAAATATTATCAAGGTCTTTTAGGAAATTTATTGAAGTTAGGTGTAGGTGCGATTAAAGCTGATTTTGGCGAAGATGCACCGCTTCATGGAATTTATGCTTCCGGACGTACCGGATTTTACGAGCATAATCTTTATCCCTTACGTTATAACAAAGCTGTGAGTGAAATTACTAAAGACATAACCGGCGAGAATATTATCTGGGGGAGGAGTGCTTGGGCTGGAAGCCAGCGCTATCCTCTTCACTGGGGTGGTGATGCAGAAAATACAAACTCGGCAATGGCGGCAACACTTCGTGGTGGCCTCTCTTTGGGTTTATCCGGATTTACATATTGGAGTCATGATGTCGGTGGATTTGTAGAAACAGCCCCGCGCGATTTATACAAAAGATGGCTCGCATTTGGAGTTCTTACTTCACATACCCGTTGTCACGGTCAACCGCCGCGTGAACCATGGACTTACGATGTAGAATTTGAAAATGATTTTAGAAGAGCTGTTGAATTAAAATATTCATTGATGCCATACATTTATGCCCAATCAAAAAAAGCTTCTGAAAATGGCTGGCCTATGCTTCGCACTCTTTTCTTTGAATATCCGAACGATCCAACTGCTTGGCTTATTGAAGACGAATACATGTTTGGTGAGGATTTGCTTGTTGCTCCTTTGTTTGAGGAGAATGCTGAACGAAGAGTTTATTTGCCGGAAGGAAAATGGATTGATTATCAAACGAAAAAAAGTTATCAAGGTGCACACTGGCATCAAATTGAAAGTGGAAAAATTCCAATTATACTTTTAGTTAAAGATCACTCCGTTATTCCACATATTGCAGTCGCTCAAAGCACATCATTAATGGATTGGAATAATATTGAACTGCGTGTTTTCTCGTCTGATAAATCTTCTGTTGAAGGTTTGTTTGCATTACCAAACAAAGAGTTAAGAGAAATCAGACTAGTTTCGACTAGTCATGGTTATGAGATTAAGAACGATCCATACAAACAAAAAATTAAATGGACTCTTAATTAAAGAACTTATAGCCAAGGAAGTTTAGTTAAATCCACATTGCCGCCGGAAAGAATGAGAGCAATCTTTTTTCCAGCAAACTTTTCTTTGTTTTCCAAAACTACTGCCAGCGTAACTGCGCTGGATGGTTCAATAATTATTTTCATTCTCTCCCAAATCAATTTCATAGCTTCGATAATTGTTGCATCTGATGCAGTTAAAATCTTATCCAAATTTTGGTTCAATATAGAATATGTTTTATCGCCCAAGCTTGTTAACAAGCCATCACAAATTGTTTTAGGATTTACAGAGGGATAAATTTTCTTATCGATTAATGACTTGAAAGCATCGTCGGCGCCTTTGGGCTCCGCGCCGATCACTTTAGTTTTTGTAGAAAAATATTTTGCACTCAAGCAAGTTCCGCTCGAAAGACCACCTCCGCCAACCGGAGGAATTATGTAATCAAGATCAGTCAACTCTTCGAGAATTTCCTTTGCACTTGTTGCTTGTCCGGCAATAACAGAAAAATTATTATACGGATGAATAAAAGTAGCTCCGGTTTCATCAACAACTTTAGCCAAGGCTTCTTCTCGTGCTTGAAGCGTCGGTTCGCAGTAGATTATTTTTGCCCCGTAGCCCTCTACAGCAATTTTCTTTATTTCGGGTGCTGTTCGGGGCATTACAATATATGCTGGAACAGACTTCATTTTTGCAGCTAATGCAAGGGCCGCTGCATGATTACCGGATGAATGTGTAGCAACACCTCGTTGAAGTTCTTCTTTATTGAGAGAAAGAACTGCGTTGCTTGCACCTCTAAATTTAAATGCACCCACTTTCTGAAAGTTTTCGCATTTAAAATAAATCTCGCAGCCAACTATGCTATTAATTAATGAAGATGTTAAGATTGGCGTACGATGAATTTGTGATTTAATTCTTTCTTGTGCTGCTATAATATCTTGTTTGGTCGGTTCGTGTTCTAGTATCATGATTATAGTATTTCAATTATTCCGAGTGTTATGTCATCGCTTTGTTCTGCGGCGGCACGGTAGTTTTTTACTTCATCAAAAATAGTTTTAGATAAATCATTTGGTTCTAAATTACGATTTGCAATTAACAAATTTTCGAAACGTTCTTCGCCGAATTCCTCTTCGCTTATGTTCATCGCTTCCGGTATTCCGTCAGTATAGAAGAAAACTAAATCATCTTTCTCTAATTGAATAGTTTCTGATGAAAATGGGAGATCCATGCTTCCCAGCATTAAGCCGCCGGCGGATAGTTTTGTTAAGGTATTTTCGGTTGCTTTAAGTAAATAGGAAGGATTATGACCGGCGTTTATACTTAGCATAGTTTTTGAGTTAGAATTAAATATGCCGAACCACGCAGTGGCGAATTTATCCGGTGTTGTAGAGTTGATTAAAAACCTGTTAAACGATTGTACCATTTCAATTGGGTCGAAGTGATCGTTTTGAACTATAAAATAGATTTGCAGAAAACTATAAATCGTAGAGACAATTAAAGCTGCCGGAACGCTTTTGCCCGAAACATCAGCAATAAAAAAAAGAGTGTTCTCTTCGTTAATCTTAATTACATTAAAATAATCTCCGCCAATTTCTTTGGCTGGCTTTAGGCGGATTGACATCTCAACATTATTAATTCTAGGCAGTTTGTTAGGAAGAAAATGAGATTGAATCTTCCATGCTGTTTCCATTTCGTGTTTAGTTTGCTCGGATTTGATTTCGACATCTATCAAACGAGCATTTTCAATAGTAACTGCGCACTGTGCGGCAAGTGCTTCAAACAAATCCAAATCCTCTTTTGAAAAAACGCCCTCACTTTTTTTATTAATTACTTGAATGACCCCAACAAAGTCTTCTTTTTGTATCATCGGAACACAAATCATATTTCTTGTTTTGAATCCGGAGGAAACGTCAAATTCTTTATTAAAGCGTTCATCGCCGTAGCAATCGTTAATGATTAACGACTTCTTCTTTTCGGCAACCCAGCCGGCAATACCTTCACCAATTAAGATTTTTTTTGATTTAAGAGAAGATTCGGTTCCTCCGGCCAAAGTGTGGAAGTAGAGATAACCTTCTTGTTTGTTGAACAAAAGAAGAGAAGCCGCTTCGGCATCAAGAAGTTTTTTGCTGGCAGAAATAATTTGGTCTAAAAGCTTTTGCAGAGGTTTTTTTTCTGTGAGCTCTTGAACTGTGTTTTGGAAAAATTTAATACGTTTTAGAAGTGAAATGTAATCGTGTTTGTCTAATTCAATAGTTGTTTTTGATGCCATCGTCAGCCTTTCGTTGCTGCTTAAAAAAAATATGAAAGAAACAGAATTAGCTAACCGTTTTGTTCTGCTTTAATTCAAATACTTTTACAATTACGTATGCAATCATGGCAAAGAGAAAAAATATTAGGAGCATCCATGCGGTGCTTTGTAAAGTCTCAATAATTGTTCGATAAATTTCCAGAATCCAGCGTTCGTTAGTTAGATAGAAGCGCGGTCCTATTTTCATCTGTGGCTCTATGTATTTTTCCAATTCCCAAACGCGGACACCTCCGCTGATTCCAACAACATAAATTGCGAACTTAATATATTTCTGCCACGCCACGCTAATCTCATCGGCAATTATTCTGTTAAGAATTTTTCCAATTGGCTTATCGAAAAACTTTGCGATCAAAAAGGAAGTAATTGTAGCCAGTGCAAAAGTCACAAACAATAAAGTTAAAAACATGGCTCCTCTGTACAATTGTGTTTACAATTTAGAGAAAAACATACTATGTAAAAACAAAAAAGGCTTGTTTTCACAAGCCTTTTTTGTTTATTCAAGATCTTCAAGTATCGTTTGAAGTTTCTCCAGCGCCTTTTGCCAATCGGCCATCTTCATCCGTTCGCGCTCAATAACTTCTGCCGGTGCTTTAGAAACAAAACTTTCGTTTTCCAATTTCTTGCGTACACCGTTAAAACTGCCAAGTATACGTGCAATTTCTTTTTCGATTCTAGCTCGTTCAACTGTAAGATCAATCAAGCCTTCAAGGGGAATAAAAATATCGCATCCCTTAACAACAGCTGATGCACATGCTTTCGGCTTGTCTAAATTCTCGTCAACAGTTAGCGTATCTATTCTAACAAGAGATTTAATATATTTTTCTTGCGCAGACGTAACAGCAGTACTTTTTAAGAAAACATTAATAGGCTTAGCTGGAGAGATGTTCATCTCGCCACGGATATTTCTAATTGCAGTTACAACTTCCTGTACAAACTCAATTTCCTTTTCCGCAGCCTCGTCTACAAATGCTGCGTCAAATTTTGGAAATTCACAAATAGAAATACTTTGCCCATCCTTACGCTCATCTAACAACTGCCAAATCTCTTCCGAAATAAACGGCATGAAAGGATGAACAAGTTTTAGCATATCCTCATATAAAGAGATAGCGCGTGAAAGAACCGCCGATTTTACTTCGTCACTTCCATTATACAGGCGGTTTTTAGCAAGTTCTACATACCAATCGCAAAAGTCATTCCACACATAGCTGTAAATAATTTTTGAAGCGGCGTTCACTTCAAATTTATCAAGGGCTTCGTTTACATCCTTAATAGTTTTATTAAAGCGGGAAGTAATCCATTTGTCTGTAAAATCAATGTGTTTATGTTTAAGCAGCGGATCAATTTTTATGTTCTGAGCATTCATCAATAAAAATCTTCCGGCATTCCACATTTTGTTTGCAAAGTTTCTACCGATTTCAACCATATCACTACTGAACATAACATCTTGACCTAGCGGCGCGATGTAAGTCATTGTGAAGCGCAAAGCGTCTGCGCCATATTCTTCAATAAGATCAAGCGGATCGGGTGAGTTGCCTAACGACTTGCTCATCTTTCTTCCTTTTTCATCGCGCACAAGACTTGTGAAGTAAACATCTTTGAATGGTACCTCATCCATAAAATGCATTCCGGCAATGATCATACGCGCAACCCAGAAGAAAATAATATCGGGAGCTGTAACAAGTAAATCGGTTGGATAATAATATTTCTGATCGCTCTCGCTAGTAAAAACATCTTGTGCCCAAAGCCAGCTGGACGCCCATGTATCAAGTACATCATCATCCTGATGCCAGTTCTCAATATCTTTCGGCGGAATAACATCGCAATAAATTTCTTTTGTAGTATTGTTGTACCAAACCGGAATTCGATGTCCCCACCAAAGTTGGCGAGAGATACACCAATCGCGGATATTGGTCATCCAGTGTTCGTATGTTTTAACCCAATGCTCTGGATGAAACTTAACTCTTCCTTCCTGCACAACTTGAAGCGCCGGCTTGCAAAGTTCTTCCATCTTCATAAACCACTGTTCACTCAAGTATGGTTCAATAGGAACATTTCCGCGCTGGGAGTAACCAACTTTATTGGTGTAACTATCAATCTTTAATACCAAGCCAAGTTCTTCCATTCTTGCTACAACTTTTTCGCGAACTACATAACGGTCAAGTTCTTGAAATTCCGGCGGAACGTTTCCGTTGGTAGTCGCATCTTCATTGAAGATATTAATCATTTCAAGATTATTTCTGTGAGCCATATCGTAATCGTTAACATCGTGAGCGGGAGTAACTTTAACGGCACCGGTACCAAACTCTTTATCAACATAAGAATCGGCAAACAATGGAATTTCTCTTCCTACAATTGGAAGTATTATTGTTTTGCCGACTAAGTGTTTGTAACGTTCATCTTCGGGATTAACAGCAACGCCGGTATCTCCAAGCATAGTTTCGGGACGGGTTGTAGCCACAATTACAAATTCATTGGTGTCTTTAACCGGATATTTGAAATACCAGAGCTTGCCTTGTATTTCTTTGTAGAAAACTTCTTCATCGCTGATTGCAGATTTCGAAGCCGGATCCCAGTTAACCATTCTGTAGCCGCGGTAAATCAAACCTTCTTTGTAAAGTTTTACAAATGCCTCGGTTACTTTTTTGTAGTAATGATCATCCATTGTAAAGCGTTCGCGCTGCCAGTCGCAGCTAACGCCAATTTTACGGAGCTGCTGAAAAATTATTCCGCCATATTTATCTTTCCATGCGTAGCAGTGTTTCAAGAAATCTTCGCGGGAAATTTTATCTTTTGTAATGTGCTGTTCTTTAAGAAGCGCTACAACTTTTGCCTCGGTTGCAATAGAAGCGTGGTCTATTCCGGGAACCCAGCAAGCGTTAAAGCCCATCATTCGTTTATAACGAATAAAAATATCTTGCAGTGTGTTGTTAAGAATGTGACCGATATGCAAAATGCCGGTAATGTTTGGAGGCGGAATTACAATAGTGTATGATGGCTTGCTTTCATCAATTTCTGAATGATATAAATTGTGATCTTCCCAGTATTTGTACCATTTGTCTTCGGCGTCTTTAGGGCTATAGGCTTTTGGAATGTTTTCGAGATTCTTCGGGTGCATTAATTTCTCTAATTATTAAAATAAGTGGGGCAAATATAAAAAAACTTGATGCGGGATGCTGATGTCTTTGGGAAGTCGCTTGTGAAGACAACTCTTGCCTCAAAAAAGCATTGGGATGTTTTGAAGTAATTGTATCGGAATTGAAAATGTACTGCCTTTGTATTACATTGGCATAGAATGAAATTGGAAGTAATAATGAAAGACTCAACAGTAACAGCAAGAATAAATTCTCATCTAAAACGAGAAGCCGAAGACATACTAAAAAAGATTGGATTAAGCAGTTCTACTGCAATCAGCCTTTTTTACTCAACAGTCGTCTTGAACAAGGGGTTGCCTTTCCGGTTGCGCTTAGATTCTATTCCAACTATGGGTATAGAAGAGCAAAAAGACTTAGAAAAAAAGATTAAAAAGAGAAATGCTGATGATAAAAAAATAGCCAGAACCGAAACAATTACAGTTGTTCTATGAAAGTTGACTATGATGAGATTGCCGATTATAACGATCAAAAGCTCAACGCAGAGAGAAAAGAACTTGGTGAGAAATTCAAATTGCTTTGGACGAATTATAAAGGCAACACTAAACGAGAGCCTATAATTACTAAAAAGGGTAAGAGTACAGTAACAACCTACCAATTGCCATGGGAGAAAGAGCTTTATTATTTTATCTATGATCTGATAAATAGTTATACACTTGCTAAACATTGGGCTGGCGGTCTTTATCAAGAAACTGAAAAATATTATTCCGAATTAGCAAGATGTAATCAAGCATACTCGCCAAGTGTAATTAAGGAGAGGAAAATTTTTTTTAATTGCGATATGGTATATGACCATGGGTTTGCTTTTGAAGAAGACGGAATAAAATTAACACGAACAAACGAATTTGGCAAAAAAAGAACTCTAGACGAAATTTTATGGTTTGTGGTTAAAGGTGAAAAATACAAGCCTTATTGCAACAGAGGCATTAAAGATGAATTATTCCAGCGTCTGTATAAAAGTTATTTAAAGTATAGATCGACAGAAAATAAGGACAAGCAAAAACAAAAAAAATAGTTTTATTCTACCCCCATAGAAGATTTTCTACTCTAACCTATAGGTAATTACAAAAGTGCGTGTTTTTATTAATATACCATCGAAAAATTTAGTCATTTGTGAGTATAATGAACCCGATATCACTAAAAATTGAATACCAAAGAAAAGCCGAAAAATTTCTTGGTAGAAACCAAGCCAAAATAACTGTTGAGGAAGTGAGGAGTCTAGTTATAAAGGCTGTTCGTCGATTAGCGGGTAAAAATGAAAACATTGATCTCGTAAAAATGAAGGGGGAATTTGACGGATATTTTAGGATAAGAAAAAACAATTTGAGGATTATTTTTAGTATTTACGAAGACGATAAAGAAATAGTAGTTACAATAGTGGATATAGATTTTAGGGGAAATATTTATAAATGAGCTTAATAATAATTAAGGAGAGGTAATTTCTTTCCAAACTACTTCGTCAACCGGAATGCCGTTGAGCAAGTTGTCTATTCGGGCTTTTTATCTAAAAGCGGAAAGAAAAATTTCAACAGACAATGTGAAAATAATGGGTTGTTGAAACAATTTACAAATTGAATTCAACTACATTCGGCCTTATTTTATACCATTACATTTTTGCGGAAACATAATGCAGAACACCAAATCCGGAAAAACTCCACTTATCTATAAAATTTTTGATGATTATAAGCAGTTTACCAAAGAGATAAACGTAGCGGCCAAGACAGTTCTTTTACGGGAAGGGGAAATAGCTTCCAAAATCTTCTTTGTCAAAGAAGGCTGTCTTCGCATGTGGATGAACCATGAAGGAAAAGAGATAACATTTCAATTCTTCTTTGAAAATGAAATGGTAGCGTCAATCGAAAGCTTTAGAAGCAAAACCCCGGGCATTTTAAATATTCAGGCAATTGAACCAACCACTTTATTGGTGTTAAGCAGAAAACATTTTGAAATAATTCTTAACGAATCTCCGCAAGCAAAAGACTTTTTGCTGGAAACGGCGCTTAATCGCTTTTCCGATTACACCAAGCTTTATTTATCCTTTTTGAAAAATAATCCAGCTGAACGCTATAAAGATTTAATAACAAACCAGCCAAATATAATTCAAAGAGTACCACAGCATTACATTGCTTCTTATTTGGGAATTACCCCGGTATCGTTAAGCCGCATCCGCAATAAAATATCTTAAATAGATTTATTAACAATTGTTAATGAATTTTATTTAGTGCCTAGCGCAGTTTTGTAACAACAAAAGTCATTACTATGTTACAACTACCGAGAAGAGAAAAATTGACCAGCACAAAGTTTGTTTTTTTTGATGCAGGCAAATGCGCAGCTTGCTGGATTTGTATAACCGAATGTCCAGCCAAGGTTATTGGTAAAGTAGATTTTTTCTTTCATAAGCATGCTAGAATAACGAATGAAAACATGTGCAAAGGCTGTTTAAAGTGCATTGCGGCATGTAGCCGAGGAGCGTTTACCAAAAAAATAAGCAATGAGGAAAAACATGAATGAATCGGAAAAACCATCCTTAAACAAAAGATCACTTAATGTGTTAATTATGTTCTTTTCATTTTTATTACTTCCCTTTTCGGGAGTGGTTATTCATTCGACACATGGAGTTGTTGAAAGAGAGCCCTTGCGGCATTTTGCAATGTCGGTGCATAATCTTTCCGCGATAATATTCTTATGTGCTTGCATGCTTCATATGGTAGCAAACAGAAAAGTACTTGTTAAATATATTTCTGCAAAGACCGCAGAATATTCCGGCTTTAAAAGGGAAGCTATACTTGCTTTGTTGTTCGTTTTAGTTTTAGTTGGTTTGTTTTCTTCTCATGCTTTTCATATAAGGTGAGAGAAAACAATTAAAAGAGAGGGCTGGATTATAAATTTATAATCTCTTCCCATACAATTTCGTCAACTGGAATTCCGTTGAGCAGATTATCTTTTCTCGTTTTCAAAACGCGCTCACCGGGATAAAGAATTTCTTTTGAGTCATCTTCCGGAATTGATGTGTGGTAATCATCAATAATCTGGTTTATTGTTTGAGTGATTGACGAAGCATTTCCAAGTTTTGATAAATCCATAGCAATAAAAACTTGTGATAAAGCATGCTCATACTTTTGGTTACTAATCTCAAGTGTAGAAATCCCGCCGGAAAGAATAGTTGCTAACAAATCAATTAGTAATGCAAGTCCGGCACCTTTCCAATAACCCATAGGAAGAACGCGCCGCGTTTCTAAAATTTCTGTTGGATCTGTAGAAAGATTCCCTTCTTTGTTGTATCCGCCAAACATCGGCATCTGCTGGTTTTTTATTTGTGCCGCTTCTAGTTTTCCATAAGAAAATTGAGACATCGCCATATCAAGAACGATTGCTTCATCATTGTAAGGTGCACCGAAAACAATAGGGTTGTTTCCAATCTTTGGATTCATTGCACCCCAAGCCGGCATAAGTGCAAGTGTGTTTGTCCAGCTTATAAACGCAAAACCGTTCTTTGCTGCTCGCCATCCGTAAGTTCCGCCCCGCATCCAGTGGTTAGTGTTTGCAAGAGCAACACAGCCAATACCGAATTGATTTGCAAGTTCCATAGCTCGGTCGGTTGCTTTAATAGCGTTTAAAATTCCGGCGCCCAAATTTCCGTTCCACTGCTCCAACGCGCCGGCAGAATGTTTTAATTCCGGCTCTGCATTTGGATCAATAACTTTTTCTTTAACGTAGAGAATAAATCTTGGAAAGCGGTTTACTCCATGTGTGTAAACTCCGTCTATGCTGTTCTCAGTAAAAATACGCGCAAGAATTTTTGATTTGTCTTTTGTAAATCCAACTTTTAGTAGTACACGCAAAAATTCTGCTTCAACCCGAGAAACGGAAATTCTAAAAACACTATTAGCTTGATTCATAATGTCTAATTGTTCCGCAATGTGAGCATTTGTGTTGTGATAAATAATTAATGTGTTTGCAATTTGAACATTCCCAAGTTTCAACCTCACTCATTTTCATTGGTTGATGTTGTGGTTTGAAGAGAAGAGAATTTCCTTTTGAGGAAACCCTTGTTTGAGGGTTTTCAATAGTTGAAATTGCAACCAACGTTATAAGGGAGATAATGCCAAATAAAAATCCAAATACTATCCAAGCAGAAACACTTCTTTTTTTCTGCATTGCGATGTAACCACAAAAACAAGCACAAATAGTTGCTTGAACCAACCAAATAATTATTAAATACATAGTTGCCCCGACTAAATGTCACCCAATTCTAAAACACCTCATACTCATTGCACCGAAAGTTACTTCTTCGTGAGTATAAATGATAGGTTCACTTTTTTCTGCAAGAGCTAAACTGTAAATCATTGGCACATAGTGATCTACCGTTGGAACAGAAAGCTTTCCCATTTCTCCGGCACTTTCGTAGTTGATAATACTGTTAAACTCTCGCGCATCAATTTTGTTTTTAATCCACGCATCAAATTCTATTGCCCAATCTAAAGCAAACTCTTCACCATGAGTCCGAATAGTTTGAAAACTTAGTCTGAGATTGTGAACAATATTACCGCTTCCGATGATCAGTACGCCTTTTTCGCGAAGGGATTTTAATTGCGCGGCTAAATCGAAATGATACTGCAACGGTTTGTAGTAATCAATGCTCAACTGAAATACCGGAATATCTGCTTGGGGAAAAATGTGTTTGAGTATTGTCCAGCTTCCGTGATCAATTCCCCAATCACTTGAGGTAACGATATTGGAATTAAGCTTTGATGTTTCTTCGGCATATAAAGGCGAACCGGCAGCCGGATATTTCACTTGATATAATTCGTCCGGAAAGCCGGAAAAATCGTAAATGATTTCGGGCTTTTCTTGAATATTAACAAACGTTCCGTTTGTTAACCAATGCGCCGAAACAACAAGAATTGCGTTAATCTTAAAATCGTTTTTTATTTGAGAGCCGACATTGTTTAAACTGCGCGTGAATGAGTTATCATACAAAGCATTCATCGGGTTACCGTGCCCAATAAACAAAACCGGAAGCTTGTTTGTTTTTGCAAACTTTCCGGCGGCGGAATTCAAATCATTAAGAGTCATCTGTACTTTCAAATTCTTAATAATAAATTAATCTAATTTTGCTTTAGAAGAAGTATTTTTCGTTTAGCTAATTACCAACTAACATAACGGCTTAAACATGAAGACAAAAAGAAAAATTCAAATAGCGTCAATTCTGATCTTATGTGTATTGTCTGTATCTATCTATGCTCAACCGCAATTCAGAAACAAAATTAACCTTCCGGATATTCTTGGTTACAAATCACTCAAGTGTGATTTTCATACTCACACTGTTTTTTCCGACGGCAATGTTTGGCCAACCTATCGTGTTGAAGAAGCTTGGCGTGACGGGCTTGATGTAATCGCATTAACAGATCACTTAGAATATCAACCGCACAAAGATCATATTCCTTCTAATCATAACGCACCGGTTCAGATAGCAAAGAATCTCGCGAGCGAATTAGGCATTACGCTTATTCAAGGCTCCGAGATAACACGCAAAATGCCTCCCGGACACGTTAATGCAATTTTCGTAACGGATGGAAACGCGCTGGTTAAAGATGATTGGAAAGACGCAGTCCTTGAAGCGAAGAAACAAGGTGCGCTTTTGTTTTGGAACCATCCATCATGGATTTCTCAACAGCCGGATGGAATAGCTAAATGGTATCCGGAACATGATTGGATTTTGGAAACCGGAATACTTTTCGGATTGGAAGTTTATAATGCTAACGTTTATTCAGCAGAGACACATCAGTGGTGTATAGATAAAAATCTTGCGGTTCTGGGAAATTCCGACGTGCACGATCCGCTTTCATTTGAATGGGCTACCGAAAAAGTTTCTCACAGACCAATTACTCTTGTCTTTGCAAAGGACAGTTCGCCCGAATCTGTACGCGAAGCATTGCTAGACAAAAGAACCGCTATTTGGTACGATCATAAATTGATTGGCAACGAAAAATATCTGAAAGAAATTTACAGCAAGAGTGTTTCGATAGACAAAAATAAAATTAGTGCAGTTGGTAGAGAATCCAAACCATTGTTAATTACAAACAATAGCGATGTTGATTATGATTTGAAGCTTGTTAGTTCAAACTCGATCATACAATTTCCAAAAGAGATGAAGCTGATGGCTAACAGAACTTTAAAAGTTAGTGTTCGTGCGGCTAAAGAGGATATGCTAATTAAAGAAAAAATCACAGCCGTTTATGAAGTGAAAAATTTGATTACTGCGCCTAAAAAATCGCTGCTTATTTCCTTTGATTTAGATTTCGACATACAGCCTAAGAAGTGACACTGTTAAGTGTCATTCTGAACGCCCGCTTCGCTTATACGAAGCGGGCAGTGAAGAATCTAAGATTATTCTTTTATATAAGAACAGCAGTAATCGGTAACCGAGTTAACTTTTAAACCAAACTTGGAATTTGCCACAACGTAAAACGAATCGCCGCCGACAAATTTTTTCCATTCTTTTTCGTTTGGTAATAGAACATCCATATCTCCGGCTAGAATTTCCATAAGTTCTTTGTCGGCCGTTCCAAATTCATATTCACCGGGCATCATAATGCCTAATGTTTTCTTTGTTCCATCAACAAACAGAACTGTACGGCTTGTTACATTTCCATTAAAATAAACATTAGCTTTTTTTACAATAGTTACATTTGAAAATTCTGACATAAATTTCTCCCTAATTATACTCTAACATATTTGGTTGGCAGTGCGCCGCAAACCGGGCATTTATCTTTAGGTTCGCCAAATTCAATATGACCGCAAACCGGACACAGATAAATTTCACTAACGTCTAAGTCTTTTCCTTGCTCTGCCGCAGCTAAAGCAATCTTATATAAATCGGCATGAACTTTTTCCGCGTCGAGTGCATATTTAAACATGCGTTGCGCTTTATGGTTATCTGCTGCTGCTTGTTCATGCATAGGCGGATACATTTCGGTGTACTCGTATGTTTCACCCTCAATAGCGGCTTTCAAGTTCTCAACAGTAGAATTGATTCCATCTAGTGAACCGAGATGTCCTTCTGCGTGAATTCTTTCTGCTTCGGCAGCCGTTGCAAATAGTTTTGCGATGTTAGGAAATCCTTCTTTTTCAGCTTTCTTAGCAAATGCGCGGTACTTTTGGTTTGCCTGGCTTTCGCCGGCAAAAGCTTCTTTCAAATTTTCTTTTGTTGTTGCCATTATGTTTCTCCTTATGGTTAGATGTATTTTTATGGTGCTAATGTATTCATCTATTCGCGTCCTAAAATTTTATCCATTACACGACTTGCAGAAGCGCCGGTTCTTCCGGTGCTTGGACACCTGCCGATTCCTCGCAGTTCATCAACAACTGTTTGAATTAACAACTGAGCGATGTGGGGAGGATTTGGAATTTCAAATTGTTCTTTTTTGTTTTTTGTTTCTACGATTGTTGGAATAAGTTGGAAGGTCGGAAAAATAATTCTTCCTTCGCTTCCAACAATTTCCGTTTCATCAATTTCATTGCTGGAGCCGAAGCACCAGCTTCCGGTTCCTTGAATTCCGCTTTCAAATATAAATGATGCGCTAACGATATCTTCGGCTTCATAAAGCTTTTGCTGATTGCCGGAAAATCCTTTAACGTCTTTTATTTCTCCAAGTATGAATTGAAGAATGTCGATTGTGTGCGAAGCCATATCGCAGAAATATCCGCATCCGGCAATAGATGGATTTGTCCGCCAGTTTTCAAGCTGTAATAAATCTTTCTCGCTCGGTTTTTGTCTGAGGCGAACATTTACACAACGAACTTCTCCAATTGTTTTTTCTTCTATTAGGGATTTTATTTTTATAAATCTTGGCAAAGCTCTTCTGTAATAAGCTACGAATAACGGGATATTCCTTTGCTCACAAAACTCGACCATCTCTAAACATTCTTTGTAGCTGAGTGCCATTGGTTTTTCAACGTAAACCGGCTTGCCGGCATTAGCAACATCAAAGACATATTTTTTATGGGATGACGGAGGAGTAGCAATATAAACTGCATCAACATCGGGGTCGTTAATTAGATCTTGCGCATCGCCATACCACTTGGGAACGTTGTGTCGCTCTGCGTAATCTTTTGCCAGATGTTTATTTCTCCTCATTACAGCAACCAGCTCGGAGCCTTCGGCCTTTTGAAAACCGGGACCACTTTTAACTTCAGTTACATCACCGCAGCCAATAATTCCCCAACGGATTTTTTCTCTAGCCAAAATTATTTTTCCTTTTGTTCAACGTAACTAGTTGCGGTTGGACCGAAGCCGGTAACATAAAGTAAAACTTCTCCGGCTTTAGTATAAGCGTAATGATGCTGATTCCCCGGCTCGGTAAAATAAGTTCCTTGAGGCATTTCATACATTTTGCTTTCATCAAAAGTAGAACCATAACCGTAATAAAATTTTCCGGTTACAACCACAACAGTTCTGCTTTCGGGATGAAAATGTGGTGGTAATTTTAGCCCATCTGGAATTACATAAAACATTACATAATAGCCTGGTTTTGTAGGATCTCCGTAGAGTACCGACGTTTTAATTCCATTTGTTGCAACCGTCCACTTTACATCCGCCGGAACAATTACTTTTGGTTCGAGTTTTAATTCTTGAGCAAGGTTTAGAGAAACAGTTAAAAAAAACAGAATGCTAAAAATTTTGAAAAAGAGTTTCATAAAATCCTCATGCAAATTTGCTATTGAACATAAACTTAATTTATTGTGTGGTCATATCTGCTTTGGAATATTTCAAGATTCCTTTTTGCGTCTTCCCTTTGTTTATTAAGAGCATATTGGGAAGATATTTCTTGTGTCCAGTCATTAACTGAAAACCGTAGAACAAAACAATACAGATAAAAAACTCCAAGCTGAAAAAGAAGAAAGGTATAAGTGTACATTGAACTAGAATTAACTATTAATATGATTATAATTGGCAATAAGGTGATGACTGAAAACGAGACTAGCCAAGCAACTTTCTTTGTTCTGATCAAAACAAAAATTAAAAAGGGCGTAAAGACAATTGCCGCAATAATAGAGGCGTATAAAACTATTGCTGAGATAAAATAAATAAAGTAGAAACTTACGGTAAGTAATTCATAATTAAGAATTTTCCGTAACGTAAAGAGCAGTTTTTGTTCTTCAGTGTAAAAAAATTCTTGCGCTTGTATTTCAAATATCTCTTTCATTATTTCTAAGTTATTTCATCAGTCTAATTCTGTAAACAGATGTCTGCGCTGTTATGTATAAAGTTTTTCTGTCGGAATCGCCCCAGTTGCAGTTTGTGGGAGTTTCCGGCGTAGCAATTTTGTCGAGCAATTTTCCATCCGGAGAAATCACCCAAACTCCTCCCGGACCGGTGCAGTAAAGATTTCCGTCGGGATCAGTTTTCATTCCATCTGCATAACCTTTTTCCGGTATAGCATAGAAGAGCTTTTTGTTTGTAATTGTTGAATCGTTGAAGACGTCCCAAACGTAAACAATTGCTTTGGGCGATTCGCATACATAAAGTTTTTTCTCGTCCGGCGAAAAGCAAATTCCGTTTGGCTTATCGAAAGTATCATCTAAAAGTTTTAGCGAGCCGTTTTTATCAAGTCTGTAAATACCTTTAACGCTTAATTCAGCAGTTTCACCGGAAGGAGTGTTGAAATCCGGGTCGGTAAAGAAAATTGAACCGCTGGATTTTACAGCTATATCGTTTGGACTGTTGAATTTTTTTTCTTCGAATTTATCAGCCAAAGAAGTTTGTTTTACTCCATCCTTTTCTAAACGGGCAACGCGGCGCTTTCCGGTCTGCATCATAATTAGATTACCATCGTTATCATATGTTAATCCATTAGATACAAAAGATGGTTTCATAAAAACGGAAGTTCCGTTTTCGGGATTCCATTTATTGATACAATTGGAACCCATATCAGAGAAGAGTAAACCAACTCCATCTTTCCAAACCGGTCCTTCAACAAAAACATGCCCGGTGGAAATTTTTTCCAGCTTTGCATCTTTAGGAACCGGTGATTGTGCCAGAACAATTGTAGAGACGCACAGAACAGCAAACAAAAGTTTTTTCAATGTCTTATCCTTTATTTTTTCTTTCGTCTATAATTCTTAAACGGGTCGTTGGTTTTATTTTCCTCGCCCGGAAGTTTTCTTTTATCTGCCGGAATAGCGAACGATACTTTATTGCTAAGCACACATCCTTTTCTGCCGGGCACGCAATCAACATTAAGCCGTGCGCAGAAACTATTGCCGGTTATATGTGGACAAGAAAAAGAGCTCATCCAATTCAATCCATATTCTTAAGAAAACCAAAACCAACTTAATTAAAACGATCCTAAAGAGAAACGGGTAGAGTTAATGGAAAACTCAAACTCAATTCTCCATGTGAAAAAATGTTAAATCGGTTTAAAAATGAGGAAATCCTTCGATAATAATAGCGAGGTTCTCCGCTTAGGCGAAAACCGGTTATTCTGCAATGAGGACAAAAATTTAAACTAAAGAATGGTTTACGATGGAACTTAGCTCATCAATAAAAATTTTACTGGTTGAAGATGCCAACGCAATGCGTATGATGGAAATCAAAACTCTTAATTCTCTTGATTTCAAAAATGTGCTTGAAGCTAACAGCGGTTTATCCGCAATTAAAATTTTAGAGAAGGATCCGGATGTTGCGCTGATAATCAGCGATTGGAATATGCCGGAGATGGATGGATTTGAATTGCTGAAGTGGGTTCGCACAAACGAAGCCACAAAAACAGTTCCCTTTCTTATGGCTACCGGACGTGGCGAGAAAAAAGAAGTTGAGAAAGCTCTGGAAGCCGGTGTGTCGGCATTCATTTCAAAACCGTTTAACAATGTTGAACTGCTCGATAAAATTAAAGAATCGTTCGGAATTAAGCAGCAGGAAGTAGAAGCCGTTTCTTACGATCGTGAATCAAAAATTACAAGCTCCGGCAAAGTAAAGATCAAAGCCATTCATATACAGATTACAGATCACCTCACACTTGGTGTTTTGAAAGGCCTAATAAAGAATAATGAAATCACTCCAAAACACTTTGAACTGGAAACCGAATGTTTAGCAAGCTGGAACGCAGTTGCTAAAGCTCTGGAAAACAAATCTGCTGATGCCGCGTTTATTTTAGCTCCCCTTGCTATGGATTTGTATAATTACGGCGTTCCGCTAAAACTGATTTTGTTTGCTCACAAGAATGGCAGTATTTGCGTTAAAAATAAAACTGCTGATGATGAAGAGGGAGCTGAGTTTTACAGGAACAAATCTTTTTACATTCCTCATACTATGTCAGTACATAATATGCTTGGTCACGCATTCTTTAATAATATTGGACTAAAGCCGGGCGTAACGGGACAGAAAAACGTAGATGTAAATTTTGAAGTTGTTGCTCCGGTTAAGATGCAAGAATTTATGACCGGCAACCAAGAAGCAAGCGGATTTTTAGTTGCCGAACCTCTTGGCACCAAAGCGATTGCATCGGGCACAGCAGAACTGCAGTTTTTATCTAGCGAGCTGTGGGAAAATCATCCTTGCTGTGTGCTCGCAGTTCAACAAGAATTTATTGAAAATTATCCGGACGCAGTGCAAGAATTTGTTAAGTATCTTGTTCAAGCCGGTAAGCTAATTGATGAGAAGCCAAACTTTGCCGCTGAAATCGGCGTAGAGTTTCTTGATCCTAAAAAAGAACTTGGTCTCAAAGTTCCAATTCTTAAAAATGTTTTAACCGAACCGAAGGGAATTAAAACAAACAATTTGTATCCGGTGAAGGGTGATCTCAATTTCATTCAGCATTACATGCACGATCATATGGGTATTGGTTCAATCATCGACTTGGACAGTTTTGTTGATATGCGATTTGCTGATGCCGCGTGTACGGATAAAGAAAAAGCTCAAGCCAAAAGTCGTGTTAATGAAAAAGATATTGCCGCCAAGGTTAAACAAATTATGAATCGTTCAAAGAGTTCGAGCGGCGGATTAGAAACAAAAACTCTTCTGAACCTTGAAGGAAAATATCTCCGTTTTATTTTAGGCAGCGAGCGTTATGGAATAGATATCATTAAAATTATTGAGATCATTAAGCCGGTAGCTATAACACGCGTACCCAACACTCCAGAGTTCATCAAAGGAGTAATTAATTTGCGCGGTATGATTGTTCCGGTAATTGATATGAGATTGAAAATTGGCTTGCCGGAGGTTGAGTTCACAAGCAAAACAAGAATTGTTGTTGTTGAAGATGTTATTGAAGGAGCCAATATTAGAATCGGATTGATTGTAGATGCGGTAGATATGGTTTGTGATGTTAAAGTATCGGAAATAGATAGTGTTCCTTCTCTCGGCCAAGTTGAAGCGGCAGATTATCTGCTTGCAGTTGTTAAGGCCGAAGGATTTATCTATTGCCTATTAAATTTACAATTGCTAATGAGGCCGCCTCATTTCGGAGCTGCAGAAGCAAAATAAATTAATCGATTAGATAGATATAGTTTGGAAGCTTGATTTTCACTCCGGTGAATTCACCGCTTAAATCGCTCCACTGATCGCCAATACACGCTATAATTTTATAGCCTTTTTGGGTAAGCTGTTTTCTTACTGTTTCTTTCCACGAAGAAGCCGGAAGTTTTTTTTCGGCTTCCGCCCTAACAATTAATGTATCAAACTTAGCGTAACCTCTATTTAAAAGATTTTTCTTTGTCGGTGTGAATGCTTCCGGATTTCTACCGGTTAGAAAAATCACTTTTATGTTTTTAGAAATCAGCCAATCATAGAATCTTTTTGTTTGAGGAACAGCCTTTGCTTCGCCGCTTTCCATTGATGCAATCCAATGTGAGGGAACATAACCAAATCCAATCTGCTTTGATGATTCGTAATTGGAAAGAGCTGTATCGTCTACATCAAAAATAGCTATGGCTTTTTCCGGAATAGGGTTGCTTTCTATTTCACTAATTCCTTGAGTTACAGCAGTTTCACAGTCTTTATCGTAAGCGCCGGATTCATAATAATTGCGCACTAAACTTTTCGCGGTATCCAGATTGGTTAATTGGGGTGAATGACTGCATGCCGCTAAGATCAAAAGGGGAAAAAGCTTTATGAATTTCATTTTGTCTCAAAAATTAATTGGCGAATATAAATCGCTTGAGATGAGAATACAATTCTTATCAGTCAGCCTAAACAGAGGCGACAAAATTTCGTTATTTTAAAGTGTGGAATTGAATTTTTCTAATATCGTAATTATGATTGCGGCTGCACAGGGCTTTTTGTTACAGCTGCTAATTTTTCAAAAACACCGTGCGCTGTTTGCTAATCAATACCTTGCTCTTTTAATGTTCTGTTATACCGGGATTCTGATTCATTTGCTGTTGCAGGACAGCGGTTTGTATGTCGCAATTCCATATTTATTTCTTATAAGTGTGCTAGCTTTAGTTGCAATGCCCTTCCATTATCTTTACACCAAGCATCTTCTTCACAGAACCAAACGATTTCAAGTGGCTGATCTTTATCATTTTATTCCCGCGGCGGGATATTTAATAATTCTTGTAATTACTATTCCTTCGTTAGTCGAAGATTTTTCTAGAGCCGGCAACGTTAATTTAACTGAGACGCCGCCGCTGTTAAAAATGTTCAATATTGCCGTTATTGCCGAAGGGCTGATTTACATGTTGTTAAGCCTTAGGCTGATTAATCGTTTTAATATACACGTGAAAGATGTAGTCTCAACTGTAGAGATTTTACAATTAACATGGCTTAGAAACATTACCTTTGCCGGAATTTTTGCGATTGCACTTTTCTTAATCGAAGAAATCTTTTTGTTCAACGGAATAAACATTTCGAATTTTATACTTTCCTCATTATTCTTTGCGGTATATGTATATGGCATAGGTTACGGCGGATTATTAAAATCGGAAATTTTTGCTAATCCGGTTTTTGAAAAAACAATGCATGTTGTTGCGGAGATGGAAACAACCACTCAAGAAAGCAAATTTTCCAAATATGAACGCTCCGGGCTGTCGGAGGAATCATCTGAAAAATATCTTCAAGAATTACTTGTACTAATGAATGAGAAAAAACTTTATCTCAACAGTTCTCTTACACTGGCAGAATTAGCCGAGCAGCTTTCAATCTCTTCGCACAATCTCTCGGAAGTAATTAACTCAAAACTCGGAAAAAATTTTTACGACTTTATAAACTATTATAGAGTAGAGGAATTTAAGCAGAGAATAAAAAATCCCGAGTTCACAAACTATAGTTTATTGGCAATAGCTTATGAGTCGGGATTCAGTTCGAAAACTACTTTCAACACAATATTCAAAAAGTACACCGGCACAACACCGTCGGAATACCGGAGGCAATCGGTTTCCTAAAATTCAAACTCAATACCAAATATGGGAAGCAGTCCCCACATTTTCTCTTTATCAGGTTTATTATCAATTTCATTCCATGTATATGCCGCAATATTTTCTCTTGCGTAGGCGTTCCATACGCTTAAGTAAACAATAAGCGTAGATGACTGAAAGTGAAAGCGTTTGTCGGCTCTTATATTCAGAGAATGAAAATCGGGCAGGCGGCTACTGTTGGTTTTTGATTCATCAAGAATTCCCTTGTAGGCAGCACGTGAAGCCGCTTCATTAAAGGGAGTATAAGGCGCACCGCCGGCATAGAGCCAGCGTAAACTGAATTCCCAGCTTTCATTTGGTTTGTATCCTCCTTCAATTGCAAAGTTGAAGCGGTTATCGTAGATGCGGTCATACTTAATTCCGTTATATCCTTCGTACGTAGCCTTTGAATATGAACCGCTTAGCAATCCGTAAAAATCTTTTGCCAGCTTTTTCTGAATAGTAAGCTCTACACCTTTACTATTGGCTCTTCCTTTGCTTAACAATTGCTGATGTGGAAGAAAAAGATTTTCCATCGCAGCTTGATCAAAAAGAAATAGATTTGGCTGAGTCGGATCCACCGGAAAATCGTAGTATGATTTATTATAAAATTCCAATGTTAAACGAGTGCTTTCCTCAAGCATACGCGTTATGCCGATTATAGATTGATATGTTTTAGGATTTTTTAAACTCTTAAACTCATCTTTCTGCGCGGCTAGAACGAGAGGAATCCCTTGGTAATAAACTCCGAAGCTTCCGGTAACGATGGTTGCATCATCTAAACTTAATGCTAAAGAAACACGCGGGGAGATATTTGTCGTTTTGTTAAAATCATAATAATCCACTCTCGCGCTAGGAGTAAATGTAACATTCTCAAATGGCTTGAGAATTAGATTTGCAAAACTTCCCGCACGAAAAGTGTTGAGAGTTTTATCCATTGTGAGAGCCGGAGTAGTTTGTCCAAGCAAATCTTTGTATTCGTTATAGTACTGGTTGTATTTATTGGTAATATATTTTGCATCAACACCAAACTCGAGTTTAATATTTTTGCCGGCAATCCAGTGATTGATATTTCTAAAATTCACTTCTTGTTCAAGAGTTTTGTTGTTAACAAGCAGCTTTGCGTCTCTCGTCTGAAAAAATTTTCCGTCGGTTTTACGAAATGTATGCGAGAGAGATGTGTTTGAATAACCGGAAGATCCCCATAAATATTGCCAATTGAAGCCAAGCGTGTTTGTGTTGTATAAATAATCCGAGTAAACATAATTTTTGTTGTCTATTGCATCTTCTTGATTCATAAGCTGATTATCGTGAGAAAAAACATCGATGACTGAAATCTGGTGCTTATCGGAAAGATCATAAACAAGTTTGCCTTGTACATCAGCGTAAACCGGCATGCCGACTTTTTCATTCATCAAATCCAGAATCAAATCCAGATAACTTCTTCTTGCGGAAATAACATAAGAACCTTTTCCGGAGGCAAGCGGACCTTCTACAACTCCGCCGAAGCCTTGCATACTCATATCAAGCTGAACATCGGTAGTAGTTCTGTTTCCTTCCCGGTACTTCAATTCCATAATTGAAGAAAGTCTGTCTCCGTAAGAAGAGTTGAATCCTCCACTGAGAAAATTTACATTTTCAATCAGATCAACATTTATAATTCCGATTGGTCCTTCCGAAGATCCTTGTACCGGAAAATGATTGATGTTGGAAATTTCAATGTTGTCTATGTAAAAACCATTTTCAACCGGACTTCCGCCGCGAACGATGAGAGAGTTTTTTGTATCGTTTACTTTTGCAAGAGAGGGAAGGCCGAAAATAATTCTGCTTACATCTCCGCCGGCACCGGGCGCTCTTCTTATTTCTTCAAACGAAAAAGAAGTAGCGCTAATGTTTTGCGATTCTGTTCTCGAAAAATATCCGGCTTTAACTTCTACTGCGGCTAAATTTATATCGGTAGGTCTTAGCTCTGCGTTTGTATAGGTGATTCTTGCCGATCTAACAATCACATCGGGAATAGTAATTTTCTCATGTCCCACATAAGAAAAGACTAGATTGTAGCTTCCGATTTTTACTTTAGGAAGAGAATATTCTCCTTCCAAATCCGTACTACATCCGGTTTTCAGTTCGGGAATGTAAATGTTAACCCCTATTAGCGGCTGCTTGGTTTCTAAATCGATCACTTTGCCTTTGAGGCTTCCGGCAAGATTGCTTTCTTGCGCAAAAGCTGTGGCAGAAATTGAGAAGAGTAAAATCAATAAAAGAAGCGGTTTTGGTTTCATTTGTTCCTCGTATGTTAAAATTTTGAGGCCAAATGTATTGTGGAACCGGTGGCAATTCGTTCAAACCAAGCGGATTGAACCTATAAACGAAAGATTTCGAAATAAAAACCCCGATCAATTTTTCGAACCGGGGTTCTTTTGTCTAACTACTAAATACTCAATACTAATTACTTTGTAAGAACCATCTTCTTTGTAATTGTCGCTGTCGGTGTAGTTAACCTGTAAAAATATATTCCGCTAGCTAAACTGCTTCCATCAAATGTTGCTGTGTGCCTACCGGCTTCGTAATATCCATCTGCAAGGTTTGCCACTTCTTTGCCCAAGACATCATAAACCTTTAAGCTTACCTTTCCACTTTCTTTGAGTGTAAAGCTTATTTGTGTACTAGGATTAAATGGGTTTGGGTAGTTTGACACTACATCTTCGGTTATTTCTTTTGTTGTTTCACTTATTGTTTCTTTCGAAAATGAAATCATTCCACCATTTTGTAATGAGCCTTTTGGAACCATTCCCATACTCTTTATAATTCCAATTTGGTTTACCAGCTCATCCTTTGGATATTTTTGTTTTAGTTCTTCAAAGTATTTATCAGAATTATCTTTATCGCCAAAATACAAGCTGTAAAATGCGCCTAGTGTAAAAAGCGTATTTTTTTCTATATCGCTATTCAGATTATATTTTTTAAGTATTGTTAGAAGATTATTAACAGCATCTTTATACAAGCCGGCATTTACCATTTGATGCGTTTCTAATTCCAAAGCGACTACATAAGTTTCTGTACCTTCTTTAATAATTGGTTTTAGTTCTCTTTTTGAAAAGTCTAAATAATCTTTCTTTTCTCCTTTTGTAAAACACTCTTCTATTTTGCAGAGAATATATCTCGATAGTAGTTCATCTTTACTATTCTTAAAGACACTTAGGTAAAGGTTAATGGCTTCATCATACTTTTTGTTATTTTCATTTTCTTGAGCACCGGATAAATCATCGCTCTCAATTTGCTTGCTTAAGCTAATATCCATACCAGCTATACCTTGTGAATCATCCGAAACGATTCTTGTTCTACCTGCGTTAGGATCTGAAGCCAGCGGATTTAATGCTGTAACACTTGAACCATTTGTCTCAAGAATAGTTGGTGCTCCATCCCACCAATTTCCATTTGCATTTATTGTACAGTAATAGTTTGCACTTATTGCACTTGTGCCGCCGCCATTACTATAAATGCTATTATACCCACCACCATAACTACTTGTACCAACAGCTGGATTTGAGTAATATGATGCGCTTACACCCCAGCCTCCATTATTTCTTATTACATTACTTCCCGGATAGGAGCCTAGTATTAATAGTCTGGGTGAACTATGATCGCTACAAGAAACACCTGTGTAATTATTCTGAATAGTACAATGGTCTAAAACCGGACTTGAGTAGTAATTGCAGTAAACACCATCATACTGATTATTTTGAACATGGCTATACGAAATTGTTGGCGATGAGTTGTAACAATAAATACCATGAGTTGCGTAAGTAATTGTACAATACTGTAGATTACCACTGCCGCTGTTAAACTGAATGCCGCCCCAATTATTGGCTCCGCTTTTTGTAAATATTATTCCGTTTGTAGAAGTACCAGATGCATTTAATGTACCATTTACTATTAAATTTGTACCTGAGGCAAAATACAAACCGGTACCTTCTTGTACCGTTAATGTTACTCCGGCATTAACGGTTGCATTTGACGTAAAATAATAGATGCCGGAAAGTGTTTGGTTCTGAGTGTAAGTTACACCATTTACAACATTTACTGTTAATGTTGCAATTTCGCTATATACAGATTGCTTACTCTGAGTATCCGCCACCTTTATTTTATACTGAATATTTGTATGACTTGTTGGATCAATAGAACTGTCCAAATAATAAGTATTTGTAGTTGTTGTAATATTAGACCAGCCTGCATTATTAATATTGCGGTAAATAATGTAGTTATAAATGTCTGGCTCTGTATTAGCGTTCCAGCTTAATCTTGGTTTTCCTTCTTGCACTGTTACAGCAAAATTTTGTGGTTTGGAAGGCGCGGCATCTGCAGATGTATTTACGTAAAGATTCATTGTATAAACACCGCCATTAAGGCCTGTTAATTCAAAGCCAAAGTTGGTTGTAGTGTTTACTGCTCTTTGGTTGTTTGGATTACTCCAAGGAGTAAACACTTGGTTGTAATCCATCCGAAAAGCATCTTTCCAATCTCCATGAAATCGTATATCAACCTGCGGTTGACCGCTGGAATTTTCGGTTAGATGAATAGCGGTCGGACTTGACAATCCACCATAATTGAAAGGAATCCATTGATTATCATGATACCCCGCGCTTCTGTTTACTGTACCTTGCTTAAACACCGGAAGTTGAGTTGTTTCACCCGGTAAGGTAGATGATTGATTAACTGTCCAATCATACCTTCCATCGGCCGGGATCAGTTGTAACCAAGAAGGATCATATTGATATGGGGTACCAACCTTTCTTATAACATAAACACCCGGTTCAATATTTCCGTAAACAAAAGTTGTTTCCCAGTAAGATGTTGCCTGATGGTTTTCAATATAAAAATATTCGTCTGTAGAAGAATTAATTTCCAAAACCACTGCGTCCCCGTATGTAATGTAATCTCTTAACTGAACATTTGAAATAGTTTGAGAAGAGCCTGAATTAATAACTTGCGGGACAATCCAACCAAGGATTCTTCTTTCAAAAGAGTTTGCCACAATACTTCTTTAACCCCATGCTGAGAGCATTCCCCAAAAACCAAAGCCACTATGAAATTCGTTATGACCTATTAGATAATGCGCTGCTTCATGTACAACTACTCTAAAGGTTTCATTATGTCCTTTTGCTACATAATCGCGTATTGAAACCCCCGACCCCCAATCATTCGCATATATTTGTCTTAGTTCACCATCAACATTAAAATAATTTGGTGTGGCAAAACCAAGACTTCCGTAATCATGGTCGAAATTCAAATCGACCTCAATATCTTCTCTAGTTTCTTTATCAAATTCCCTAGCTATATTTCTCCAGATAAATATTATCATGTCAACCTTTCCGTCGGGTGTGTTATTTCTATCAGAGTCCCAATTATCAAATTCACCAAAATCCCACGTTGCATCAAGTGAATCTAAAATTTCTTTTTGTATATGCCATCTATTCTTATTGTTAGTTAAATACCATTGGCGCGAATGAGGAGATGTAACCGAAACAGTTTTACCAATAAATTTAAAACTATCGTTAGACATGTCGTTGAAATAATGAGTTAACGAACCCTGGATTGGGTTACTTGTCCATGTTTCGTTTATCCAATTGTTAATATTGGCCGGCGCTTGTCCTTTTTCCCAAAGTGAATTATAGATATCGAAATTGTCATCCGGGAATTGCGCAAAGACAATTAGTGTTCTTACAGTACCTATTGAGGGCAGCACATTTCCGGGAGGCGGATCTGTACTTACACAATTCAGTAATAGTTCTTGAGAGTAAATAGAAATATTAATAAACGATAATAAAAATAAAGCCAGCATGAATATTCTCGTTTTCATCTTAATCCTCACGATTTTAATACAACGAATTGTTGATTAATTATTTGGCGTAAACCATCTTTTGAGATAAAGTTTTACCGCCGGCAGTAAGGGTATAAAAATAAACTCCGCTTGGCAGTCCGCGGGCGTCAAATGTTATTTTGTGTTTTCCTGCTTGTTTATATTCTTCTAGTAATCTTTTCACCTCCTCTCCCAATATGTTATATATTCTTAGCGTTACTTTCACGTTCTTAGTTAAAGCGTATTCTATTGTGGTTACAGGATTAAACGGGTTTGGATAATTTTGATGAAGAACAAATTCTGTTGGAATTAGTGTTGTTTGTTCTTGTACTCCCACAACCCCATAAATTATTCCGTCTATTTTACAGCCCAGTAAAATTCTCTCCGGTCCGCTTTCATAATCGAATTCATAATATTCGCCTATACCGCTTACTAATAACACATATCGTTCATATACTGCCTTTTCTGTTACAGTAGTATCCTCGAACGGATAGGGTGGTCTATAAAATCCTATTTGCTTTACATACCTATCTTTTCCCCATAAATTTGTTTTATAAATCTTATCTACTCTTGCTAACGTACCTGGCGGATCTCTTCGTACTTTCCATGTTTCTCCTGAATCGGCATCGAGCTTGTAATAGTGATATAGTATTGTGTCTATGATTGTATGAATCATAAAAACATTAAGTAACGTGTCAATCTTATACTTTGCTCTGTTTCTACCTAAATTAGATGCGTAAAAAAGAAAATGGCTATCATTCAAACCAATCGAATCACGGATAATTACAGATTTATAAGTATACGATTGACTGCTGTATTCCCAAACATTACCGACAGAGGTAGGGAAAAAACTATCTGGTTTTGGTACTTCTTGTGCGTTCGTAACTACAATTACTAATAAACATAGTATCATGGTTTTCATAGCATCCTCAACTTATTTACTGAAAATCATTTTCAAGGAAGTGATTTTTTCGCCAACTGATATAGTATAAATATAAACTCCGCTCGGTAGTCCGCGGGCATCAAATGTTATTTTGTGTTTTCCTGCTTGTTTATATTCTTCTAGTAATCTTTTCACCTCCTCTCCTAATATGTTATATATTCTTAACGTTACTTTTGCGCTCTTAGTTAAAGCGTATTCTATTGTTGTTTCCGGGTTGAATGGATTTGGATAATTTTGATAGATGTTAAAGTCCTTCGGGAATAAATCTGTTTGATCCTTTTCAATACTACTTAGATCATCATATGAATATAATTCTATTCTGCCTCTTGTATCCCAATTTCCGCCTATACCAAATGCAATCTCATCTGCTTCATCACCATTAATATCACCTACATTCACTATTGCGTTCGCCCAAAATTTCATTGTGAACTCAGGAATTGTATCAAGTTTTCCACCACAATAAATATTTATTTCTCGTCTTACTACAGCATAATCGCCATACTTATCTTTATTGAAGTCGGACAGTCCGCCAATAAATGAAATTTCATGGTCGTGAAATGTGCTACTGATTTTTATACTATCAACTTTATCAGAGCCTAGAATGACATCTGCATAACGCTGCGAAGAAATTCCAAAATCTTGATATCCATCTCGATTAGTATCTCCAAGTGCTGATACCTTAAACCCATAAGAACCATTTACACTATCTCTTCCAACAAATTCTCTACTGTTACTAAACCCGATATTCTTACCGCCATAAAATAAATATGCTCTGCCCGGCTTATTCTTTGCTAACGATTGTGAAGCGCCAATAAGTAAATCGTCATAACCATCTCCGTTTGTGTCTCCTACTATTGCAATTGATCCGCCGAAGATATCGAATGGATTTTTTCCTTCTAAGAACACATCACAAATTGTATCCATCTCTTTACCACCAAAAAAAACATAAACCCTTCCATGCGCATCTACATCATCATTAGGAGCACTAACTACAAGATCATCATAACCGTCACCATTCAAATCTCCGTTCATAGCCATGCGTGAACCAAAGAAATAGTATGGCGCTTTGCCGGTTATTGTCTTATCTGCTAACGTATCAACTTTTGCTTTACCGAAATGGATAAATATTTTCCCTAATTGAAAAATGTCGTATGTGGCACCGAGAACAAAATCCTTGTAACCATCCCCATTTAAATCTCCGTCTCCGGCAAAAGAACCGCTGTATGCCGTAAATTGTTCGTGCGATTGAAATCTAATACAATTTAGAGTATCAAATGGAGACCCGCCGAAGTATAGTTTTGCATATCCTTTTCCACGACTACCTGCAATAAAATCGTTGAATCCGTCTCCATTTACATCGCCAAGTTGTGCTACACTAGAATATGCATCCCCTTGTTTTTCTCCATGTACGGTGGTTAATAACTTTAATGTTTCTTGTGCATTTGCACTAATAACATACAATAGTAACCCAAATATTATTTTTTTCATTCTACACCTCCATTTAGCGGTTAGCAATAAGCATGCTGAAATGTATTCACTAAAAACCAAAAAACTATTAGTACCATTACCAATCTTTTTCATTTTTCTTGCCCATAACTGCAAAAAACATTGGCAATAGTACCCTAATTCTTTCCCTTGCTATCGCGGACCATTCCGTTACAGAACTAAACACCTTTACATCCATCGCGCCATCTCGAGACAGACTTCTGTTGTAAAGACATGCCATGCTTGTCCCGTGCTTTTAACGGGGGCATGTCTCTACTTTTCTTTTAGCTGCTAATTGCCGCCCGTCTTCTTTTCCTCTTCCACAACCTTATGAGAACTTCCCAAATCTCTTATTGCTCTTGCCGCTTGATATTGATCGTAAAACAATGGTTGGCTCTTTCTTACCAACTCCATCATAGTATCTATTTCATGCTCAATAATTGCATCTGCTTCATCAAACTTTTCACTCAACTCTTTTCTTAATGCGCTCCGGTTTGTAAGTCCGCTGTCCTTTCCGCCCAATGCTTCTTCAAACTCGTCAATCTTTTCTTGGAGTTCGGTTAACATACTTTCGGTTATTTTGTACGGGGACAAATCGGTTGACCTTGTTACAGCTTCTTTCTTAATCATCTTACACTTTGCTAAAAAATCTCCGTCTCTCATTTTCTTCAGTGAACTTTCACTTCCTACCGATAATGATTTTAGCTCTTCATTACCGGTAGCAATACCAAGAGCATAGAGAGCGGATTTAATAGGCATTACATCTTCAAGCAAAGCATCTTCTGCAAGGTTTTTTGTTTCTGTCTTTCCCCCCACTGCAAGCAGATATTTTTCATTTACTGTGTCAATCTGCTCTACTGTTGTGTTTAATTTGTTAATTGCTGTGGTTAAAACCGGAAGGTCGGAAATCAGCAGTACATTGCTCTGAAAAACCGAATTCAGAGTTCTGTACATACCTCTTTTGTTGGTTTCGTGCCGTGTCATTGCTAGCTCCATTTGTTGTTTGTTTTATCCGCGGTTATCTTCTTAATCCGCGTTCTCAGCGTTCTATTCTTTTCTTAAAAACCTCATTTTTGCTCCATTTTCTCCATTTTCTCCATTTCTTCACTTTTTCCGACATTTCTAGAGTTTCTCGTCTCATTACTGGACTTTTTCTCTCATTCCGGGATTTTTTTCTTCATTTCTCCACTTTATTGTGCGTTCCGTCACTTCATTTCTCCATTTCTAAGGTTTTTTCCCTCATTACTGCAAAAATTCTCCCGTTACTGGAAAATTTCCGTCATTTCCAGAGATCATTTTGCCTTTCCGGTAAACAGTTTCTTGTTCCCGTAAATCAAAATTTCTTTGCTTAAACGCATTTATGTTTTCCGCACAAATTGCTTTATGCGGCAATTGCATTTGTAATTTCTAAAGAGTAGTGGAATTATATTTTGCTAAGGTGTAAAACATAATCTGATGATTTGAATTTGCTACTTGGCCCCGAAGAAGTTACCTGTAGAGCCCCGCCATTTTTTCATCTCTCTATTTAACTGAAATTAACTTAGGAAAGGGGTCCTACATAAGCAAGAGAATAATTTTGATACTAACAAAAAAGGCTCGTTAACCGAGCCTTTTCTGTTAGAGTATATACTTACTCAAATCACGGTTCTTAACAATCTTATCAAGTTTCTGGTTTACCATGCCGCCCGTAATTTTAATTTCCGCTTCCGGCATTTTATCCGGAACGTCGAATAGAATATCCTCGAGCAAAGTTGTTAAAATTGTATGTAAGCGGCGCGCGCCTATATTTTCTACTTGCTCATTAACTGCCGCGGCAGTTTTGGCAATTTCAATTATAGCATCTTCTCTAAAGGAAATTACAACTTGCTCTGATTGCAGAAGTGCGGCATACTGCTTAAGAAGAGCATTCTGAGGAATAGTAAGAATTTTTATAAAATCTTCTTCGGTTAAACTTTTCAGTTCAACACGGATAGGAAAGCGTCCTTGAAGTTCGGGAATAAGATCGCTCGGTTTGGAAACATGAAACGCTCCCGAAGCGATAAATAAAATGTGATCGGTTTTTACGGGTCCATATTTTGTATTTACTGCACTACCTTCAACTATTGGAAGAAGATCGCGCTGTACTCCTTCGCGGGAAACATCCGGTCCGCCTTGCTGACTTTTTGTTCCGGCAATTTTATCAATCTCATCTATAAAAACGATGCCGGATTCTTCAACTCTTCTAACAGCTTCTCGCTGAACAGCATCCATATCAATTAATTTTTCAGCTTCTTCCTGTGCTATTAAAATCTTTGCTTCACGGATTGGAGTTTTACGTTTCTTCTTTTTCTTTGGAATCATGCTGCTCATCATATCTTGAAGATTCATAGTCATGTCATCCATTCCCATGGGTCCAAGTACTTGCATACCGAAAGCCGGAGCGGTAGTGTCGAACTCGATTAAGCGGTCATCCATTTCGCCGCTTTTAATTTTTTCTCTCATCCACTCGCGTGTTTTTTCATTCTGAAGTTCATCCGGTTCCCCATCTTCTTCCGGCGCTAAACCAACCGGTTTTCTTACCGGAGGAATTAACTGATCGAGAATTCTATCTTCCGCCATACGCTCGGCTTTTTCTTGAACTTCAGCGGTTTTTTCTGCGCGAATCATATTGATTGATATTTCTGCGAGATCGCGAATCATAGATTCAACATCGCGGCCTACGTAGCCGACTTCTGTGTATTTGGATGCTTCAACTTTTACAAAGGGAGCTCCGGAAAGTTTTGCTAATCTTCTCGCAATTTCTGTTTTGCCAACTCCGGTTGGTCCAATCAAAATAATATTGTTCGGCATTATTTCTTCGCGGATTACTTCATCCACTTGCTGGCGGCGCCATCTGTTTCTCAATGCGATTGCAACTGCGCGCTTAGCATCATCCTGACCAATAATGTACTTATCTAATTCTTTTACAATTTGTGTTGGAGTTAAATTTTGCATTAACTCATTTTTTGTTTCACTCATTTCGAAATAACCTCAACTGTAATTTTTTCGTTTGTATAAATGCATATTTCTGCTGCTGTCTTTAATGACTCTTCAACAATTTCTTTAGCGGAAAGGTTGCCATATTTCTTTAACATCTTTGCTGCAGCTAATGCATACATTCCTCCGCTGCCTATTGCAACAATACCATCTTCCGGTTCAATTACATCGCCGGTTCCGCTTACAACATAAGCTTTATCTTCACTAATAATTGCAAGCATTGCTTCCAGTTTGCGCAAGTATTTATCAGTGCGCCAATCTTTTGCAAGTTCTACAACCGCACGACTTACATTACCGCTGTAAGCTTCCAGCTTCTCTTCAAATCTTTGAAGCAATGTAAACGCATCGGCTGTAGAGCCGGCAAATCCGGTTAATACTTTTCCGCCGAGAAGTTTACGAATCTTCATCGAGTTGTGTTTCATTACCGTATTGCCAAGCGTAACTTGTCCGTCGCCGCCAATTGCAGCTTGCCCGTTGTGTATTATACCAATAATTGTTGTTGAACGAATTCTCATTTTGTAATCCTAATTTTTTGTTAATCTAAACGGAAATATTCTCGGAGTTCTTTTTTGATACTCCCGGTATTTCTCTCCAAAAACTTCTACAAGTTTTCTTTCTTCATAAATTGAACCGACGTAAAAATAAACAACGCAGCAAACGAATAGAATAAAATAAAAGAGAGTCATTTGCGGGCGAAATCCTAAAAACAAAATTGTAAACAAGTAAACGGGATGCCGCGTAAACTTGAAAGCTCCATCAAATTTAAGTTCTTGTTTTTCGTCAAGGGAATCGGCGGAGTATGTTCCGCTCATTAATCTTGCGATTTGAGATATCCCGAGAAATTCTTTTGAGTCGAATTGACTGAATGTCCAAATCAAACCAGCTAGTGAAAGAACTTGCAGCACAAATGTAATTATATCGTACGGAAATTGTAAGTCGTAAAGAATTACATCCGGTTTAGGAGAAAGAAGATAGAATGCCGCAAAGAAAACCATTGATGAAGCGTTATAGAATAAACGGTAGAATGCGATTTTATCGCCAATCTTTTCGGCCAGCGCAATTTTTAATTTTCTTGAAGCGAGCCAAGTGTGAGAGTATGCGAATAGAGAAAAGAGTAAAACAATTAATAGAATATCTAACGCGATCATAAATCCTTGCGCAGACGCGCTACCGGAATTTTTAATGCTTCCCGGTATTTTGCAACAGTGCGGCGCGCAACATGAAATCCTTTCTCTTGCAAGATGCTTGCAATTTTATCATCGCTGTAAGGAGCGTTCTTCGGTTCGTGCTCGCAGATTTCTTTAATTATTTCTTTGATATGTTTATTGGAGACTTCTTCGCCGCTGTCGGTTGTTAAACCTTCGCTGAAGAAATACTTTAGTTCGTGAATGCCTTGTGGACTCTGAACATACTTGCCGTTTACCACGCGGCTGATGGTGGAGATATCCATTCCAATTTCATCGGCAATGTCTTTGTAGATCATCGGCTTCAGTAATTTAGCGCCCCCTTCAAAAAACTCATACTGCTTTTCTAATATCGCGCGCATAATTTTCATTAATGTGTTGCGGCGCTGATAAAGGGAAGCAATAAACCATTTTGCCGATTCAAACTTTTCGCGCAAGAAGCGGTGTGTTTCCTTTTCCCGCTCGGAAATCTTTCGCTTACGCTTGTTGGTATCAAGCATTTCCAAGTAAGTTTTGCTTACGGTAACGGAAGGAACGCTTCTATCGTTTAGCGTAACAATATAATTATCTTCAACTTTTTCAATTAAGAAGTCGGGAGTAATTTGATTCATCTCTTCCGAATCGATATTGCCTTCGCCCGGCTTTGGATTAAGCTTGTGAATCAAATCCAATATTGTGCGTAATGTTTCTTTAGCGAGGTTCATTGTTTTCTGAATCACTTCGAAACGTTTGTTTGCGAAGTCTTCAAAATGTTCTGCTAATACTTTTTCTGCCAGATAAGAATAGTAGGGATCGTAAGAGGAATTTCTAATTTGAACAAGCAAACATTCTTGCAGACTTCTTGCGCCGATTCCAACCGGCTCAAGGCGTTGGATCTCTTTTAATACTTTTTCCCCTTGTTCAATGGTAACGTCAATCTCTTCAAATAATTTCAGCTCATTAACAATTTTTGCTAAGTCAGCTTTGAAGTAGCCATCGCGGTCCAGACTGCCAATTATATTTTCGCCAAGAGAAATTTCATCATCGCTCAAATCGAGCATTCTTAACTGATCAACTAAATTTTCGCGGAGAGTTTTTCTTTGCGGTGCAATCGGCTGAATTGTGTCTTCATCCGATCGTCTGTTTAATCTATCCAGTTCTTGCTCGGCTTCCGATTCATTCATGTAATCTTCTAAATCAAACTCATCATCTTTGCTGTCGTAAGTATCTTCATCGTCTGCGGTTTTCTCTTCGGCTTCGTCTGGCGATTCTTCCAGCTGATCAAGATCTATTTCTTCATCAAGCGTCTCTTCAAGAATAGGATTGAGCTCAAGCTCGGTCTTAATGCGCTGTTCCAAGGCAAGCGTATTAAGCTGCAGCAGTTTCTGATATTGAATCTGCTGTGGCGAAAGCTTTTGCTGTAGAGCTAATCTGTGTTGAAGAGAAAGCATAATTAACTTTTAGTAACCTTTTTTATTTTTTTGAACCATTCTATGCCAAAAGCTCTTTCTAAAGAGTCTTTGCAAAAATTCAGCACGGTAGTTTTTGTTTGTTTGCCCTTTTCAATTGCCGGCTGACAGTCGCGGTATCTTTCATAACGTAAAACCGGCCCGGCAAAGTTAGAAATTCTTATCGGAAAAAGGTGACAAGAAATTGGCTTATTGCAGCTTACTTTTCCATCATGATAAGCCTTTTCAATTGCGCATTTGGCTATTTCACCTTCATAAAAAACAAACACGCATGCGCGGTTGTTGATGCTGCGGGTCATTAGCTCGTTCTGCTGCTTAACCCAAAATCCCTTTTTCTCAATTTCGTTAGAATGCTGCTTAGGAAGATACTTAACAATTTCCGGCAGTTCTTTTGTAAATGCGTCAATCTCTTCTTTTTTAATCGGAGCTCCAAAAGGACTTTCCATAGTACAGCAAGCGCCTTTGCACTTGCCAAGATCGCACGTAAAATAAGATTCGGCAATTTCCGTATTAACAACAATTCCATCTATTTGAATAAAATCCGCGTCCATTTGCCCTAATTACTTTTTGAAAAAATAATAATTTTGTTCTATCAAAAAAAATTAATGAGATATTGACTTTAATATCAGCCTATCAAAGGTAATGAAAAAAATTTTAAGGATGATTTATGACTCTTAGCGGAAAAACTATTCTATTGACCGGAGCTTCTACCGGCATAGGTAAAGCAATTGCTCAAAACTTACTTAAGCAAGATTGCAATCTTATATTAATTGCACGAAGAACTGAATTGATTGAAGATTTTATTTGCCAATCACAAATCACTAATAACCAACCACTAGTTCTTCGATGCGATGTAAGCAAGAAAGAAGAAGTTGCAAATGCATACGTGCAGATAAAACAAAAATTTGGCGGAGTTGATATTGCGATTCTAAACGCCGGTATAGGGAGAACCGTAACGGTTAATACATTTAACTCGAAAGACGCCGAAGATACTTTCGGCGCGAATGTGTTTGGAATAGTTTATTGGGTTGAGCAGCTGCTTCCCGATTACCTTAAAAAGAAAAGCGGTGTTATTGCAGCGGTTTCTTCTCTTGCCGATAACCGGGGATTTAGCGGAAGCGGATTTTACTGTGCAAGCAAAGCCGCAGCTACAACTTTTCTGGAAGGATTGCGCGTTGAACTGAAGCCTCACAACATAAAAGTAATTACTATCCGTCCCGGATTTGTACGCACACCTATGACAGACCAAAACAATTTTAAAATGCCTTTACTGGTTGAACCGGAAAAAGCTGCAGAAATCATTTTGCGTGGAATAGAAAAAGAGAAAAGAGTAATTCAATTTCCGTGGCAGATATATTTAGCCACACGGTTAATTGGTGCGCTACCCAGCAGAGTTTACGAATGGCTTGCGGGAAAAACGAATGTGTAGATTTGCGTAATTGTAGAGCCGCATCGAATGCGGCTCATGTTATAGTATAAACCAAGACGCGTGCGACGCATCTTTATGTTTGGTTCTTTTCGCCTCTCACGTTTCACTTTTCCCGTCTTCCGTTATTTATTTCAATTCTTTTGTTTCCATTTCTTGTGCAGTTAAAACTTTTGTTACCGGATAAGGCAAGAAAGCTCCGCCCCACTGCGGTACAAGATATTTATCCCAGAAATTCCAGTAGAGTAAACCATCATCTGTTTCCGGTTCAAGTAAATAAGTTGCAAGGTTTGCAAGAGGCTGAGCTGTACGAACAACCAAAGTTCCGGCAGCAAATTCCTTCTTCTCGTTTAGATATTCTACTTTAATGGAGTTATTGTAGTGTCCTTGGTTTAAACGCTGCGAAGGTTTTAACTCTTTGGTTTTTATTGTCTGGACATCAAGCGTAACCGGCTTTTCGAGTGTCTCAATTTTAATTCCGTGTGTTTTTAGAAGCGAAACAACTTTTGCATCCGCTTGAGAGATTAAATAAGCAAAGGGAAGTTTAACACTTCGCTTTGCGTTGAAATCCACATAATATGGAACGGTTACAGTTTTTATTTTATTGGTTGGTTTATAACGCTCGCGTCCGTTTGAATCTTTGTATGCTTCCATTTCGTAGGCGTTAACTATTTCCGGTTGAGGACTTGGTTTGCTTACAAACTCTACTGCGACAGAATCGCTTTTGGCGGGATTCAAGCCGCGAGCAATGGTTTTCTCATCAGCCTCTTTTAACATTTTTTTAATTTCGTCTTTGTTCGTCGAAACATATTCTAAAACTGATTTGAGCAAATTATAACAGCCAATCACACGTGTTTTAAAATCAGAATAGACATAGTTCTCGTTTAGAATAGACAAACGGTTTCTCAAGCCAATGTAATTTACAATGTAGCGCGGCTGTACAGCGTCATATGATAGTCCCTTTTCCGGATTTCGCTGATCAAAAAAATCCCCGTAAAAAATGTTCGGCCATTTGTAGTTATTTGTTAAATCGGATTTTACCCAAGGCATCATCTTATCGCGCATATAATTTATTAAACCGCGGTCTGTGTTTGGGTTTACCATCCATGTATAAGTTGTAGGTTCTTGATGATACGAGCCGTTAGTTGTGTGAAGATCCATCATCAAGGCCGGATCCCATTTATTAAGAACATTTGTAATCATTCCATAAAGTTCTGGCGATTCAACTTTCATAGCGTCACGGTTAAGGTCAAGCATTTGTCCATTATGACGAACACCAACGCCGTTTATCGGTCCGGCTTGATTTGTTCGGTTAAGTTTGCCGATTTGCTCATTGCCGTCGGTATTAAATATCGGAGCGATTAAGATTATAACATTTTTTAAATAGTCGGGTGTTTCTTTAAGCAGAATATCCCGCGCAAGCATTTGAACAGCTTCTTTACCTTCAACTTCTCCCGCGTGAATGTTGGCTTGAAGATAAACAACGATGCGTTTGTCCTTCTTGATTTCGTTAATATTCTTGGGCAGTGGTTTTGCGAGAATGATTAATGGCATCTCCAAACCGTTTGTACTCTTTCCCATCGATTCAATTCTGAAACTGGGAGAGATTTTTTTTAACGACTTAAAAAAGTCCATAACATCGGCATGACGAGAAGTAGATTCGAAGTTGGATTTTTCAGCAACAGTGAGAAATTTGTCCTTTCCAGTTCCGGTGGTTATGAATGACGTAATTAAAACAAGAAAAAGTATAAGTCGGGAGGTTTTCATAAAGATTCCAATCTGATTTGTGTTAGCATGAATTAACGGTCGGCAAGTTACAAAAAGTAATTGTAGCTGAAAATATGGTTTTACAATTTGGTAAATTGTAGCCGAACAAAAGAAGGAAAACGGAATGAGCCTTTTTTCGATGACTCAAAGCCAAATGGTCAATCATTTTGAACAGATAAAAGAAAGAGCATATAAATTATTCAGCGAAGCATCGGTTGAAGAACTTAATAAAAAAAGTACTGAAGACCGCTGGTCGGCTGCAGAGTGTATGGAGCATCTTATTCTTGCGGCACAAAGTTATTTAAGCAATGTGCCAAAGATTCCAAAGAGATCCTCTGTTGAGATTGATGAGGAAGTTAAAATTAAAGCCGGGCTGTTTGCTAAAATGTTCATTCATTTTGCCGGACCGAATGTAAAAGTAAAAATGAAATCGCCGAAAGGGATGATGAATACAAAATCAAACTACGGCAAAGATATACTAGATGATTTTCTTGCATTGCAAGATGAGTTTTTAACAGCGCTCCAATGTGTGGACCCATCCGAACTGAAATCAATTAAGGTTCCCTGGCCTACATTTGAATTGAAAAAACTTCGTCTTGGCGAAGTAATGATGATAACAATTGCGCACGAGCTGAGGCATCTTAATCAAGCCGAACGTGCATTAGATGATTTATAAGAGGAGAATAAAATGTTGGTAAAACAAATAAATGAAGTTGCTAAAGAAGAAGTAAAAGCGGGAACAAAAACCACAAAACAAGTTTTAATAAGCTCCAGCGAAGCGCCAAACTTTGCGATGAGAAAATTTTCGATTGAGCCGGGAGGCGGTATGCCGATGCATACAAATTCGGTAGAGCATGAGCAGCTTGTTCTTGGCGGCAAGGCGCATGTAGTTATTGGTGAAAAATCTTTCGAAGCAAAGAAAGATGATGTAGTTTTTATACCGGCCGGAGTTCCACATTCATACACAACGGTAGGGGATGAACCGTTTGAGTTTTTGTGCATGGTTCCAAATAAAGAAGATGTGATTAAAATTGTAGATTGTTAAAATGGAGAAACAATGGCTTTATTAGGCGGATTTTTCGGACCAAGCAAAGATGAGGTTTGGTCGCAGCTGAGCAGTGAATTAGGCGCAGAGTTTTCCGAATCCGGTTTTTTTAAGAATGGAAAAGTTGTTCTGAATTATAATAACTGGGAAATAACTTTAGATACTTATACCGTTCACACCGGCAAAACGCACGTAACTTACACGAGAATGCGCGCGCCATATGTTAATAAAGATGGCTTCCGGTTTACAATTTACCGCAAGTCAATTTTCAGCTGGCTGGGTAAAGCATTCGGCATGCAGGATATAGAGCTTGGCGATTCATTCTTCGATGAAGATTTTATCATTCAAGGAGAGCCGGAAAGTACTGTGATAAAATTGTTTTCGAACAGAAAACTTAAAGAGCTGATTCAAAAACAGTCTCAGATTCATTTTCAGGTAAAAGATGATGAAGGCTGGTTCGCCGCAAAATTTCCGGAAGGTGTTGATGAACTTTACTTTCAAGTTGTAGGTGTAATTAAAGACAAAGAAAGATTGAAAAGTTTGTTCGATTTGTTTGCCATGATGCTTGAAGAGTTGTGTAAGATTGGCTCAGCCTATGATAAAGAACCGGGAATATCGTTAAACGAAGAAAAGTAACAAGCGGGTGATAAATGAAAAAGCTGGCACTTCTATTAGTTCTCGGTTCATCATTTTTGTTTGCGCAAGAACCAAAATCGATTTCGCTTCCCAAGCCCCAAACTGAAATTGGAAAGCCATTAATGGAAGCTCTAAAACTGAGAAGTTCCAATAGAGTTTTTGATTCTAAAGAATTACCTCTTCAAGAACTTTCAAACTTACTTTGGGCAGCTTGCGGAATTAACAGACCGGAAAGCGGAAAGAGAACTTCGCCATCGGCGCGCAACCGGCAAGAAGTAGACGCGTATGTTGTTCTTGCTGATGCGGCGTACATCTATGATGCAAAAGAGAATTCGTTAAAACAAATTGCTGAAGGTGATTTACGCGGTCTTTGCGGAGTTCAAGATTTTGTGAAAAGCGCACCGCTTAATTTAGTTTATGTTGCCGATTACTCGCGCATTAAATCAAATGACAGCGAGCAGACAAAGCTAATGTGGACCAGCGCGGCTGCGGGTTTTATGGTTCAGAATGTTTATCTCTATTGTGCTTCGCAAGGACTTAATGTTGTAGTGCGCGGATTAATTGATGTGCAGAAACTTGGCGAAGTGTTAAAGTTAAAACCGGAACAGAAAATAATTCTTTCTCAAACCGTTGGTTATCCTAAATAGCCAAAGGATTATTATTTATTTTTAGATAGAAAATTTGGAGCAGTTAATGAGCAAATTCAAATATGTTATTAAACGTAGCGGCGCTATTGTCCCTTTCAGTCCCGATAGAGTTTCCAATGTAATTTACCGCGCTGCGGTTTCTGTTGGCGGAAGAGATAAAGCAAAAGCGGCAGAGCTTGCCAAACAAGTAATTGAAGTTCTTGAAGCGACATACGAAGAGGGGCACAAACCGCACGTTGAAGAAATTCAAGATATAATTGAAAAAGTATTGATTGAGAATGGACACGCAAAGGTTGCCAAAGAATTTATTCTTTACAGAGAAGAAGCGGCTAATCGGAGAAGAGAAAACAGTAAGCACTTTTCTAAACCGAATGAACTTGTTCCTTGGAAAAAAGTCTGGCGCTCGCTTGACTGGGCAGTTGAGCATGATCTTAATACTATTGATGGAATTAATTCAAGAATAAGGCGCGGACAGTTTCCGCAAATTGTTCACGAAGCGGAATCGTTTTATGAAACGCAGCTTGATACCGCCGCCGAGCTAATTAAAGAACGCTCTAACGAATTGAAAATGGTTATGGTAAGCGGACCATCTTCATCCGGTAAAACAACAACAACTTTTAAGCTGGAACAGCGTTTGAATAAAATGGGAATGAAGTTCGTTGCGCTTGTTGTTGATAATTATTTCTTCGATCTCGAAATGCATCCGAAAGATGAATTTGGCGATTACGATTTTGAAACTCCTCAAGCTCTCGATCTTGATTTGATTAACGATCATTTAAAACGCCTTGCCGATGGCGAAGAAGTTTTAATTCCTTATTATGATTTTAAACAAGGCAAACGCTTTGATAACCGCACGCCGCTTCAGCTTCATGATAATGAAGTTCTTTTAATAGATAGTTTGCATGGTTTGTATCCCGAGTTCAGCCGCGAAATTCCGGCTGCGCAAAAATTCAAACTCTATCTCGAGCCACTCTTGCAAATGAAAATGCCGGATGGACAGTACATCCGCTGGACAGACTTACGCTTGATAAGAAGAATGCTTCGCGATTCTGTTCACCGTGCTTACAATCCCGAACAAACATTGCTTCACTGGCATTATGTTCGTTCATCAGAAAAGAGAACAATACTTCCATACAGCAACACAGCGGATTATATTGTAAATACATCGATGCCGTTTGAGGTTCCGATTTACCGCCCCAAGCTTCTGCAATTATTTAAAGAGTGGGAAAAGAAATATCAAGGCGATCCGTTAAGAGAAGATGCTTACATACGCGCGGCGCGTGTCCGCAAAATGTTGGAAGCAATAGAACCGGTAGAAGATGACTCCGCTATTCCGGGAGATTCGGTTCTCCGCGAGTTCATCGGCGGAAGTACAATGAACGTGCACTGATAGTGTAGAATTAAGAAAGTATAACGAAGAAAGGAAGCAACTCGATAGGCTTCCCTACTAAAAGGAGTTTTTATGGATCAGTTTATGCAAGCCGCAATTGAAGAAGCGCAGAAAGGTTTAGAAGAGGGTGGTATTCCGATTGGTTCTGTTATTGTTCACAAAGGTAAAATATTAGGACGCGGACATAACCGCCGTGTACAAAAGGGAAGCGTAATTCTTCACGGCGAAATGGATGCGTTTGAAAATGCCGGAAGACAAACCGCTTCTGTTTACAAAGAATGTGTTTTATACACAACACTCTCACCTTGCCCTATGTGCAGCGGCGCAATTCTTCTTTATGGAATTCCTAAAGTGATTATCGGCGAGAACAAAACTTTTATGGGAGAAGAAGAACATCTTAAATCCCGCGGAGTTGATGTTGAGGTCCTTCAAGATGAAACATGCATAGACATGATGACAAAGTTTATTGAAGATAAGCCGGTTTTGTGGAATGAAGACATTGGTGTTTAATGCGATAGACCACGGATAACGCAGATAACACGGATTAGAACGGATAAATTATGTTACACGAAGAAAGTACTAATCAAATAATAAAAGCATTTTACAAGGTAAATAACACTCTTGGTTTCGGTTTTCTGGAAAAAGTATATGAGAACGCAATGAAATTGGAGTTACAGAATGCCGGGTTGAAAGTAGAACAACAGAAAAATATAAGAGTTAATTATAACGGGATTGAAGTTGGAGATTATTATGCAGATTTATTGATAAATGATTGTGTAATCGTTGAGCTTAAGGCAACAGAAAGTTTATGTGAAGAGCATGAAGCACAATTGTTAAACTACTTAAAAGCGACAAATATCGAAGTTGGATTACTAATGAACTTTGGCAAAAAAGCAGAGTTCAAAAGAAAAATTTTTTCAAACGAAAACAAAATTAAATCCGTGTAATCAGTGTCATCCGCGGTCTATTTTCTTTTAAGGAACCCCAAATGAAAAAAATTATATTTCTTGTCAGTTTGTTTGTATCACTTGCTGCGATAGCACAGAAAAAAAATCCTTACGATTATGTAAATCCTTTTATTGGAACAGACGATATGGGGCACACATTCCCCGGCGCAGTTGTTCCTTTTGGATTGGTGCAGTTAAGTCCGGAAACAGATTCCGTTTTATACAGCAACGGCAAGGGATACAATCCCGATGTTTACAAATATTGCGCGGGCTATCAGTACGCAGATAAAACTATTGTTGGATTTTCTCACACGCACATGAATGGAACGGGACACTCGGACCTTGGTGATTTTTTAGTGATGCCTACTGTTGGAAAGGTTCAGTTTAATCCCGGTACAAAAGAAAATCCGGAAAGCGGATACAGATCAAAATTCTCGCATGAAAAAGAAAGCGCGAAACCGGGCTACTACTCTGTTCATTTAGATGAAAACAATATTGATGTTGAATTAACAGCTACAGAACACGCGGGATTTCATAAATATAAATTTCCAAAGACGAATGACGCGCATGTAATTTTAGATTTAACTTCCGGCATTTATAATTATGATGGAAAAGTTGTCTGGTCGTCGGTCCGCGTTGAAAATAAAACTTTAGTAACCGGATTCCGGCAGACAAACGGATGGGCGCGTACACGTTATGTTTACTTTGCAATGGAATTTTCCAAACCGATTAAATCTTATCAGCTTAGAAATGATGAGCAAAATGTTTACGGCGGTTTCTGGAGAAGGTTTAATCAGAATGAAAACTTTCCCGAGAGAGCTGGACACAAAGTAAAATGCGCTTTCAGTTTTGAAACCGAAGAGGGAGAAGTTGTTTTAGTTAAAGTTGCTTTAAGTGGAGTAAGCACTGCAAATGCTTTGGAAAATCTAAAAGCAGAAATTCCTCACTGGGATTTCGATAAAGTTGTTTTGCAAGCAAAAGAAAAGTGGAACAAAGAGCTTTCCAAAATAACAATTGAAGCAAGCGAAGAGAGAAAAGAAAACTTTTATACTTCGATGTATCACTCGTTTATAAATCCCAATATTTTTTCCGATGTAAACGGGGAATACCGGGGATTGGATCAGAACATTTATAAATCGAATAAATTTACAAACTACACCACGTTTTCTTTGTGGGATACGTACCGCGCGCTTCATCCTCTTTATACAATCATTCAGCCGAAACGCGCGAGCGATATTGTAAACTCGATGATTGCACACTCGGAACAAAGTGTTCACAAAATTCTGCCGGTGTGGTCTCACTGGGCAAATGAAAACTGGTGCATGATAGGTTATCACGCAGTTCCGGTACTGGCTGATGCTGTAATGAAAGGACTTGGCGGCTTTGATGTTAACAAAGCTTTTGATGCTTGCGTTGCCAGTGCAAACTATGATGTTTATGATGGAATTGGAGCTTATAAGAAATATGGTTTTGTTCCGGAAGACTTAAGTTCAAACTCCGCATCCAAAACCTTGGAATATGCTTATGATGATTGGACAATTTACAAGATGGCTGAAAAGCTCGGTAAGAAAAAGGAAGCTGAAGAATACTGGAAACGCGCAAACAGTTTCAAAAACATTTATGATAAAGAAACACATTATATGCGCGCTAAGAAAACGGACGGCAGTTTCAAAATTCCTTTTGATCCGCTCAGCGTTGCAAATCAAGGTTACATAGAAGGAAACGCATGGAATTATTCTTTGTATGTTCCGCAAGATGTAAAAGGATTTATTCATCTGCTCGGCGGAAAAGAAAAGCTTATAACTTGGCTCGATTCTCTTTTTACATTTGATTTACCGGACAAATATTTTGGCGAGAGTGAGGATGTTACAAAAGTAGGAATGATTGGAAATTATGTTCATGGCAATGAACCGTCTCATCATGTTCCTTATATGTACAACTTTGCCGGAACTCCTTGGAAGACGCAAGAGAGAATTCATCAGATAGTTAACACAATGTACAAACCGGAACCGCACGGACTCTGCGGAAATGATGACTGCGGACAAATGTCGGCGTGGTATATTTTTAGTCTAATGGGATTTTATCCGGTTGCGCCGGGAAGCAACGAGTATGTTATTGGGAGTCCTTGTGTAGATAAAGCTGAAATCAATTTAGAGAATGGAAAGAAGTTTAATATTACTACGAAAAATTTGAGTAAGCAAAATATTTACATCAAAGAAGTTTGGCTGAACGGAAAGAAACTTGACCGAAGCTATTTAACACACAAAGAAATTGTAAGCGGAGGCAAGCTTAAATTTGTTATGCAGAATGAGCCAAACAAAACTTGGGCTGTTGATGAAAAATCAATGCCTTATTCAATGACTAAATAGTGAGCAAAAAATGAAAAGAGAGAAAGTTGGTAATCTAATTATCATTACCGGATTAGTTTTTCTTTTAACATCATGTATGCCCGGCGGCGGCGAGTATGGAACAAAAAATCTTGCCGGATTTTTTACCGGTGTGTGGCACGGCTGGATTGCACCATTCTCTTTAATCATGGGACTTTTTAATCCCGAAGTAAGAGTTTATGAGATAAATAATACCGGGTGGTGGTATGATTTCGGTTTTTATATTGCAATAATTAGCGGGTTTGGCGGTATTTCTTTATTTAGAAAGAAAAAGAAAGATTGATCAAATTTTTGCGTACTTTCGCAGTAGAAAGCGCGTTTATATTATACTTTAAACTATGTTAATCATATTCTTCTGAAAGGAAAAATATCCTCATTCATTCTAATCTGATTGTCTCCGGTGGAGTCGTTTAGACAAGCGCTTCTTGTAAAAAAATATTTATAGAAAGTTAGGAAAGAGCAATGAAGTTTTTTGGACATACATTTCACATACCCGTACTTGGCGTGGGCTATTCTGTTGATGCGCCGGCAAAAGTTGCCAAGTATGGTATCTCATCTGTCATTTCAATTGTAGATGATATTCTACTTGAGCAGTTAAGAAAGCACTACTTTCAGAAGATGAATAAACCTTACGAGCAGATTTCTCCTAAAGATGAAGACTCGCGCGCTAAGAGAGTTACGGCTTATTTAAATCTTATGAATGAAATTGTTAAAGAGCAGTTTGAGAAAGTTCGTCAGTCTGCATTTGAGAAGGGAAGCGAGATTACTAAGTATTTCGAAATGCTTCCGGATGTTTCTCATCTGAAGCAGAAATATCAAGAGATGCTTGCCGCTAAAGAGGAATCAATTAAGATCAAGCTTCAAAATTATTTACGTGAAAACATTCGTCACGGCGCAATTGATGTTAATATTATGACTAAGCTTGATAAATCGAATTATGCTGCCGACGGTTCTCAGCTTTCCAGCGAGTTTAATGATGCACACGCTGCTCTTCGCGGATTTGCGATGAGCGAACTTGAAAGCTCACTAATTTTTTCTGCTGGGATGAATCCAAAACTTTATAGCTATTTGGAATCGTTTAAAGATTTTCAACCAAAACCAGACGGAAGTTTCAAAAAGAAAATTGTTGTAAAGGTAAGCGATTTTCGCTCGGCGCTTATTCAAGGAAAATTTTTAGCTAAAAAAGGTTTGTGGGTTTCGGAATATAGAATTGAAAGCGGATTAAACTGCGGCGGACACGCATTTGCGACTGACGGTTTGCTGCTCGGTCCGATTCTCGAAGAATTCAAAAAAAGAAGAGAAGAATTAATTTCTTCGGTTAAAGAATTATTTCACCCGGCAATCAACAAAAAAGAAATATTTGTTGATGACAGTAAATTGAATGTTGCTGTTACAGTTCAAGGCGGGGTTGGAATATCAACAGAGCATGAATTTCTGTTGAGAGAATATGGCGTGAACTCTGTTGGCTGGGGAAGTCCGTTTCTTTTGGTGCCGGAGGTAATGAATGTTGATGAGAAAACACTTAAGCAGTTATCCGAAGCTGAAGAAGATGATTTCTTTTTGAGTAACTCTTCACCACTCGGCGTTCCGTTTAACAGTATTCGCAATAGCGGAAAAGATTTAGAGCGAATAGAAAGAATGGAAAGCGGCAAACCGGGAAGTCCTTGTCCAAAGAAGTTTTTAGAATTCAACAAAGAGTTTACGGACAAGCCGATTTGCACAGCTTCAATTGCATATTTCAAAAAACTTGATACGATAAAAGATAATCCCGAGTTGAGAGATAAGTATAATGCGGATTTGCAAAACGCCAGCGATAAAAACTGTTTGTGCGAAGGTTTATCTGCTTCCACTTTAATTGCAAAAGGAATTACCGACGCCAAACAGAGCTTGGCTGTTGCTGTTTGTCCGGGACCAAATTTAGCTTACTTTTCCAAAGTTGTATCGTTGAAAGAAATGGTCGATCATATTTACGGAAGAATAAATTTAATTACGCATCCAAACAGACCTAACATGTTTGTAAAGGAACTTTCTCTTTACATAGATTTTTTGCAGAAGAAAATTGATGAGCGTGTGGATTTTGTAACGGCGCAGAAAGAGGAATTCTTTAATACTTTCCGCTCAAACTTGATTGAAGGAATTAATTACTATAAAAAAATGATTCCGGAAATCTTGGAAGAAACCGATAAGATAAGAGAGAAAATTCAGCAAGATCTGGAAGCGCTCGAACTTAAATTGATGTCGTACGCTCTAGCCGGAGCTTAATCCAAATATACGCGCGGAACGCGCGTGTTGATGTTAGTAAGAATTTCGTAAGGAATTGTACCGGCCCATTCGGCCAGCTCCTCAACAGTGATGGGAATATTTCCATCACTTCCGATCAGAACAACCTCATCGCCATTGTAAGCAGAATCATTCTCGATATTCACAACTATTTGATCCATAGAAATAATCCCTACTACCGGGAAGCGCTTTCCGCGAATTAATACCTCAGCTTTGTGAGACATGCTTCTCATGTATCCGTCTCCATAGCCAAGCGGAACTGTAACAGCGCGGACATCGTGATTGGCTTTCCATTTCATACCATAGCTTACGGTGCTTCCCTCTTTAATTACTTTGAAATAAACAACCAAAGATTTCCAGCTAAGCGCCGGCTTTACATTAATTGTTTTTTGAACTTCTTGAGATGGATAAACTCCATATAGCAGTATTCCGGGACGAACAAGATCAAGAACCGCTTCCGGCATTTGTAAAATCGCCCCGCTATTTGCAATGTGTTTAATCGGCGATGGAACGGAACGTTTTTCGTAAAACGAAACTGTTTCTAAAAATCTTTCCAGCTGAATTTTGGAAAAAGATAAATCACGGCTGTCGGAACTTGCAAAGTGAGAATAGATTCCATCGATATCGATATGTTTACATGTTAAGCTTGCTTCCAAAAGTGCTTCGGCGTTATAATAATGTACTCCAATTCGCTCCATTCCCGTATCAATCTTAAGATGAACACGCGCACGTTTTTTCATCCTTGCGGCAACTTCTTCAATTTGATTTAGCTTGCCAACCGATGAAGCCGTTATAGAAAGATCGTACTTAATAAAGTGTGGAATTTGGTTTCCCCAGATTCCGCCGAGAACCAAGATTGGAATTGTAATTCCGGCTTTGCGTAAAAGAATCCCTTCTTCAAGAACAGCAATGCCAAGATAGTCTGCATTTAAGCTTTGCATTAATTGAGCGGTGCGAACGAGTCCATGTCCATATGCATTTGCTTTAAGAACCGGCATTATTTTGGCGCCGCCGACACAAGATTTTATTTTTGCAAAATTTTCAGCAAGAATTCGCAAATCAACTTCTACACGAGTTGGTCTAAGAACCTCGTCTTCGCTTATAGTTGCATGGTTTACTTCGTCGCTCATTTTTGATTCTTTAGTTGATGTAAAGATAATTTTTTTAGTCAAAATATTGCATTTTCTACTCGCTCCTTTTAATCGTATTTTTCGGTCGTAATTCACAACACAAGAGAAAAATGAAAGTACTTTTTATTGGCGGAACTGGAGTAATAAGCTCCGAATGCTCCAAGCTTTGCATTGAAAAAGGAATGGACTTATTTCTTCTTAACAGAGGTAAGTCATTTAGAACTGCGCCGGAAAAGGCGCAAATAATCAATGCAGACATTCGTGATGTTGATGCAGTTCAGAAAGCGCTCGCCGGGCAAAAATTTGATGTTGTTGTAGATTGGATAGCGTTTAACGAAGAGCATGTTAAAAATGATTATGGAATATTTAACGGCATAACCGATCAATATATTTTTATTAGTTCGGCGTCAGCTTATCAAAAGCCAATACCAAAATTGCCAATTACAGAAGAGACTCCTCTGGAAAATCGCTTCTGGGCATATTCACGCGCAAAGATTGATTGCGAAAACTATTTAATGCGAATGCATAGAGACAACGGTTTTCCGGTTACTATTGTCCGCCCCTCGCATACTTATGATGAAACTAAAAATCCGCTAAAAGAAAATTACTTGCCGTTTCACAGAATGAAGAATAACAAACCGATTATCATTCATGATGATGGAAATTCTTTATGGACTTTAACTCACACAAGAGATTTTGCTAAAGGATTTGTAGGATTGCTGGGAAACAAAAACACAATTGGTGAGGCTTACCAGATTACTTCCGATGAGACTCTCACATGGAATGAAATAGCAAGACTGATAGCTGAAAAGGCTGGATATGATTTAAAGATAGCTCATATTCCAAGTGAATTTATTAAGAAATATGATGATGAATGGGGAGATGGATTGCTTGGAGATAAGGCGCATAGTGTAAAGTTTGATAATTCTAAGATTAGAAAAATCGTTCCGGAGTTTAATCCTCAAATAAAATATGCCGATGGCGCCGCTGAAATTGCGGACTGGTACGTTCATAAAAAAATGAACCAATACGTAGATAGCAAGCTAGATCAATTGATGGATGAAATTATTCGCGCCTATTCAATTCAATAAGAAAGAGAGAGCTTTATGAGAAAATTCATGTATACAAATGTAGTAATACTATTAATAGCACTTTTAACCGCGCAATTATTTGCTCAATCAGCAGACTCGTCAATCAAGAAACTAGTTGATGGAAACAAGCGGTATGTTGAAAACAAACCGACACACCAAAACCAAACAGCAAAACGAAGAGAAGAAGTTGCTAATGGACAAAAACCTTTTGCCGTTGTTATAACTTGTTCAGACTCGCGCGTGCCTCCGGAAATTTTGTTCGATCAAGGGATTGGAGATTTGTTTGTAATAAGAACAGCTGGAAATATTGTTGATGATATTGGGTTGGGAAGCATTGAATACGCGGTTGAACATTTAAAAGTACCGCTAGTGGTTGTGCTCGGTCATGAACGCTGCGGAGCAGTGGATGCAACAGTAAAAGGTGGAGAAGCGCCGGGACACATTAAAGCGCTGGTCTCAAATATTGTTAGAGCCGTTGATAAAGCTCGCACAAAGAAGGGAGACCTTCTCGAGAACTCAATTAAACAAAACATTGATAATGTAGTTGAGCAGATAAGCAAATCGAAACCAATTCTAGAAGAATTTGTGCATGAAAAGAAAATTAAAGTAGTTGGCGCACGTTATGATTTAGACGACGGTGCAGTAAAGTTTTTTACAAACGGCGGCCATTAATTATTATGATGCATAAATGAAAAACACAAAATTCTTAAAAGCAATAATTAGCGTTACACTGCTTGTAATTTTTGGATGTGTTGATAAAGCAGTAGATCCGATCACAGATTCGTTGGAAGATAATTTTGACAGATGGAAGTCGTTAGGAATCTCAAATTACACCATTGTTCAGTCGCAGCTATGTTTCTGTTTTTATGGTGGAAATAAAATGATTATTCAAGTAACAAATAATAAAATTGTCAGTGTGCAAGATTCTGCCGGAGTTCTACAAGTTCCACAAGAACATTGGCAATGGTTTAAGACAATTGACCAACTGTTTGAAACAGCAATCAATGCAAAGAATGGAAAACCAAATTCGTTTAGTGTGGAAATTGATAAAGAGTATGGCTTTCCAAAGTATTTTTTCGTTGATCCGGTTGCTCAAGCCGCCGATGAGGAATACGGATTTTTAACAACAAGTTTTAAAGCGCTAAAATAGAAAGATAAAAACAAGTGACATTTTTACAAATATTTGGTTATACCGCTTCAGTAGTAATTGCAATTTCTCTAATGATGAGTTCAATAGTTCGATTAAGAATTATCAACTTATTCGGGGCAACTTGTTTTTCCATTTACGGATTTTTAATAGGCGCATATCCTGTGTTTATATTAAACGGGTTCATTGCGCTGATCGATATTTATTATCTTATTCAAATTTTCGGGGAGAAAGAATACTTTCGTGTGTTGGAAGTAAAAACCACATCTGAGTATCTCGGCTACTTCTTAAAATTTCACAGCAAGGAAATCTCTAAGTTCATTCCAGATTTTAGGTTTGAGCCAAATGATAATTACCATGTAATGTTTGTTTTGCGGGACACGGTTCCGGCCGGATTAGTGATATCGGAATATCTTGATGACGATATAGTTTACATGAAGCTCGATTTTGCTATACCCGGTTATCGCGATTTTAAAATGGGTAAATATGTTTTCGCTGAAATCTTCAGGCGAAAAAATGTAAAAAAGATTTACAGCGATCCGGGCAACGAAAAACATGAGATGTATTTAAAGAAAATGGGCTTTGTAAAAGCCGAATTTAATTCGAAACAAATTTATTGTTTGGAAGTGAAATAAAAATGAATAGAATAAAACTGACCTTTGCCTTTCTGTTCTTGCTATCAATTTCCATTGCCGCCCAAAATAACGCTAAGCAAGAGCAAGTAAATACACCGGTGACTATTAACAGAACAGAAGTTCACAAAATTACTTCTGTTGTCAACGGCAATCTTTATCCAATCTACGTTGCACTTCCCGGCAGTTATAATTATACAAATGAAACCTATCCGGTAGTTTTTATGCTGGATGCTTATTCATCATTCGGCACAATGACACAGATGGTAAGACTGCTAGCATTCAATAAAGAGTTGCCGGAGTTAATAATTGTCGGTATTTCTTCAGAAGGCGGCTCGAAAGAATTTAATTATAACCGAATGAGAGATTATACACCAACAGAGCTGAAAAGTGAAAAAGAAAAACTTGCGATTCCGGTTTCCGGCGGTGGCAAAAAATTTTTAGAGTTTATTAAGGAAGAATTAATTCCATTCGTTGAATCTAAGTACAGAATTAAAAAAGATGATAAAACTTTAGTCGGTCATTCGCTTGGCGGATTGTTTGTGTTCTATACTCTGTTTAGCGAACCAAACATGTTTAACAAGTTTGTTGCCATTAGTCCGGCACTAATGCTTGATGATGAATTTATTTTGAAACAAGAAAAATCTTTTGCCGAGAAAAACAGTAAGCTGAATGCTTCTGTTTACACAACTATTGGATCACTCGAAGATTCAACATTTATTAAGCCTTGGAACCATCTAGTTGCTTCAATTAAATCGCATAGTTTCGAAGGTCTTAAGCTAAAAAGTGAAATTGCCAATAACGAAACTCACTATACAATAATTCCATATATAGCTACTCACGGATTAAAAGCGGTATTTGAAAAATGAGAATAACTTTTGAAGCATGTGTGGATTCTGTTGAATCTTCCTTGAATGCGCAGCAAGGCGGCGCAGATAGAATAGAACTTTGTGCAGATTTGCTTGAAGGGGGAATTACACCCAGTTATGCAATGCTTAAATTGGTGATGGAGAAATTGTCAATTTCCGTGAATGTGCTTGTTCGTCCACGCGGCGGAGATTTTCTTTATACCGATCATGAGTTTGAGGTAATGAAGAAAGATATTGAGTTTTGTAAGCAAATAGGTGTTAATGGAGTTGTAATTGGAATTTTAAATGACGACGGAACTGTTGACAAAATAAGAACTCAAGAATTGATTGAAGTAGCTAGACCAATGTTTGTAACATTTCATCGGGCGTTCGATATGACTCGCGACCCAATAGAAGCATTGAGCGTATTAATTGAACTTGGTGTGGAAAGATTGCTTACATCCGGACAAGAAGCCAATGTTTACAAGGGGATTTCCACGTTAAAGAAGATGGTTGAATACGCAGACAATAGAATAGTAATAATGCCCGGCGGCGGAGTTACTGAAACAAACATAAAAGAAGTTGTAGAAAAAACCAGCGTGAATGAAATTCATGCTTCCGCAAGAGAAAAAGTTAGAAGCAAAATGAAATATGTTAATCCAAAAACTTCTATGAGTAATTACCAAAACATGGAAGAGTATGATTTAATGATTACATCTACGGAAAGGATCCGTGCGATGATTAACGCAATAAGTTGTTAAAGGAAAAGAATAGAAATGAATGAATTGGAAATACTATACGAAGACGATAATATAATTGCAGTTAATAAGCCGGAGGGGCTGGCTTCAATACATGATAGTGCCGGCGAAAAGGAAGATTTACAGACACTTCTTTCCGAACGATGCAAGCTGAAAGTGTTTGTTGTTCACCGTTTAGACAAAGAAGTAAGCGGAGTGATTATATTTGCCAAGAATGCCGAAACTCATAAAATGCTTAACAAACAGTTTGCTGAGAGAACCGTAAAGAAAAGCTATATAGCACTGGTTCACGGAAGAGTTGTTAAAGATGAAGGTTCAATCAACAAACCAATACGCGAGTTTGGCTCCGGCAGAATGGGAATAGATGAAGCAAAAGGCAAGCCCAGCAAAACATTATATAAAGTGATTAAAAGATATCCCTCTTATACTTTGATCGAATTAAATCCAACGACCGGAAGAAGACATCAGCTTCGTGTGCATCTCTATTATATTGGAAGCGCAATAGTCGGAGATGTTCGTTACGGAGAGAAGGTACTTCAAGAACAATATCCTCGCTTAATGCTTCACGCTAAAGAAGTTATTGTTGCGATGAACGACGGTACAGAAAAATCATTCACCGCTGAAGTTCCTCAATCATTTTCAAAATACCTTCAAGTTGTAAACGAAGGATAAAATGATATAGCGGCCGATCACATTTGTGCGTGTATCTTCTATGTAATAATCGTTAGTTGCTCTCTGAGTATTATTACTTTTGTTAAGTATATCGTAAAATGTTAATCGTAATTCACCTTGATCTTCGCTGAATAATTTTTTACCGATGTAAGCATTCCACATATACGAGTTTGGATCGTAACCCGTTCCAAGTCCTCCTTGATAGCGGTGCTCAAATTCAGTTTGAAAAACTATTCCTTCCCATAAGAGCCAGTAAAATCTTAAACGGCTTCTTACGTTCAGATAGGTTTGGTCAAGACTTGTCTGCGATGTGTTCTTTACTACGTTGTTGGTCAGATTGCTTGAAAGAGAAAAATCCAAATCCTTGCTGAAGTTGCTGTTTAAAACTAATCCGCCGCCATAAGATGTGTTTTTAGAAAAATTGCTTACATCATTTATCATATTTGGCGTTCTTGTCAAACCTAGGTTTGTGCTTAGGTTGACGTTCGATTTGAGAAAAGCCACCGGAATAGTATAAGTAAGCATGGTTCTTAAATTGTAATAACCATTAAAATTTTCCGGAGTTCGCAATTGTGTCCCGGCGTTTAATACAATACTGCGAAAAGTTATTGCTTTGGTTTCAGCTAGAATTGTTTTGTAGCCAATATAGTTGTCCGTGTAAGTTCCGTTTACTAAAATGAAAAATGCACTCATGCTCTCACTGTCGGTTAATGTATAGCGAAGAGAAAGATTATGCCGTGAATCTTGAGCAAGATTTGGGTTGCCAATGCTAAGTTGCAGCGGATTTGAATTATCGAGAACGTTTTGCAATTGTTCTACGCTTGGTTCGTTGTTGTTTGCGCGGTAATTAAACATCAAGTTTTTGCCACGGTTTACGTCGTATCTAATCATTACCGATGGTAAAATCGAGTAGAAGGTTCTGCCCGTACTGCTGATATATGGAAAAGTCTGCTCGTTTGTTAAGCGAGAAATATTGTAGCCTAGGTTAAGCATTATCATTAATTCGTTAACACGATGATTGTAGCTCAGACCGTAATTTTGCACTTTCGAATTCTTATCGTAAACATTACTCAAATCGTTTTCAAGAATTGAATAAGTGTGATCTTTGTTTGATATGCTATGGGTTTTCTGATCACTTTCATCTTTAGAATAAGAATATGTAGCATTAAACTGAAGCATTCCGGTTTCAGAAACCGGTTCAGTATACGCTAAATTAACCGATCCGCCATAGCCGTTCTTAACTAGTTTAGAGCTTTGGTCAAGAGTATCGGATGAAGTTAGATCATCGTAATAAATGTTTTCCGAATATAGTTTTTTGTCGCCATCATTTTGTTTGTATGAAGTATTAAATCTTAGCGAGATAGTTCTTCCGCGTGTTTCAAATCTCCTACGATATAGAAGCTGCGAGGATGCGTCTACTGCAGATAAATTGGAGCTATTCAAATTTTCAATTGAGTTGAGATTTGATAAACCGGAAGTAGTATTTCCAAGAATTTTACTTGAACCGTCGTTTTGCTGGAAAGTTATTCTCGGTCGGAATAGAATTGAATTGAGAGTATCAATTTGGTAATCCAAGCGCAAGTTAAACCGGTGATTAGTGTTCTTGGAATTTGACTGATTATCTTCAAAATATTTTTGAGCTCCTTCCGTTGTTACAAAGTAATCTCTGTTGGTTATTGTTCCCGAATTATTATCTGTTGTATTGAAGAAATAGCTGGCGTTAAATTCATTTCGTTGATTCCATGAATCGGCATAATTGAATCCGGCGGCTTTAGTAGTGGTTAAACCATTTTTAGCATCAACGAGAAAATCTGACGCACCACCGCCTCCTTGTCTTCCACTAAAACCGCCGCCGCTCATTCCTCCACCTCCGCGTCCTCCCATTCTTGGTTGTCCGCCACCGCCTCGACTCCGCCCACCACCACCACTACTCATTACACCTAATAAATCTTCGCTGGCAAAATTTTGTTCATTTGTATTATTAAGCTGTCCTAACAGTGTAATCTTTTGTCTATCATTGAAAAAATTAATATTGCCACCGGAGGCATATTTTTCTTGATCGCCATAGCCACCTGAGAGTTTACCGAATGTTCCGTTTCTAAAGTTTAAACGGGTTACAATGTTTATTGTCTTAGTTGTGTTGCCGTCATTGAAGCCAGTAAACTCGGATTGCTCGCTTTGCTTATCAAACACTTGAATTCGCTCAACAACTTCCGCCGGAATGTTTTTTAATACTGCGTTAGGATCATCTCCAAAAAAAGGCTTGCCATCTACCAGAACATTTTTTACATCTTCTCCTTGCGCTTGAACTTTACCATCTTGAACAACTACGCCGGGCATCTTTGCAATTAACTCTTCAGCATTAGCATCTTTATTAGTTTGAATAGCATCGGCCATAAATTCTGTAGTGTCTTTCTTTAAAATTACCAGAGGCGGTCTATCAATTACTTGTACTTCGCCAAGCTTAACATCTGTTGCAGAAAGTCGGATTGTTTTTAAATCCAGCAAGCCGGACTTAACTTCAATTCTCTGCTGATAGGTTTTAAAACCAACATTGCTTGCTTTTAGAATATAGCTTCCAACTTTGAGTTGATCGATAATAAACTTTCCTTTACTATCCGTTGCCGCACCGCCAAGCAAAACATTATTAGTTGTGAATATGGTAACGCTTGCGCCGTAAAGGGGTGTTCGGCTTAATGAATCAATAACAATTCCGGTTACGGAGCTATTCTGGGCCGATAAATTATTAACAAGTAACAGAAGAAAAAATAAGAGTAGAGTTTTTTTCATGAACAAACCCGCACAAATTGATTTTTATTAGAGCTTTCTATTTAAAATAAAGTTTAATCCCATGCATGTTTTATTTAAGTCTATTTCAAGAGAAAAAATTATGCACTTAGAAAAATTAAACCTAGTAAAGAATCAAGCTGTTAAATGTTCAGAACACAAAAACTGGAGAAGAAAATGAAAAGGTTACTAGCAGTTGCGCTGATTGTTGCGGTATCATCAACATTGATGATTGCACAAAACGCTACACCGGGAATAAATAAAACACAAAAGAAACAAATCGCCAGAATACACCAAGGAGTAAGAAGCGGTGAATTAACGAAACGTGAAGCCAACTCTCTACGCAGACAGCAAGTACATATTCAAAAGGAAAAGAAAATTGCTAAAATGGATGGAGTTGTAACTCAAAAGGAAAGAAAGCACATCAAACGAGATCAGAATAGAGCAAGTAAAATCATTGCAATGAAAAAACACAATAGATTAGAAAGAAGAAACAGAAGCTAATAGTTGTAACCCCCATACCCTCTCTCTTTCCGCTTCGTAATAAAATATGAAGCGGATTTTTTTTATAAAAAGAAACCCGCTATTAAACGGGTTTCTTTTTGTAGGAGGTATGTATGAGAATTTGGAGAAAATTATAATCTGAAAAATGCACCGGCGGTTACATAACCAATTCCATAACCGAGTTCACCAAAAACACCCCAACTGTTACTAATTGCATAACGGGCGCCAACGTGAAAACCAATTAACACAGCGCTAGAAGCAGCAGAGTATGATACGCCCATGCCCAAGTTGCTGGGCTCGGTTACGCTTACAACATTATAACCTACTGTAGCACCGCCGTAAGCATCAAGCTTATTGTTTGGCTCCATAAAGTGATATTCACCTCTAGCACCGATGATTATGTAATTGTATTTCCATTCGTAAGATTTACCGAAGAAGCCGAAATCGTATTTTGAACCGGCATACCCAACAATACCGCCAACAGAAATTTTATCTGTTAAACCAAATTGTAAACCTACGCTTAACGGTGGAATTGTTGCATCCCCTTCAACACCAAATCCAAAGCCGGCGCCTATATTTAATACTTTCCCGTTTTGATTATACCCTTGCGCATAAGATGTAGCTGAAGCGAGTAAAGCAATTGCGAATAATGTAAACAGCATTTTTTTCATTGATTAATCTCCTTTATATGTTAGATGTTTTAATTGTAGAACTAGGACATCGAGTCTCAAAAGGAATGCCAAATCTTATTTATGGTTAAAAGAGAAAAAATTAAACCCGAAGTGTGTTTTTATTGTTTATTTGTTGCATAGATGCAACAATCCCAAAATTACAATGTTGCTTTTATCTTACTTATTTAAGAAATCGGTATTAAAATAAATAATCTCTTATTTTACGCCCGACTTTTTATAACGCATACCCGGAGAATTAAATGGTTTACTTTTCGCGAACTAGAACAGCACTTATTACAATTTTCGCGTTGTTGTTTATATCAAATCAAAGCATTCACGCTCAAACACTTGATGAAAAAATTAATGCTCTAATTTCTAAAATGACTCTTGAGGAAAAAGTTAAGCAGCTTCACCAAGAAGGCTCGTTTAATACTCAAGACAATACACGGCTAAATATTCCGGGCTTTGTTATGGCCGATGGTCCCCACGGAGTTCGTAATGGAATGGCAACCTCTTTTCCAGTTGGAATGGGAATAGCAGCTACTTGGGATATTGATATTGCTTACCGAGTTGGCGAGGCGATGGGAAAAGAATTTCGTGGAAAGGGAATTCACCAAGCTCTAGGACCATGTTTGGATTTAACACTCGATCCGCGTAACGGGCGCTCACCCGAAAGCACAAGTGAAGATCCGTTTTTAAACTCGAAAATAAATACAGCGTTTGTACAGGGTATTCAATCAACACCGGCAATAGCTACTATAAAACATTTCTATACAGAATACAGACAAGCCGGTAGGACTACGAACAACTATACACTTTCTCAGAGAAATTTACTTGAGCAGCACGGACTTCAGTTCAGAGAAGCAATTCAGAATGGCGGCGCGTTTAGTGTTATGAGTTCTTATAACTCACTTAACGGAAAAAGTGCTGCTAAAAACTCAACTCTTCTTACTACAAATCTAAGAAACAAGTGGGGTTTTCCGTTTTATGTTGTTAGTGATTGGAATTCAATTTATTCTAGCCCGGAAGAAGCGTTAAAAGCCGGCTGCGAAATTGAAATGGGCTCTACACTTTATCAAGATCCAACAACCGGAATTCTGAATTTAGTTAATACAGGCAAGCTTGCAGTTAGTGTTGTTGATAATGCAGTTAAAAGAGTTTTACGCACAAAATATTTATCAGGAATGATGGATTATTATCCGCAAGGTGATCCAAACGATGTTAACAGTACATCTCATCAGCTTCTTGCGCTTGAGGCTGGAAAAAAAAGCATTGTACTTCTTAAAAATCAAGACAACATTTTACCACTGAATAAATCTACTGTTTCTAAAATTGCCGTTATAGGACCAAACGCTGCGGTGATGCAAACAGATGGAAGCGGTAGTAGCTGGGTTGATCCTTTTTATAAAGTTTCGCCCAAAGAAGGAATTGAAAATTATGTTGGTACAGCAAAGGTTCTTTATGCAAAAGGATGCGATATAAGCGGAACAAGTTATGCGAGCGATCTCAACACAGCACTTACCTATGCCAGTCAAGCAGACTATGTAATTTTCTTTGGCGGACTCGATCAGACACAAGAAGGAGAAGGCTTTGATCGCGTTAACAACTCGATAGAATTGCCGGGTAAACAAAAAGATTTAATTAAGCTGCTTGCTTCAGCAAATAAGAACATAATAGTTGTTTTAATTAGTGGCGGAATTTGTACTGTTACACCTTTTGTTAGCGACATTAAGGGATTGCTCTACGGTTTTTACCCGGGACAAGAGGGAGGCAACGCGATTGCTCAAGTTTTATTCGGCGATTATAATCCAAGCGGAAAACTTCCGGTTTCAATGCCTACAACTGATTCACAGCTTCCGGATAGAACTTCCAATAATTTAGATAACAATGTTGGCGGCGGTTACCGCTGGCTGGATAAAAATAGCGCTACGCCACAATATGCTTTTGGTTATGGTTTGAGCTACACAACTTTTGCTTACAGTAATTTTCAAATGTCTCACACCGGAAGAGCGTATTGGGATGATAACATTTGGTTTAAAGTGGATGTTAAAAACACCGGAACGCGAGCGGGTGAAGAAGTTGTTCAGTTTTACATTGGAGGAAGTACCGGCTTTATAACAAGAAATAAAAAAGATTTAAAAGGATTTCAAAAAGTTTATTTGGAGCCGGGGCAAACAAAGACACTTACATTTAATGTAACACCTAACGAACTATACTATTTTAGACAACAAAATAGCAGTTACGAAATTGATCCCGGACCTTATACATTTTACATCGGAAGTTCTGCCGATAATCTTTTATTTACCGGCAAGTTTGATATTATTAACAGACCGCCAAAACCGGATTTGCAAGTTGCTAACATTTACACTGTTCCCCGCTATCCTTTAGAAGGTGAGAAAGTAATATTCCTTGCAACAATACTAAATCGAGGAACGGGACCAAGTCCGGCATCAACATTTCACGAAGTTGTATTCAAGGTGAATGGTAAAATTGTTAGTCGTTCTGTAGCTTTGAGCGATTCAATAGCAAAAGGTGGAATGGCTTTAGTTTGTGGAAACGTAGGAGAAACAACAGATAATTTAGTTAACTACTGGATTGCCGAAAAACCGGGTACATATACAATAGAAGCAATTGTCGACGATAAGAGTGCGATTACTGAAATGGTTGAAAACAATAATTCAAAGACAACGACATTCAAAGTATACAACCAGCCGGCGGTAAATCTTGCGTTTAAGAAAAAAGTAACATACTCATCGGCGGAATCGCTTGATTACGTTGGCGAAAACGCGGTAGACGGAAGCTATTCTACTCGCTGGTCATCTCAGTTTTCCGATCCGCAAACGTATATGGTTGATCTTGGCACGCAGCAAGAGTTTAATCAAATTAGAATTACTTGGGAAGCCGCATACGGTAAAGAGTATATTATTGAAACATCGAACGATGCTTCAATTTGGAAAAAAGTTGTAGATCAAAAAAATGGTGGCGGAAATATTGAAAAGTGGAACGTTACGGAAAATGCAAGGTACATTCGCCTAACCGGAACAAAACGTGCTACTGAGTATGGCTATTCTATTTACGAATTTGAAGTGTACAACCAAACAGCTTCATCTGTTGAAAAGGAAGAAGAAAGCCTTCCATTCCATTATTCTCTTGGCAACAACTATCCTAATCCGTTTAACCCGGAAACAGTAATTAGATATGAACTGGCGCTGAATAGTCACGTTACCTTAAAAGTGTTTGATGTTTTGGGTAGAGAAATAGCAACGCTAGTTAATGAAATGCAGAATCCCGGCGTTTATTATTCAAGGTTGCAAGCTAGTAAGCTGCATTTATCAAGCGGTGTGTATTTTTATAGACTGCAAGCGGGCAGTTTTATCTCTACTAAAAAGATGTTACTTTTGAAATAATATTTTTGATAGTGCGGATTGTAATTACTCTCCGCACTATTGTCTTTACTTTTAAGTACAGTGGCTGCATCGTTTTTTTTGTAAGAATACTATAATACAATATAGATTTAATTTGTGGGTGGTTTTAATAACTATCGGCGGATATTCTTACAATCAAAATAGAGACCTATCATGTTACGGCTACAGCTAGTTACAGTTTTTTTTCTAGTATTCAATTCTGCTATAACTTCTCAATTCAAAACTCAAAATCCCGATCCTCAATCAAATTCTTTATTTAAAGTGTTTTTTGTAAACGAAAATACTGGATGGGCTGTTGGTTCACTAGGAACCATAATGAAAACAAAAGATGGTGGAAAGAATTGGACTGCTCAGCACATGGGATTTAGTGCAATTAGAGATTTGTATTTCGTAGATGAAAATGTTGGTTGGATTGTAACAGGGGGAGACATTTTTAATTCTGCCGATGGAGCAATTTTAAAAACTACTGACGGAGGACAGACGTGGAAAGACCAGCTAAGAGATTTTTGGGACTATTCAAAAGTAACTTATCCATTTAGGGTTTTTCGCGCTATAACTTTTATAGATAAAGATAACGGGTGGGCTGCCGGATCAAAATGGGTAAACGATACATTAAACGTGGCTGTAATTTATAAAACAACAAACGGCGGCGAAACTTGGAATGAAATCTTCTTAAACAACAAAAGATATTCGGGTGTAACTAAACTCCAATTTGAAAGTATAAACACTGGATATATGCTGTATTCCAATAACACATTTCCAGAAATTGATAAAACTACCGATGGCGGGTTCACTTGGAAAAAAATTGAGGGGGGCTTAGCAACCGGTTCTTTAATGTGTTTCGAAAAAGAGGGAACTACTTTTTTGGCTTCTCATTATAACACCGGCATAGTTGAGGTGAACGAAAGCGGCTCTGAGTGGAAAGTTGTGTGGGATTATAAGAAATATTTGCTAAGTCATTTTTCCGGATACAAGCCTTTAATAACAGAAATACAAATGTTTGAAAATAAGGGGGTTGCTATAGGTTGTTTTTATATTAATGGCACGGGTTGGGTTCCTTTCACACTTTCAACTAACGACAAATTTGCTACAGTTGATATAAATATTTTTCACGAGCTTATGCTAAAGGATGATGGACTTGTTTCTGTACCTTATCCATTCAATTCAGTCTATACTTTAAATGGAATAAAATGGTTTATAACAACCAACGTATTTAGAGGTTTTAGCAGAATGCAATCGTACGGAAATAATCTATTGATATCGGATGACATGTGCAGAACACTGAACTATACATCAAAAATTTACTTTGAGAAAAATCTTACCGATATAATATTTAATGGTACAATTGGTTTAATCTGTGGAGAAAAAGGAACTATTCTACGCTCGGAAAACAATGGTAAAACTTGGAAAGAAGAAACTCCAATTACAGATAAAAATTTATTATCTATAGTTGCCTTAAGAAATGGCAGTTACATAGTAGGTGGCGAAAAAGGATCTTTGTTTAAATCTGTTGATAATGGAAAAACATGGCAAAACAAAAGTTTAGATGAGAAAGATCATATATATTCAATTTTCTTTACTGATGACAAAATGGGTTGGCTCTGTGGTGGGTACAAAGGCGATTACGGAAATCCAACCCAGCATGCGGTAATTTTTATGACTACGGATGGTGGAAGCTCTTGGACTGAACAGTTTAGAGAAACCGGTAAAACATTATACTCCATTTATTTTATTGATGAAAATAATGGGTGGGCTGTAGGATCAAAAAGATATGTATATAGAACAGTGGATGGAGGTAAAACTTGGATTATGCAAACAGAGTTTGGCGGAGCTAGTTGGCAGGATAATCGGAATATTTATAAGGTTCAATTCATAAGCAAGAACGTTGGGTTTATATTTATGAATGAGAATGATTATAAATTAATTTACAAAACTATAGATGGCGGCAACAACTGGACTGAATTATACAACATTGATAGCTATGTGGCTGCTTGGAATAGGAATATAGCCGAATTAAAAGATGTTCTAATAATTGATGAAAACACTATGTATGCTTTTGGTAAAGGTCAATATATTTCTCCAGAACATGGAGTGATTTTAAAGACGACCGATGGAGCCAAAACATGGAATGTAGTTAAAAGAGAATTATTGTATTTCAATAAAGCAGTCAGTTACAATGGACACATTTGGGCATGCGGCGAAAACGGATATATTGTAAATGATGAAGACTTTAATTTATCGTTGACAGATTATGAAACCAAAGAAGTCGTCAATGTACCCACAACCTATTCGCTTTATCAAAATTACCCTAATCCGTTTAATCCGGAAACTGTAATAGAATACACAATTCCCAAATCCAGCAATGTTGAAATTAAAGTCTATGATATTTTGGGAAGGGAAATCGCAACATTGGTGAATGAATTTAAGCAAGCTGGAAAATATTCAGCAAAGTTTTCAATAAGTGGTCGTAATTGTTCGTCCGGCATTTATTTTTACAGAATAAGCGCGGAAGATTTTTCGCTAGTAAAGAAGATGATGCTAATAAAATAACCTAGGTAAGCTATGAGCAAAATAAAGTTTGGAATTATTCCAGTTGCCAGCAGTTTTCTTGATGTTCCTTTTGAGGAAGTAGCCGCTGAATGCTGGCATCAATTGAATGCTGTTGGCGGAGAAAGAATTGCTGAAGAAAATGTAAACGAAGAGATTCCAGTAGCATATTTTGTTTTAACCGGCGGAACAGAACAAATAGTTCTTAGTCACTTTACCAAAAGAAAGGAATTATTTGAAAACGAACCGGTGCTTTTAATTGCGCACCCAAACAGAAATTCACTCCCGGCCTCCATGGAAATTTTGGCACGGCTTCATCAGCTTGGCGCTAAAGGAAAGATTATTTATCTAACCGAAAGTAATGATAAAGAATCCTTAAACGAGCTTGAAAAAAACATAAGGCATCTATCTGTATTTCATCAACTGAAAAAAATTAAAATAGGATTAGTTGGCGAACCATCCGATTGGCTGGTTGCAAGCATGCCCGAAATTGAAACGATTAAAAATGTTTGGGGTCCTTCTGTAGTTAAAATTTCTTTGAATGAATTGAAGGAAACTATTGCTGAGGTGAAGGATGACGAAGTTGAAAATGAACACTTCACTTTTACTAAGAAGTCAACCGAAACGAAAGAGCCATCTAAAAAAGAAGTAAAGCAAGTGGTCAGAGTATACGGAGCATTGAAAAAGATTATTCATAAGTATGGGCTGAATGCGGTTTCTGTTCGCTGTTTTGATTTAGTATTGGATATGCAAACTACCGGATGTTATGCGTTATCAAAGCTTAATGATGATGGTATAGTTGCCGGATGCGAAGGGGATCTTGTTTCAACACTGGGAATGATTTGGGCAAATGCTATAACAGACCAAACAGTCTGGATGGCAAATCCCGCGCAAATTGATGAGCAGAACAACACGGTATTGTTTGCCCATTGCACTGTTCCTATAAGTATGGTTCATTCTTATAAGCTTCGCTCACATTACGAATCCGGATTAGGTGTAGGTATAGAAGGTGAGTTTACAAAGGGAAAAGTTACGCTGCTAAGACTCGGCGGAAATAGCTTAGAAAAGATTTGGATTACAAGCGGGGAAATTATTGAAACATCAAATTCAGAGAATCTTTGTAGAACGCAAGTTACTGTTAAGTTACATGGCTCGGCCAAGCCCAGTGATTTATTGAACGAACCGCTCGGCAATCATGTGTTGATAATAAGAGGTGGCTACGCAAAGGATATGCAGAACTGGTGGGAAACATTTGTTGAAAACAACAAAGTTTAGAAGTACAAGCATCTAGTTATTATGCTGTATAAATAAATACAGTGCATTAAAAAATCTCCTTCCATATCACAATTTAGCTGCTGCGAAAAACGTTTTGTAAGTGCGAAATTAATTCATTGGTAATGATACCATTGAGCTAACGTAAACGTTTACATATGACCTTTTAAAAGGTATGATTATTGTTGAAATAGTAGGTTAATTTCGAGTGTACAAATTGGCGTACGTTCATATTTTTACAATCTTCTATTAGGAGGGATTATGAGTTTGGTTATTCGTCGTTTAACAATTCTATTTCTGTTACTTTTTGCATCACAATCTTATTCACAATGGAGTTTAACTGTTCTCGATCCTCAACAAACATGGAACACCGCTCCGGGCAATATTGAAGAAGCGGTTTTTTCTATTGGTCAAAAAGGGCTTTATAGCCAAGTAAGTGCTTACCTAACTTTTTCTGCAAAAGGATCTAATTTTTATACTAACAATCCGTTGGAGGTAGTTTATAATTTTGAGTTACCCGAAGGAAGTATCGTTTCCGATCTATGGTTGTGGATTGGAGATAAGATCAGTAAAGGAAAAGTTCTGGATGTATGGACGGCTTCTCAGATTTATGAAAGCATTGTAAACAGAAGGCAAGATCCGGCAATACTAAAAAAGATCGGCACAAAGAGTTATCAGCTTCGTGTTTATCCAATGGGTAAAAATGAAACTCGTAAAGTTAGAATTACATACTTAGCTCCGGTTGTTTGGAGTGAAGCAAATGTGTCGGTTGGAATTCCTACTGAGCTACTTAAAGTTTCCCGCTACCAAGTTCCAAAAGTATATTTAAAAACTTGGACGAGCATGGATTGGAAGAATCCATACATTTCAACCTCTGATAAATCGTTTAATAAGATAAACGATTCCTTCTTTGGTGATCATTTCGAAATGGATATTTCCAGTCTCTCTGCTTACAGCACCAACAACATCGTATTTGATAATCCAATGATTGGCGGTGTCTATTTCAAATATTACAAACTTGGTAACGAAGGTTTCTATCAACTTTCTGTAATGCCGGGAAATTCATTAACCGGAAATTCAAAAAAAGCACTTTTCTTAATTGATTACGATTCAAGAAAAAGCAATACTACAAGAGCCACATTATTGACCAACTTGAAGCTTCTTTTAAAATCCAGTTTTAGCTCTACCGATAGATTTAATATTATGTATTCCGGACTCAACATTGGTAAAGCCTCTGAAGAATGGGTAAGCGGAGATCAATCAAGCATTGATAAAGTCTTTACCACAGTAACTGAAAATTCTATTTCCACTTACAGTAACTTACCAGCACTTATCAAAGAGGGCTGCGATTACTTAAATAAGAAGGGCGCTTCCGGCACAATATTCTTATTGTCAAACTCAGATCAGCTTGGAAGCAACACAACAGCCAATCAATTAATTAATGACATACGAAATCTGATGTCTGTTAATTATCCGGTTATGGTTTATGATTATAACGATAAAGATTATGTGTACTATTACTTCAACAACCGATCTTATATTGGAAATGAATATCTGTATGATAATCTAAGCAGACTTACCGGTGGAACGTATCAGAGAATAGGCACCAGCATCAGCACAACACTTTCAGAATTATTTACCAAACTTAACGGCACGGTAAATTCATTCGATTTGTATACAACACTGCAATCCGGTTTTTGCTACAGCAGACAAGCATTGAGCGGAAAAGGAGAAGTTGTTTCTCTTAATAAACCAATATTGCAAATTGGAAAATATACGGGCGAGTTTCCTTTCATTGTTAAAACTTCCGGCATGTTTAATTCTACACCATTTACTCAGACAATGATGATTGATGATGCCGTGAATAAAAAAGGAGAAGATATTATCCCTAAAACTTGGGTTGGTAATTATATAAACACGCTTATGAATTCAACAATTACCAATTCAGTTATAAACGAAATAGTTGGATTGAGCAGAACTCATCAAATATTAACAAATTATACTGCTTTCTTAGCATTAGAGAATGACACTTCGTGGTGCTACACTTGTTACCAAGATGATGGAAAACCAATCGGGGCTACAGATGTTGAGGCAACGTTGGAAATTCCAACAGAATTTTCTTTAGATGCTTATCCAAATCCATTTAATTCTCAAGTTACAATTACAGTTAAGTTGCCGAATAATATGCTAGGTCAGAAACTTTCGTTTAAAATATTCAATACGCTTGGACAAGTTGTTAAAACATTCTCCTCCGATGAAATTCAAAATAAGAGTGTAGTAAAATTGTTTTGGGATGGTAAGAATGATTTCGGTGAAGTTATTTCTAGCGGTGTTTATTTGTTTAGTGTAAGCGGCGGAAAGTTTGTTAAGACTCTAAAATTAATGTACATGAAGTAAATGTCGATATTTTAAGCAAAACGCCCGCTTATTGCGGGCGTTTTTTGTTAGTGAAATCCGCCTCAATTTTAGCCTTTTTTTTTCGATAATATAAACAAAAACGGTAGTTAATAATGAAACGATTCGGTATTTCGGTAAGTTTGCTAATATTGATGGTCTTTTTGAGCAACTGTTCAACGGTTCTTAACACAACCACTCAAGACGTAGAAATTAAATCTGTTCCGGCAAATGCAAAAATTACGATAGATGGAAAAAAATTTGGTACAACTCCTCAAGTAGTTAACATAGATCGCGGTTCAGTTCATGTTGTAAAGCTGGATTTAGATGGCTACGAGCCATACGAAACTCAACTAACAAAGAAAATTTCAATCTGGTTTTGGGGAAATGCGCTTAACGGATTTATTCCCGGGATGATAGTGGATATGTTCACCGGCTCAATGTATAATTTATTACCAGAAGGAATTTCTGTTGAACTGCAAGCTGCCAAGCCGGAACCAACAAAAAAAACCAAGTGATCTTTTCTCACCACAGAAAGAACACAAAAAATGGCGCTCATAAGGCGCCATTTTCTTTTTGTTACTATAGATTTTTATTCGAAGAACAATTTTTGCTTTGTATCTGCTTTATCATTTGACTCATAGTAAAGAAGCTCTTTCTCAGAAAAAACCTTGCATTTGCCCAAGGCAGAATTTTTGCTAACAAAATTCTTCAGATCGATTTCCGAATTAAATTTGATTAGAGAATAGTAAGAGTATTTCTCTCCGATATCTTCCGGCAGCAAATAAACCAAATAGCTGTTTAACGACTCAAATTTATCAAACCATGACGGAAAGCCGTTTTGAAATCCAAGAGCACCCTTTATTACTTTTAAATTCTTAACTGACTTGACAAAATCAACTTTTTCAAATCTATCCGGAATTTGAAACAATGCTTCTTTGTTTTTGCTTAAAACAATTTCAAACAGTTTTGTTGTTAGTTCTCCAGCTTCTTTGGTACCTTTATCGTTTGCAATAGAAATATAAAATCTTCCAAGCGCTGACTGAACTTGAAATGGCGTTATGCAAACATATTTTGAAAGTGTGTCTCTCTTACTGCATTTGAAGTGAGAAACAGAATAAATGCCGTAAGCGGCCCTAGGATCAGCCATTCTGTAAAACTCTACCCGGAAATTTACTTTCTTCCATTCGATTTCTTGAAGCAGAAGCTTGTCGAAACCATATTCTAAATAAATATCTGCGCCGCCGTCAATAATTCCCCACAAAGCATCTCCGCCAAAGTAGCTTGCACGAATAATTTTTCCGGAAGGAATATCGTTATCCGTTAATGCGGGGAAGTCCTCATCTGCTTGTGCGTGACTAACCATAGAAAACATTAAAATAAATAAGCATGCTAACTTGAAAGAAAATCTTTTCATAAACCGAGCTCAATTTTTTTCAGTTCAATTTTATCAATATCGGCAACGCCTAGACTATATTTTTGAGCCAGATCCATGAAAATTCTTCCGCGAGCGTTATCCTCTTTCTGTACTTTCAGCTCAATGCGTTTTTTAATTACAATGTCGTAACCAATTCTATCAACAGCAACTGCATCGCTTCCTATTAACAATGTTTTATATTCTGTAAAGAACTGAGGATTAGCACCGGGACCGCCGTTAAAGCATCCTTTAATTCCATCAACAATGTTTAATACAACTTTATCGCGCAATGGAGGAAATGCGCAGACTTCAGCGGTTGTTTCGTGCCAGAGCTGCTTATGCAATCTGCCAGTGTTCGATACGCTTCCGTAAGCAAGATTTTTTAAACATAGAGTAATAGATGAGCCCGCATTCTTCAAGATTGGAACATTGATAACCTTATCAACCATCTGAGTAACAATTTTTGTGAAGTAAGAATACTTGCCTTCATTAACCATATAAGGAATTGTGGCGCTGTCATACTTTTCTTCGCAATCAGCCATGTAATACCAGTCTTTGTCAATCATTCGTTCGCCGTAGAGCTTTCCATTTTCATCATACATCTTTCCATTTTCGCCGCGCTCTGTACCAATTATTTTAATGCCCGGAAAATTTTCTTTTGTGAATCCGGCTTCTGCAAGTTGTTCTTCACGTCTATCCCAGATAAGTATTTTATCTTTAGGTATTCCGGCGTCGGTAAGCTGTTTAACGATTGCTTGTGTAACTTCAACACTTGTTGATAATGTTGGCCCGGCTACCGGATTTACTTTCAAACCGATTCTGTCTTTTGGAGAAACGAATTTTAACCAAGCATCTTTAAGCGATTTTGCTCCGGTCAATTCCAGCATTCCCTTTGCAAGCATATCGTAAGCAGCTTGTGCATCAATTTTGTTGTCGGCAATCGATTTAGCATGATCAACTTCAACAACTTTTCCCGGATACAAACCGGGCATAGATAAATTTGTGCGCGGATACTTTAACGCGTCTTCAATATTTGTTTTTGGTTTTTCCGGCGCTGCAACTGATTGCGCCAACAAGGCTGTGCTTAGGAATAATACAAAAACTAGTGAGGTAATAATTTGAATAAAGTAAAAACTAAGTTTGAGTGATGTGTTTTTTGTTTTCATGGTAAGACCACATTTGTGATAAGCAAACTTAGAAATATCGCCGGTGAAAGTGTAGGTCAAAAAGAAGGAATTATTTTAGCGGTTGTAGTCTGCTAACTTGAAATGCAGTTTTATATTTTTTATAAATTTTGTTGTTTTTAGGAAGAGCCCCATTTACCATGCAAATTTCAAGAGCAAAGTCGTTTGCTAAAGTGTTAATTTGTTTTAGCGGGAGGTTGAACAAATATCCTAAGCAGAGAATAGCCGCAAATGCATCACCGGCGCCAAGCGTATCAATTACCGGCTCTTGTACAATACGCCTAAACTTATCCGATTCCGAAGCCGTATAGAGCTCGGAGCACTTTTCTCCTAATGTTAAACCAACCAGCTCAATATTGAATTTCTCAATTAACACGTTAATCGCAAAAAAATTATCATTTGGAAGTGCAAACAACCGTTTAAGAATTTCAAGTTCCAGTTCGTTAATTTTTATCACGTTACTTACTTTAAGAGTTTTCTCAACAAATTCTTTTGTGTAAAAATCATGACGCAAATTTAAATCGCAGAAGTATTTTTTGTTGGGATAGTTTAGCAGCGATGAAACAGTTTTGCGAGAGAGTTCTTTTCTAGTAGTAAAAGTACCGAAGTAGAGCAAATCGGTTTCTTTATCAATAATCTTTAAAGCGGCACGGTTAAGAGAAAGGTGATCAAAACTGCATTCCGAAGCGATTTTGAATATTGGGATCTTGTTTTCATCTAGGGTTACGTTTACAGTACCGGTTGGATGAATTTTATCAATCGAAATTGGCTTTGTGTTAAATCCGAATGAAGAAAGAAAAGTTAGCAATTCTTTTCCATTAGCATCTTTTCCTACGGAAGAAATAAAATTTGCGTTGCCCAATATTTTATGAATATGATAAATAAAATTAAATGGGGCGCCACCTAATCTTTTCTCGTCCGGGTAAACATCCCAGAGTATTTCACCAACCGCCGTAATGTTTACTTGCCTTCCCGTTTTGTCCTCATAGATTTTAGTTGAAAACTGATTTGTATAAAAAGTTTTTGAAGGAATTCTTTGCTGATGTAACGATCAAATATTCTTCTTCATGCAAATACTTTCTTTGTTACCAATATACTCCCCATAATTGTCAATCCACTGATAATGCATCCGTTCATATAAAAATATTGCCTCGGGTTGATTAACACCGGTTTCCAGATAAATAGTTTTCTTGTTTAGCTCAACGGCCCACTTTTCAAGTTCTTCAACGATTATTCTTCCTATTCTTCTACCGCGGTAGTCCTTACGAACGAACATTCTCTTTAATTCCGTACTGCCCTCATGCTCAAAATCTCTTAGGCATCCGCAGCCGGCGGCAATTCCATCTATGTAAATAACAAGTGTGTGCGCATCATCGTTAATTGTATTTCCCTTCTCATACAACTGCTGCGTTTCGGGATATCTCTGCCAGAGTTCTTCGTCAAGCAGTTTCACCAATTCAAGAAAATCTTTATCGCTTCCGGTTGTTCTTTTTATTTCCATATAAAACAAGAGCCGTTTTAATTAATGGATTCGCAACGGGTAAGCCGCGACGATTAAGAGTTACACTGTAAAATTGTTAATCAAACGGAATAAAGCAACTTTATCTGATAAAATTCTGCTCAACGCCTTTGTTCGTCATTTTAATTGGTTTGATAAATCCTTCCTCGTCGAAGTACATTTGGTCAATACAAACAACTCTAAAGTCTCTAGCAACTTCGCCAAGCGGTCTGCGGTGATAAACAATGTACCATTTATCTTCGCCGGGAATTTGAATTACAGAGTGATGCCCGGCTCCGGTTGCAACATCTTTATCTTGCTGAAGTACTTTTCCGATACGCGTAAATGGTCCGGCTGGATTATCGGCAATAGCATATGCAACGCTATAGTTGGGTCCGCCCCATCCTCCCTCAGACCACATGAAATAGTATTTCCCGTTGCGTATAAACATGAAGGGTCCCTCTACGTAATCCTTTGGTGTGATTTCCCTAAACACTTTTCCATCTTCAAAAGGAATAAAGCCGGTAAACTCTTTGTTAAGCTTTGCAATGTTACAGTGTCCCCATCCGCCGTAAATTAAATAGTGGGAGCCATCTTTATCTCTAAATGCGAATTGGTCTATCGGCTGTGCATCGTTATGAAAGTCTGCTATAAGTGGTCTGCCTAAGTAATCTTTGTAAGGTCCGCCCGGAGACTCGGCAACGGCTATTCCAATTCCGCCAGTATGACTTGAACTATCTTTTGCATCCCACATTGGTCCGCCCGGGCGCTGTAGATCATTAGCTGAAAAAAATAAATAATATTTGTTTTCTTTTTCGATTACAGACGGAGCCCACATAGCTTTATGTGCCCACTTAACTATAGATGTATCAATAACGCTTGAATGTTTTTCCCATGTAATCAAATCTTTTGATGAAAACGCATCGAGGAAAACTTGCTTCTCATATACATCGGAGTAAGTTGGATAAATCCAGTATTCTTTACCAAAAATAATTCCCTCCGGATCGGCATATCTGCCTTGAATAATTGGATTGCCGCTAAATTTTGGTGAAACATCATTCTGTGCAAATAAACCAATAGTGAAAAAGAATAATAATGTTATTAAAGGTTTTTTCATGTTTTGTCCGGAATTAGGAAAGTTTTCAAATAGAGTTTTATTTCATTTCTCAATAGTTATATCATACTTGCTTAGTAAGCCGGGAACACCCAAAATAGAAAACTTTGATTTTGATATTTTATTCTTTTCCGGGTCCACTACATAATTATATGCCGATCTGAAATCGCAGTTAGATAAATTGGAATTTTCAAAGAGAGTTTTGTTTAAATCGCATTCTAAAAATTGTGAGCCGGATAAATCCGCATTAACAAAATCTGTTTCTCTTAACTCGCATTTGTTAAATGTTGTCTTGCGTAGTTTGAGATTGTAGAAAGAAGCTAGGTTTAGTTGAGAGCCTTCAAATTCCATAGTGAGCAAAAGCTTATTGCATGTTGAAAATTGCAACCCAATTAACTTGCAGTTGGTAAACTTCACATCACGAAAAACAGTATCCGCGATTTTAGCGTTGCTTAGCTCGCAGTTAATAAACTCGCAGTTGATGAAGACGTTGCCCGATAGATTAACATTTGCCAGACGGCAGTTTGTGAAGACGCAGTTTTCATATTCGCCGTTTGTAAAACCATCTTCAACAAAATCGTTGCCGGAATATTTTATTTCGCAGAAATAATTTCGTTCGCTCATTAGCTCTACTTTTTCTTTGAGAGATTTTCTTTAACTCGATATTTAACAATTTTACTAATCAAGTTAAGAGGCAACTTTTCATCTATTGGAAATTGAACGGCGCCCTTAGAGTTTTTGTATTTCGAAAGTTCCTTCTTAAAAGTTTCAACGCCCGAAGGCGCTGGGTAAAAACCTATATGGTTTTTATAAGCCGCAAAGTGAACGAGATTTCCGTTCAATTTAAATGTCGGCATTTGATAACTGATTGTTTCTTCAGATTTAGGAGCGGCTTTGCGGATCGTTAGTCTCAAGCTTTCCAAACTGGTTTGAACGTCTTTAGGGAATAGACTGATATATTCATCTATGCTGCTGAACTTTACTTTTGAATCCAAGTTTGAAATCCTTTCTAAACAAGGTTGGTTAATGTTTCTTTGAGCCGCACATTAAGCAATTTGGCTTATGAACGCAGAGCAAATCGCCACATTTCCCGCACTGCGCAATTAAAGATGATTTTATTGTGGTGTGTGAGTTCATTTTTATAACGACGTTGTTTTTAAGCCGCCGCCCAACAAAGCAATACAGCTTTGAAAAACTAACGCCAATAATTTATTTATTATTTCATTTTGTTAACTACAATCAAAGAGCAACTTTCTTTTGCAACACACCTTAATAACCAGACAATTGCCGCAATGTTTAAAGCGGGCGGCTTGAAGAACTGGATATTTCCAAAAAGGATTTAGATTATTTTCAACATTCTTTTTGGAGGCACCATGTATTACTCAGGTATCGACCAACACAAACTGTTCTCTTACATCACCACTGTTAATGATGATGGTAT